>Ga0070735_10000316_pt1 | contig 56428 bp, 57 predicted proteins | sample Coa_R1_FD_66443 | JGI IMG/M metagenome (GOLD analysis project Ga0070735, IMG submission 66443) | Surface soil microbial communities from Centralia Pennsylvania, which are recovering from an underground coalmine fire - Coalmine... | ecosystem: Environmental > Terrestrial > Soil > Unclassified ... | reverse complement strand
TTTTTGGCCGATGAGTTCGGCGCGCGTGTAGCCGAAAAGTTCCTCCGTCTGGGAGTTGACCTGGACAATGATACCTTCCTGATTGGCGGCAACAGTCGCGTCAGGAATCGCTTCGAGAAGCGTAGAAGATAGAAGGGTCTCGACGAGATTACTCGAGGCAGACAGACTCGCACCTGCTTTGGAGCCGAACGGAGCACTCATCATTTCCCCACGCGGAACTGCTGGCCCTACTATAGGCGCAGTCGTGAGGGATGTCGAACGCCAGCTGTTTTATGAAAAACATCCGGAAAGGTGCACGGCTAAACGCTTTGCGGGCCCGGCTTCTTCCTGGTCCCGCACTTCGAGATGATGGCTGTGCGCAATCGGGTTCGAAGATCGTCAGGCAGTTCGTATAACTGGGAATCGCGGTAAATCTCGATGGTCTTCTTGGTGGTATCGCACACCACGTAGCAGTTGTGGCACCAAGCGAGATGGTCTTCCAGTTCGGCCTTTGTCTGGGCGTCGATGACGCCGTCCAAGTAGTCGGTTAACTCTTGCAGAAACTCAGAACACTTCACTGGTTCCCATCTCCGCTCGCGTTTGTCTCTTTACCATTTGCGCCCTCGCGTCTTTGAAAGAACCGGCCCAGCCGGTCCCGTAATTGCAGCCGCGCGCGCAGTAACCTTGACTTGACTGCGGGAATGCTGAGTTCCAAAGCCTCAGCTGTTTCCTCGGTCGAAAGACCTTCTACGTCGCGCAAAACAAAAACCGTGCGAAAACTCGCCGGCAATCCTTGAATTGTACGGGTGAGAATGTCCCGTAATTCCGCCTGATTGTATTGTTGCTCGGGATTCGGGCTCCAGTCCGCGACTTCCCGAGGCAGCGAATCTTCTTCGGTCTTTACGTCTTCGTCCAGCGAAACCATGCGCTCGGGCCGACGACGGCGCAACTTCATCAGCGCCTCATTGACCGCAATACGCACGAGCCAGGTGTAAAACTTCGACTGGCCCTGGAACTGATTCAGGTTGCCGTACGCTTTCAGGAACGCGTCCTGCACTACGTCTTCCGCATCTTCGCGGTTTTGCGTAATATGCTGGGCGATCCGGAACACGTTCCGGTCGTAACGTCGAACCAACTCCTCGAAGGCCCCGACGTCTCCCGCCTTGGCCGCCTGAACCAGTGTCAGTTCATCACTGACCGGTTCACTCACTTTTGGTTGGATGGTCGCCATTTTGCATCCGATTCAACAATTTCGCGGTTAGGCGGGAAAACAGCAACTGCTATTTTACTGGTTAACTGGCCCTTGCGCGTAACTGTTTTGACGTTGACCAGAGGTCGAGGTTTGTGCGGATTTGCAAGGATTTGTTGGCTTCCTGAGGAACAGGTACTAAGGTCATACGCGCCCTTCGTCCTAATGACCCTATAATCATTGTTTTGAGCAGGAAAACCAGGCTGGAAACCGCTCCCCACGGCCCAAAATTGATCAGGGAACAATGGCAGAGATAACCGAGATTATCGCCCGCGCCGTAGGTCAGGTACTTGACGATCAACTTCCGCGATTGCGGGAAGAGATCGCTCTACAAGTGATCGATGCGGTGCGACCAACTCTTGGTGACACTGGTTCGAGTGAAGGGACCGTGAACGAGCTGCTGAAAAGCCTGGCACTGATCCAGGCTGGCAGCACGCAAAAAGAAATCCTCCGCGCTCTGCTGGACAGCACGAGCCCCTATTGCGGACGCGCAGCTCTCTTTGTGATCAAGGGTGGTACGGCCACGGGCTGGCAAGGGCGGGCATTCGATCACAATGACGATATCAAGGATTTCAGCCTGGACGTGAAGTCAGGCCCGGCTGCCGAAGTTCTACACAACCGAGCTACGATCCCGGCGAAGGTCGCTGAGATCGATGCAAAGTTCGTTTCGCAATTCGGAGCCCCGATTCAAGACAACGTTCTATTGCTTCCACTGCGCCTAAAAGACAAAGTTGCTGCGCTGGTGTATGCCGACGCCGGAACTGAGTCGGGCGGAAAGCTGGACTCTGCGTCGCTGGAACTACTCGTCGTGGCGACGAGCGCGTGGCTGGAAGTTGCCTCCTTACGCAAGCAGGCGGCCAAGGAGAGTGCTCCTGAAGCGGACTCCGCGGCCGCACCCGTGCAGTCTGGGCCGGCATTCTCGGATCCTTTTGCCGCTCATGCGCCTCTCCATGCTGCGGGAGCCAAGCTGCCTGCTGAGGAGCATGCGGTTGCGACGGCGGAAGTTGTGACTGCTCCTGCGGGGGCGGCGGCTGCGGCTGCAGCTCCGGCCACCGACGCGTTCGCGCACATGTCGATCGAAGATGCCGACGTTCATCGCAAGGCGCAGCGTTTCGCACGCCTGCTGATCGACGAAGTAAAGCTTTACAACCAGGCAAAGGTGGCGGAAGGACGCAAGAGCAAAGACCTTTACGATCGCCTGAGGGAAGACATTGAAAAGAGCCGGTCCACTTACAACAAGCGGTACGGCAACACAGCAGCTGCCAGCGCAGACTACCTCAATGCGGAAGTCGTACGAAGTCTGGCAGAGGACGACCCATCGCTAATGGGGTCGAATTTCAAGCGCTAGAAATGTGTTCCATCCCAGTCAACGCATTTTGAATTCATTTTCACTAAAAATCGAAGATAATAAATCGAAGTGGTTTTCCGCAGGCAATTTTCTGTTTTTCTGATCCTGATAGCCGCGAGCGCTTACTGTCCAGTGTTGGCTCGTCCTGTCAACGGGCAAAGTTCCGCAACTCAGTCCACCGCCAAGAAGCCCGCGTCTAAGCGGCGGACTACGAGTACAGCGGCGGCAAAACGCCGTAGAGCTTCTTCGCCCCGCCTCCGCCGAATGCACCAGGCTTTCGTTGCATCGGCGACCTTGAGACCAATGGCGCGGCAACTGATTCAGGACCGGACTCCCGCCGCATACACTGGAGTCCAGGCATATGCGGTGCGGCATACCAAAGAAGATGCCGGAGCGCTAGCTTGGCTCGTGATTGGCTATGCCCATATTCTCGACAAAGACTATGCCAAGGCGATTGAGCCGCTGAATCGGGCACGGCCTCATGCGGGCGACATTGGCGACTACGTAGATTTCTATCTGGGTAGCGCATACCAGCAGACGGGCCGGCTTGCGGAGGCTATTGCGACCTTTAGCGTGTTCGATAAGACTTATCCGGAGTCGCTGCTGATCCGCGATGCGCACGTTGTGTACGGCAACACATTAGTGGCTGATGGGCGGGCGGCTGAGGCCATCGAGGTGCTAGAGAGCGATCGCCAACCGATAAGAGCTGATCTTGAACTGGCGCTAGGACGCGCGTACGAGGCTGACAACCAACCAGCGAAGGCAGTCGCTATTTTTCGCAATCTGTATTACACGATGCCCCTCAGCTGGGAGGCGACCCAGGTCCAAGGCGATCTGACCCGTCTGCAGTCCTCGCCGCAGATTCCGCCAGTTGGCATCGATGCCCGCCATACCAGGGCGGACCTGCTTTCCAAAGGGAAGCAATTCAACGAAGCAGCAAACGAGTATCGCGATCTGTTGGGAGCCGTGCCCGCCGATCAGCGGCAAGCAATCGAGATCGCTTTGGCTGATTCGCTGCGCCACTCCGGGCAGACCAAGGATGCCAAGAAGATATTAGAGGGGCTGGCACCATCAACGCCAGAAGTGAGCGCGGAGCGGCTGTTTGAACTGGGAGAGCTGGCGCGAGCGGCGAACGATGACGACACGTTTTTAAAAACGGTTGGCGAGCTCCGCGATAACTATCCGACGAGTCCCTGGCTTGAGCAGTCTTTGCTGTCGGCTGGGAACATTTATTTACTGCGCCAGGACTACGACAAGGCGATCGATTCTTTCCGCGAGCTGGCGGTGCGGTTCCCGAATGGCGGACGCGCACCCTACTCCCACTGGAAAGCCGCCTGGTTGAACCTTCGGCAGGGCAGAAACGATGAAGCCAAGAAAGAATTCGAGGAACAGATTGCTTTGTACCCGACTTCGTCGGAGGCCCCGGCTGCTCTTTATTGGCGAGGGCGTCTGGCCGAAGAAGATAACGATCTGGCGATGGCGCACGCCTATTATCTGAAGCTTTCGCAGCGTTACCGCAACTATTACTACGGAGAACTGGCGCGCCAGAGACTGGCGAAGACGACGATTACCGGCGATCCTCCGCACTATGCCTTGCTCGACCGCATTCCCCCGCTGACTGCCGAAGACAAAGCAACTCAGGATCCGCTGCCGACCGACAATCTGCGTGTCCAGAAAGGCGAATTGCTGGCGAACGGCTCGCTGATGGATTTTGCGGTAAAAGAACTTCGTGCAGCAGAAGAAGAGGACAAGGGGAACTGGCTGGCACCGGAGATCGCTCGTCTCTATCAGGAGGCCGGGCGCTTTGACATGTCGATTGAAGTGCTCAAGCGGGCAGCACCGAATTATTTTGCCGTCGATCTGCCCAGCCTGCCGCGCTCTTACTGGGAAGGACTGTTCCCCAAACCTTATTGGGGTGACTTAAAGCGATATTCTTCGACCTACGCGTTGGATCCCTATCTGGTGGCTTCGCTGATTCGACAGGAATCGGCCTTTAACCCAAATGCGGTGTCGCGTGCGAATGCAGTCGGCCTGATGCAGTTGCTGCCAAAGGTTGGCAGGGGAGTTGCGAGGCAAGAGAAGATCAAGCATTTTTCTTATCAGCAGCTCTTCACGCCAGCTACAAATCTCCAATTGGGCACGCACTATTTCCGCAGCATGGTCGATAAGTTCGGAAGCTTCGAGTACGCGCTGGCGGCCTACAACGCCGGCTCCGACCGAGTGCAGGACTGGCTCGGACGGGGGAAATATCGCGATCCGCAGGAGTTTGTCGAATCCATTCCGTTCACCGAAACCCGTGAGTACGTGCAGAACATTCTGCGGAATGCGAATGTGTATCGGCAGTTGTACGGAACACCCTAAGTAGACTGCTATTGCATCCGTCAGTTAGGAAAAATGCACGCGGCTTAGATAGGGCCCGCGGCATATCGCGTCGTTGTGCGCCCGCAGAAAAGCACTTCAGTGACTCAGACGAAATGCTGTGCCGAAACCAGGGATCCCGCCTTGCGAAGCTGTACCGTACAACGCGACCCCATGCAACAGGACACCAGCCTCCGGTCGTGCGCCGTCGTTTGCCCCAAGAAAATTGTAAAGCACCGTCTCGCTCCAGTTTCCTCCCGGTGATGAGGTTGGAGTAAGCTGGTATACCGTGCCTTCGCTGAACAGGCCGCCATTGGCGGTTGTGCCAAAAAGCACTGGTGGTTTTCCGAGCATGAGGGTTAAGCGCGATTCGGGACGGCCTCCGTCTGCACCGCCAGTGAAAAGGTAAGGCAGGCCGTAGCCCCAAGGTTCACCCGGGCTCGGTGGGGGTGCGAGGGCAAACACGACGCCGTGATTATTGAGGCCACCCCCTTGAGTCGTTCCCAGCAAAGCGCCAGACGGAGTGACAGCGAGTGCCGCCACCGGTTGAGCACCATCGTTCGGAACCGTCCCGAAACTATGCAGTACAGTTTCGGTCCACGACCCTCCAGAAGGGGAAAGCTCAAAAACCGTGCCGCACCCATCGAAGCAACTGCCAGTGCCTCCTGAGATGCTGGTGCCATACAAATTTCCAGCCGAATCGAAGACCACCGGAGTCTCCGGTTCGCTGACGTCACCTTCAGTGGTACCAAAGACATACAGGACCATCTGGGTCCAAGCCCTGCCCCGCTGGCTCGGTGGTGAGAGTTCGAATACGGTACCGGCTCCAAAGGGTCCTGCGCCTCCCACAGGGGTTGTGCCGTATAAATTACCTGATGAGTCGAAGATGACGGGTGCAAGAGGAGTGTTGCCATCCAGAGAACCATAGCCAAAGTTGTAGAGAATCGTTTCCGTCCAGGCCCCACCAGCGCGCGCAGGTGGCGAAAGCTCGAAGACCGTTCCTACGCCCTGCGGAAGACCCTCAGTTCCTCCAAATTGAGTCGTCCCAAACAGGTTGCCAGCCTTATCTAAAGCTAGACCGCCGTTTGGAAACTTCCCGTCAGGCGCACCCTGGAAAGTGTAAATTGTGGTTTGAGTCCACTGGCCGCCGGGTGCAGAAGGCGGGGAGAATTCGAACACCGTGCCGCAGCCGTCATCTTGTGCATTGCACGTCCCGCCCCGCTGCGTCGTTCCGTATAGATTCCCAGCAGGATCGGCTATCAGGTCACTACTTGGCGTTGAGCCATTGGCTCCATTGAACTGGAAAGCCTGAATGCGTTGTGCAAACGACGGAGCTCCTAGTCCGCTCAGCGCAAGGAAAAAAGCGGACCAGATCAGGGTGCGAAACTGATTCACGCGAGTCACTCCTTGCGAAGGCGGTGCCAATGCTGGGGCCGCTAGGCCCTTGATCATACACCCAGCCTTACCTTCGAGCACAGACATAACAAGTAACTTGAATCCCACCCTCCCTTTAATAATTTTTACAACTTTTCATCTTTCTCTCCTGCGCCAAGAGCTAGAATTTGACGTTCGAACCATGTAAGAATTCTCTGGTCTGAAATCACACAAATAAAGGAGCGACTCATGAAGAAGTCCAGCCAGCACGTTCCACCGGAGTTCCACACTATTACTCCCAGCTTGACGCTTCGTAACGCCGCAGAAGCAATCGAGTTCTACAAGAAAGCACTGGGCGCCGAAGAACGCATGCGCATGCTCGGCCCTGACGGCAAGATCACGCACGGTGAGTTGAAGATCGGCGATTCGATCATCTTCTTCAACGATGAAAATCCCGCGTGGGGATGCATGTCGCCCGCAAGTTTAGGTGGCAGCGCAACCGGCTTTTATCTCTACGTAGAAGATGCCGACAAGTCGTTTCAGCGCGCGCTCGATGCGGGCGGTAAAACCAAGATGCCAGTCACAGACATGTTCTGGGGCGACCGCATGGGAAGCTTCTCGGACCCATACGGTTTTGACTGGACGATTGCCACGCACACGCAAGACATGACCGAAGAGGAAATGGAAGAAGGCGCGAAGAAGTTTCAAGCCGACATGGCTGAGCGCGCACAGCAAGCACAGAAGAAAACTGCGTAAAATTCAACCACAGGGAACACGCCAGGCTGGCCAGTGTCCTCTGTGGTTATTTCTTTTTATGCAGATTTTTCCGCTGCGGGCGTCTTGGCGAAGAGGATCTCAATGACCAGCAATCCGGCGCCGCACACAATCGCGCTGTCGGCGACATTGAAAGCCGGCCACTGATACTGTCCTACATAGAAAAGCAGAAAATCGACGACACGACCATTCAGTAGCCGGTCCCACAGGTTTCCGACTGCTCCTCCGAGAATCAGCGCCAAGCCGATGCCGGTGCTGGTCATGGCGTGACTGTTCCGCCACAAGAGCGCGGAGACCACGATCAGGGCGATCACGGAAAACAACACCAGCATGGCGATCTTCCACTGGGCGGGCGAGTCGGCGAACAGGCCGAAGGCGGCGCCGCGGTTCTCCACGTGAGTGATGCGGAAGAAGCCGGGAATAACCTGAATGCCGTCGTGCAACGACAGGTCTTTAGCCACGATCCACTTGGTAACGCGGTCCAATAGCACGATCAGCAATGCGATCAGGAAATGAAACCGTCGCATGATGTGGGGTTGCGGCATGGAAGGCATCTAGTCTATAGATTAACTCGCCGCAGCCTTGGCTTCGATCTCTTTCAACACGGAGCTGCAGCGCTCACAGATGGTCGGGTAAACCGGGTCTTCTCCGACATGCGGAGAGTAGTTCCAGCAGCGCTCACACTTCTGTCCGGCAGCCTTTTCGACCTCAACTGTTACGCCGCTCGAGCCATTCCCTGAGGCCTGCTGTAGCGTGACGGCGGAGACGATAAACAGGTACCGAAGTTGGTCTATGTATCGGCCGAGGACCAAGGAAACCGGATCGGCAGCCGAAAGTTTGACCTGCGCTTCCAGGCCAGAGCCGATGACTTTCTGATTACGCGCCTGCTCCAACGCTTTCAGGACTTCTTCACGGACTGCAAGCAGGGTGGTGAAATCCTCGCGTTGCTGGGGATCGTCAACCGGTACGTCAGCGCCAAGAATCTCACCCGCCTCGGAGAATTGCTCAAGATGCACGCTCTCAGCTCGATTTCGGATCGCCGGCAGATATTGCCAGACTTCTTCGGTGGTGAAACTCATGATCGGCGCCACTAACCGCACCAATGCTTCTGCGATTCTCCACATGGACGTCTGCGCAGCGCGGCGCCCGACGGAATTGGGGGCGTAGGTGTAAAGACGGTCCTTCAGAACATCGAAATAAAATGCGCTCAAATCGACTACGCAGAAATTGATGACACGCTGGTAGATTCTGTGGAAAGCGAACTCGCCGTACCAGCGCTTGACGTCGGCAACCAGAGCCGCGGTTTGGCGCAACATGTATTGATCCAGCGCCTGCAACTGATCAAACGGGACGGCGTCGTGCTGCGGATCGAATCCATGCAGGTTGCCGAGCATGTTTTTGAACGTGTTTCGGATCTTGCGGTAATTCTCAGCGACGGCTTGCATCAGGCGTTCTGAACCGACTACGTCTTCGCGGAAGTCGACCGACGCGGCCCACAACCGGACGATTTCGCCGCCAAGGCGATTGGCGATATCCACGGGATCGACATCATTGCCACGAGATTTCGACATCGCTTGGCCCGATTCGTCGAGCGTCCAGCCGGGCGTCACGACCATTTTGTACGGCGGCGTGCCGCGATTGCCCATAGCACAGAGCAGGGAAGACTGGAACCATCCGCGATACTGATCGCCACCTTCGAGGTAGAGATCCGAGGGCCATGGGTATTCAGGCTCAGCCGAGATCAGCGCCAGATAGCTTGCGCCGGATTCGAGCCAGACATCGAAGATGTCGGTTTCGCGCTCAAACTTGCCTCCGCCGCAGTGCGGACACTTCTTCCCAGGAGTCAGAATCGTGTCGGCTTCGTCCGTGTACCAGGCGTCGGCACCAGCACGCGCGAACAACTCGACAACCTTGCGATTGATAGCGGGGTCATTCAGCGGTTTGCCGCAGCTTTCGCAAAGAAATACTGCAATGGGCACGCCCCAAACGCGCTGCCGGGAGATGCACCAATCCGGGCGAGAAGCGATCATGTTAAACATGCGCTCTTCACCCCAGGCCGGGTCCCATCTGACGTGCTTGATGTCATCGAGCGTGCGGCTGCGAAGCGTTCCTCCGCCGGACATCGGCGTTTCCATCGAAACGAACCACTGCTCGGTGGCGCGAAAGATGATGGGATTGTGGCAGCGCCAGCAGTGCGGATAAGAGTGCAGGAATTTCTCTTCGTGCATCAGCGCGCCGCGCTTCTTTAGCAGCTCGAGGATTGGCTTATTCGCAGCCCAAACCTTGAGCCCGTCGTATTCGGGAAGGCCGTTGCGAAGGATACCTTTTTCGTCCACGTTGCTGGTCGCATCGAGGCCATATTTCATGCCCGTGGCAAAGTCCTCGGCGCCATGAGAAGGAGCGGTGTGAACGACACCGGTGCCGGTATCCATGGTGACGTAATCGGCCAGGACTCCAAGAATTTCGCGATCAAGGAACGGATGCTGGAATTTCTTGTACTCCAGTTTTTCGCCGGGAAACGTGGCCAGCTGCTTGGTCGATTCCAGGTTCGCTTTCTTCGCAAAGTCTTGCGCCAACTTTGTTGCAACGATGTAAACCTCGCCGCCAGCTTCCAGCCCTACGTATTCTTCCTGAGGATGAAAGGCTACGGCCATGGATGCAGGCAAGGTCCACGGAGTGGTGGTCCAGATCACGGCGAAAACCTTTTTCCCCTTGAGCGCCGGATCAAGGCTGGCAGGGTCGTCTTTCAGGCCATATTTGACCCAGACGGCCTGGCTGGTGTGGTTCTCGTATTCCACTTCGGCCTCGGCCAGCGCTGTTTCGTCGTGCATACACCAATAAACTGCGCGCAGGCCCTTATAAACGAAGTTGTGCTCGTAGAAGCCAAAAAAGGTTTCCAACACGACCGACTCGTATTGCCGGTCCATGGTGGCGTAGGGTTGATCAAAGCGGCCAAATACGCCGATCCGTTTGAACTGGGAGCGCTGTAAATCGAGATACTTTTGTGCATATTTTCGGCACTCCAGCCGCACGTCGGTGGCCTTCATCTGGAGTTTCTTGCCGCCGAGTTCCTTATCTACCTTGATTTCGATCGGCAAACCGTGGCAGTCCCAGCCCGGAACATAAGGCGCATCAAACCCCACCATATTCTTGGACTTGACGGCGAAGTCCTTGAGCGACTTGTTGAGCGCGGTCCCAAGATGGATCGGCCCGCTGGTATAAGGCGGTCCATCGTGCAGGACGTATTTTGGAGCACCGCGGCGGGTTTCGCGAATGCGCTCGTAGATATGCATCTGCTCCCAGCGAGCCAGGATTTTGGGCTCATTTTGGGGCAGGTTGGCCTTCATGGGAAAGTCCGTCCTGGGCAAGTTCAGCGTAGATTTCAGGTCGAGCGGCACTCGCTTAGGTTCTCCAAATAGTTGATTTTTCAATTATAGGGAGCGACGAAATGAACGTCCATCGACTCCCTGAAGTAACGGCGGGCTACGGGAAAACCACTGCAGAAATAAGGGACTTGCGTGTACAATTTTGTATAACAGTGACGTTTCCTGAGACTCCGCATCTAAATTGGAGTTGTTTGGAAGCACCTAGACCTCTTAATAGGAGGGACCGGGAGAATAGGGTAAGTTACCGGTCGTTGTAAGCAACTTGCCACGGTAATTTACTCATCAGTTTAATAATGTGGGGGTGGGTTGACACCCAGTTTGCCCTCGCTAGAAATTCTCGGGTCAAATATGGCACCAGTTGACGTAGCACCCCGCACCGAACGCGAACCCGAATTGAATTTGCTGCTGAACAAGTCCACCTTTGATCAGCCGCTGTGGAAATCTCTGTTCCAGGGTCTCGACGATTATTTCTTCCCGAAGAAACAGCCGCCGCTCGTACTAACCTCAAAGCCGATTCCCGTTCGGGACATCTGGGGCTTTTACGATTACAAGAAGAATGGCGCGCTGGTTTCGACGGGAGTTCACATTGTGGCGCTCGGAGCGCTCATCGGGTTGACGCTCCTCGGGCGCAGAGTTGTGCAGGAAATCCAAAAGCCGCATGAGACCGTCGTGCTGGTCGCACCTTCGGATGACATTCCGCCGATGCAGCCGGCCAAGACGCAGGTCGGAGGCGGTGGCGGCGGCGGCGATCGCGATAAGTTCCAGGCCCCAAAAGGCAAGCTGCCAAAGTTGGCGATGGAGCAGATTACCCCGCCTATGATGGTGGTCCGAAACGATCACCCGAAACTCACGGCTGAGCCGACGATTGTTGTTCCTCCCCAGGTGCACCTGGCGACGAACAATCTGCCAAACCTGGGCGATCCGATGTCACATCTGCCTTCCGGTCCACCGTCAAACGGGACGGGTTCGGGTGGCGGCATTGGCTCCGGTAACGGCGGGGGCGTAGGGTCGGGCGAAGGACCTGGATATGGTCCTGGCCGCGGGGGTGGTACTGGCGGGGGTGTGTTCCGCGTGGGTGGTGGCGTATCGGCCCCGAAAGCGGTCTATGCTCCGGATCCCGAGTATTCGGAAGAAGCCCGCAAGGCCAAATATCAGGGCGTTTGCGTGCTGTATGTCGAGGTGGGACCGGATGGCAAAACTCACAGTATTCACGTGGCTCGCAGCTTAGGATTGGGCTTGGATGAAAAGGCCATCGAGGCAGTGAAAAACTGGAAGTTCGAACCAGCGATGAAGGATGGCAGGCCGGTGACGGTCGCCGTCAATATCGAAGTGACCTTCCACTTGTACTAAAAATCAATGGTTTGACGAGGCGGCGCCTGACGGCGCCGCTTTTGTTTTGCGCCGTGGAACCGAGCGCTCAAGACCTACGTATAGAGAGGCAGGGAGGAGTGTATGAAGCGTCTCGCCTTCTTTCTCGTCCTGCTGCTTCCAAGTCTGCTGCACGCGCAAGCCTCTGATCTTTCGACCCAGCAGAGGTTCATTTCCGACGGCCTGGTTCGCCTGCATCTCGAGGCGGGTGGCTACACGGTTGCACCGAATGATTCCGACAATATCGTCGTGTCATGGCACACGAGCAGGCCCGTCAAGGTGGAAATCAAACCCTCAGGGAATCGGGCCGATGTGTACGTCCGTGACACGCCGCACAACAATTTCCAGGCGACCATCGAGATTCCTCGCAGGTCGAATCTATGGGCCAGGCTTTCGGCCGGAGAACTCGTAGTTGAGGGCGTGGACGGGGACAAGAATCTCGAGGTGCTGGCCGGACGCATTCAAGTGGATGTTCCTCACGCTCAGGATTACGGCCACCGGGACGCGTCAGTCACGGCGGGAAGCATCGAGGCATCCGCATTCGAAATTTCGAAAGGTGGTCTGTTCCGCTCGTTCGATCAAGAGGGTCCGGGAAAATATCGGCTGCACGCGCATGTGATGACGGGAGAAATTGATTTCAGAGGCAGCGAGTAAGACTCAAGTAGGGGCAGCCATCGAGAACTCCTGGGCACGGGTGGTATCCAGCTCTCCTTCCCATCTCGCAATCACGGCTGAGGCAAGACAATTGCCGACCACATTGGTTGCGGTGCGCGCCATGTCCATCAGAGCGTCGATCCCGAGGATGAGAAAAATCAAATCAGTGGGAAGCTGAAAGGTTGCCGCAGTGGCCAGCAGAACGACCAATACTGCTCTTGGCACTCCCGCTACTCCCTTGCTGGTCAGCATCAGGGTGAACAGCATCAGCAACTGCTGAGTCCAGCCCAGGTGCAACCCTGCGGCCTGAGCGACGAACATCGACGCCAGCGATAAATACAAAGTTGAGCCGTCGAGGTTGAAGCTGTAGCCGAGTGGAATGACGAAGCTCACAATCCGCCGCGGCACGCCGAAGGCTTCCATGGATTCCATGGCCCTCGGCAGGGCTACCTCGGATGCACTGGTGGCGAATGCAATCGCAGCCGGTTCGGCGATCGCACGCAGAAATCGAGCGATTGGCAGCCTGGCCAGCCACGCGATTGGCAAGAGCACGAGCGAGGCAAACGCGATCAGAGCGGCGTACCCGGTGATAAGGAGTTTGCCTAACGGCAGAAGCACCGAAATTCCCATATGCCCCACGGTGTAAGCCATGGCTGCGCCGACACCGATCGGGGCGTAGTACATCACGAGGTTGGTGAAGGAAAACATCGTTTGGGTCAGGGATTCGCAGAAGTTCAACATAGCTCGCTGCTTGGGCTCGGGTACGCGCGCCAAGGCAATGCCAAACAGAAGCGCAAATATCACGACTTGCAAGACCTGGTTCTCTGCGACTGATTTCGCGATGTTCTCCGGGAAGACATGGAGAAGAAACTCGTCCCAGTGAATTGGGGCAGAGGCGGGTTGTTGTTGGGCTGCGTGCATTGGGGTGACTGCGAGGCCTTCTCCGGCGCGGCTGATGTTGATCGCCGCCAGTCCAATGAACAAAGCCAACGTGGTCACAACCTCGAAGTAGATGAGGCTCTTGATACCGATTCGTCCGACGCTGCGCAGATTGCCATGGGCAGCAATTCCGGTGACCAATGTTCCAAAAATCAACGGCGCAACGATGACCTTGAACAACCGCAGAAAAATGTCGCTGAAGACCTTCAGGTGCTCGGCGAATTGTGGCCGCGCCAATCCAATCTCACCGCCCAGAAACAAGGAGAAGAAAATCCATCCCGTCAGAGACCAACTTCTGATCCCCCCAAGTCCCAGCACTGCGAGGCCAGCCCACCGCATTGCCGCAGGCCAAACCTGCGCCGGGACCATCGCCTGGAGAAGCGCGCCCGCAAGCACAAGGGTCACTCCGAGAACGAGTGACCCCCGCCTGGCAACTTTGTACTCAGCCGCGGACATTTTCACGCCAGCCTACTTTTTGCGCGACTCAGGTGGCACCAGTCCGGCGACGCGATAGTAAACGGTGAGTTGCCCGTAAATTTCGCCGGAGTGCTCGATGAATCCGTATGCGAAGTCGGAAACCCGGGTCTTCTGGTTACCGAAAGGATCGACAACGAGGTCGTTCATCCCTTTGTCGCCCTTGGTCGTGATTGCGGCCGCACCATCGGAGAATGACTTTTTCACGTAGGTGACTAAGTCTGCGCGAGATTTGAATTGATCTCGCTTGGGAGCTTCTTCAGCCGGAGGCTTCTGACCAAGAGTGATATTGGTGAAGAAGTAGTTGACGCCTGCGGCATGTAGCATGCGCTCGATGAACGATCCCTGGACAGGAGTGGGCTTGAAATCAAACTTGTCCTCGGGAAAATCTTCTGCCATAGCAATCAACTTGCGGCCGATATCGTTCCATTGCGCCAGCACGGCTTGCGATGGACTGTCAGCTGGTTTGGGCACGGCGCTCTTTTCTTGGCCGGCCGCAGAGAGGGTCAGGAAAGCGAGAACCAAACTTAAAATTGTTGCTGAGACGGTCTTGTTCATCCTCTTCTCCTCGAATGGTGATTCGCGACCGAGCCATTGTACTCGGAACGTCTCGAATGGGCTGGAGGCGAGAGAAAAGGGGCGCGAGCTGACGTCGGGGTTATTCCGAGCCTGGTGCTGTTGAATTACCAATTCTGGCGTAGTTGACCGACCGGTACCGTGGCGTTGGCCAGAAATAACGACTGGCGAACAATTTCGTTGAGATCCTTGTCTTGCAGGACCTCTCGGGTCGCCACCACGACCACGGCTTCAGCAAATTTAGATGGCTGCCAGGATTTAAGGCGAATCTCGACTTCAGAGCCGAGGCGCATAAACTCATCGTGGTCGGCGCCGAGGACGAGCCGGAACTTGGGATGCAATTGCGGAGGTTTTTCCGGCCGGACAGTCCGGGCCAGCAGGTCGCATGCCGACGAGTAGATGCGCGTCGCCTGTTCCGGAGACCAGCTTTTCTGCTTGGGATTCGACACTTCGAATGGGAGCTTGGTCTGCGACGCCGCGGTGAACGATAAAATCGCGACGAGCGCCAGCGCGAAGACAGCAATTCTGCATCGTGAAATCAGAATACTCGTGAGGCGGATTTGAGCAGCCCGAATTGGAAAACTTGGTGCGGTGACAACTGCGTCATGCTGGGGGCCCATCAGATCGGTCCTTTCGCCGTTGATCGCAGATTAACTTGCGAGTTCGACCTGAGACAGGTCACCGAAGTAACGCTTTTCTAACCGTTCATAAGACCGATCACTCGCTCAATTCCTTCGCGAAATACTTTCGGAGGCGTAATTAGACTCACGATCAGAAAACCATCGGAAGGAAAATCGTAGAAGTGACCCGGATGTAGCAGGACGTTAAGTTCGCGCAGGATCTTGATCGCGAGATCCTCGTCCGACTGAGTGACAGGCACGCGGAGCACCGCATACCAGCCACCCTCAACCGCTAAACGCTCGCAGGTTTTCTGCCTGCCTAACTGCCGGTCCAATTCCCACAAGTTTGCGCGCACACGGTCGACAAGCAGGGGCTGCAATTCGCGCCGTTGATCGAGCAAGACGGGGGCAGCCAACTGAATCGGCGCGCTCATCGAAAGATAAGTGTCGGCAATCACTTCCAGCCTGGCCAATGCAGTTGTTGTCTTATCGTGAGGGCCGCTGGTGGCGATCCAAGCCAGTTTCATCTGCGGCAATCCGGCAACCTTTGAGAGGCCGCTCAGAGTGAAAGTCAAAGCATCGTGATTCGATACGAAGGTGTTGCGCGCTGCGCCGTCGTGAGCGTAGTCGAGAAACACCTCATCCACGACCAGGGCCAGGTCACACTCGCGGCAAAAGTGATTCAGGGCGGATTGCTCGGACGGCGAAACGTAGGAGCCGGTTGGATTGTTGGGGTGAACCACCACTACAGCGCGAGTGCGATGATTCACTGCTTTGTACAACGACGGAAAATCGATCTGCCATCCGTGATCATAGAGCAGCGGGTAGGGAACCAATTTCACATCCTGCAAATCTGCGAGAAATTCAAAGAGAGGATAGCTAGGTTTTGGCACCAGAATCTCGTCCTCGGGATTACAGAGGAGGCGAAATACGTAGGAGTAGCCTTCACTGGTGCTTGTGGTCAGCAGGAGTGAATCGGGATGGATGCCAAATTCCTCGTGCTGCTTGCGGTAATAGTCGGCAACGGCATTACGGGCGCTTAGTAAGCCTTTGGGCTGAGGATCATAATCAAGCGATTCGGGTTTGATCAGAGAGTGCAGGATGGTCTCGCCGTCATAATGCAGTTCGGCCCTGGTTGGATTCGAGACGGTGAGATCGAGCACTGCCGCTCCGGAATCGTGCATCTCGCGTTGAGCATCGGTGAAACGATTCGGCGTCAACTTCCAGTCGGTGCGTCGCGAAAACATAATGAATGATACTGAAACTGTTGTTCGGATTTTGGAATACCGGGTTCTTTGGAAAATTCAGTCAACGCCAGTTTGGCCAGAAGCAACGATACCCCAACAGGCTTATTCGGCTTGGAGTTACGCTGCGGAGATTCTAAAGAGGTTCTGTTTTCGAAACAAAATGGGTCTTGATGTGTCTGGCGCGCCCTTCGGAGGCAGAGTGCACAAGCGCTCGAAGTGCGTCAGTTGTGCCGTTTGTTCGCTGCGAGACACAGTTCAGGCGATCTCAATAACAAGTACATTGGCTCAATTCTGAGATTGACATGGTTTTCGAAACGGTACTAAGATTCATCCCACTTTCGCCGGTCACATCTTAATCCGGCTTCCGCGTACTTCGTGCGCCGTTCGCTTCGTAAAGCGCCGCGTTGATTTGACCCTGCAGTTGGGGATCGGTTGAGCGCGGAATAATGTGCGTACACCTCGTCTGGGGTAAGTCGATAGAACTTCGCCTGGAGCGCGCTCAATGACCTGTAGTTGAGCGCAGGTAGTGGTCCATTCATAGGCCTTCAGCCGCCGTGCTTTCGCGGATTCCCCCTCATCCGCCCGGCGAGACACTCGCACACTTGCGTGCGACCGACACCGAAAACAGAAGTGGCCGTGCGGCTTGTCGTCAGCAGCGGCAGCAGCGGTCGTGTACCCGGGGACGTTTTTGTGCTTGTGCAGGATCGTCTCCGGGAAGCGACAAAATCACTTTTCAAGGAGGAATTGTGATCAAGAGAGTCAGGCTTGCGTCAGTTTCACTTTTGGCAGTGCTGATTATCGCCGGAACGGCACTCGCTCAAACCGATCCTGGAGTTCAAAGCGGCAATCGCGGTACGGGCGCGGCATTATCCTCAGTGATGTCGGACAGCCCGTCGGGTATTTTGGCCTTCTTCACCGATGGCCAGACACGCTTTCAAGAGGTGGAGTCTGTCTCCGGCGGCGCCAACAACGGCCTCGGACCTCGTTTCAACGAAAACCAGTGCAGTTCATGCCATGCCCAACCTGCTATCGGCGGTACCGGCGCCGCAGTCAACCCCCAGTTTGGAATCGCTGGCAGTTCGGCAGCTCCCAAGGACGCTACTCCTTATTTTCTGAGCGCCAACGGTCCAACCGTGGAGGCGCGCTTCCCGTTTTTCTTTAACCCCAATGGCACTCCCAACACCAACGCACCCAATGGTGGCGTAGAAGATTTGTTCACCGTCAGCGGGCGCTCCGATGCGGGCTCCTGTAGCTTGCCTCAGCCGAGCTTTACCCTAGCTGGTCAAGGCAACAACATCATTTTCCGGATTCCAACACCAACATTCGGTGCGGGGCTCATCGAGAATCTGGACGACTCAACTCTATTGAATAATCAAGCCGCTAACCTGAGAAACAATTTTGGCATCGGCGGAACGTTCAATCACAACGGCAACGACGGCACCATCAGCCGGTTCGGCTGGAAGGCACAAAACAAGTCGCTGCACATCTTTTCCGGCGAGGCTTACAACGTGGAGATGGGCATCTCCAACCTCCTGTTCACGCAGGATCGGCCGCTGCCGGGAGAGGACCAGCAGCAGACCGGTTTGCCTTCAAATTGCCTGAACCTGAGCGGGAATGGTTATCCTGAGGACGTCAGCAACCCAGGCGCGAGTGGGGCAGCGGTTCTGGATGACGTTTCCGCGTTCTCGAATTTCATGCGCTTGCTGGCGCCTCCGCCCGCCGGGACGGTGGTGCTGAACGGACAACAGGTCTCGCAACAGACGATTTCGCAGGGTGCGTCCCTGTTCAGTTCAATCGGATGTGCGACCTGTCACAATTCGTCACCAGGGAAAACGCAACCCTCGAACGTTACGAGTTCGTTGAGCAGCCAGCCGGTGCCGGCGTACTCGGATATTGAGATTCACCACATGGGGTCGGGTCTGGCAGACAACGTCTCCCAGGGAGGGGCTGGTGGGGACCAGTTCCGCACGGCGCCGTTGTGGGGCCTCGGGCAGCGCATTTTCCTGCTGCACGATGGGCGCACAACAAATCTAAATAATGCCATCGAGGCCCATCAGAGCCGGGGCAGCGAGGCGACGAACGTAGAAGAGAACTTCGATAGTCTCTCTACGCAACAACAGCAGGCAATCCTGGACTTCCTGCGTTCGCTGTGATCAGGGTGCTGGCGAGCCGGATCGGCTCGCCAGCTTTATTTCATTGACTTGAGATCGGAGAAGATATGCGTTGGGGCGTTTTCTTTTTCCTAGTTTTGCTGATGATTTGTGCGCCGATTCCGCTGGCCAGTCAAACCTCGCAAAGCGGAGGAGATTTTGCACCTTCCGATGCCGTGATCCCTCCCGGGTCGGCAATACCGAAAGGCGTCATCCTGGTAAAGGGAGCATGGGCGAGCGCCAGCGACTCGGTCACTCCCGTGCCAGAAGGCGGAGGCGTGAACGGCAATACTTTTCGTAACCAGTACTTCGGAATGACCTACGCCTTGCCAAAAGGCTGGATTGAGAAATATCAAGGGCCGCCGCCGTCCGACACTGGCCGTTATGTGCTCGCACAACTCCGGCCTGCGGAAAAGTTGAATGGGTCCCTTGCAGGCACAATGTTGATTACGGCGCAGGACATGTTCTTTACTCCGCTGCCGGCTTCGAACGCGCTGCAACTGGTGACTTACAACAAAGACAACCTGCAAGCCGATTACAAGCTGGAATTGGCTACGACGCAGACGAAAATTGGCGGTCGCCCCTTCGTTTTCTATGCATATTGGTCGCCGGTTGCCGAGTTGCATTGGTACGTTCTCGCAACCGAGATCCGTTGCCACGCAGTAGAGATCGTGCTTACGAGCCGCGATACCAAACTGTTGGAGAGCCTGGTGCTGGATATGAATCAAATGGGATTGCCGGCGGAGGCTAGTCCAACGGGGGGGCGAGGCGGCGGCACAGTTCCTGTATGCATGGCAAATTATGCTAATGGGCCGAATGTCATTAGCCGCGTGGAACCCGTTTTTAGCGACCGCACGTTTAACCCGGTTCCGGTTCGCATCATTGTCGACAAGACGGGAAAGGTAAAACACATTCACTTCCTCAGCGCTTTCCCAAACCAGACCAAAGCGATCAGCGCCGCACTTACGAAATGGAGGTTCAAACCATACATACAAAATGGCCAGCCAACTGAGGTTGAGACCGGCATCATGTTTGGCAATGCGCCCAGGCATATGTCGACGCGAGCCGATGCGGGCTCGGTCGATTGAAACTGCAATCCCGTTACGGCTTCGACGGGTTACTCCGGTCACGTGTGAACGTCGGGAGGCGTTGCCTGAGCGCTGCCCACGGCTGCAACCTATAGCCAGGTCGAAGAGGAGCCATGGCGCAGTCGGATCCTACGTTCAAAGAGAAACTAGTCAACCGGAAAGTGATCGTGAAGATCGCCCTGTTTACCCGAGCTTTCTCGGGTACGATCCTGGCTGCGGACGAGACTGGTTTCTGCTTCGTAAGTGATGAAATGACTGCAGCATTGCGCGAAGTCACCGGCGGCGCAATGGCGAACATGGACGCACCCACCGTTTACTTGCCGTTTTCAAAACTGGAGTGGCTCATTTCGTCCCAGCCAAAAGCCGCGGCTGCTTCCGCATAACCTTCCGTCTGATGTCCTCAGATAGAGCCGAGAAACTGGAGATGGGCTTGCTGGCCTTCGACCGGAACATTTATTGATGTGGAGAAGGAGCGGGGCCCGGTGGCAAAATTTCAGGTTGTACAGTCCGGATCTCGGACCTCACAAGACGCGGCTTTTTCACCAGCATATCGTCCGGCAGCGGCGATTTCCGCGTGACGAACCAAACAGCTGCTGTCCATGTAGGAAACAAGTTGACGCCCGGCACGAGCTCTGCAACCAGCGATGGCAGGAACGCCCAATGCCATCCCAGCAGGCGGACCAGGATCACGGCTGTCAGAAGATCCAGCAGATCGTCGAGGGGCGAGGTAGCTCCTTCGGCGAACAGTGGCAGGCCGGCGATCTGGATGGTGTCCGCAGCCAGTGCGACGATCCACGCTAACAGAACCTCTCTCGAGTTCAGGGTCTTGTCCGGGTCGTTATCCGTCATTGGGAACCTTGGCTTATGAAAGGATGTCGCACAGGGAAGGTGGGTTGCAACACCCAAAAGTACTGCTCGCAACAACTTTGTGATCGGCTGACTTGCTGGAACTTATGAGAAGGTCCAAATTGTCCGCTTCTTGGGAGGCCTCCATCATTCGGCTTGACCGTTCCCGTCTTACTTCAACAGAGTGCGAAACAGGTTTGCCCGGGAAACGCTCGTAGGAAGGCTTATCAGCTCGCGGTGAAGGGCGCATCAGAGGGCAGGCAACTCACCATTCGATCCAGAGGACGTTCTATCTTCCCCGCGAGGTCGGGTTCGGCAAACCGCACTGCCTCGAGCAGAAGATCCATAGTAATTCGGAAAGCACGTTTGAGTTCGGCTGGCTCCAGGGAGCAAGCCAGACATTCCGCAGCTCGCGCTCGTTGTGGTGCGGGGAGATCGTCAAGCCCGCGGCCTTGATCGCACGCAACGAGATGCTGCTTGCACATCAGTGCGAGAACGTTATCCCGCATCCCGCTGAGCATGTATTGTGCTTGCAAGGGGCGAGAGCGCGCGATGCTCGAACGCACGTGCAACGCATAGAGCCATGCCATTCCGATCAATTCCCGGGAGGCGGGAACCGGCGCAGGAACCGGTTCGCCAGCAGCACCAAAAATAAGGCGGAATTTTGGACCCACGGCGTGCAATTTGGCGGGGGGCCAGAATGACAAGTCTATTTGCAGGGTGTTGTCGAGCAGGAACACACGGTACAAGATGTCACCACGCCTGACGTCATGGTTTGCCACGGCGGCATAGTTGCGATACAGACGCGCAGTCCAATCGGATAGCACCTGGTTGAAGTCAGCATCGGGAATAAGGCATAGAGCGAGATCGATATCGGACCAGCGATCCGCGGAGGCAAGCGCGGCTGAGCCCAAATGTGCAGCACCACCAATGCGTGAATCCGCTTTCGCAGCTGCAACCAGTTCCTCGCGGATTCGTTCTCGTTCTTGCGATGTGAAAACTAGAACCTCATCCATCCGCTCAGCATACATCGCAAGCGTCTTTGCATGCCGATTGCGTTCAGCTGTTGATCCGAGGTCAGTCAAAGGCTCTCAAAGCTCACCTTCAATGAGCCAACGTGTGGTCCTCGGTAACCTGAGAACAACTTGGCGTCGGACATAAGCTGTGCCATAAATGAGTGATGTTGAAGCGGAAACTTTCGCAGTTCCTCATTGCTTGCTTTTGTTGTCTGCCCTTAGTCGCACAAGCGCAGCAACGGTCCGCCGATGGAGACAAGGTTCTCGAACTGGAGAAAAAGTGGACGGAAAGTTACAAAAATCGCGACATCAGCATTCTGTCTTCTCTGCTATCGGCAGATTTCGTGATTACTGTCGAGGATGGCAGTACGTTCGGAAAAGAGGGCTATATCAGTCACAGTGCGGACTCCACGGTACACGTAGATGTGGCAGAAATGTCCGAACTCAGGGCGCGTGTTCACGGGAATACTGTGGTCGTGATCGGCGCATATCATGAGGTGGGAACGTCTAAAGGGAAGCGCTACGACTATCATGATCGCTTAACCGACGTGTGGATGAAAATTGACGGCAAATGGCAGGTGATCGCGTCGCATTACAGCATTCCCGTGAAATAGGGAACGTTGGGGGCTACACGTTCTTTCGCAATCCAGGAAGAATCGACCTGCGATGATGTATGGTCTGAAAGTTGGAATGGCGACGGTTCGAGAGGTTGTTCCACTTCGCACTCGTTGGCGCGCGCTGGATTCACTTCAAACCCGATTGGTTCTCCAGCATACGTCAGCCACAGGTCTCCTCACTGCCAGACAAACCTTCCGATCGAGTTCGCATCCAGATCAAGCTGGCATTTGAAATAACGACGAGCAAGGAGAAGTCAAGTCAGGAAGGCGATGAGCCAGATTCTGATCCGGTTTGTTGTAGGTGGGTTTGTGGTTTCTGCCTTCGCCCTCCTGGGCGATTTGCTTAAACCGAAAAGCTTCGCCGGGCTATTCGGTGCGGCTCCTTCCGTGGCGCTTGCGACCTTAGGACTCACCATCGCTAAAGAGGGCCGTTCTTATGCGGCCAGTGAAGCTCGTTCAATGATCGCGGGTGCTGTTGCGTTTCTTGTCTATGCTTCCGTCGTGAGTTGGGTCATGATGCACCGCAAACACAAGGCGCTCTGGGTGACGATCAGCGCATTGCCAATCTGGCTGTGTCTGGCAGCTGGGCTCTTGTATGGGTGGCTGGAATAGGGCATGCGAGTGAAGGCGGAGGTTTCCGGGCTCAAACAATCAAAGTGGCATGAGTATGCGGTTCGATTTGTGTTTGGGGGACTGATTACCGCAATTGCAGGCGTAATTGCGAAAAAATATGGAGCCGTCGTTGGCGGCCTGTTTCTGGCATTTCCAGCAATTTTTCCATCCAGCGCAACGCTCATCGAAAAGCACGAAATGGAAAAGAAGGAACGGCACGGACTCAACGGAGTCGAGCGCGGCAGGCAAGCAGCGAGTGTTGACGCGGCGGGCTCCGCGATCGGGAGCTTCGGACTAATGGTGTTTGCCGTCGTGGTCTGGCAATTTGCGCCTACACACAGACCCTGGCTGGTGCTTGCGGCAGCAACCTTGTGCTGGTTCACACTGTCGGTCGTGCTCTGGCAAGTTCGGAAGCGAGTATAACCAGACTGCCTGACGTCACTTCCAGTGTTCAGAGAACGCGCCAAACATTCGAGTTGGTTACAGGGACAGGCAATTCTCGAGGAATCAGTAAGCCCCGGTTTCTGAGAAATGTCTACTCGCTCTCTTTCCCCAGCGGCAGTTTCCAGTCTCGGGCAGATACTCGCCCGGCGTAGACCCAGGCGATTCGAGTGATGAGCGATCCAACAACGGAAGACCATGAAGCCCATTTTCGGAGGGACTGCGATCGTTTATCGCCGGTTAACAAGCTTGCCGATCGCAACAGAGCCGGAATTGGGCCGGCGAGCGCACCGCCGGTGCGCGTGATCCATCCGCTCGGCCCGTGTTTGAGTGGATCGAGAGCGGGGTGGCTGCGCGCCTCAATGCGGGCTCCTTCCCAACTCTCAAAAATCGCTGCACCCAAACCAAGAGCTTGAAGGGCACGGCTTTTGCGGTGTCCGAGCAACTCGAGAATTCCGACGGCTGCACCTAATCCTGAGGCGCCGAAGTGAATTGGGAGGTTTCCTACATTGCGATTCCAAACTGGAACTGCCGTGGCACCTATCAATACGCCCGTGTAATTGGAGAAGGGCAAGCCGAGGGCGAGCGAGGCTGCCTGGCCGGCATTTTCGATCACACCCAGGGGCAGAGAGGGTCCATAGCGATCGCGCAAGTGTCCGGCAAATGCAGTCGCGATGGCCGCAGTGGAGAATCCAACCAGGGTCCAAACTCCAACGGACATGGGGCTCTGCGGCTTGAAAACACGCAACATTGCCAGAAAACGTTCGGGGCGGCCGAGGTCAGAGACTAGCAGTGCTGGTGAGATCACGGAACCGGCGGCAGCAATCCACCGGGCGTCGCGCACCAGCTTCCGATCTGCACCGGTGTAGTCGGCGATCGCACCGATGACCGCAGCTGCGCCAGCCGCGCCGCCTACGAAAAAGTACAATGGAATCTCCCAAGTCCAGGGAGGTTCCTTGAGCAACGGGACCTGGTAATAGCCGGTTTCGGGCGATGCCACTGGAAACGGCGCGCCAGCTGGCCGGTTCCCGACGATCTGGAAGGGTTTTTGTTGTTCCGCCTGCTGCCGAATTTCCTCGAGGCGCCGCTCCCGGGCCAAGTCGCGAGTTGCATTTGGTGCGGGTAAGGGATCGCTCATCGGTATTTTCTCATCGTATTTCAGCTTCCATGATTTGTGTTTCTATTCCGGCGTCCATCGGACATGAATGCGATCAGGGTGCCGCAGAGGAGCAGAGCGCTTGCCAGAGCCGACGATGTCCACGCTTTCTTCTGATACACGGTGGGGACATCCGGTGCGGGGGGAAGGTTATAGCTTCGGGGATCGCCTCGCACCAGAAACATAGCGTGAGTGCCGCCTACACTGGTATCGCGCGGATCGTAGAGATTCACGTCGTCCATACCTCGGCGATTTAGTTCTTCGATCCGACTGCGGGCTTGGGCCCGCAGGGAAGTGATCTCGCCGAACTTGATCGATTCGGTCGGACAGGCCTTGGCACAGGCCGGAACCAGACCGACTTTCTGACGGTCGTAGCAGAAGGTGCATTTGAAGGCGCGACCATCTTTGGGATTGCGTTCAACAACTCCAAACGGGCACGAGGTCACGCAGTACCCGCAGCCATTGCAAACATCGGGCTGAATAAACACTCCGCCGAATTCAGTTCGCACGATCGAGCCTGTCGGACAAGCTTCCAAGCATCCAGCTTCTTCGCAGTGCTTGCAAACATCGGAAGAAAACGTCCAGGATGCCTGCTCACCGGAATTTCCCCCTAGACCCACGGCTGGTGCTTGCTCGACAAATTTCACATGTCGCCAGGTCGAAGCACCCACCGCGCCCGTGTTGTCATAAGAAAATCCACTCCATTCGTAGCCATCCAGGCTGACGCCGTTCCATTCTTTGCAGGCAACTTCGCAGGCTTTACAGCCAATGCACAATGTCGAATCGGTTAAGAACGCAGTTACGCTCATGCGGTTTGCCCCAGCTTTGACGCTTGTGGCTCCAATGCATGCGGTCCTCGCGCGCGCCGGCCCGGCATTATGTTGCAGGTAAGCGCCTTGGTTTCCATAATCCGGACATTGGGTTCTTCACTAATAGCGAGCAGGTCGTTGACAACATCGCCAGTGACAGACCCCCGATATCCCCAGTGATAAGGAACTCCGACCTGGTGAAGAATACGCCCGTCAATGCGCATGGGAGTCATGCGCGGCGTCACTAGAACCCGCGCTTCAATCAAAGCGCGTGCCGTGATGATCGTGGCCCAGTCGCCATGCTGGAGTCCGACCTGCGCTGCTAGCTCGGGCGAGACCTCAGTGAACAATTCGGGCTGGAGCTCGCTTAGATGTGAGAGATGCCGCGACATGCCGCCGGCGGTATGGTGCTCGGTCAATCGGTAGGTTGTAAGTATGAATGGAAAACGCGGATCGTTCGGCGGAGCGTACGGATTGTCTGGCCGCTCCTTTCGGTCTGCGGCAGGATTGGTCTGCTGAGCATAAAACGGATTACCAACCGGCGACTCAAGGGGTTCGTAATGCGCGGGGAGAGGTCCGTCTTTAAGGCCACTGGCAACATATAGCCAACCAACGCCGTCGGGATGCAGTGTGAAGGGCTTTGCGCCACCGAGTGCCTCTACACCGCGTCCATGGTGAATGTCGGCAGGAGCATCAGGAGGGGTTTTCTTATCGTAATCGGCGTTGTCGAGCCCGGTCCATTCCCGTTTGGTTTCATCCCACCATACCAATTTCTTGCGCTCGCTCCAGGGTTTTCCGTCAGGACGAGCCGATGCCCGGTTGTAGATAATGCGGCAATCGTTTGGCCAGGCGAATCCCCAGCCATGTCCAAGCAGGTCCTTGGGATCGCGTTCATTGGCGCGGTTGCGATTCTCTTCCGGAAACACCCCGCAATAGATCCACGCCCCACATGCTGTGGACCCATCCTTTTTCAGATCTTTGATATGCTCCAGTTGTTTGTGACCGGGCAGCGACCATCCATTGATTTCGCGCAATACTTCGTCAGCCTTCGGTTCAGCCTTTTCACCTTCTGTCGTGTAGTTCCAGGTTAGAGCTTGGAGCCCTTCGTTGCGCGATTCCTGATTCTGTCGTGCCATGTTCTTCAGACGGCGGCCAAGGTGGACCATGAACCAAGTTTCGCTTCTGGCGTCACCCGGTGGATCCACGGCTTTCTCGCGGTGCTGTAGAAGCCGTTGTGTATTTGTGAACGTTCCATCTTTTTCCGCCGTACCTGCCGCGGGAAACAGGAAGACTTCTGTTGCAATCGAATCCGGCGAGAGTTCACCACGTTCAACCTCCGGCGATGCATACCAAAAGGACGCAGTTTCTGTCTCCACCATGTCCCGCACCACGAGCCATTTGAGCTTTGCCAACGCTTTTCGCTCGAGCCGTCCATTGGAAGCGCCGACAGCCGGGTTCTGACCCATGACGAATAAGCCATCCAGTTTGCCGTCCGCCATGTCCAACCAGTATCCGAAATGCGAATGATCGCCAGTAACGCGCGGCAACCAGTGAAATCCCCACTCGTTCTCCTGCGTTGCGCGGTCGCCGTAGTAAGCCTTCATCAAACTGATGAAGTATTTGTTGAACCCTGACCACAGCCCGGCGCGGGTGCTGTGTTTCTTGATGTAGGCAGCAATGCTGCGAGAGTCCTCTCCGAAAAAAGGCATCGGCAAGTAGCCGGGAAGGATATCGTAAAGGGTGGGAATGTCGGTTGAGCCCTGAATCGAAGCGTGGCCACGGAGTGCGAGAATTCCCCCGCCTGGTCTGCCGATATTTCCGAGAAGCAATTGAAGAATGGAAGCTGTGCGGATGATTTGCACTCCCTTGGAGTGCTGCGTCCAGCCAACCGCGTAGCAGATGGCGGCCGTTTTTTCGGGTCCGGACGCCGAGGAGAAAACCTCCGCTACCTTCAAAAAAACGTCGCGCGGTACGCCGCAGAAGCGTTCCACCATTTCGGGCGTGTAACGAGAAAAATGGCGCTTCAGTACCTGGAAGACGCAGCGCGGGTGTTCAAGGGTAGGATCAGAATCAAACTTGCCCGCGTCCTGGGCCTCGCCGCCGCGATCCTTGCCATGTCCGCCGCCGACGTCTGAATGCCCCGGTGCGCTACCGGTACCTTTTTTGGCAGGCGCGCCTGCGTAGAGCCATGACTCTGGATCGTATTTCTTCTTTTCTTCGTCCCACCCGGAAAACAGCCCGCCTAGGTCCTCCGTGTCGCGGAAATCCTCGCGCAGAATTGTGGACGCATTCGTGTAATGAACTACGTAGTCGCGAAACTCTTTGCGGTTCTCGAGAACGTAGTGAACCAGAGCACCCAGAAAGATGATGTCGCTGCCGGCTCGCAATGGCACCCAAATGTCGGCCATGGCTGAAGTTCGTGTGTAGCGCGGATCTATATGAATGATCTTTGCGCCTTTTTCGCGTGCTTCCACCACCCATTGGAAGCCAACCGGATGATTCTCCGCCATGGACGATCCCATGATGAGGATGGCATCTGCGTTGCTCAAATCTTGCTGCGCGGTGGTGGCTCCGCCGCGACCGAACGATGTGCCCAGACCGGGCACAGTCGAGCTGTGTCATATTCGTGCCTGATTGCTTAGGCATACCATTCCCAAACCAGCAGTGAAAAGCTTCTTGATGAGGTAATTCTCTTCGATGTCAAGCGTCGCGCCGCCGAGATGAGCCATGGCGGTCGTCTGCATCAAGGACTGACCATCGCGAGACTCTTCGAAATTTTGTGCCCGCGTGTCCCAAACGCGTTTAGCGACCATGTCCATTGCTTCTTCAAGGGGAAGGTTCCGCCAGTTGCGCGAGTAAGGAGCGCGATATTTGACCGTCTTCAATCTGCCGGCGTGCGTATGCAATTCATACGTATCGGCGCCCTTGGGACAGAGGTGTCCCCGGGAGATCGGTGATGCCGGATCGCCCTCAATGGAGATCAGCTTCCCCTGTTTGTGGAAGACCAGTTGTCCACAACCAACACCGCAGTAAGGACAAATGGAACGGGCTACGTCGGCGGAATCAGTTTTCGGGCGCAGATTTCGCGTGCGGTCCGTCATCGCTTCGACGCCGGTTCCGTCCGCACCGGTTCGAAGCTGTTGGATCAAGGGCCACCGCGTCAGAAGTTTTGTAATCATGTCGTTGTCTTACATCTCGCAGCTTGAAAGTGTAAACCGCGCGCCTAATATAGTCCTTAACCCGAACCGTAGCCTCGGATGGGTCTTGTCAGTTTGGGGTTCTTCAGGCCTGGCGCAACCTCAAAGAGAATTCCCGGACCTAGCGGAACATCGATAGATGCACTGCGAGACGACGTGGTTTGTTTGCGCGAATGTGTTTGGCGCAAAAAGGCGCGTCGATCACCGAGTTACAGATTGGCCCATGATTGGCATCAAATCAGAGTATGGTATCGCCGAAACAAAAGAAGGCGGCACGGAAAAACGTCAAGAAAGCTGCACGCGCAGCCAAGAAGAAACGCACCATCGCCCATCTACCGAAGAGGGTACGCACCGCGTTAGGTAGCCAGGGTGCCTCAGTTGCCAGGAGAAAACGCAAAGCGAGCCGTGGTGCCTGACCGATTCAGACATGGGCTGTGAGATTCGCATGGGCACGTCCGGCTATCACTACAAGCATTGGCGAGGGCCATTTTATCCGCAGAAGATCCCCGCGAACCAAATGCTGGACTTCTACTCCCGGCACTTCGACACCGTAGAGTTGAACAACAGCTTTTACCGCCTGCCCACGGAAGCGGCCTTTGAGGGTTGGCAAAAATCTACGCCTTCGAACTTTATGTTCGCGGTAAAAGCCAGCCGCTTCCTGACTCACAACAAGAAACTGAAGGAGCCGGAGAGTGCTCTGGAAAAGTTGCTTCCCCGAGTCGCGCACCTTGGAACAAAGCTGGGGCCGATTCTGTTTCAGCTGCCGCCGAAGTGGCAAGTCAATTACGAGCGGTTAGAAGGATTGTTACAGGTGTTGCCCACAGGTTTCCGATATGTTTTTGAGCTGCGGGATCGAACCTGGATCAAGCCAGAGATCGACGAACTCCTGGCAAAGTTTCGTGCTGGATTCTGTATCTACGAGTTAGCGGGCTATCACTCACCTCTGACCATCACCTCGGACTTCGCATATGTTCGCCTGCACGGACCAGGTGCTGGGAAATATCAAGGCAGCTACGACGAGACTCGCTTGCGAGAGTGGTGCTGCCAGATCAGAAAGTGGGCGGAGAAACTAGCGGCTGTGTACATCTATTTCGACAACGATCAATCTGGTTTCGCGGCGCAAAATGCGCTCTCGCTCAGACGGATGGTTTCAGGCAATGAATGCTGAGTCATAGGTGACGAGATATATAGAAATGGTGGAGGCGGCGGGAGTTGAACCCGCTCTACAACGGAATTTCCAAGACTTAGCAGGAACAGTAGTTACCAGGAGTGCCGACAGAAGCGGTCGGGCAAGGCTCTCGTTCCCTGATCGTTCCCTCAAAAACTAGCCAAAAAGACTAAAAACTAGGCGGACGGGTTGGCTACCTCCGTCCATTGTCAGTCTTCTCAGATTGTCGCAAGATCGACCTCGCGCCTTCGACGGCATTCGTCATTGCCTGATCCTCACCTTCGACGCGACCATCCGGGGTCATGTAAACATCGTGCATGTTCGTCACCGTGGGTTCCGAAGCGGTGCGATGCTGGACCAGTTTGGAGCGAAATTTCATGGCAAACGTCCTTTCTGGGAACCAAAGTCCCGCTATAAAGTACTCCGATAGTCTAATTTTCAGAGTGAACGCCCGTTAGCGACATTTGCGGCAAATGGTGGATAATGCCCAGCGTGAAGCCACGGAAGAAACCTATCAAACTTGGCCGCGTGGCAGGCGTGTTGCTGTTGCCCCTGCTCTTGGTCGGAGGAGTGCTGTCGATTCCATATACGATGGTTTGGCGCAGAGTGAAGTCCAGTCGTGAGCGGCGATTCGCCAACTCCATGAAGGCCGATGGACGAATCGTTGACTGGGAGCACTTCATACGCGAAATGGATGCTGGTCACGGCACTTTAATTGTTGAGCAATTCTCATTCAAAGGCCCGATTCGCATGTGGTGGACGGGGGACGATGTATACGAAGTCTGTCCATATCCGTTGGTTGATTGGCTCACGATGGCAAGGGAAACCAACTTCGATGCGGTCCGGGACTGGTGCCGCAGTAAGTACACAAGCAACACGGGCACCGCTTTGTTAGTGGACGGCTCGAAGGAGCAGTGGCGCACGATTCGCGGGAACGGACCACTCTGGTTCCGAGATGGTATCCGGTACTTGGAAGTTCCGCCGCCGCGAAGATCGTCTCACCTGTCGTAACATCGCCTTACACTCAAGTTCAAGTCAGCCGACAATGAGCGGCTGTCCAACCTGATGGATTGTGAAACCTTCCGGTCCATCGTCGCGTGCGACAGTCAAACGATCCCCGTTGGAGAATTGCAGTTTCAGTTCTCCTTCCGAGGAACCATCAAAACCTTCGATTGTCTGCAGGAGTAGACGCAGCACTGGTACTGCATTGAAGGGGTGACCCTCGGACCAGACGACCTCCGCTCCGGTGCTCGGTGCGTAAATCACCCGTCCGGTACACGAAAGTCCCCCATTGCCCCAGTTGAACTGGAGGTCGTACAGGCCAAAGGCAATCTGGCAAATCTCTTGCCCCTTCAGGAATTGCAAGACCGACGCGCTCCGATCGTTCATGCGCGATAGCGTACCACCACAGCTGGCGTAACATCCCCATAGCGCTCATTGAAACCGGGGCGGAATCTAGGTGATTGCAAGTTCTAGACCCGCCGTGAGGCTCCTGCAATCTGCGTATTCGATGTGTACGACTCGCCGGGGGACTGGCGACTGAGATTTTGATGAGGCATGAACAACCAGCGGACGCATCGCCAGCACACCACCCTGCTGCACCAAGCAATCGGTCGGTTGGATGTGCCGCGCAAGCCCTTCAATTTCATCGTCAGTCAAAACGCCTTTGACGTGAGTCCCCGGCAAGACCTTCAACGGGCCATTGCCAGCATTGGAGCGATCGAGATGAACGCGGAGCGCCAACACTCGGCATAGGGCGCTTGCTGGTGCATGCGCATATGTAATGCCGTCCTTCACTGACCAAGGCCCCCAACCCTGAGCCTCCTGCCGCTCGCGAATGGGCAAAGCCGTGTCTTGGTGCCACACCACCAACCAATTCCCGTGTGGGGACTTGTCGAACAGAGTTGCACGAAACGGGATTGCTTCGTCTCCCAGAATCTCCTGTGCAATGGTGAGGAGCCTCGGTTCCGCTGCGAGGTCTCGGATACCTTCATGCTGCAACGCGTGGCGGATACCAGCTTTGCTTCGTTTCAGCGTCGAATGCGCTAGATCGTGAGTTAACTTTTCCATCTCATGTTGCAAGAACATGGGTGGGAGAATGCAAAATCCGCGCTGCTCGATGTCCACACATGTGCTGTTCATTTCCCTGAGAATCTCAGAAACGCGGCACTAAAATTGAGCAGAAATGGTGGAGGCGGCGGGAGTTGAACCCGCGTCCGAAAATGTTACTGGTCAAGAGCCTACATGCGTAGTCCAGTTCATGCCCCAGGCATTACCCTGGGACGTTCGCAGCCCCCGCTCAGAACGGACAAGAAACGGTTGCCGCTAGCCTGAAGATCTCGTCCCCTCAACCCAGACGTAGCTGAGAGAACCAGCCCGCTGTGTGACGTCCTTCGGAGGCCCACGGGCGAAGCCTCCTCGGACGGCTACTTAAATTAATTAAGCAGCGTATGCCATTTGTGTATTGGCAACTATTGTTTTGCACGCGATTACGGGTGTGTGCACCCCGGCATGCCTCCTGGCCGCAAGCATCTCCGTCGAAACCGTGACGCCCCCATTACGGGATTGGCCTTGTAAAGAACTACTTCTAATCTAGGTTGCGTTCGACACGAAGTCAAACGCCAAGTTAGATGCTGTAACGCTAAGAAATGATTCATGTTATGGTGATCTATCGATTGCAGCTGCACAGAGCTTTTTGCACTGAAGATGAATCGGGTGAAATCAGAAAAAATCAGGCTCGACAAGCTGCTTTTGGAACGCGGTCTTACTCAATCACGTGAGCGGGCTCAAGCACTGATCCTTGCGGGGAAAGTGCTGGTGGATGGGCAGAAGATCGACAAAGCGGGAACAGCGGTGCTCGCCAACGCCGCGATCCGGCTGGTTGGCGAGGACCTGAAGTATGTGAGCCGTGGCGGACTGAAGTTAGAGAAGGCATTGGAGCATTGGCAGATCGATGTTGATGGGAAGACTTGCCTTGACGTCGGCGCCTCTACCGGTGGCTTCACTGACTGCCTTTTACAACATGGCGCCACGCGAGTAATTGCGGTGGACACGGGCAGGGGCCAGATGGATTTCGGCCTTCGGAAGGATCTCCGTGTTCGGCTTCTGGAGAAGACCAATGCGCGCTACCTGACGAAGCAAGACGTAGGTGAGACCGTGGACTTTGTGGCGATGGATGTGTCATTTATCTCGGTCACGTTGATTCTTCCAGCTGTTGTCGCCGCCGCATTTCCAGAATCGACAGGGCTGCGGGATCGGAAGATCGTGGTGTTGGTGAAACCGCAGTTTGAGGTCGGGAGGGACTTGGTCGGCAAAGGTGGCATCGTCCGCGACGAGAACGCTCAGTTGGCAGCAGTCGAAAAAGTTCGCCTTGCCTTAACGGCGCAGGGCTTCAGCGAGTTGGACGTGATTGATTCTCCAATCCTCGGCTCGGAAGGCAACCGGGAGTTTCTACTACGTGGAGTACGATAGCGCCCTCCTGGGTCCGCACTTTTTCTGTACAATTCCAGTTTCATGACTAGCCAGAAATCTTCGCCGGCGAAAGCCGCGGGCATTATCTCTAAGCCGGGTAATCCAGAGGTCCCGCGCATTGTGCCCGGTCTGGTCGCTTGGCTTCGTGAACATGGATACCACGTGGTCGCCGATCGCGAGACCGAACCCCACATATCCGGAGCCGAGATAATCACGCGCGAGCAATTCGCCGGCCGCAAGTTAGGTTTCGTGACTGTCTTAGGCGGCGACGGAACTCTTCTCGCGGCTGCGCGGGCCGTTGCCAAGAGTGAGATTCCCGTACTTGGAGTAAATCTTGGGTCTCTGGGTTTTCTGACAGAGGTGCCGTTGGAGGAGATTTACGGGGTCTTAGCGAACATCGATGCCGGAGCTTGCCAGGTCGAACTGCGGTCGATGGTCCATTGCGAGGTCTTCCGTAAAGACGCCCTGGTTGCGCGTTACGACGCACTGAACGATATCGTTGTCGGCAAGGGAACCATCTCGCGGCTGAATCACTGCGACGTATACGTCGATGAGGTTTTTGTCTCGGCCTACAAGGCCGATAGCCTAATCGTTTCAACTCCCACAGGCTCGACTGCATATTCGCTGGCGGCAGGCGGTCCCATCGTGATGCCCACGGTGGAAGCATTCGTGATCACGCCCGTGTCCGCGCATTCCCTCACGCATCGCCCGGTCGTGGTACCCGCAATTTCCGAGATTAAGCTGATCGTGAACACCGGCGCAGACCAGGCTTACTTGAGCGTGGACGGACAGGTTGGCATGCCCATGTATGACGGCGATCAGGTGCGCTGCCGCAAGTCGGAGTACACCGTTCGGCTTTTCCAGTTCGGCAGTTTTTTTGACGTGTTGCGCACGAAATTTAAATGGGGGCAAAGATAGTCAAGATCAAATCATGAAAAAAATCCTATGTATCGCGGCATTCGTGTTGTGTTTCGTAACTGGCGAATTGAATGCGCAATCCAAGCCGACAGCTGATTTGATCGTCACAAATGCCAAGATCTGGACTGGAGATGACGCGCGCCCAAAGGCGCAGTCGGTGGCTGTCCTCGGCGACCGAATTATCGCGGTGGGGTCGAACGCTGAATTGGCTGTGTTGCGCGGCCGGGATACCAAGGTGATCGACGCTGGCGGCAAGTTGCTGGTTCCGGGATTCAACGACTCCCACGTCCATTTCGTCGAAGCCAGCCGAGACTTGGATGAGGTGCAACTCAATGACGCCACGAGCGCCGAGGAGTTCCAGCGGCGGGTGCAGGAGCAAGCCAAGAAGACTCCGAAAGGCTCGTGGATGCTGGGCGGAGGTTGGGACGAGACGAAATGGAACCCGCCAAATCCGCCGACCAAAGAGATGCTTGATCCGTTTACGGCTGACATCCCAGTATTTCTCGATAGGTATGACGGACACGGCGCGCTGGCGAATTCGCTGGCGCTGAAGATGGCGGGGGTAACCGCGGAAACGCAGGATCCTCCGGGCGGAGTGATTGTGCGCGACGCCCAGGGAAATCCGACGGGGCTGCTGCGGGATTCGGCGAAGGCGCTGATGTACAAAGTGATTCCGCCATTGACGCATGAAGAGCGACTGGCGGCGATCCGGCGAGGGATGCAGTACGCGGCTTCACTGGGCGTCACCAGCGTGCAGTCGATGAATGACTATAACGATAGTTTCGCTGACATTGGCGCATACAACGAGCTGGCACAAAATGGGGAAATGACGATGCGAGTCTATGTGGCACCGTCTATTTCCGATTGGAAGAAATTGGCCGACGTCGGAGCGCGACGCGCGTTCGGGACAGCATATGTTCGCATGGGCGCGCTCAAGGGTTTTGCGGATGGATCGCTGGGTTCGCGAACCGCCTACTTCTTCGATCCGTACACGGACGATCCCAGCAGCGTGGGAATTCTGGGCAAGCAGATGCATCCGCTTTCGCAAATGCAGGACTGGATCACGCAGGCAGATGCGGCCCGCTTACAAGTGTGCATTCACGCGATCGGAGACCGTGCGATTTCGACCGTGCTGGACATGTATGCGGAGGCCTTTCATACCAATCACGGAGCAGAGCGACGGTTCCGCATCGAACATGCGCAACATATGGCGGCCAAGGACTTCGACCGCTTTGCGCAGTTGGATGTCATCGCCTCAGTCCAGCCCTATCAAGCCATCGACGATGGACGTTGGGCGGAGGCGCGAATCGGTCACGATCGCGCTAGTCGTACATACGCGTTCCGCACATTTTTAAATCATGGAGTGCACCTGGCTTTTGGGACGGATTGGGATGTCGCGCCGTTGAATCCGCTGCTTGGTATCTACGCCGCCGTAACGAGGGCGACATTGGATGGGAAGAACCCTAACGGCTGGTTTCCCGAACAAAAGTTGACAGTCGACGAATCCATGCGTGCCTACACCATGGGATCGGCGTACGCGGAATTTCAGGAGCATGAGAAGGGAACCATCGCTCCGGGAAAGTTGGCGGACATGGTCATCCTGAGCGACGACATTTTTACCATCGACCCGACGAAGATTCGCGACGTAAAAGTGCTTAAAACCTTCGTTGGCGGCAAATTGATCTGGGATGTGTCTCGCAAGCAACAGTACGCGGCGGGAAATTAACGCCAATTATGTCTTAGTCATTAAAAGTGACAACTAAGGTTGTTTTTTCATTGACAACTCTGAACGTCCGCTCGAAACTGGCCTTTCTTCATCCGTAGTTGCGTTTCGAAGTCCCCGCTTCAGGCGCAGTTCCAAACACTCACTTAAACCCCTGACACTTAAGGAGAATGTATGCGTGTGTCTTTCTCGAGTTTGAAACTTCTATTCGCATCTCTAACCATGGCCGTCGTGCTCGTAGCATCGGCAGCTTCGGCCGCCAATACGGTCGCGGTAGGGACCTGCATGCAGAACCTGGTCCAGTTCTCAACGATTCAGGATGCGGTCAACCACTCACCCTCAGGTACCATCATCGACGTTTGTCCGGGGAGTTACCCCGAGCAAGTAACCATCAATAAGAATCTAACCCTGAAGGGTGTGGCTGATCCGAATTCCAATCAGGATGCGGCCATCATCGTGGTACCTAGCGGCGGTGTTACTGCAAATGCCAAAAGCCTGACCAGCAACGCACCGATTGCCGCCCAAATTTTGGTGCAAAGCCCGGCCACCGCAGTGACCATCAGCGGCATGACCATCGACGGTTCTGGAAACAACTTGACGGATTGCAGCGTGAACCTGATCGGCGTCTATTTCCAAAATGCATCGGGAACCGTAGTCGCCTCTGCGCTTCGTAATCAGGCGCTGGCTCCTGCGCTCAGCGGTTGTCAGGATGGTTTAGGAGTATTCGCGCAAAGCGGGAGCGGCGGAACTTCGAATGTCACTGTGCAACAGACGTCGGTCCATAATTACGACAAAAATGGCATCACCGGCAATGAGTCGGGGACAACTCTGACCGCGACGCAAAATGTTGTTCAGGGAGCAGGATCGGCGAACAATCCTCCCGGCGCGGCGCAAAATGGTATTCAGATTGGCTTTGGCGCGACAGGTACGGTGACGGGCAATACAGTTCTTGACCAGGTTTACGGCGATATCACGCAAGCGATTTCGATCGGCGTTTTGCTGTATGACGCCGCCTCTAACAGCGGCATTAAGGTCAGTTCCAACAACATCAATAACACGCAGGGAGGCGTCGGCATCTATACGGACGATTCTGACTCCAGCGAGTATGGCGACGGCGTCAAAGTGCAATCGAACAACATCTTCGAGACTCTGAATTACGACGCAATCGATGTCTGCACCGACGGCAACACGATCACGAACAACACCATTGCGAACACTGCTGAATCCGCGATTCACCTCGATGCAAGCTGCTCGGGCAGCGGCCATACCACGGGCAATAGCAATACCGTCAGCGGCAACATCATGCTGGAAAGTGGCTGCGCCGGAATTCTTGAGGACAGTGGAACCAGTAACACGGTAGGCCAAAATACGTTCGTTGCCATCCCGTTCACCGTTTTAATGGGAACTTGTCCGGCAAGTGGATCCGTTAAGAGAGCTCCAGGGAAAGTTCTTTTCCACCCGGTACGATAGTTGACCGCTTATTGGCTCGCAGCAGGATCGATTGATTACCGGTCCTGCTGCGTCGAACTCATATTTTCCGCTCCGCTCGGAGCATATCCGCGGTCGTTTCCCGTCGACGAATCAGCTTTGCTTTGTTGTTCTCAACGAGAACCTCGGCGGCGCGAGGGCGGGAGTTGTAGTTCGAAGCCAACGTCATTCCATAGGCACCGGCGTCCAGGATTGCGAGGAGATCTCCTTCATTACCGGGCGGGAGCTTGCGATCGTGAGCAAAGAAATCTCCAGACTCACAAATGGGACCGACAACGTCCACGGCTTCTAGCTTCGATTCTGCCGGTGCACGAACCGCGACGATCTCGTGATGGGCACCATATAACGAGGGGCGAATCAGGTCGTTCATCGCCGCATCTACAATCAGGAACCGTTTCCGCCCATTGTTTTTCTTATAAAGGACTCGGGTCAGAAGTAATCCCGCCGGTCCCACGATGAAGCGACCTGGCTCAAGCAGAAGGTGTACATCCAACTTGCGGAGAGGTTGGGTTACCTCACGTGCGTAGCTTGCGACCTGCCGTTCGAATTCTTTTGAGCCTGCATATTCGTATGCAATGCCGAGGCCGCCTCCTGCATCAACATAGCGAATCTTATGGCCGGCGGCCCGCACCTCCCGGACTAAATCGGCAACGCGGCGCATGGCTGCGCCGAAGGGTTGGGCGTCGGTGATCTGCGAACCAATGTGAACGCTCACTCCGGCAATCTTCAGATACGGATTTCGACCTGCCAGGGTATAGAGCCGCAAAGCCTCGCGGATGGGAATACCGAACTTGTGCCTATGCAATCCGGTGGAAATGTGGGGGTGAGTCTTTGCCGGTACATCGGGATTCACGCGCAAAGATAGCGCAACGGGTTGTTTCCTGGCCGATGCGCAAGCCGCCAACGTCAGCAATTCGGACTCGCTCTCTACGTTGAAGAGCAAAATGCCAGCCTTGATCGCCGCAAACATTTCCTCGCGCGTCTTGCCGACCCCAGAAAATACAACTTTTCTGGCGGCGGCGGGACCGATGCTAAGAACGCGTTCCAGTTCACCTCCGGAAACGACATCGAAACCGCAACCCTGCCACGCCATCAACCGCAAGACGCTGAGATTTGAGTTTGCTTTAACCGAGTAACAGATCGTGTGAAGGACATCCCGGAACGCCGCGTCAAACGCTTGGAGGCGGCGTTGAATCATGGTGCTGGAATAAACATACAAGGGTGTGCCAAAGCGCTCAGCCAGCACTTCCAGAGACAAACCCTCGCAATGCAGGACTCCGCGCACGTGTGACTTACTCGAGCGATACAGAAGAGGCGATGGGCGGACTTCAAATCGGTTGGGATGGCGACTCACTTGCGCTTCCCGGCAGGAGCACCCTTCACGCGAATCGCGACGACAGTTTGATCGTCAAAAACTTCCTCGCCGGCAGCGAAATCGGCAACCGCTTCGAAAATGTCCTTCACCAGGACGTCAACCGGGGCTTCGCAGCTCTTCAGGACGATTTTTTCCAAGCGTCCGCGCCCGAACAGATCATCGTTCTTGGCGCGCGCATCGAGAATGCCGTCGCTGAAGAACACGAACGTATCGCCGGGTTTGGCTTGGAAAGAGAACTCATCGTATTCAGCATCATCAAACAGGCCGAGCGGTAAACCGGTCGCTTCGATGATGTGAATTTTTCCCTCGTGAGAGTAGATGGGCCGGGGCAGGCCGGAATTGGCCACACGCAGGGTGCGATTCTGATCATCCCAGACTGCATAGATGATCGAAACGAATTGCCCATCAATCCGGCGTTCACTGAGCGAGTAGTTCACTGCAGAGAGCATTTCCGCAGGCGCGGGCTCGATCGGCGCGTGCGACCGGAGAATGCCGCTAACGAGCGCGGCATAGATCGCCGCTGGTGCGCCTTTGCCGCTGACATCACCAATGATGATGGCGGTTCGGCCGAGCGAGTAGCTGACGAAATCGTACAGATCGCCGCCGATGGCGCGAGCGGGCGAGAACTTGGCGGCGATTTCAAGAGACGGCACCTTCGGCGGATTCGGCGGAAGCAGCCTAAACTGCAACTCCCGCGCCAGAGCCAAGTCGCGCTCAAGGCGCGCCTCCTGGCGAGCAATCTGCTCGTAGAGTTGGGCATTCTCGATGGCGATGGCGACCTGCGCCGCCAGAGTGATGACGGTTCGTTTGTGGTCGTCGGTGAAGAATCCGCGCCGGGTGTGTTCCAGATCGAGCACACCAATGACCTTGTCTTTATAAATCAGGGGGACAGCCAGCTCGGAACGAGTCTCTGGATTCAGACGGATGTAACGCGAATCTTTGTTAACGTCCGGCAGAAGTACTGCCTGCTTGTGCTGCGCGGCGTAACCCACAACGCCTTTTCCCAAGGGAATGTCATGCTTGAGCTGAATATTTTCCTGAAAGCGTAGCGAAAAACGATGCTGTAGTTTCTCGCCTGCCGCGTCGAGCAACAGGATGCTGAACATCTGGTAGTCGATCAGCCGGCTGACCAGTTCGGCAATGCGCTTTAATAATTCGTCTACATTTAAGATCGAAGTGAGTTCACGCGCGATTTCATTCAGTAATACCAGGGTGCGGGCTTGCCGGGTGGTGCGCGTGTACAAGCGAGCATTTTCGATGCCCACGGCCATGCGCGACGCAATCAGCGTGAGCAAACGCTTATGGTCCTCGGTAAAATGGTTGGGCTGAGGCGACTCGATGTCAATCACGCCAATAAGCCGGTTCTTGACGATCAACGGAACGGCCAACTCCGAGCGCACATTGGGGACGCCTGAAATATAACGGGAATCGTTAGCAACATCTCCAACGAGAAGCGGTTCGCGGCGTTGGGCGGCCACCCCGGTCACGCCTTCTCCGACCTTGATGCGGACACGTTCGGCTACTTCCCGCGTATAGCCCATCTGAAATCGAATCCGAAGTTCCTGGGTTTTGTCGTTTAATAAGAGGATTGCAAAGATTTCGTAGTCGATGACCTTGCGAACGAGTTCAGCCACGCGGCGCAGCGTGGTGTCGAGGTCGAGCGTGGTGTTGACCACGTCGGCAACCTCGAGTAATAAGGGCTCGATTTTGGACTGAGAGTCTGGCTCGGTCGCGACCATGTCCACAGGTTCTATGATACCAGTCACTTTTTTCGCCCTGTCCGCACGCGTTTAGGTTTGTCTTGGCACAATGCAGATATCCGGCAGGTTACGGTATTTTTCCGCATAGTCCAAACCGTACCCCACGACGAATTCATCTGGAATGCTGAAGCCAACATAATCGCCGGTGATCGGCTGCTTTCTGCGTGAAGGTTTGTCGAGAAGCGCGGCGATACGCAGGCATCTGGGCTGATGCGCCAAAATTACTTTTCTTAAATAACTGATCGTGAGTCCAGTGTCGAGAATGTCCTCTACCAGGATGACATTGCGGTCTTTCATCGACTGATCGACATCCTTGGTAAGCCGCACTTCGCCAGTGGAATCCCATCCGCTCTTGAGTTCCTGATCCGGGGTGGGGCGATTGCCGTAGCTCGAAACACCGATGAAGTCGAACGTGGCATCGAGATCAATATGACGCGCCAGGTCGCTCAGAAAAATTGCTGCCCCTTTGAGAACTGCTATCAACATGATTGTCTGACCAGAGAAGTCGCGCGTTATTTCAGCGCCCATCGCCGCCACGCGTTCTGCGATTTGCTGGCGCGATAGGAGGACTTTCAGTTCCGACATGGCGAAACAGTTTAAACTAGCAGTTAGCATTTAGCACTTGGCATTTGGCCGTCTCGATCGGAATAGATGGACGCCGACTTCATTCGACTAAAGCTAATTGCTAGGGCTGAAGCAAGGAGCGACCCGCAATCATGCAATTGAACGGCATCAAGCTGACCTGGCTGGGACATGCGACGTTTCGGATCGTCACTCCTGGCGGAAAAATCATCATCATTGATCCCTGGGTGATGGGAAATCCAAAGTGTCCGGAAAAAGAAAAGAACGTCACCAAAGTTGACATTATGCTGGTAACACATGGCCACGGTGATCACATTGGCGACGCGGTTGAGATCGCCAAGAAACACAATCCCAAGGTGGTCGCGATTCCCGAGATGTGTCACTGGCTGCAGAAAAAAGGCGTCAAGCAAACGGCGGAGATGAATAAGGGAGGCACGCAAACGGTCGATGACATCAAGGTCACGATGGTCCACGCCGATCATTCTTGCGGCATTCAGGATGGCGACCAGATGATTTACGGCGGGGAGGCATGTGGGTATGTGGTCGAGTTTGCCAATGGTGTAAAGCTCTATCACGCGGGGGACACAAACGTCTTTGGTGATATGCAGATCATTCGCGAACTCTATGGGCCGAGTATCGCGATGCTGCCGATTGGCGATCATTACACGATGAGTCCTCGTGAAGCCGCGTACGCGTGCAAACTGCTGCAGCCGGAAACCGTCATTCCGATGCACTTCGGAACCTTCCCGGTTTTGACGGGCAGACCGAGCGAACTGCACAAATTGGTTCCCGGCGTCGAAGTCAAAGAGATGACACCGGGAGAAACGATATCGTAAGAATCAAAATCACACTGGGCGCTTCCGCCGCCGAATTTCTGGAGCAAACTTGCCAAAGACAAAAGATTCAAAGCCTGACTGGCGCATGGGCGGCATCACTGCCGATGCAGTGGAAGACTATCTTTATTCGTTGCTCCCGGTTCGCGACGAGGTTCTCGCCGAGATGGAAGCGGAAGCGGCCAAACGCCAGATTCCGATCGTCGGACCTGCTGTGGCGCGGATTTTGTATCAACTGGCGGTCATAAGCAATGCGAAGAAGGTGTTCGAGATGGGGTCGGCCATCGGCTATTCGACCATCTGGTGGGCGCGCGCCGTCGGCAAAGGCGGACGCGTGTTTTACACCGATGGAGACCGCAAGAACGCGCAGCAGGCCCGCGACTATTTCGAAAGGGCCAAAGTCGCGGATCAGATCACAGTTTCTGTAGGGGACGCTCTGGAACTACTGTCTGAGCAGAAGCAGGAATTCGACATCATCTTCAACGACGTGGACAAAGAAGACTATCCGCGGGTACTGCGGCTGGCAGTGCCGCGCCTGCGCAAAGGCGGATTGTTTGTGACCGACAATGTGTTGTGGAGCGGGCGCGTCGCCGATCCAAAGAATAAGGAAGCGACGACCAAGGCGATTATGGAGTTCAACAAGTTGCTTTATGGATCGCCGGAACTGTTCACGACAATCTTGCCGATCAGGGATGGGATAGCGGTGGCGATTAAGAAATAGACTGCTGCTCCCAATCGCGCACCTCAGATCGACTTCACGGGCATTAACGTCAGATCATCCACCAATCCGACCTCTTTCTGCAGGAAGGGTTCGGCGTATGTCACGCCGCCAAGCATTCCGTAGTATCGCGCCATCGCTTCGATCCGTGATCGAATTTCAGCCTGGGCGGGGAAGAGATCTTTACCAGCCTCCTGATCGCTGAATTGCGACTTGTAGGCCATCAGAGATTTTAAACGCGTTTCGAACTGATCGGTGATGTCCACGACAAACGTTGGGCGAACGTCGTAGTAAAGCGTCGCATAGACAATCTTGAACGGACGATGCGGCGGCAGCGGATCGTCCTGCAAGCCTTGTTTATTCAAAGTCGCCTTGGCCAGCCCGGCTACGAAACAAGCCTCATATCCAAGCACTGATGCCGTGTAGTGATCGGGATGGCGTCCTTGCCAGTAGGGAAGGATGACGACTCGCGGGCGCTGTTCGCGAATCGCGCGCGCCACTTTGACTCGATTTTCCCAGGTATTCTCGACGCGGCCGTCGGGGATGTCGAGACCGAGACGCCACGAGACTTTGAGAATCTCGGCTGCTCGCTCGGCTTCGCTTCGGCGGTCGTCGGCGGTTCCACGCGTTCCCATCTCCCCCTGAGTGAGGTCGAGAATGCCGGTGCGGTAGCCGCGCTCAGCCATCTTAAGGAGCGTTCCGCCGCAGGTTTGTTCGACGTCGTCGCGATGCGCGGCAATGGCCAGAATGTCGAGTGGCGGTGTGGGCATATTTAGTCGAGGTTTCCTTGTTCCAACACGACATTCTCGCGCACAATCAGCCGGTTTGCGGCCATCTCTTTCAAGGTGGGAAGCACGCGAGTGACGTGCTCGTCGGTATCCACGAAAATAATGACGACTGGCAACTTGCCGCCGGCGTCAACTAAATGGCCCGTCTCGACGCGATGCCGACCCAAAAAACCAGCGACTGCATGAGTCGCTGTGGCGGCGTAGGCGTTCTCCTTCCGCAAGTAATTGAGGATTTCCATGTGGAGCGGGCGGCCACGCCACTTGTCGGCTTCGTTAAGGTAAATGGTGACCTGCACTGCCATTGCGTTTGGCATTCTACAGCACCCGTGCCAATCCCATGCCGGCGAGCGCACTCAGCAGGCAGAGAACGTTGTTGGTCAGGATGTTGGCCCAGAGCAGCAACCACTGTCCTTGCTCGAAGTAAGCCATGGTTTCGAAGGCGTAGCTGGAGAAAGTGGTGAAGGCGCCGCAGAAGCCAACCACGATCAGCAGGCGCCAGCGCGGATCGACGATCGCCCGTTCGGTCGCCCACACCATGAAGAAGCCGACGACCAGGCTACCGCTGATATTGATAAAGAGCGTGCCGTAAGGAAACACCGGCCCAAGCACCTTCACGGCAAGACGGCTAATGAGATAACGGGCATTGGCGCCGACGATTGCGCCGAGGGATATGATCAGCAGGTCTTTGTTCAGCCAACTCAGGTTCAGCCAGCTCAGCACGATGGAGTTCTCCCACAAAAGTTGTAGGAGTTATCAGCGGAAGCACTCGACGGACTGCCTCAGCGGTTGTGGCGAACTCCATCGCCATAACTTCTGGACACTATTTTGACAAACCAAGGCGAGAACTTCAAACACGGGAGTAACACTTCAACAAACCCGGCGAGCCTGAGCGAGTTGCCGCGCAAGATTCTCTATCGATGCCGGGTATGCAGGGGGCAGCGCGGAGTCTGCTCGGGGGATTCATCAGGCATGCCACGTCTGGCAACCAATCCCAATGAACAGGCCCGCGCCATCTATAAGCTTAAGCTGGTCGTAATGCTCAAAAGAGCGCCAATTTACGCCACAATCTCTGAACGAATACCTTGCCCACCGGTAATTCGCACGGATGACCGTGCGAATTACTAACTCTTACGCTCGACGAGAAAATGCGCCAAAGCTTTCAACGTCTCTCCACGGTGGCCGTAGCCACTCAGAGCGTCCAAGGCAGTTTCAACTAGCAAGTCTGCTTTCCTGAGGGACTCCTGGACTCCAAACAACGCAGGATAGGTAGCTTTTTCGGCGGCGGTGTCTTTTCCTGCGGTCTTGCCAAGCTGCTCCGAACTTTGTGTGACGTCGAGCACATCGTCCACAATCTGAAAAGCCAGGCCGATCGACTGACCGAATGACTGCAACCGGGAGATATCGTTCCCATCGGCTCCGGCAAAGAGCCCGCCACTCACGGCGCTCGCGGTTATCAAAGCGGCGGTTTTCGAGCGATGGATGTACTCCAGAGTCTGAATGTCAGGTTTCTTGTGCTCGGCCTCGAGATCGACCACCTGACCACCGATCATTCCGTCGACGGTGCCGGTAGCGCGGGCAATCATTTCGATGATGCGCACTCGTGCTTCAGCAGGACATCGCACACGGGCCAGCACTTCGTACGCCTGTGTCTGGAGGGCGTCGCCGGCGAGAATCGCGAGGGCTTCGCCGAAAACCTTATGACACGTGGGACGGCCGCGACGCAGATCATCATTGTCTAAAGCCGGCAAATCGTCGTGGATCAGTGAGTACGTGTGCAGCATTTCGAGCGCAGCGCCGAGGTCCTCGATCCCCGGAGGCAGCGAACTTGCGACCATGCGCCCCGCCTCCATGCAGAGAATCGGCCGGAGACGCTTTCCGCCCGCAAATACGCTATGGCGCATCGCCTTGTGAATGGAATCAGGATGCTGGGAGGAGGGCGGAAGCAGGCGTTCGAGCGCGGCATCCGCGAGCTCTCTCCCGTTTTCCAAAGTCTCCTTGAGCATGACGGTGAGTATAGCAAGCAGAAAGTTAAGGTTGCGGTGACGAGAAAAAAAGAAGGGACGCCAGCAGGCGCCCCTTCTTTCAGACGTGGTGCGTCTAGGCAGCTGCCGGCCGTGCCAAGCGGTTGCTTCGCAGGGCAGCTTGCAAAATGGCTTGGGGATCCGTGGAAGGACAGACATCGGCCGCTCCTGCACTCAGGGCTGCGGCCCACATCTGTTCGTCGGCCAGTCGATGCGTGCAGACGATGGACGCACCGGGAAATTCCCGGGTCAGATGTTGAACGTCGGAAAGTGAGGCTTTCTCCATGTCGAGAATGGCTACGCTGGCGCGCTTTTTCGCGATGCTGACGCGTAAGTCGCCAACGGAGCTTACCAGGTGAATCGAATGAAACGAATCGGACAAAACTGAAACGAGCGACCGGGCAACTCCGGAGTCGCTCTGGAGGAGCACAACATTGAGCGGCTGCATTGATTCTGCTCTGTTTCTACCGTTTGCACGGTGAACTCGGCCATGCCGACGGTTGCGAGTGCAGCTTCCAGCACGGACAACTGACATTACGAGCAGCGAGCGATCCGCGGTTTCCGTTAACGGCCGGAAACCTCAGGTGAAGGCTCGAACGGCTCAGCCTGGAGTTTTCCGTTCTGCTTCAGCAGGATTTCCACCTTTCCTTCGGCCTGCTCCAATTCCTTTCGGCAGGTCGTGGAAAGTTGCATACCTTCCTCGAAAAGCGTCAGGGACTTTTCCAAAGGCACGTCGCCTTTCTCCAGTTCCTGAACAATCTTTTCCAGACGCTGAAGGCAATCTTCGAATTTTGGCAACGGGAACTCCTTGCCCAATTCTACGCCATGTGTAAAGAGATGCTTGATTGTTAACGAAAATTTACAGAGCGGTTATGCCGAGGTGGAACTGGATGTTCCCAGAGCCTCTAATACGTCGGCGGCCGAGGTATAGCGGCCCAGAGGAGCGCTCACCTGTACTCCCTGAACCATACCTTGAACGGCATTTACCATCTCTCGCGCGATTGCGACGCCTTCTTCGCGAGCGGCCTCGGGGCTTCGGGCCCGCGCCATGCGGTCGAGAATGGCGTCTGGGACTGACACCCGCAATTCATTTTTCATGAACTCGGCGTTACGCACGCTCACCAGTGGCCAAATCCCAGCGATAACCGGAATTCGGTGGTGTTCGATGCGGCGGATGAAGTTTTCCAGGAGAGTGAGATCGAAGACCGGTTGCGTGATCGCGTATTCTGCGCCTGCCTCGACTTTGAAGTCGAAGCGGCGGATCTCCTCATCGAGGTTCGGAAGGCCCGGGTTTGCCCCCACTCCAATGGTGAAGGCCGTGGCTTTGCCGATCGGGTTATCGCCGATGTCGAGACCGAGATTCAGCTTGTGAACAATGTTCACAAGGCCGATGGAGTCCACGTCGAAAACAGCGGTCGCATCGGGATAGTTGCCCATCTTCGGCGGATCGCCTGTGACGCAAAGCAAGTTGCAGATGCCGGTGGCAGCCGCACCTAGTAAATCGGACTGGATGCACAGAACGTTTCGATCCCGGCAGGTGTAGTGGAGAATGGCTTCAATCCCAACTTGTTGCTGAATCAGCAGGGACAGAGCCTGATTGCTCATGCGCGCTGAAGCCCGGGGGCTATCGGGGATATTGATCACATCGACGCCGACCGATTTCAGAAAGTGAGCTCCCTCGAGTTCCTTTCGTATATCGATTCCTTTCGGGGGAACGATCTCCACCATCGTCACGAACTCACGGTTAGCCACCTTTGCGCCGAGCCGCGAACGCTCCCCTAGAGGAATTGCGCATGGAGTCACAGAGATTGTTGGTTTGCTAACCGCGACCGAACTGCTTTTGGATCGGGCTTCCCCCACGCGCAACGCCGATTTCATGACGCGGATATGGTCGGGTGTGGTCCCACAACAACCGCCTACCAACCGGACGCCGGCCGCGACAAATTTGCGGGTATAACTGGCCATGTATTCCGGCGAGCAAAGATAAATGTTGCGGCCCTCGACCGAGCGCGGGATACCGGCGTTCGGCTGTGCAGCGAGCGGCAGGGAAGTCAAGGCTCGAATGCGTTCTATGCCTTCCAACATCGCCACAGGACCCACGCTACAGTTGCAACCGATAACGTCCGGCCCCCACTCCTCGATACGGGGTGTGAAGAACTCAGGCGTTGAACCATCCAGGCAATTGCCTTCCTCGTCAATCGTCACCTGAGCAACGAGTGGCATTTTGGGAGCGACTTCCCGTGCCGCGAGAATGGCTTGATGAAGTTCCTCAAGATAGCCGAACGTCTCAAGAATCAGGAAGTCGACGCCACCTTCCACAAGGGCCGCGATCTGGTCACGGAAAGCCATGCGGGCCTCGTCGAAGGAGGTTTTGCCTAGCGGCTCGATGCGAACCCCGATGGGACCTACAGAACCGGCGACCCACACATCAAAGCTTTTGGCGGCCTCGCGGCCAAGCCGTGCCCCCGCGACATTAATTTCATGAACGCGATTTGCCAGCCCATGGCGGCCGAGCCGGAACGAGTTTGCTCCAAACGTATTGGTTTCAATAATCTCCGCGCCGGCTTGCAGATAATCGTGATGGATTCCGCGAATGAGCTCGGGTTGAGAGACGTTCAACTCGTCATAACACCGGTTGATGAAGATTCCCTTGGCGTAAAGCAGGGTCCCCATCGCGCCGTCGCAAAGCACGGGCGACTGTTTCAATCTCGCCAGAATGTCGGCTGCCATTGATGTTGAGGATACAGGATGAATGCGGCTTTTGCATCCTTACGCCAGGGGGCTCTGCCCGGCTCCGGGCGCTCCAAACCTGCTCTGTTATAATCGCGATTTCTTGCATCTAAATCTTTATCTCTCATGAGTTTCGGAGTTTAGGGTTTGAAGAAAGCCTTTGCTGCCACTATTGTCCTTATAGCGACGACTGTGTGCCTGGTGGACTGCGGGAGCGGGAACAACGGCTCTGCTAGCACCCAGGCAAAACCGAGCAACCTGAAGTTCCGGGCGTTCGTTTCAAACCCTCTTTTTCCCAGCGGTGCGGGCAACGTGCCGGTGATTAATATTGTCGATGCGTTACACGACACGCTTTCCCCTTCAACAGTCAGCCTGCTAGCCACCGCATCCCAGCCGCAATTGATGGCGCTCTCGCCCGATTTGTCGCGAACCATAGTATTCAGCCCGACAGGCAACACCGTGGCGGTCATCGACAATTCGAAAGAAGCTATCGCGACTGGGCCCAGCGGCACCTCCGCGGTTCCGGCCATCACACTGCCTGGGCTTACCGAGAGCATGTTCGTAAGCAAAAACAATTTCACGGCATACGCAGCTATCCCGACGGCGCAGGTGAACGGGCAGCCCCCGGGCGCGGTCGTGCAATTCAACATCAGTACGGGGGGAATCGAGGCGACGATCCCGGTTCCGGACGCCCACTACATTGTCTCCAGCCCGGATGGCAATCACGTCCTGGTATTCAGTGACAACTCGGACTCTATCACCGATATTTCGACGATTCTGATCGGAAGTAACGAGGACCCAACAACCACGGTCGGCGGTTTTCATCGGCCGGTCGGGGCGATCTTCAATGGGGGCGACACTGCTTACGTGTTCAATTGTGGTCCGGAGTGTGGCGGAAGTTCTGCAGGCGTTGCGACGTTTACGATCGGGGATAGCGGACCGAGTTCAACGACTCCGGTGAGTGCCGCGACCTATGGGCTGATCAATGGCAACCAATTGTATGTTGCCGGTACTCCGCCTAATCACCCTTGCGGTGCTGGAACTGCGGCGACCACCTGTGGCACGTTAACCATTCTGAACATCAACTCCATGGCAGTAACCGCTGGTCCTTTCACGGTGCCCGATGGCTTTCACGACCGCATGCAGATGGGAGCCAACGGCCAACTGTTCGTCGGTTCGCATAGTTGTACTTCGATTAACGTCCTGGGTGGGGAAGTCCGGGGCTGCCTGGCGATTTTTAATACCAGTAATAACCATGTAATAGTGCCGCCTCAGATTGGAGACGCCACCGGCATTCAGCCCATATCCGGCCGCAACGTCGTCTATGTATGTGAAGGTGGAGTCTTTCAGATTTTCGATACCACGACCGACAAGCTGCTGGTGCAAACCTTGATGATCGATGTCGTCGGACAGTGCTACGACGTGAAACAGGTGGACCCGCCCACGAATTAGTTTGCCGGGTTCAGCAACAATTGATGCGCCAGGGTCTGTTTCACGGCGGCAGGAGAAAACGGCCACGGGAACGTGGTGTTCTTATACCAGGCCGTCCACTGATCCCTGTAGTACGGGCTCAAAAAAACGCCTGACTCGCCAGTTACAAGATTGAACCAGGATTGATCAAGATCGGCGAGATCCACGGTCATTCGCTCCGACGGGCCGTGCTTCTGGGACACAGCTTTGACCGTGTAAGGGCTTCCAGATTGTGCCTGCAAACCGGGCCCGGTCCAGCGCGAGAGAATGGGAATCTGGCCGAGCACCGGATTTTGAATCTCGACCGCATTGAATCTTCCCCAAGTCCAGCGGGTCAGGTCCTGAGGCACTTCAGGGCTCGTAACCGCACTCGAAACGGCAGCGGCCAGGAGTTCGTCGTAATTCGTATAAGAATCCGGCAGCCAGCGTTTTGGTTGGTGCTGCACAACGTTGTCCAGCCAAACCGTTTCCATCATCCATTGATAGCTCTTCCAACTCAGAGACAGCTTCGCCTGCTCCGGATCTTTTGGCGCGGGACCGAGCTTAGGTTCCAGCAACAAGCGTGCCAACTCCTCGCGTGACCGGACAGCGATGGTCGGAGCGGCTGACTCCGCGGTCATGCGGCCGTCCCACTGCCGCAAAATATCAACAGCCGATTTCGTCCGTGCAGAGGGGTTTCTGGCGTGATCGACTGCATACACAAATCTTTCGGAGAAGTAATGGTCCATCTCCGAATGAATATCGGTTTCCAATGACAGCATATCGTCAGCAGAAAATTTCTTGCCAGACTCAAGGACCTGATAAATACGGTTAGACCGCCAGGGCGATGACCACTCAGTACTGATGGAGTACGGATAATTTGTTGGCGTGATGCGACTGTTGGCCGTAGCGATGATTCCGGACGGAGGATTGAATGTGCTCGGCAGCTTGTCGAAAGGGATGTACCCGACCCACTCGTGAGCGTTGTCACTGCCATTTTCTGGCAGGCTTCCATCGCCGGAGGCTCGGATGGGAACTCGTCCCATCGCGTGATATCCGATATTGCCATCAACGTCGGCGTACACGACATTCTGGCTCGGTGCGTCGAACTGCGAAAACGCCTGTTTGAATTCTTCCCAGTCGTGAGCCGAATCGACGGCGAACAAGGGGCTGCGAGCGCCGTCGTACAACGTCCAACGCAGAGAAATGCGGCGTGTTTCTCCCGGAATTAACTCTGAGACGATCGGTCCATGGCGTGTGGTAATCACATCCACCGTGACATCAGGCTTGCCCTTCACGTGGATCACTTCCAGGCGGCGGACAGGTGACTTCCACCCGTCCGGAGTGAGGTACTGGCCGGCACCATCGAAGGTTTCGATATATGCGTCCTGAACCGTCGGCCCGATATTTGTGAATCCCCACGCAACTTGGCGATTATGGCCAACAATGACGTAGGGGTATCCCGGCAAGGTCACCCCGGCGACGTCAAAGTCTCCACATCGGAGATGCGCCTCAAACCAGAGATTGGGCATTTGATGGCCCAGGTGCATATCGTTCGAGAGCATCGGCTTGCCGGAAACCGTGTGCGCGCCGGAGACCACCCAGTTATTCGATCCCAAGACCAACGGAGGATTGTCGGAGAACATTCTCCCCGGCGGGAAGACAGGAACACCGGCCGTCCACAGCAAAGCGACGGAGTTGTCCGGTTCGGATTCTTCGTCGTCATCTTCTTCACTATTGTTCTTTTGGTCCAGTTGCGGCCGATCCACCGTTGGTGGCCGGTCACGCCACGAAGAGTTTACGTAGAGATCGGCGGTTAATTCCGGTCCGAGCTTTGCCAGAATCATCTCGCGCACCAATGCGTGACGGGGAGTCGTAGTCAGATCCTCGACCATGTAGGCTCCAATTAGCGCCGAATCTTCGCTGGTCCACGGCTTGGGGCTGTAACGGAGGATGCGAAACTCCAACGGCAGACGGTCGCGATGCGACTCGATGAATGCATTGACACCGCGCGCGTACGCTTCCATGTGGGCGCGGACCTCGGGCGAACTCGCTTGCAATGTTTTTTGGGCAGCCAGTCTCAAACCCAAAATTCTCTGCTGGCGGTCGTGGGCAACCTGCGCTTCACCAACAACTTCGGCCAGTTCTCCTGCGGCGTAGCGCCGCATGCCGTCCATCTGAAATAAACGATCTTGCGCGGTGACATAACCTTGGGCCAAAAAAAGGTCGTCGAAGTTCTTCGCGTCGATGGTCGGGGAACCGTGCGCGTCCCGACTCACGGTAACTGGCGCGGTCAGGCCGACAATTTTGATTGTGCCGTCCAATTGCGGCAAGGCGGAGTGGGCGAGGGAATAGAACCACCCGCCCAGGCCGAGACAAACCAAGCCTAAGGCAATAACGACGAACGCAAGAAACCGAGACAGACGAAAGCGTGGCTGGGAATACACCGGAACGGTCGTAGCCATGGCGGAATCTCGATTCTAGGGCTTGACTGTGGGGAAGACAAACCGTTCAGAAAAACGCTACTATGGGCCGACGCCTTCTGAGCATGCTTCAAAAGCGCATTGACGACCAGCCCAGCATTTCGCGTGAAATGATGCGCGAGGCGCAGCAGATTTTGCATCAGCATCTCAAACGGGTCGGGCTGAAGCATACGGCCCAGCGTGACACCATCCTGCGCACGTTTCTGGAAACCCGCGAGCATCTCTCCACCAACGAACTCCACCGGTTGGTGCAGAAAAAAGACAATCGGATCGGTTTCACCACGGTTTACCGGACATTAAAGTTGCTCGCAGAGTGCGGGCTGGCCAGCGAAGTCGCGTTTCATGATGGCATCGCCCGTTATGAGCACCAATACAACCGTCGCAGTCATCACCACATGGTCTGTACGGAATGCGGCAGTTCGGTGGAGTTTTTCTCACCCGAGGTAGGTGAACTGGAGCAGGAAATCGGTCGCAAGTATCGTTATGCGACCACCCGACATACCTTTCAGATCTACGGTGTCTGCGAGGACTGCCGCAAGAAACATGGTTCCGGAGTGGTTTAATCCCTAATGCCGATTTCATGCCCGCAGTGTGAAACGTCGATGCCAGATTCTGCGGCGTTCTGCCCTCGCTGCGGGCGCAGGATGATCGCGGCACCGGCGGCCGTCGGGACAACCGGATGGTTGAAGGAAAATGTCGCCGGCGCCTTGGCCTACGTGACGGTGATTCCGGCGATCATTTTCCTGCGGATGATGCCATTCAAACGCAACCAATTCGTCCGCTTCCATTCCTGGCAGTCGATTCTCTTAGTCGCTGCGGGCCTGCTGGTCGGTGTCGCTGTGAAGGTCGCCTTCGCAATTGTGGTTTTGATTCCCCGGATTTGCTACCTGCTCGGTTGGCTCGCTGTGATTCTCATCTCACTGGGGTGGCTGTTCGTTTGGTTGGTGGTTATGGTCAAGGCCTATCAGGGCGAACTGTTCAAACTGCCCATTATTGGAGATTTCGCGGAAAAGGCGTAACCTTTGGCGGTTGCAAGTTGGTTCGTTGTCTTTGGAGGGAACATGGCTTTCTGCACTTCGTGTGGAGCACAACTCCCACCCGGGGCAAATGTATGCCCCGCCTGCAACCGCTCGACCGGTCCAGCGAGTCCGACATCGCAGCCGAGCGCGGGTGGCCTGACAGATAACGTCGCGGGCATGCTGGCCTACTTCACGATCATCCCCGCAATTATTTTTCTGGTGCTTGAGCCTTATAACCGGAGCCGGTTCATCCGGTTTCACTCCTTCCAATGCATCTTTTTCGCGGTTGCATGGACCGTCCTGTGGGTCGCGCTGAACATCATTGCTCATGTGCCGTTTTTCGGTTGGCTCACAATTCTGATGTGGCCGCTGGTGGGTCTGGCGGGTTTCGTCATTTGGATCGTTCTGATCCTGAAGGCTTATCAAGGCCAGATGTTTAAACTGCCCTTCGTGGGCGATATGGCCGAGAAACAGGCGAACGCATAGCAACTCACTTTCGCAGAGTCAATCCGTCAAGCTGGGATATTCGCTGCCCCGTCCTATCCACTTTGCGTTCTTCGCCTTTTCCGGTAGTCTGTTTCACTTGACTTCGAAGGGGTGACAGGCTTGAAAGTCCGGGTTTTCTATCACGATAAGTGTTTCGACGGAGCTTCTTCCGCCGCCTTGTTCTCCCGTTTTTATCGGGAAAGGATTCGCGGCGACGTCGAATTTGTCTTCTCCGGCCTGCTCCATCGCGCTGGATCGTTGTTCAATGAAAATGACTTTGACGGTGACGAGAACGCGATTGTGGACTTCAAGTATTCCAGCTCTCCGAAAATTACCTGGTGGTTCGATCATCATCAGAGCGCATTCTTGACTCCGTCCGACGCGGCTCACTTCGAGCAAGACCAGAGCAACCGCAAGTTTTACGACCCTGATTTCAAATCCTGCACCAGTTTCATCGCGATGATTGCAGAGGAGCGGTTCGGGTTCAATCCCGCGCCAGTGTCGGACCTGGTGCACTGGACCGACGTCATTGATGGCGCTCTCTACGCGGATGCCAAAACCGCAGTCGAAATGCGGGAACCGGCCATGAAGTTAACCATGGTGATCGAATCGAATCAGAGCTTTGGCTTCGTGCCAAAACTCATTCCTTTGCTGGCCACGCGGCCACTTGGCGACATTTTGAAAGAGCCGTTCGTCGCACCGCTGCTGCCTCCCCTGCTCGAGCGCCACGAGCAATCGATCGAAATTCTGCGCCAGCGCACAGAATCGAAAGATGGCACGCTCTTCTTCGATGTCAGCGATCATGAACTTGAGGGCTACAACAAGTTCGTCCCGTATTATTTGCATCCCGAGTCGATCTACAGCGTTGGACTCAGCAAGAGCAGCTTTCGCGTGAAAGTATCGGTAGGATCAAATCCGTGGGCGCCGTCGGAGCCGGTTGTGAACCTGGCAAAAATCTGCGAGCGCTATGGCGGCGGCGGACACGCCCGCGTCGGTGCGATCTCGTTTGACGTCAGTCAACAGGAAGCTGCGCGTAAGGCCGCTCACGAAATCGTCCAGGAATTGCGTGCGGCGGTTCGGGCCGGGAAAAACTAGACCCACTTTCCTGTGGACACATCGATAGCAGCGGACTTGGCCATTCTGCGATGCGAGCGGCTTGGCCGTACGGTAAGTGGCAAGGTGCTCGTTGACCAGGCCACGTTTTCTGTTCGGCAAAATGAAGTTGTGGCAATCGTCGGACCCAGTGGAGCAGGGAAGACCTCATTGCTCAGGCTTTTGAACCGCCTCGATGAACCGACCGCCGGTACTGCGTATCTGCGAGGCACTGACTATCGTCAGATTCCACCCCGCGAGTTACGGCGGCAACTCAGCATGGTCATGCAGCGTCCTTACCTGTTTTCGGGAACGGTGGAGCAGAATCTGCAATTTGGCCCCAAGCAACGAGGCGAGACCCTTTCGTCGGATGCGGTAGAGGAACTACTGTCGCAAGTTGGCCTAAGGGGCTATGCAGCGCGCAATGTAGCGAATTTGTCAGGCGGAGAAGCGCAACGAGTTTCCTTTGCGCGAACCCTGGCGAACTCTCCCATCGTTCTCCTGTTAGATGAGCCTACTTCTGCCCTCGACGAGGCATCGAAATTGGAGGTCGAGGCGCTGATCCGGCGAATCGTGCACGAGCGAGGCTTGACCTGCATTATGGTTACGCACGATACAGCCCAGGCCCTAAGACTCGCCAGCCGCGCTTTGGTGCTGCAGTCCGGACGTATTGTTCGCGATGGTTTTGCCAATGAGGTGCTGCATGGGTAAATTCCTTCCGCACAGTCAGGTGTACCTCGGATTGACGCAAGCTGGCATCGCCGCCACACTGGCAATCACTGTGGTGTTGATGGCCAGAAAACGCGGCATCCATCTGGAGCGCGACGCTTTCGTCGCCATGGTGCGCGGCCTGGTTCAGATTGTGGCCGTCGGATCGATTCTGCTGCTGCTCTTGCGCGGTCCGCGCTGGACGAGCGTGTTCTTGCTTATCGCCATGATTGCCGCTGCGGGATTCACGTCGAGGCGCCGCGCCAAAGACATACCGGAAGCGTTCCGGATATCGATTTTCGCGATTGCGTGCGGCGCCGGCTCGGTGATTGCCCTGATGACGTTGCTGGGCGTCATTGATACTTCAATCACGTCGATTGTGCCAGTGGGAAGCATGCTGATCGCCGGAGCGATGAACACGAACGGTCTGGCATTGAACCGCCTCCGCGCGGACGTCCTCGCACATGTCGGCGAGATTGAAACTGCGTTGGCGCTCGGAGCGGAAACCAGCGTCAGTGTCGCACCTTATCTGCAAGCATCATTCGAGGCCAGTTTGATTCCGGCGATCGACTCGCTCCGCTCGCTGGGAATCGTCTGGATTCCGGGCCTGATGACTGGAATGTTGCTGTCGGGAGCCAGGCCTGTCTATGCGGCGGTCTATCAATTCGTAGTCTTGGCCATGATTTTTGCCAGCTCCGGATTGACCTCGCTGGTGAGTACACTATTGGTACGTGGGCGAATTTTCACAGTCGGTGAACAACTAATTCTGCAGCCCGGGAGATAATAAGCGCCAGCTTTGATGCATACTCGAGTCGAATACGGCGACAGAAATCATACCTTGCAGGTTCTGCGGGGCATCGCCTCGTTCGAAGTAACCAAGGGCCTCATTGTCCTGTTTGCCGCGTTCGGCATTCTGTTCCTGGTGGGACGCGACCCCTGGGACGTGGCTGATGGCCTGTTGCATCTTCTGCACATCAGCCCCGATCATCATTTTGCGCAGAAATTCCTGGATTGGGCAGATACCCTCACCGACAAGAAACTATGGGCGGTTGCGGCGGCTGCGGTAGCATACTCAATCCTGCGATTTGTCGAGGCCTACGGGCTGTGGTACGCGCGTGCGTGGGCCGAATGGATCGCATTGATCTCAGGCATGATCTATCTACCATTTGAAATCTACAAGCTGATTCATCGGCAGAGCTTGTTTCACATCGCGGTTCTCACCATCAATGTCGCCATCGTGCTTTATATGGCTTACCTGCTGAAGACCGGGAAGAGTCTGCACGGAGTTGAACAACGCCTGTAGCGGACCCTTATGTGTCCACATGACCGCGGTCACCT
>Ga0070735_10000315_pt1 | contig 56625 bp, 55 predicted proteins | sample Coa_R1_FD_66443 | JGI IMG/M metagenome (GOLD analysis project Ga0070735, IMG submission 66443) | Surface soil microbial communities from Centralia Pennsylvania, which are recovering from an underground coalmine fire - Coalmine... | ecosystem: Environmental > Terrestrial > Soil > Unclassified ... | reverse complement strand
TGAAGGTGTCGCCGCTCGCCCGGCGGCTCGCGGCGGAGCGCGGCGTGGATCTGTCTCGGGTCACGGGAACCGGACCGGGCGGCCGGATCGTCGAGCGCGACATCGAAGCGGCGCTCGCGCCCGCCGGCGCATCACCCGGCTCCGCGACGAGGGGCGCGGCGGCGCCGGACGCCGCCGAGTACGAAGACGTCGCGCTGTCCCGCATGCGGCAGGCGATCGCGCGCAGCGTGGCCCAGAGCAAGCAAACGGTCCCGCATTTCTACGTGAGCGCAGAGGTGGAGATGCGCCGCGCGCTCGACCTGCGGGCGCAGCTCAAGGAGGCGTACGGCGAGGCCGCCGCGACACTCTCGATCAACGATCTGATCCTCAAGGCCGCGGCCCTCGCGTTGCGCGCCCGCCCCGAGTTGAATGCCACGCTCGCGTCGCCGGACACGGTGCGGCGGTTCCGGCGTATTCACCTCGGCGTGATGGTCGCGGTGCCGGACGGCCTCGTCGTGCCGGTGCTGCGGGACGCCGACCGTCTGCCGCTGCTCACGCTCGGCAAGGAGGCGCGCCGTCTCGCGGAGGGCGCGCGCCAGCGCCGCCTTCGACAGGACGAGTTCGCCGGGGCGACCTTTTCGGTCAGCAACCTCGGGATGTTCGACGTGACGCAGTTCTCGGCCATCATCAACGCCCCCCAGGCCGGGATTCTCGCGGTCGGGCGCATCGAGGATCGCGCGGTGGTGCGCGAGGGCGAGATCGTCGCGAGGCCGATCATGTCGCTGACCGTGTCCGTCGACCATCGGGTCACGGACGGCGTGGGCGCCGCCGCGTTCCTCGCCGAGGTCAAACGGTTGCTCGAGCACCCCGTGTTGCTGCTCGGACCAGACGCACCCCGGTAGCCGCGCGTCGCGGGGCGTGGCCCCCGTTCGCCGTGCTTCGTCACCCCGAGCGCGAACGTTTCTCGTTGCCCGAGTACGATCGGCGGGACCCTCCGGAGTGACCGGGAACCGCTGTCCGACCGACTCGGCCCCGCCCGCCGCACAGGGGCCGGCGGGGGGACTGCGCCAAAACCGCCCGTGTCATGCGCCCGTAATGTCAAACGTGTACCGTGGGGATCCGGGAGATGCCTCCCCCGGAGCCGGACGGTGTCGAGTGACAGCAGGGTCCCGGACCACGTGGTCCGCGCTCCGAATCTCGGGACCCGAGGGGGAACACGGATGGTCAGACTACGCTATGTCGAACTCGCCGTGGTCGTCGTGTTGGTCGCGGTGTTGAGCGGTGGGGTCGGGGCCGCAGTGTCGTCCTACGCCGCCCCGCATCTGGTGGAGGCCGCGATCGCCCCGGCGGCCTCGCCGGCACCGGCACCGGGCGGGCTGCGGAGCCCGTTTGTGGCCGCGGTGGCGCGCGTCCGCCCCGCGGTCGTGAACATCAGCACGCAGCAGTCCGTGCAACATCCGATGGGCCAGCAGTTCTCGCCGTTCTTCGGCATGCCGTCCGGCCCGATTCAGCAGCAGGCGATCGGGTCCGGCGTGATCGTGAGCCAGGACGGGTACATCCTAACGAACGCGCACGTCGTCGACGGCGCGCAACAGCTCACGGTCACCCTGCTCGACGGGCGGACGTTCAAAGGCCGCGTGGTCGGCAGCGACACGGCGACCGACCTCGCCGTCGTGAAGATTCCGGCCACGTCGCTCCCCGCGGCCCCGCTCGGCGACTCATCGGCGCTCCAGCCGGGAGACTGGGCGATCGCGATCGGCAATCCCTACGGGCTGAACTTCACGGTGACCGCCGGGGTCATCAGCGCGATGGGCCGGACCCTCCCGGGGGGTCCGGAGGAGACATTCATCCAGACCGACGCGCCGATCAACCCCGGAAACAGCGGCGGGCCCCTCGTCGACACGGACGGCCGGGTCATCGGCATCAACAGCGCGAAGTTTGAGAACGCGCAGGGCATCGGGTTCTCGATCCCGATCAACACGGCCAAGGGCATTATGACCCAGCTCATTTCGGCCGGCCACGTCTCGCGGCCGTACCTCGGGGTGTACCTGCAGCCGGTGACCCCGGATCTGGCGGCCCAGCTCAACCTGCCTGCAGACACGAAGGGCGCGCTCATCGCGGAGGTGGCGTCGAACAGCCCCGCCGCGGCCGCGGGCCTCCAGCGCGGCGATGTGATCGTGCAGGCCGCCGGACAGCGCACGGCGGACCCGAGCGCGCTCGTGACGTACATCCACAACCAGAAGATCGGGTCGAAGGTGCTGCTGCTCGTGATGCGCCAGGGCCACACTGAGTACGTGACGGTGGCGCTCGGGGAGATGCCGTCGGGTCAGTGACGGCGCCGCGGGCGTGCCCCGGCGATCCACCCGCGCCGGACCGGCCATCGGCCGATCCGGCGCGGCGCTTTCGCGGCGCCGGCGGTGCCGCTCGGCGGGCGCACGTCCGCGGCGTACGCGCGCCGCCGTACGCGAGACGGGGGAGGAGCGGGAGGAACGACGTCCGGGTACGTCCAAGGACTGTCAGGATTTGCGAACGCGCCGGCCCGACCGCCGGCGCGAACGAGGCCGCCCGATGCCGATGAGCTCGCCGTTCAACGCAGCATCGCCCCAAGCCCTGGCCATCAAGTCCCTCTTCCTGTTCGTCCTCTGGCTCGGCTTGGGCGTGTTCGTCATCGTTGCGGGGCTCGTGCTCACCGCGGCGATCCGGTTCCGCGCGCGCGCGGGCGGCTCGGAGGCGCCCCAGGAAGAGGGGCGGCCCAAGTGGGAGATCGTATGGACCGGGGCGGCGGCGCTGCTGCTGGCTGTCATCCTCATCCCCACGATCGCCGTGATGCGGACGGCGGATCCCGCCCGGGGCGCGCATGCGCCCGACCTGGTCGTGATCGGCCACCAATGGTGGTGGGAGATCCGGTATCCCGCATCCGGGGTCGTGACCGCCAACGAGGTGCACATCCCCACCGGACGGCCGCTGCTGGTGCGGTTGATATCGGCGGACGTGATCCACGACTTCTGGGTGCCGCAGCTCGCGCGCAAAGAGGATCTCACCCCCGGATACCCGGCCGCGATCTGGCTCGAGGCGAATGCGCCGGGGACGTATCTCGGCGCGTGCGTCGAGTTCTGCGGCGTTCAGCACGCGTGGATGCGGATCGCGGTGATCGCGCAGGCGCCGGGTGCGTTTGACGCGTGGCTGCGCGCGCGGCAGCAGCCGGCGGCGGCCCCGACCGCGCCCGACGCGGTCGCCGGGATGACGCTGTACCGCGCGCTGACCTGCGACAGCTGCCACGCCACCGGGGTCGCCGTGGGCCCCGAGCTGGTGCACGTGGCAACGCGCGCGACGCTCGCCGGCGGCCGGATCGTGAACACGCCGGAGACCCTGGCGCGCTGGATCGCCGATCCGAACGCGCTCAAGCCCGGGACGCTGATGCCGAACTTTCACCTGACCGGCGACCAGGTCCGGGATCTCGTCGCCTATCTGGAGACGCGCCGGTGAGCGACCTCTCGCTCCCGCGCGACGTCGCCGCGCCGGCGGCCGACGAGCCCGCCGCGGGGTGGTTCAGCTGGATCGCCTCGCTCGACCACAAACAGGTCGGGATCATGTACTTGATCGCGACGCTGATCTTCTTCCTGGCCGGCGGGGTGCAGGCGCTCCTCATCCGTACCCAGCTGATTCGCCCGGAAAACACGTTCCTCGGCCCGCAGGCGTTCAACGAGATCTTCACCATGCACGGCACGACGATGATCTTCCTCGTCGTCATGCCGATGCTGATCGGGTTCGCCACGTACATCGTGCCGCTCCAGGTCGGCGCTCGCGACATCGCGTTTCCTCGGATGAACGCGATGAGCTTCTGGTTCCTCGTGTTTGGGGGGCTGCTGCTGTACTACAGCTATCTCGCCGGCGGCGCGCCGGACGCGGGATGGTTCAGCTACGCGCCGCTCAGCGAGCGCCCGTTCAGCTCGACGAGCGGGGTGGACTACTGGGCGCTCGGCCTGCTCGCCACCGGGATCGGCACGATCACCGCGTCGATCAACTTGATGGTGACGATCCTGGCGCTCCGCGCGCCCGGCCTCAGCCTGACGCGCCTGCCGCTGTTCACGTGGATGGTGCTGGTCAACTCGGTGCTCATCCTCCTCGCGCTTCCGGTGTTGAACGGGTCGCTGTGCGAGTTGCTGATCGACCGGATCCTCAACGCCCACGTCTTCGCGCCGCAGGGCGGCGGCTCCGCGGTGTTGTGGCAGCACTACTTCTGGGCGTTCGGGCATCCGGAAGTGTACATCATGGTGCTGCCGGCGTTCGGCATCATCTCCGAGGTCATCCCGGTCTTCAGCGGCAAGCCGGTCTACGGGTACGAGTTCGTGGCCGCGTCGACCGCGGCGATCGCGTTCCTCAGCCTGGCGGTGTGGGCGCATCACATGTTCGCGGTGGGGCTCGGGTTCGCGACCGACGTGTTCTTTGCGGTCGCGAGCATGCTCATCGCCATCCCGACCGGCATCAAGATCCTAAACTGGTGCGCGACGCTGTGGCGGGGGTCCCTGCGCCTGACCACGGCGATGCTGTTCTGCCTCGCGTTTCTGGCGATGTTCACGATCGGGGGCATCACTGGCGTGAGCTTCACCGCCGTGCCCGTGGACTGGCAGGCGGAAGATACGTACTACGTCGTCGCCCACATGCACTACGTGCTCTTCGGCGGGACGGCGTTCGCGATGTTCGCCGGGTTCTACTACTGGGTGCCCAAGATGACCGGCCGGATGCTCGACGAGACGTGGGGGAAGTGGCACTTCTGGCTGATGCTGATCGGGTTCAACGTGACCTTCATGATCCAGCACGTCCTCGGGTTGATGGGGATGCCGCGTCGGGTGTATACGTACCCCGACCTGCCGTACTGGGGCGTGTTCAACTTGATCTCCACGATCGGGTCCTACATCCTCGCGCTCTCCGTGCTGGTGTTCATCTGGAACGTGCTCCAGAGCGTGCGCCGGGGCGAGCGGGCCGGCGACAATCCCTGGGGCGCGTGGAGTCTCGAGTGGGCGACCTCGTCGCCGCCGCCGGAGCACAACTTCGATCTTGTGCCGCCGGTGTGGGGCCGCCGGCCGCTGTGGGATCTGGCCCACCCGGAGGAGTCGCACCGACCGGCGTGGTGGCGGGAACTGGCGCAGCGCACGCGGGGACCCGCGATGCCCCCGGCGCAGATCGGGATGCTGCTGTTCATCGGGTCGGAGGCGACGTTCTTTCTCATCCTGATCATTTCGTACGTGTACTACCATCTCAACCCGTCGCCCGGCCCCACCGCGGCGCAGGTGCTCCACCCCGCCGCCGCGGGGCTCAACACCGCGTTCCTGATCGCGAGCAGCGTGACGCTCTGGTGGGGCATGCGCGAGCAGCGGCGGGGACGGCGGAGTGCCTTCATCGGTTGGCTGGGCGCGACGGTCGTGCTCGGGGCGCTCTTCCTGTTTGGGCAGGGGCAAGAGTGGCTGGGGCTGCTCCACGAGAACGTCACCGTGGCCCGGGACCTGTTCGGTGCGACGTTCTTCACCCTGACGGGGTTTCACGGGCTGCACGTGTTCCTGGGCTTGGTCCTCCTCGGGACGTTGTTCGTCCTGGCGCTGCTCGGCCAGTTTCGGGGGCCGACGTCGGTGGGCGTCGAGGTGGTCTCGCTGTACTGGCACTTCGTCGACGCGGTGTGGATCGTGCTCTACACCCTGATCTACGTCTGGGCGTTCGTCAAATGACGGTCTGGCGCGTGCTCGCCTCGACATGGTCGTGGGAGCCGTCGGCGGTGGCCGGGTGCGCCGTGCTCGCCGGCGCCTACCTGGGCCTGGCCGGCCGGGCCGCGCCGCGCCGGGCGGGGTGGTTTCTCGGCGGCGTCGCCGTTCTGCTGCTGGCGCTCAACTCCCCGCTCGATGGGCTCGGCGACCGGTATCTTTTTAGCGTGCACATGCTGCAGCACATGCTGCTCATGTTGGTGGTGCCGCCGCTGCTCCTGCTGGGCATCCCCCCGGAGTGGGCGCGCGCCGCGCTGCGGGTGCCCGCGCTCCGGCGCGCGGAGGGCGGCCTCGGGCACCCGGTCGCCGCCTGGGTGCTCGGCATCGGCACGATGTGCGCTTGGCACGTGCCCGTCCTGTACAACGCCGCGCTCGCGCACGGGCTGGTGCACGTCGCACAACACTTGAGCTTCCTCGTGACGAGCACGATCTTCTGGTGGCCGGTGTGCGCCCCGCTCGCGGAGGCGCGGCTGCCGGCGCTCGGCGCGGTCGTGTATCTCCTGGCCGCCGCGCTGGCGTCGAGCGGCCTGGGGATCGTCCTCACGTTTTCGCCGCCGGGGCTCTACCCGGCGTACCTGCACCCTGCGGACCCGCAGGGGCTGCTACCGACGATCCGCGGCGGGTGGGGACTGTCGCCCGCGGCGGACCAGCAGCTCGGTGGCCTGCTGATGTGGGTGCCGGGCGGGCTCGTGTACTTGTGCGCGATCCTCGGGACGCTCGGGCGCTGGTACCGCGAGGCGGACGCGGAGCCGTTCGGTGCCGTCGACCGCCCGACCGCGCCCGACCGGGGGCGCAAGGGGTCGCCGCGTGTCGCCTGAACGGCGCCGGGGCGGGGATGCGCGCGGCGCCGGGGCCGTCACGGGGATCGCCGTCGACCGCGAGGGATGGAACGTGCCCAAACCGGAGCATCTGCCCCGGCGGACGCCGTGGCCGATCGCGGCCGCGCTCGGCACCGTGTTCATCTTCTGGGGGGTGGTGACCTCGTACCTGATCTTTGCCGTCGGCGTCGGGGTCCTCTCGCTGGCCGTCGTCGGCTGGATCCGCGAGATCCGGCGTGAGGGGACGTCTCATGAGTGACCACACGACCGGCGCGGCGCGGCGCGACGGGCCCGAGGAGGTGCGCCGGCGCGAGTTCTTCTCGCGGCTGAGCCTCGTGCTCACCGCGTGGGCGGCCGCGATCGTCGCGATCCCGTTCGTGGGGTTTCTGGTCGCGCCCCTGTTCGAGCGGACCGCGCAGGTGTGGCGTGCGGTCGGTCCGGTCGACCGGTTCGCCGTGGGGACGACGTCCGAGGTCACGTTCGCCGACTCGTCGCCGCTGCCGTGGGCGGGCGTCGTCGCCAGGACGGCGGCGTGGCTGCGCCGGGACGGGGAACACCGCTTCATCGCGTTTTCCGTGAACTGCACCCATCTCGGCTGTCCGGTGCGGTGGTTGCCGGACGCCAACCTGTTCATGTGCCCGTGTCACGGCGGCGTCTACTATAACGACGGCACCGTGGCCGCCGGCCCGCCGCCGAAGCCGTTGCCGCAGTATCCGGTGCGCGTCCGCAACGGGCAGGTCGAGATCCTCACCAGCCCGCTGCCGATCACGACCACGGTGAAGTAGGCTGCCGATGGGGGTTGTGAGGCGCGCATGGGAAGCGATCGACGACCGCACCGGCCTGTCGAAGGTGATGGGTCCGGTGCTCCGGCACCCCGTGCCGTCGTCTGCGCGGTGGTACTACGTGTTCGGGAGCGCCACCCTGTTCGCGTTCCTCGTGCAGGTCGTCACCGGGATCGCGCTCGCGCTCGCGTACATCCCGTCCACATCGGACGCGTACCAGACGTTGCAGTTCATCACGCACCAGGCCCCGTTCGGCGGCGTGCTCCGCGGGATCCACTATTGGGGCGCGTCGGCGATGGTCTTCCTGATCGGCCTCCACATGGCGCGCACATTCCTGATGGGGGCGTACAAGTATCCTCGGGAAGCCAACTGGCTCACCGGGGTGGTGCTGTTCATGGTGACGATCGTCATCGCGTTCACGGGTCAGCTGCTGCGGTGGGACCAGACGGCCGTCTGGACGGTGGCGGTGGTGGCGGAGCAGGTGGGGCGGATCCCGTTCGTCGGCGAGGCGATCGCCCACTTCGTCCTCGCGGGCGACACGTGGGGCGGGCAGACGCTCAGCCGGTTCTTTGCGTTCCACGTCTTCTTCATCCCCGCGGTGATCTTCGTGTTCATCGGCGTGCACCTCTGGCTCGTGCTGCACCACGGCATCTCGGAGCCGCCGACGCCGGGCCGCCCGGTCGAGCCAAAGACCTACCGGGCGTGGTACCACGCGATGCTCGATCGGGAGGGCCGACCGTTCTGGCCGGACGCGGCGTGGCGCGACGTCGTCTTCGGTGTGGCGATGGTCACGGCGGTGGTGCTCGCCGCCGTGGTGTTCGGCGCGCCCGAGTTGGACAGGCCGCCCGACCCAACGGTGCTCCAGGCCGACCCCCGGCCCGATTGGTACCTGCTCTGGTACTTTGGCGCGCTTGCGCTGATCCCGCCCGATCTCGAGAACTACTTCATGATCCTCGGCCCGATGATCGCCGGCGTGGTGCTGTTGGTGATCCCGTTCGTCTCGAACCGTGGCGAACGGAGCCCCGCCCGGCGGCCGTGGGCGGTCGGCAGCGTGCTCGTGGTGTGTCTCATGATCGCGACGCTCTGGATCGCCGGCGCCAAGGCGCCGTGGTCGCCCGCGTTTGATGCCGCGCCGCTCACGTCTCGGGTCGTCGGCGCCTCCGGCGGACCGGTCGCGGTCGGGGCACGCCTGTTTCACGACAAGGGGTGCGAGGCCTGCCACGCGATCGCGGGGCGGGGCGGTCAGCGGGGTCCCGATCTCACCGACGTGGGCGACCGCCTCACGTCCGCGCAGATGACGTGGCGGATTCTCAACGGGGGCACGAACATGCCGGCGTTTGCGAACAACATCACGCCGCAGGAACTCGACGACGTCATCGCCTTCCTGCGATCCCGGACACGACGCTAGGCGGCCGAGTCCGGCGCCGTCGATCGCATCGGGTGGAGCAGCGTCGTCGCGCTCAGGCGGTGATCCGGCCGAGTGCGACGTCGTCGACGACGTAGGTGAAGTCGGCCGCCTGCACGCCGATGACGCCGTCCACCGCCCTGATCCACGTGACGGCCAGGTCGCGATCGCTGCGGCGCCCGATCTGTCCGGTCACCGCGACGACGCCGTCCGTGCAGGTGATCGTGAGCGCAGATGGGTCGATGCCCGCATCCTGCGCCAGGGAGCGGCGGACCTCGTTGACGATCTCCTCGTCGTCCCGCAGGAACACCGTGAGCACGTCGGCGCGGCTGACGATGCCGACGACGCGGCCGTCGCGGACGATCGGAATGCGGTTGACGCCGTGGGCGAGCATGAGGTGCACGAGCTCGCGCACGTGGGTGTCCTCGGTCGCGCTCAGGACGTTCTCCGTCATCAACTCCCCTGCGGTGGTCCCCGTCAGCTTTTGGTACTGGTCCACGCGGCGCTCGAGCCACAGGGACCGGCCGTGCCACGAGACGATCGGCGGGGTCGGTTGCGGCCGCTCCTCTTTGCGGAGGACGTCCGCCTCGGTAACGATGCCCACGAGCCGCCCCTCTTCGTCGGCGACTGGCAGCCCGCTGATGCCGAAGCGGACCATGAGCGTCACGACCTCTCGCACCGGCGTGTCCGGCGAGACGGTGACGGCCGGCGCGGACATGATCTCACGTGCTCTGAGGTTCCTCATCGAACGCCCCCCTCTAGTGCCCGGCGATCACTGGCCAGACCCCGGCGCGACTGCGAAGACGGGCAGTCTACTGCCTTGCCAGCCTCAGTATGGACCACGGCGACCGCCCAGCGCCATCGGTCCTCGAACCGACCTTGCGCCCGGCTGCCGATCGCGTCCGTCCGCGGCTGCGGGCACGTGTGGAGAATCGATCCTCGACCGGATCGTGAATCCCCGCCGGCCGTGGTACCCTGACTACGGTCCAGCGGACCCCGGGCGCGCGCCAGCGGACGAGGGGGTCGGCTCCGTGGTCGTCGTGAGGGATGGGGATGGGGCGCACGCCGACGAGCACAAGACACCGGACGCGTCCGAGAGGTGCACCCGAGGGAGGGGACATCGATGAAGTTGCTCGTCGCTACCGACGGATCCCCGCACGCGATCCGCGCCGCGGCGCTTGCCGCGCGTCTCGCCCGCGAACTCAGCAAGACCGAGGTGTTCCTGGTGACGGTCGGACACATCCCCACGTTCGCGATGGGCGGACCGGGGCCCGACGCCATGGTCGATCTCGAGATCGTGGAGCAGGGGCTCGAGCAGGCCGGCCAGGGCGTCCTCGAGCAGACGAAGCGTCAGTTCGAGGGCATCAGCGGGTCGGTGACCGCCGCGTACCGGACGGGCGACCCCTCGGCGGAGATCGTCAAGGCCGCCCAGGAGTTCGGGGCGGACATGATCATCCTGGGGAGCCGTGGACTCGGCCAGATCGGCGGGCTCATCCTCGGTAGCGTGAGCGAGCGCGTGTTGCACGCTGCGCATCTGCCGGTCCTCGTGGTCCGGTAGGGGCGGGCCGGCGGCGTTTCGTGGCTCGTCTGCGTTTGCGGTCCTCTCGGTGGAGGAGTGTGCGGCCCGTGGAATCTGCGCTGTACGGCGGGGAGCGGTGATACAAGGTGATACAAATGGAGAGCGCACCTGTGCAGCCGGTGCCGCCCCAAATGCTCCCTGCGGATCCCTCGCCGACGCGGCCGAAACGCTCTCCGGCTACGATGCTGCCGGCGTATCGCGGGACCGCAGCGGTCGGTTCGGCACGTCGCCGCGTGCGCTCCATGAGCAGTGTATCGCGGTGGACCCCGAATCGCCATCGGGTGCCGAGAGTATTTTGGCGGCGTACCTGGCGCCAACCAACGACAGGTACAGAGGGACTTGCGCGGGCGACGTGTAAGCCAAAGTGGGTACTGCATTCCTGTGTCGGTGGCGAGGAGACCGATGTCAGAGCATGACGCACCGGGGCCGTTCGTTCTCACGCTGGAGGGTCTCGGCGTATTGTTCGACTCGCTGCGTCGCCGCGGGTACCGCCTGATCGGGCCAACGCTCGCGGACGGCGCGATCGCGTACGGCGAGATCGAGACGCCCGCGGACCTCCCGGTGGGCTGGACCGACGAACAGGAGGCCGGAACGTACCGCGTGCGACGTCGGGACGACCAGGCGGTGTTTGGCTACGTCGTCGGCCCCCACTCGTGGAAGAAGTTCCTGTTTCCTCCGGCCGTGCGGCTGTGGAACGCCCGTCGCACGGAGACCGGGGGCTTCGTAATGGAAGAGCAACCCGCCGAGCCACCGCGCTACGCGTTCATCGGCGTGCGGTCCTGCGAGCTTCACGCGATCGCGATCCAGGACCGGGTGTTTCTCCACGGCCCACACGTCGACCCCGTGTATCGGGCGCGCCGGGAGGGCGCGTTCATCGTGGCGGTCAACTGCGGGCAGGCCGGCGGGACCTGCTTCTGCGTCTCGATGAAGACGGGGCCGAAGGCCCAGTCGGGATTCGACCTGGCTGTCACCGAGATCCAAGACGGCGGCCGGCACCGGTTTCTGGTCGAGGTCGGCTCGGAGCGCGGCGCCGAGGTGCTCGCAGACGTGCCTCGCACCGATGCGGACGCAGAGGACCGAGGCGCGGCACAGCAGGCGGTCGACCGCGCGGCCGCGCAGATGGGCCGCACGATGGATACCACGGATATCAAGGACCTCCTGTACCGCAACTACGAGCACCCGCGTTGGGCCGAGGTCGCCGATCGGTGTCTCACCTGCGGCAACTGCACGATGGCCTGTCCAACCTGCTTCTGCACGACCGTCGAGGACACGTCCGATCTGACCGGCGACCACGCCGAGCGGTGGCGGAAGTGGGATTCCTGCTTCACGATGGACTTTTCCTACATCCACGGCGGGTCCGTGCGCAGTTCAGCGCGGTCGCGGTATCGTCAGTGGATGACCCACAAACTCGCGACCTGGATCGATCAGTTCGGATCATCCGGCTGCGTGGGGTGCGGCCGGTGCATTACGTGGTGCCCGGTCGGGATCGACATCACGGAGGAACTCCGGGCCATCCGTGAGAGCGAGCCGCGGCCGTCCGCGGCCCCGGCACAGGAGGACGACCATGCGCGAGATTGATGATCTTCTTGCAGACCACCCGTTCTTCCGCGGTCTTCCGCCGGACGATCTCGCGTTGATCGCGGGATGCGCATCCAACGTGCGCTTCGACGGCGGCAGCTACCTGTTCCACGAGGGCGATCCTTCGGACCGGTTCTATCTGATCCGGCACGGACGGGTCGCGATCGAGATCTCATCGCCCGGACGCGGCCGCATGACGATCTCGACCCTCGGGCCGGGGGAGATGCTCGGCTGGTCCTGGCTCGTGCCGCCGTACCGCAAGCAGTCGGATTCGCGGGCGCTCGAGTTGGTGCGCGCGACGGCGTTCGACGGCGCCTGCATTCGCAAGAAGTGCGAGGAGGACCCTCGGCTGGGCTACGAGCTCCTCAAGCGGTTCGCGCAGATCATCGGGCAACGACTTCGCGCGACCCGGATGCAGTTGTTGGATGTCTACGGTACCTGGGGCTAGGCAGACGGCGGCGCTGCCGCCGGCCGCGGACCCCATGGCGCCGACGCCGTTCTGCGTCCGGCGGACCCGGCGCGAGAGCCACGACGTCGTGACGCTCGAGGCCGAGCCGGCGGCCGGCTCCGGGGAGTTCGTCTTTGCGCCGGGCCAGTTCAACATGCTCTACCTGTTCGGGCACGGCGAGGCCGCGATCTCGATCAGCGGGGATCCGGCGACCCCGCAGGTGCTGGTGCACACCGTCCGGGCCGTCGGCTCGGTGACCGACGCCCTCTGCCATCTCCGGAAGGGGCAGGTGCTCGGCGTCCGCGGTCCGTTCGGGAGCGGCTGGCCCGTGGACGAGGCGGCCGGCGGCGACCTGGTGATCGTCGCCGGCGGCGTCGGCCTGCCGCCGTTGCGGCCCGTGCTCTACCGTGTGCTCGCGCAGCGAGACCGCTACCGGCGGGTCGCGCTCCTCTACGGGGCGCGCACGCCCGCCGACCTGTTGTACCAGCGGGAGGTCGCCCGCTGGCGCGGCCGGTTCGACGTGCAGGTCGAGGCGACCGTGGACGCGGCGCCGTCCGAGTCGTGGCGAGGGCACGTGGGCGTCGTGACCACGCTCATCGCCCGCGCGGAGTTCGAGCCGGCGGCGACCACGGTCATGGTGTGCGGTCCCGAGGTGATGATGCGCTTTGCGATCGCCGACGTGCTCGGCCGCGGGGTGCCCCCGGGCCGCATCTACCTGTCGATGGAGCGGAACATGAAGTGCGCGATCGGATTCTGTGGGCACTGCCAGCTCGGACCCACCTTCGTCTGTCGGGACGGGCCGGTGTTTCGGTACGACCGCGTGGAGCCGCTGCTGCGGGTGCGAGAACTCTGATGGCCGCGCGACGGCGACCGCGCCTGGCGGTGTGGAAGTTCGCGTCGTGCGACGGCTGTCAACTGAGCCTGCTCGACTGCGAGGACGAGCTCCTCGGGCTCGCCGGTCAGGTCGAGGTCGCGTACTTCCTCGAGGCATCCCGCGGGACCGTCCGCGGGCCGTACGACCTCTCCCTGGTCGAGGGGTCGATCACGACCCCGCACGACGCGGAGCGGATCCAGCAGGTGCGCCGGGCGTCCAAGGCGCTCGTGACGATCGGCGCGTGTGCTACGGCCGGGGGCATCCAGGCGCTCCGGAACTTCCGGGACGTGCGCGAGTTCACCGCGGTCGTGTACGCGAAGCCCGAGTACATCGACACGCTCGCGACCTCCACCCCGATCGCCCACCATGTCCCGGTGGACTTCGAACTGCAGGGGTGTCCGATCAACAAGGTGCAGTTGCTCGAGGTGATTCAGGCGTTCGTGCACGGACGCCGGCCTCGGATCCCGGCGCACAGCGTGTGCGTCGAGTGCAAGCGCCGGGGCACGGTCTGCGTCATGGTGGCCCACGGGACGCCCTGCCTCGGCCCGGTCACGCACGCCGGATGCGGTGCCCTGTGCCCCGCCTACGCCCGCGGGTGTTACGGCTGCTACGGGCCGATGGAGTCGCCGAACACCGCCTCGCTCGGCCAGGGATGGCGCCGCCTCGGCGTGGCCGACGCCGACCTCCTGCGGGCGTTCCGCGGGATCAACGCCGGCGCCGACGCGTTTCGAAAGGCGGGCGACGCGCATGACAAGTAGGACGCGGACGATCAAGGTCGATGCCCTCGCGCGCGTCGAGGGCGAAGGCGCGCTGTACGTCAAGATCAAGGACGATCAGGTGCAGGAGGTGCGGCTGCGCATCTACGAGCCGCCGCGCTTCTTCGAGGCGTTCCTCCGGGGCCGGCGGTACGTGGAGGCCCCGGACCTCACGTCGCGCATCTGCGGGATCTGTCCCGTGGCATACCAGATGAGCGCGTGCGCGGCGATGGAGGACGCGTGCGGCGTCGAGGTGGACGACCGGATTCGCGCGCTGCGCCGGCTCCTGTACTGCGGGGAGTGGATCGAGAGTCACGTGCTGCACATCTACATGCTCCACGCGCCCGATTTCCTCGGGTACGCGGGTGTGATCCCGATGGCGCGCGACCACCCGCAGGTCGTGGAGCGGGGGCTGCGGCTGAAGAAGGTCGGCAACGACCTGATGACGCTGATCGGCGGCCGCGAGGTGCACCCGATCAACGAGCGGGTCGGCGGGTTCTACCGGGCCCCCGCCCGCCGCGAGTTCACGGCGATCGCGGAGCGGTTGCGGTGGGCCTGCGACGCGGCGCGTGAGACGGTCCGGTGGGTGGCGACGTTCCCGTGCCCGGAGTTCACGCAGGACTATGAGTTCGTGTCCCTGCGGCAGCCCGGCGAGTACCCGATCGACCGGGGCCGAATCGTCTCCGATCACGGGCTGGACATCGACGTCCGGGACTACGGCGACCACTTTGCGGAGGAGCACGTTCCGCATTCCAACGCGCTTCACTCGCGCCTCCAGACACGCGGCGCGTACTGCGTGGGGCCGCTCGCGCGGTACAGCCTGAACGCTGACGCGCTGTCGCCGATCGCGCGGGACGCTGCGCGCGAGGCGGGCCTCGGCGCGGTGTGCCGCAATCCGTTCCAGAGCATCGTCGTGCGCGCGGTCGAGACCTTGTACGCGTGCGACGAGGCGCTGCGGTTGATCGACGCGTACGAGCCGCCGGACCCGCCCGCGGCGGACGTGCCGCCGAGGGCCGGCACCGGCCACGGCTGCACCGAGGCGCCGCGCGGCATCCTGTACCATCGGTACACGATCGACGACGAGGGCGGGATCGCGGACGCGACGATCGTCCCGCCGACCTCCCAGAACCAGGCGCAGATCGAGGCCGATCTGCGCCGCTTGGTGCAGGCGTCGCTCGCGCTGCCGAACGACGAGCTGACGTGGCGGTGCGAACAGGCCGTGCGCAACTACGACCCGTGCATTTCATGCGCGACGCACTTCCTCACGCTGCACATCGAGCGGGTGTAGCGTTCCATCCGCAGCGCGCGCTCGTCATCGGGGTGGGCAACGCGTACCGCCGCGACGATGCCGCAGGGCTCGTGGCGGGACGGCGGCTCGCGGCGGCGGCCGCGGGACGGGTGACGGTGCGCGAAGCGTCCGGAGAGGGTGCGGGGCTGCTGGACGCGTGGGAGGGCGCCGGTCTCGTGATTCTGATCGACGCGGTGCACTCCGGCGCCCGCGCCGGCACCGTCCGCCGCGTGGACGCGAGGGCGGAGGCGGTCCCGGCGGGGTTCTTTCGGTACTCGACCCACGCGTTCGGGGTGGCCGAGGCCGTGGAGCTGGGCCGGGCGCTGGGGCGCCTCCCGGACCGGCTGATCGTCTTCGGGATCGAAGGGAAGGACTTCACCGCGGGCGTCGGGCTCTCGCCCGCGGTGGAGCGCGGGGTCGCCCGGGTTGTGCGCCGGGCGCTCGCCGAGATCGACGCAGACGCGGCGCGCCGCGGCCCGCGACCGCAGGAGGGATGACGATGTGCCTGGCGATGCCGGGGCGCGTGTTGAGCGTGGATCGCGAGGGGACGTCCGGACGCGTCGACGTCCTGGGGGCGGAGCGTGACGTGGATCTGACCCTGCTGGACGGCGTCGTTCCGGGGGAGTGGGTGCTGGTGCAGATGGGCTTCGCCGTGTCACGGATGAGCGAGACGGACGCCGCAGAGACCGTGCGGTTGTTCGAGGAGCTCGGGACGGTCCTCGCGGACGCCGCGGAACCCGGCGCGGCGGAGGCAACACCGTGAGCCGTGAGGGGGCGCTCCTCGCCGCGCGGTTCAGCTTCATGCCGAACCGGCTGGGCTACTGCGGTCCCGAAGAGAACCGGACGATGCTCCAGTACCTGGCCGACGGCCACGGCGACCGGGGCCTCGAACAGATTCTGGCCCGCTTCGCCGGCGCGTTTCCCTACTACACGTTCATCGCCGCGGCGAACGGCATCTCCGATCCGTTCCACCCGAGCGTGATCGAGGCGTACTGGATCGGCAACGCGCTCCTCGACCGCGTCGAGGCGGCGGATCTGTGGCAGCACCTCGAGGCCCGGTTTCAGAAGCGCTTCCCGACGGCCCTGCTGCGCTCGGTGCTGGGGCACGTGCCGGCCGGCGCGCGCCCGCACCACAACTTCCACGTGTTTAGCATGCCGGTGCGGACGGGGCACCGGGTGCAGGAGCACGACCTGGCCACGATGGACGCGTGCCGGATCAGTTGGGGGCGTGTGCTCGGCGTCCACGACGACGCGCTGCTGGTGGAACGGCGCCCGCTGATGTTGACCGGCGAGGAGATCGTCCTGGGGTCGCCGGTGCCGACCCGCGCCTTCCACACGTTCGACGGGCGCGCGCTGCTCGCGAACGCCGCGGCCGGGGACGTCGTGGCCGTCCACTGGGGATGCGCGTGCCACACGCTGACGGCGCGGCAGCTGCGCGACCTCGTGCGCTACACCCGCCACCATCTGGGCCTGGCCAACCGGCAGCGGCGGGGCCGCCTGTTGCTCGAGGCCGGGGGCTAGCGCCGGATGCACGAGCTGTCGATCGCGATGAGCCTGGTGGATCTGGCCGCGGAGCACGCGGGGCCGCTCGACGGCGGCGCCCGCGTCGAGGCCGTGCACCTCCGGCTCGGCGCGCTGGCCGGGGTGGTGGAGGATGCCCTCCGATTCTCGTTCGATGTGGCGTGCCGGGGTACGGCGCTCGACGGCGCGCGGCTGGTGATCGAGCACGTGCCGGTCGCGGTGTTCTGCGGCCGCTGCCGGGACGCGCGCGTGGTGGACGGGTTTCCCCTGCGGTGTCCCGTGTGCGGGGAGCCCGTGGTGGACGTGGTACGCGGCCGCGAACTGGAATTGACCGCGTTGGAGGTGTCTGGCGATGACCCCGCGGATCGTTGAAGTGCGACAGGCCGTCCTCACGAAGAACGACGCGCTGGCGAGAGATCTGCGTCGGCGGTTCAGCGCGGCCGGCGTGGGCGTGGTCAGCCTGGTCTCGAGCCCCGGCGCGGGGAAGACCGCGCTGCTGTGTGAAACGCTGCGGCGCTTGCGCGTGCGGTACCGCGTCGCTGCGCTGGTCGGCGATCTCGCGACCGACCACGACGCGATGCGGCTGCGGGAGAGCGGCGCGCCCGTGCGCCAGATCACGACGGGGACGGTGTGCCACCTCGACGCGGAGATGGTCGCGCGCGCGTTGGGGGACTGGGATCTCTCGGCGCTGGACCTGCTGTTTCTGGAGAACGTCGGGAATCTGGTCTGCCCGGCGAGTTACGATCTGGGCGAAGACCTGCGCGCGGTGCTCCTCTCCGTCACCGAGGGCGAGGACAAACCTCAGAAGTATCCCACGATCTTCAGCACCGCCGACCTCGTCGTGGTGACGAAGCTGGACTTGGCGGGGCCGGCCGGGTACGACGACATCCTGGCGCGGCAGGCGCTCGACGCGGTCCGGCCCGGGCTCGACGTCGTCCGGGTGTCGGTTCGAACCGGAGAGGGGATGGCGGAGTGGCTCGCCCGCCTCGAAGCGGGGCTGTCCTGGAAGCGGTCCGCACGGTGCCGCGCCTGACCGGCGCGGTGCGCGGTCGCGGTGGAGACGCGGCGGACGCCGCCGACCCGCGCCTCGGATATCAGTTCGCGGCGCTGAACGCGCTGATCAGCGGGTTCGCGATCTTCATCAACAGCATCGGGGTACGGGCGTTCGCGGATTCGACGCTGTACACGACGCTGAAGAACGGCGTCGTCGGCGCCGCGGTCGTGCTGCCACTGCTGTTTAGCGCGGCCCACCGGCGCGAACTGGCCGGTCTGGGTCGGCGCGAGTGGGGCCTGCTCGCGCTCATCGCGCTCGTGGCCGGCAGCGTCGCCTACGCGCTCGACTTCCGTGGGCTCCAGATCAGCACCGCGGCGACGGCCGCGGTGATCGACCACTCCCAGTTCCTCCTGGTTGCCGTGTTGGCCGCCGTCCTGCTGGGGGAGCGGCCGGGCCGCGCGGTCGTCTGCGCGCTGGCCGTGCTGGCCGGCGGCTTGGCGCTCGGGCTGAGGCTCGGGGCCGTCCACATGGACGCGGGCGTCCCGTTTCTGGTGGCCAGCACCGTGCTGTTTGCGTTGGGCGCGCTCCTCATCAAAGCGGCGCTCCGGACGATCTCGGTCGCGGTCGTCGTCGCGATGAAGATGACGGTCGGGTCCGCGCTCCTGCTCGCGTACACGGCGGCGACCGGACGGCTCGGCGCGGCCCTCCACCTATCGCCGGTCCAGTGGGCGTTTGCCCTGGTGACCGGTGGGATCCTCTTGGCGTTCACGCTGACCGAGCTCTGGGGGCTGCGCCATGCGTCGGCCACGGGGGTCATGGCGATCTCCGCGGGCGCGCCGATCGTGACCACGCTGTTCGTCGCCGCGACCCGGCATGCGCCGATCCGCCCCGCGCAACTGCTCGGGCTCGGCATGATCCTCGCCGCCGTGCTGACGATCTACGCCGTGGGGTCCAGCCGCGAAGCCCGCGTCGCCGCCCGTCTCAGGAATCGGGTGTTCGCCGGATAGTCACCGCCACCTCGCCCCGGGAACGCATACGAGCTCCGGACCCGCTCGTGGAAATGGGTCGCAAACGTGACGCGTTAGGGTCTGAGCGGAGATACGATTCCACGACTCAGGAATGTCTCGGCGCACCGTAGGGAGATGAAGAACGGTGATCCGCAGCAGAAGGACCTAATCAAGACGGCGGCCACGGCCTTGGGCCGTCTAGGGGCCCAGGCGGCCAATCGGAAGCGGAGCCCGGCGGAACGCAAAGCCCTGGCGTGCAAGGCGGTTGAGGCCCGGTGGGCACGGTATCGGGCACTCAAGAGGACGATACGGGGCACTCAAGAGGACGAAATCGCGGAACGGCTTTGATGTTCGATATTGCCCGATTACAAACGGAGCTTAATCTTCAGAGGAGTGGCTGACGTGTGTGCAGTGGGCAAGGGGGAGACGCATGCTCTCCTTTTCTATCGTAGTCGCCACGTATAACCGGGCCGATCAAATCACGGCTACGTTGAACAGCCTGCTTCGACAGAATACCCGATGCGATTTTGAGGTCGTCGTTGTTGACAACAACTCGTCAGATTCTACGGCAGCCATGGTGCGTTCTCTCGACAGAGTCCGCTATGTCTTCGAGGGTCAGCAAGGCCCTAGCTACGCGAGGAACACAGGGATCGCGCACTCCAGCGGCGAGGTTATCGCCTTTGTGGATGATGACGCGATAGCTGCCCCGGATTGGCTTGAGGAGTTGCATCGAGTGTATGAACAGTTCTCCGACGCCTGGTGTGTAGGTGGGAAGATCGTCTTGGATCTTCCGGACAAGCTTCCCCGCTGGTTTGACCCGTCCATAAGGTACCTGACTGGGTACCTGGGCGAGCTCGATCTTGGCGAAGGGGTCATCAGGCTCCCTCACCATGGAGAGCTCTACGGTTCCAATTTCTCGATCGCCAGAAGCGCCATTGATCGCGCGGGCGCGTTTCTCCCGCGCCTTGGGCGTGGTGAAGACACTGAGATATGCTGGCGGATCCAACGCGCGGGCGGTGGCGTCTTCTACACTGGACGTGCCGTGGTGACGCATCATGTTCCGTCATCGCGCCTCAAGCGCCGATTCTTCCGCCGCCGCGCCTACTGGCACGGGAGAACAGTGTTTCTCATTGGCGTGCGCAGGCGGCCGTCTCTTCTCTCTTCAGCACTGAGGGTGGGAAAGAACGCAATGCGGGCATTGCTGAAGCGCCCCATCCATGAAGGTCAACGATTTGCAGACGAGGTAGCTCTTTGGTACGAGTTGGGCTACTTGCATCAGTCCTTCATTCGTGAATAAACTAAGCAACCGCCCGATTCATAGGTTCAAATGCTCGGCGCGATGGGCGTTGTAGTTGAGCTTGCCCGCCGGGCGGTACCGCCGACCCGTCGCCTTCTCGAACGCCGCGCCATACTCGGCGGGGGTCAGGGGGTGCGGACATCACCGGCACCGCCGCTGCTAGCCGTCGATGGGACCGGCATTGGCGCGCCCGTCATCGACTATTTGAACGCCATCGGATTGCGTCCGTTCGCGGTCACCTTGACGACCGGGAAGCAACAGCACTACACGAACGTGCCCAAGGCGGATGTCGTGCACGGACTCTTGATGTTGATTCAAAGTGGCCGGTTCAAAATTGCCCGAGAGCTGACGTTGCTCCCGCAGTTCCACCGCGAGATGAGCAACTTCTGCGCATCGCAGACCCCTCGCGGCAAGACGAGTTACGCCCGCCGTCTCGGGACACGACGACATGGTGATGTCCGTCGCCATCGCGTGCTGGTACGCTGAGGCTGAAGCCAGGAGACCTGTGTTCCTCGCCGACCGCGCCGTCAACATCTACAGCCGTTAAGCGTATCTCTGATTCGGGGACAATGTGGGTGAAGGGTACGGCAGAGTAGGGAGGTACACGGCTATGTTAGTTGCGTTGCTGCTCTTAGGAGCAGGCGTGCTGCTGCTAACTGGCCATCTCATTGTCCGCTAACAGCGGGACGCGATTCGGCGTAAGACACTATGGCCTCGGCACCCTCGAAATTGGGAAGCCGGGGCCGTAGTGCGTTATGCGGGCAACTTTCGATAGTCAGGGCCGACTCGCGGAGGGAGGTGATCAGCATGAAGCGACTCTTGGTGCTCGGTCTGATGTTCGCGTGGTGGGTCGTGTCTCCCGTTCCGCCGAACACTGCGACGCTTAATGACACCGGATCAATCTACCTCGGCCCTTTTACGACAAAACACAACTGCGATCTGATGATGGTGCAGTGGAACCAGGGCGGCTTCAAGGGCACGTGCAAGACGCTTGCCAGAGTCCCGAATCACTAGGACGCCGGGCGGCGGCTCGTGCCGGCACGGCAGTACCTCTATAATCGGGTGTTCGCCGGATAGTCACCCCAGCCGCCCGCGCGTAGCCTTGGACGTGAAAGACATTACAGTGCGGAGGGTGGGGCGGTGTCGACGCAGGGCGCTCGCGCCGGCGGCAGTGGCGGCGTTGGGGTCGCGGAACGGTCCGAGTCTCAGCGGCGGACGGGCTTCGAGGTTGTGTGTGTGTGTGGGGCGCGCGTGTGTTCCGGCACGGCGGACGACGCCGCGAGAGCGTACATCTGGCATGCCTACTCCGTCCATCGTCGCAGCGTCTCAGTCTCGGATGCGCGGGCGTTGGTGCGGCGGCTCCGCGCGATATCGACCGAGACGCCGCCGTCTGAGGCGCCCGGGCCGCACGAACGCTCTGCCGCCGACGTCTACCGCCTGGATGAGGGGCGCTACTGACTCTGGATCGACGGGTGCCGGCCTCAGTCGACGTCACGACGTGATCTCGGGTTCGGTCGTGTCCATTCGGTAAATCACCGCGTATGCGGCGGCAAATCCTGGGTAGGCGCAGTCTAAACAGTCTGCCGCGGCTTCGTGCGCCGTGAGCGTGGCCTAGGCCTGCACGGACGACGGCGTTCCTACGTGGCGTATTCGCGCATGATCGCGACGGCGCTGCTCGTTCCGATCCGCGTCGCTCCGGCGCGCATCATGCGTTCCAGGTCGGCCCGCGTGCGGATGCCGCCCGCCGCCTTGACCCCCATCGCGGGTCCGACGGCCGCACGGAGTCGGCGGACGTCCTCCTCAGTCGCGCCGCGCCCGACGAAACCCGTCGCTGTCTTCACGAAGTCGGCTCCGGCGTCGCGGACCAGGAGGCACGCGCGCACCTGTTCCGTGGCGGTGAGCAGTCCGGCCTCCACGATCACCTTGAGCAGCACCTGCCCAGCGTGGGCGGCCACCGCCACCGCGGCGACGTCCCGCCGCACGTCTTCGAACAGGCCCGCCTTGAGGTCCCCCACGGCGAGCACCATGTCCAGTTCCTGCGCGCCTTGTTCGATCGCGAGCTGGGCCTCCAGGACCTTCACGGCGGTCGCCGATGCGCCCAGCGGAAAGCCCACCACCGTACAGACGTGGACGCCCGTGCCGACGAGTGCCTCCACTGCGCGCGGGACGTAGCGAGGGTTGATGCACACGGCCTTGAACCCGTACCGCGCGGCCTCGGCGCACACGGCCTCGATTTCGGCGGGCGTGGCGTCGAGTCGCAGGAGCGTGTGATCGATCAGCAGCGGCACGTCCTGCGGCGCGGGGACGGGGCGATCGGGGACCGTGGCGGCCGCCAGCGCTTGGATCATGGCTTCGTCCGGCGGTGCGAACCTCGGCGGCCGCAGGGTTGCGAGCGCCCGCCGGGCGCGGTCCACGCAACGTTCGTAGAGATCGAGGGCCGTGTCAACCGGTGCGTCCATGGTTCACCGTCCTCTCACACCGCGTCGGTGTGGATCCATCGCGCCCGCGCACACACCCGCGCCCCGGCGACGATCCCGGCGCCGATACGCTCCATCTTCACGGTACGAACCATTCCCATCGGCGAGTATCGGGTACGGGCCCGATTTTCCTCAGGACCCGGGCGCACCCCCGGCGTCCGGGCCACACATCCACAGTCGCCGCGACACCTTGTATAGTGGTGCCGCGAGGGGAATAACCGGACCAGGAGAGGAAATACTCGACGACGAGCAATCCGTGTGCGCCGGATGCGGGCCGGGCGCCGTCTGGTGCGGGCACCGAAGAACAAGGTGCGAGCGCCCGGGAATCCACGAGCGAGAACACCTCTGTCAAGGTGCCGGACAAGGCGTCCGCGCCGCTAGCCGTGACCACACATGCGAGCGGGGACGACGCCGGGCGGCGTTGTCTCTGCAGGACGGGTGGGTGAGACCGATTGCACGCCGCGTTGCGCGTTGATCTGCCCACGGGGCTCGAAGGACTCCACGAGCTCGCGTTGGATCTTCGGTGGACCTGGAGCCACGCCGGCGACGCGTTGTGGCGGGCGTTGAGCGCGGAAGCGTGGGCGCGGTTTCGGAACCCGTGGCTCGTCCTGCACGACGTGCCCCGGCCGACGCTCGAACGGCTCGCGGGAGATCGACAGTTCCTGGACGCGCTGCGGCGTCTCACCGACGAGCGCCGGCGATATCTGCGGGACCCGGGCTGGTGCGTCCGCGCGTATCCCGGCGCCGCAATCGGCCCGATCGCGTACTACAGCATGGAGTTTGGGCTCAGCGACGCGCTGCCGGTGTTCGCGGGCGGCCTCGGTGTGCTGGCCGGAGACTACCTCAAGACTGCGAGCGACCTGGGCGTGCCGGTGGTCGGCGTCGGGCTGCTCTATCACAGCGGGTACTTTCGCCAGGTCCTCGACGCACACGGGCGTCAGCAGGAGTCCTACCCCTATAGTGATCCGGCGAGCCTACCGGTCGAGCCCGCCCGCACGGCCCAGGGGACGTGGTTGCGCATTCCGTTGGCGCTGCCGGGGCGGACCTTGTGGGTCCGCATCTGGCGCGCCACGGTGGGGCGGCTGGCGCTGTACCTGCTCGATACGAACGACCCGTGGAACGGCGCGCCGGACCGGGGCATCACGAGCACCTTGTACGGCGGCGGCATCGAGCAGCGGTTTCTGCAAGAGTTCGTGTTGGGGGTGGCCGGCTGGCGTGCGCTCGAGGCGCTCGGGGTGCCGGTGGCGATCTGCCATCTCAACGAGGGGCACGCGGCATTCGTCGTGATCGAGCGCGCCCGCCGGTTCATGACGGACTCCGGGGTGTCGTTCTGGGACGCGTTCTGGGCGACCCGGGCGGGAAATCTCTTCACGACGCACACGCCGATCCCCGCCGGATTCGACGTCTTTCCTCCGGACCTCGTCGCGCGGCATTTCACGCAGCTCCCCGGGCTCCTGGAGCCGGGCGGGATTCCCGCCTCCGAGTTGCTGGCCCTCGGCCGCAGGGACGCGCATGACGCGCAGGAGCCGTTCAGCATGGCGTACCTGGCGATGCGCGGGTGCGCGGCGGCGAACGGCGTCAGTCGGTTGCACGGGGCGGTCAGCCGTCGGATCTTCGAACCGCTGTACCCGCGGTGGCCGGAACATGAGATCCCCGTCCATCATGTCACAAACGGGGTGCACATGCCGTCCTGGGACTCGGCGTGGGCCGACACGCTGTGGACGGACGCGTGCGGCAGGGAGCGCTGGCGCGGCGACGTCGCTCCGTTGACCACGGCGATCGAGCGCATCCCCGACGACGCGCTGTGGGCGTTACGGGTCGCGAAGTGTCGGGATCTCATTACGTATGCGCGAGCGCGCCTGGCCCGCCAGCTCGCGCATCAGGGTGCCGGCCCGGACGCCATCGCACGGGCCCGCCGCGTGCTCGACCCGGACGTGCTCACCGTGGGGTTCGCGAGGCGGATGACCGAGTACAAGCGGCCGGCGCTGCTGCTGCGCGATCCCAAACGCGCGATTCACCTGCTGTCCAACGCCACGCGACCGGTGCAGCTCATCATCGCGGGGAAGGCGCACCCCGCGGACCAAACGGGCAAAGAGATCGTGCGCGCCTGGACCGAATTCGTCGCCCACCCCGCGGTGCAGGAGCACGCGATCTTCCTCGAGGACTACGACATGGCGTTGGCGCAGGAACTCGTGCAGGGCGTGGACGTGTGGCTCAACACACCTCGGCGGCCCTGGGAGGCGTGTGGCACGAGCGGCATGAAAGTGCTCGCGAACGGCGGCTTGAACCTGTCAGCGCTCGACGGGTGGTGGGACGAAGCGTACGCGCCGGACGTAGGGTGGGCACTCGGGGGACCCGGAGACGCCGTCGATGCGGAGCGGGACGCCGCGGAAGCGGATCAGCTGTACCGCCTGCTCGAGGAGGAAGTCGTTCCGGCGTTCTACACTCGGGATGCCGCCGGGCTGCCGCGCGCGTGGCTCGCCCGGATGCGGGCGAGCATGGCGCGCCTCGCGCCGCAGTTCAGCGGGAATCGGATGATCCGCGAGTACCTCGAGACGTTCTATCTGCCGGCGACGGACGCGGTGAGGCGCCGGTGTGCCGACGGGGCGCGGCTCGCGCGGGGGCTGCGCGGGTGGTGGAGCGACCTCGCCGCGCATTGGCCGGAGCTGCGGTTCGGCCCGCTCGAGGTCCAGCGCGACGCCGACGCGTGGCAATTCGAGATCGCCGTGGCGCTCGGCGCCATCGAACCGTCGCAGGTGCGGGTCGAGTTGTACGCGCCCGCGCTCGAGGCCGGGACACCGGCGGAGCGCGTGGAGATGGAGCGGCACGAGCCGACGGCGGGCGGCGGACACGGATATCACTACCGCACCGTCGTCCGGACATCGCGGCCCGCCTCGGACTACACCCCGCGGATCGTGCCCTTCCACCCCGAGGCGCACGTCCCGACGGAAGCGGGGCTCATCTTGTGGCAGCGGTAGGTTGCTGACTGCTTGTGGCAGCGGTAGGTTGCTGACTGCGCATTGACGGGATCGTGCCCACCGCGAGAGCGCACGACACATACACGGTCGCGCGTAGGGCGGATGCCGGGGAGGTCGTGGCGCACATGAAAGCGACAGTGGACCGCGACACGACGTTGCTGACCGCAGACGATCTCTATCTGTTCAACGAGGGCAGCCACGTCCGTCTGTACGACAAACTTGGTGCTCGCCCGATGACGCTCGACGGCGTACCGGGCGCGCACTTTGCCGTCTGGGCGCCCGGCGCGGAACAGGTGTCCGTGTTCGGCGACTTCAACGGGTGGAACAATGCGTCACACCTAATGCGGTCGCGGGCGAGGTCCGGCATTTGGGAGCGCTTTGTGCCGGACGTGCCGCTCGGCGCGCTCTACAAGTACCATATCGTCTCCCGAGATGGCCGCTATCGGGTCGACAAGGCCGACCCGTTCGCGGTGCGCGCGGAGCGACCGCCGGGCACGGCGTCCGTCGTCTGGGATCTCGACTACGTGTGGGGGGACGCGGACTGGATGGCGGGGCGCCGCCGGCGCAGCGCGCTCGATAGCCCGGTGGCCATCTTCGAGGTCCACGTGGGGTCGTGGATGCGAGTGCCGGAAGAGGACTACCGCTTCCTCACCTACCGGGAACTCGCCGCCCGCCTGCCAGGGTACGTCCGACGCATGGGCTTCACGCACGTGGAGCTGATGCCGGTGATGGAGCATCCGTTCTACGGCTCCTGGGGGTATCAGACGACCGGGTACTTTGCTCCGACCAGCCGGTACGGGTCGCCGCAGGATTTCATGTACCTCGTCGACTGTTTCCACCGGCACGGGATCGCCGTGATTCTCGACTGGGTGCCGTCGCACTTCCCCACGGACGAGCACGGCCTGGGCTACTTCGATGGCACGCACGTGTACGAGCACGCCGATCCCCGGCGGGGCCTGCATCCCGACTGGCATAGCTGCATCTTCAACTACGGGCGGCACGAGGTGCGGAGCTTTCTGTTGAGCAACGCGCTGTTCTGGTTGGAGAAGTATCACGCCGACGGTCTGCGTGTCGACGCCGTGGCGTCGATGCTCTATCTCGACTACTCGCGCCGCCCGGGGGAGTGGATTCCCAACGAACACGGCGGCCGCGAGAACCTCGATGCGATCGCGTTCCTGCGCCGGTTCAACGAGGAGGTCTACCGGCATTACCCGGCCGTGCAGACGATCGCCGAGGAATCGACGGCGTGGCCGCAGGTGTCGCGCCCGACGAGCGGCGGGGGCCTCGGGTTTGGGTTGAAGTGGGACATGGGGTGGATGCACGACACCCTGCAGTATATGGCCCGCGATCCGATTTATCGCGGGCACCACCAGGACGCGCTCACGTTCCGGGGGCTCTATGCGTTCACGGAGAACTTCGTTCTCCCGTTATCGCACGACGAGGTCGTGCACGGCAAGGGGTCGCTGCTGGCGAAGATGCCCGGCGACGAGTGGCAGAAGTTCGCGAACTTGCGGCTGCTGCTCGGGTACATGTATCTGCAACCCGGCAAGAAACTCCTGTTCATGGGCGACGAGTTCGGGCAGTGGCGCGAGTGGCGTCACGACGAGAGTCTCGACTGGCACTTGTTGGAGCACTCCCCGCACCTCGGGCTGCAACGCTGGGTTCGGACGCTCAACCGAGTGTACCGCACGGAACCCGCGTTGCACGCGTGGGATTGCGATCCGCGAGGCTTCGCGTGGATCGACTGTAGCGATCGCGAGCAAAGCGTCATCAGCCTGGTGCGGCGCGGGCCGTCCGCAGACACCGTGGTCGTCGGGATTCTGAACTTCACGCCGGTCCCGCGTCACGGGTACCGGGTCGGCGTGCCGCGCGGCGGGTTCTGGCGTGAACTGCTCAACAGCGACGCCCGAGAGTACGGGGGGAGCGGCATCGACAACGGCGGGCTGCCGAGCGAGCGGGTGCCGTGCCACGGTCAGCCGTATTCGATCGTGGTCACGTTGCCGCCGCTTGCCGCGGTGGCGTTCCTGAGCGAGGCGGTCACACCGTGGGACGAGGCGCCGCCGGGATCTTCGTGTGACGCCGACGCGGGCCCGCGGGCGCGCCCGGCCCCCGAGTATCGCGCGCCCGCAACGCCGCGCGGCGCACTGGGGACAGCCCCGGGACCTCCCGACCGAGACCTCGATACACCAGCCCGGGTGCCGTGGATCCGCGCCGCCGAGGGGTCCGCGAACGAGCGAGCCCGCGATCGCCCGGCGCGCGCGGCCGCCGGCACGCCCGACCGGAACCTGGGCGCGGCGGATGCCGCAAAGGGACTGGCCGAGCTGATCTGGACGCTTGAGCGAGAACGGCAGTGTTCGATGGCGCCGGCCGTCTTGCAGTACGTGTTCGAAGCTGTCCGCACGGAGTTGCAGTACCGCCGGCGGACCGGCGCCCTGGAAAGCCAGCTAGCCACGCTGACCCACAGCCGGTAGGCGGGTATCGCCTACCGGCTGGTTGGTAGTGCGACCGTGAGGGGCGCCGGCTACCTCGCGGCGACCAGCACGCGGGCCGCCCGGAGCGTGAGCACGGGGCAGGGTGCCTGCCGCACGACGGCCTCCGCAACGCTCCCGAGCAGGGCTCGCTGCAGCCCCGTGCGGCCGTGCGTCGTCATCACGACCATCTCCGCCGGGAGGGTCTCGGCGAGCGCGAGGATCTCCGCGGCCGGATCGCCGATGGCCACCTTCAGGTCGGCCTGGATAAACTCGCGCGCCGCCCGCGGCACCGACGCAAAATACCAGTGCTGCAGTCTCGCGTGTTCGGTCTCGAGTTGCACGTCAACGAACTCCCCGGCGTCCACCCGTTCGTCGACGTGCTGCTGCGATAGCACATGCAACAGCACAAGCCGCGCCTGGAGGCGGCGGACGAGCCCGACAGCGTACGCTACCCCGTCGATCGACGCCGCAGACATATCAGTCGGCGCCAGGACGATCGGTTCGGATGTCGTTGTCATGATGTAACCCCCTCGTTGAGGACCTTCCCCAAGACGATGCTACCGCACGTCGGGACGCCCGATCATAGGGTTTCGGCCCGATTTCGCGGATTTCTGGCCCGATCGTCGGTCGGCCAGATAGGGCGCGGAGCGGGGGGCTGCGGAATCGGTTGCCCGCCCGATCGTTTCCCGAGGCAGGAGTTGCTACCCTGGAGCTCGGCGGGGAAGACGTGGTCGGCTGTTGTTGGACTCTATGCCGGCCGAGCGTCATCGGTCGGGATCGGCCGCGGCGGAGGGTTGAATTATGCCTATCGGGGAGCGGGCGGTCCGGATCTCCGTCGAAGGCGGCACGCTTGAGGGTGTGCTGGAGATTCCGGAGGGGGCCCGGGCGATTGTGCTGTTCGCGCACGGGAGCGGCAGCAGTCGCCACAGTCCCCGGAACCGGCTCGTCGCCAGCGCACTCCGCGAGGTCGGTCTTGGGACGCTGCTGACGGACCTGCTGACACCCGACGAGGGGACGGCGGATGCGGTGACCGCCCACCTGCGATTTGATCTCGCACTCCTGGGCGCGAGGTTGCTCGCGGTGACGGACTGGGTCCTCCGCGACCACGATACCCGTGGGCTCCGGATCGGCTACTTCGGCGCCAGCACGGGCGCGGCGGCCGCGTTGATCGCGGCCGCGGAACGCCCGGCGGTCGGTGCGATCGTGTCCCGCGGAGGACGCCCCGACTTGGCCGGGGACGCGCTGGCGCGAGTTCGCGCGCCCACCCTGTTGATCGTCGGAGAACGAGACCACACGGTCCTCGCGTTGAACCGGGACGCGCTGCGTGCGTTGCAGACGGAGAAGGAGCTCGCGATCGTCCCAGGCGCAACGCACCTGTTTGAAGAGCCCGGGACCCTGGTCGCGGTTGCGCTGTTGGCGCGCGCGTGGTTTGTACGTTACTTGGCGGGGACGGGGGAGTAGAGAGCCGATGCGGACGCCGGTTGCGGCGGTGATGTTGGCGCTCCTGGTCGCCTCGCTTGGCGTGGCGCCGCGGGCGGCTGCCCAGAGATCTCCCGTCGTCGTGCACGCAGCGATCGGGGGAACGGTCGTGGCCCAGGGCTTGGTGCGCGCCGGCCAGGCGGTCAAGCAGGGCGACCCCCTCGTCTACGTGCAAACCGCGACAAGTCCCACGCCTGCGCTTGCCGCGGTCGCCCCGGCCGACGGTCAAGTCGCCCGCGTTGCCGTCAAACCCGGGGACACCGTCAAGATCGGCGATCCGGTGGTCGAGATCCAGCCCCCGTAACGGGTTTCCTTGCCCCTCGAAGCGAAGCGCCGCGCAACGCCCTGCGAACCGTTGCGCGGCGCGCTACGGCGGCGTAGCGGCTCCGTGGCCTGCCCGCCGCAAAGCGGTCAGGCTGCCTGAGCGACTCTCGAGAAGCGCCCGACCCGCGGCTTCACCAGCCGCTCGAAGTCGGTGTAGGACATCGTGATCACGTCCTGGTGGGTGCCGGCGTTGAACAGGATCACCGGATCCCGCGCCAACGTCGAGTCCACCAACACGGGGACGTGGTAGAGCTGGCCAAACGGCGGCATCGCGCCGACTTCGCAGTCCGGAAACACGTGCTCGAACTCGTCCTCGCGGGCGAGTCGGACGCGTTCGGCGCCGGTCTCGGCCTCCACCAACTCCGCGTCCACCTTCATCGTCGCCGGCAGCACGACCATTTCCAGTGTCTCGTCGGCGAGGATCAGGACGACCTTGGCGACCAGGTTGCCGGGAACATGCTCCACCTGGGCGAGCTCCTGGGCTGTGAATCGGGTCGGATGGTGGCTGGCCGTGTGCGCGATGCCCTGTTCCCGGAGATAGGCGCACAAGCGGTCGACGCATGTAGGCTGCATCTGCCTCACCCCCGTCGAAAACGGCTCCGGTTCCATCTTCACGGTAGCCCGTCGCGAGCGCCTGGGGAATCAGGCGGTCGCCCGATTCGCTCGTCTGCGGCCCGGTGCGCACGGGGGCGGTCCGGCACCCGGCGGGAAACGCGAATGGATCGAGGGCCCGATGGCGCTGCCGCTCGAGTGCCGCTACGATGACGCGGGGTGGGCGCGATGAGCGCGAAGGGGCGCCGGAACGGGCTGCGGCCGTTCGAGACGTTTGAGCACACAGCCGATATCGGGCTGATCGTCCGCGGGCGGACGCTGCGGGCGCTCTACGTCAACGCGGCGTACGGGCTGGTCTCGCTGATCGTTGATCCCCGCGGCCTCCGCGAGGCCATCGTCGAGCGCGTCACCGTCTCCGCCTCCGACCGTGAGACGCTGCTCGCGGCATGGCTCAATGAGATCCTGTATCTGCTGGACGCCCGGCGATTTCTTCCGCGCCGGTGCCGCGTGAGGTCACTCACCGAGACCGCGCTCGAGGCCGATCTTGTCGGGGATGCGTTTGACGAGCGTCGGCACACGTCCCGTCGGGTGGTGAAGGCGGCAACGTATCACAATCTCGAGCTCACGCGAATCAACGGCGGGTGGGAAGCCCGGGTCCTCCTCGACGTCTGAACTAGACGCCGGCTCCGGTCCGCCTGCGGGAGCGGAGCTCCGGCGTCACCCTTTGATGACAGCGAGCGGTCGGAGTCGTACGACGCGTCGTGTGAGGCCCGCCCCGTCGCTCACCCGCACGACATCCGCCACGTCCTTGTACGCTTCCGACGCTTCCTCGGCGAGCAACCCTCGGCTCTTGGCGCGGACGAGCACGCCGCGCCGGGCGAGCGCGTCCACGAGATCGACGCCGCGCAACAGGCGCCGGGCGGCCCCGCGGCTGCGCAGCCGCCCCGCGCCGTGCGGGGCCGACCCAAACGCGTCCGCGAGTGCACGCTGGGTCCCGACGACGACGTACGAGTACCGGCCCATGTCTCCCGGGACGAACACCGGCTGGCCGACGTCCCGATATTCGGACGGCACGTCCGGGTGCCCCGCGGGGAATCCGCGTGTCGCACCCTTGCGGTGCACGCACACCGTCAGCCGCCGCCCGTCGACCACGTGTTCTTCGATTTTCGCCATGTTGTGCGCGACGTCGTACACGATCTCGATGTCGAGCGACGCGGCGGTGCGACCGAGGACCTCCTCGAACACCTCGCGGACCCGGTGCGTCATGACCTGCCGGTTGGCGAACGCGTAATTGGCGGCGGCGGCCATCGCCCCGAGATACGCCTCACCTTCGGGAGACCGGATCGGCGCGCACGCCAGCTGGCGGTCGACCAGGGTGATCCCGTAGCCCGCCGCGCGCGGCGCGCAGAGACGCAGGTAGTCGTCACAGACCTGGTGCCCGAACCCTCGAGAGCCGCAATGGAGCAGCACGGTGATCTGCCCGAGCCGGTTGACGCCGAACGCCGCAGCGAGGTCGCGGTCGTAGATCTCATCGACCCGTTGCACCTCGAGGAAGTGGTTTCCCGCGCCGAGGGTGCCGAGTTGATCCCGACCGCGGACGCACGCCCGCGCGCTCACGGTCTCGGGGCGCGCGCCGGGGATGGTGCCCTGTGACTCGATGTGGCGGAGATCGCCCGGGCGCCCCAGGCCTCGCCCGACGGCCCACGCGGCGCCGCCGACGAGGACGTCGTCCAACGCTGCTCGGTCGAGCACGAGACCGCCCTGCGCGCCGACACCGGTGGGGACCGCGTGGAACAGTCGGTCGGCCAGCGCGGCGAGGTGTGGCCGGATCTCTTCCTCGCTCAGGGCGCTGCGCAGCAGACGAACGCCGCAGTTGATGTCGTAGCCCACGGCACCCGGGGAGACGACGCCGTCGTCGAAGCGCATCGCCGCCACGCCGCCGATCGGGAAGCCGTACCCCCAATGGATGTCTGGCATGGCGACGACCCAACGCACCACGCCCGGCAGCGTCGCGGCATTCGCGACCTGATCGATCGCGCGATCCTCCTCGAGATCGGGCAGCACGCGCTCATCCGCGTAGATGACGCCCGGTACGCGCATCCCCGGTCGGTAGTCCACGGGGATCTCCCACCGGTAGGCGTCGAGCCGCCGCAGGCGCGCGATCGTTCGGGAGACGCTCATCGCTCGCCTCCTGCCCGGCGAGTCCTGCGCGAAGGCGACCTCCGCGACATCGTGGCGGCACCCTCTCCGCGGCTACGCCGGCTGCGGGCCGGCCTCGCGGGCCGTTCCGGCCGGCATCCCGAGCGCGTCTTGCACGTCGTCGTCGCTCACTTGCGGGAACAACCGGTAGAACTGCCCGACGGCCATGAAGTGGGCCGGTTCGGACAGCACCACGAGCTCGTCGACCAGGCCCCGCAGACGCCGGGCCGTGTCTTGCGCGGCCACGGGGACTGCGACGACGACCCGCACGGCCCCCCAGCGCCGCACGGTTTCGATCGCGGCCTCCATCGTGTGTCCCGTCGCGATCCCGTCATCGACGAGCACGGCCGTTCTGCCGCGGAGCTCGGGCGGTCCGTCGCGCCGGTACAGGGCCGCGCGTCGCCGGATCACCTCGCGGGCGCGTCCGATCGCGTCGTCGACGTAGGTGGTCGGGATCGTCAACGCGGCGATCGTGTCGGCGTCGAGCGTTGCCGCGCCATCCTCTCCAACGGCGCCGATCGCGAACTCCTCATTGCCCGGCGCGCCGATCTTGCGCACGACGACGACGTCAAAGGGGGAGTGGAGCGCGCGGGCGACTTCTCGGGCGACGACCACACCGCCCCGCGCGAGCCCGAGGATCGTAGCGTGTTCGAGGGTGCGTCGCATCAGCGCGTCGGCCAGCTGCCGGCCGGCGTCTCGGCGATCCATGAAGATCATCGAGAACCACCTCCCGGGCCGCCGCAGGCCCGACAGGGCGACGATCGCGCCCGGGCCGCGGCCAGGGCCCTCCCGCGCTACTGCACGACGACCACAGGGCAGTGGGCTCCGTGGAGGACGCGTTCGCTGACGCTGCCGAGGATCAGCCCGCCGATCCGGCCGAGCCCACGCCGGCTGAGGACGATCAGATCCGCGTGGGCCTCCTCGGCGACCTTGAGGATCTCGTGTGCCGGGTCGCCCGTGCGGTACAGACAACGTATCTCGACGGCCTTCCCCTTGAACAACTCTGCGGTACGGGCGAGGATCTCCGCACCCGCCCGCTCGAGCGACTCCGTGACGACCCGGAACTCCACAACGCCGTGTACGCCCGGACCGGTGATCGGCGCGGCCGGGATGTGCCCGACGTTGACGAGCGTCACGTCGACGTCTCCGAGCTTAGTGGCAAATGCGACCGCCCACTGGGCCGCGCGTTCCGCGTGTCGCGAGCCGTCCGTGGCGAGCACTACTCGCATCGCAGTACCCTCCTTTGCTGTGCCGGTCCCCGCGCCTACGCGGGCCGCGCGAGCCGGGGATGCCGAAGCACCCCTCCCAGGCCGTCCGCGAGGCGGCCGGATTGCTGCGGCCCGATCAGTTCGAGCGTCGCCCCGTGGCGGCGCGCGAACACCGGGAGCACTTGCGCGAGCGCCGCGCTCTCAAACGCCCCACCGCACATCGGGCACCGCTCGGCCTGAGCCGCGGCGATGTACCCGCAGGCGTGGCACTCCCAGACGTTCCCGTCCACATCGCGGGCGGAGACGAGCACGCGAACGTCGCCGCTCATCAGCGCCTCCAAGGTCGCCGCGCGACCGGCAACGCCTCGGTCGCCTTCGGGGCCCCCGGCCAGAACGTCCGCAACGAGTGCGCCCTCATGCCGGTGACGGTCTGCGAGCGCCAGCGGCAGCGTCCGACGTGCGATCTCCTCCACGGGAGCGGTTGCCGCAAGCCCGATCGTGCCCACAATGCGGTTCCTGAGCGGTGCCGGCAGGGCCGTGCGCACCGCGCTCGTCGCCTCCTCCGGGCCCGCCAGGATCAGCCGATCGATCCCGCGTTCGTCGAGGTCGCGGGTCGCCGACGTCGCGACCTCGTGCCAAAATTTGCGGTGCTCCGCATCGATGCGCGCATCAAACGCGTCGCGCTGCGTGCCACGGCCGGCGGAGATGCCGGAGAGCCGGGCGGCGGTGCGGACGCGGCCGCTCTTAAACCGCCAGTCGCTCGGATCCAGATGGAGGACTTGATCGTCCACGATGGCGACGCCGCCGAGGTATGCGACGGCGATCCGCGCGTGATCGCGGGCCACGATGAGGATCGCGTACGGGCTGTACTCGGCGGATGCCCACAACAGCCCCATGAGATCGGGCCGGCCGTACCGCACCCGGTTGGGGAGCGGGATGGGCAGGGGGTATTCGCGCCACAGATCGGGACCTGCAAACACTGCCAGCCCGCGGCCGCGTGGCGGGGTTTCGTCCACGCGCGCAAGAATCCGGCGGGCCGTCCGTCGCGCTTCCTCGCGACGCCCTTCGGGAAGCCGCTCCACCAGATCGTGCACGGCTCGGTGCAGCCAAATTCGGTACGCCGGATTCGGCGTCTGGTGCTCCGGTTTCGTCGGGTCGATGTCGAGCGACATCGATAGCACATTGTCGCGGTCGAGCGTCGTAAGCTGAGTCAACTGTCTCGGATCAATCATGCGCCAGCCTCCGAGTCCGTCGTCACGCTACTGCCCCGTTCCCCAGTTCCACTCTAGGCGGCGGCGTCGGCGCTGAGTATCCGGCGGGCGCCCGATCCGTCGGCCCGTCCCGGGCGGCGGCACCCGGTGGCGCCTGGCCGGGCTACGCGGAGACAGTGGGCGGGTGCTCGGGCGACGCCGGTTGGGGATGGCGTCCGAGGCCCATGTGGTCGAGCCTCATGCGCCGGATCGAGGCATTGGCGCCGTGTCGGCTGGCGAGCCGCTCCGCGCGCGCCGTCCGTCGGTAGCAGTCCAGGCAGAGGACGGTCCCGTGGTGTCGCACTCCCACGGCGTCGTCGTGGCCGCACACCCGGCAGACGGTGTCCTGAAAGACGGGCAGGCTCTCGGTGTGCTGCGTGTAAGCGGATGTTGCGACGGCCATCGTGTCCACCCCCGGTTCGTTGTTTGACCCCTATCATGCCCGCTTGGCTGCGTCTGGTGGATCGGGCCCGGACCCGATTCGGGGGGGCTGGCCGCCCGATGTCGCGGACCGGATCGGTCGCCGCGGCATCGGGGTATGCGCGTCTCGTCCATGCGCAGGACCGCGGTGTGGCCGTCATGAAAGGAGACATGCGCCCGTACCGACCATCCGAGAGGGAGGAAGACCTGTGCCTGATTCCCCGCGTCCCCTCACGCCCGACGACATCGGGAAGATCGTGACCATGTCCGACGCGCAGCTCTCGCCAGACGGCCGTCTCGTTGCGTATACGCGTACCGAGACGGATCTCGAGCGGGACGAGTACCGTTCCGCGATTTGGATGGTGCCGGTCGGCGGGGGTGATCACGTTCGGGTCACCCGGAGCGCCGGTCGGGATTCAACGCCGCGCTGGTCGCCCGACGGCCGCTGGATTGCGTTTCTGTCCGATCGCGACGGGCGTCCCGCTCAACTCTACCTGCTCCCCGTCGCGGGCGGCGAGCCCTCCCGGCTGACCTCGCTGCCCGGCGGTGCCGGCGCGGCGGTGTGGGCGCCCGACGGCTCGCGGATCGCATTCTGCGCACGGGTCGCCGAGGACGCTCCGCCCGCCGATCGCGAGGCCCGGGACCGGTGGGCGCAGCGGCCGCGGGTCGTGACCCGCGCACAATACAAGACGGACGGGGCGGGGTACACGTTCGACAGCGTGTCCCACGTCTTTGTCGCGGTGGTGGACGACGGTAGCGTCTCCCAGCGCACCGTCGTGGATGCGGAGCATCTCACGCCCGCGTGGTCGCCCGACGGGCGTCACCTCGCTTTCGCCCGCGCGCGCACCGGGACGACCGACTACAGCCTGTTCGACCTTTGGGTGATGGACGCCGACGGCCACAACGCCCGTCATCTCTCGGACGCGGTGGGCCGGGTGGTCGCCCCCTCCTGGTCCCCCGACGGCCGGCTCATCGCGTTCTACGGCCATGACGAGCAAGACCCCGGGCTCGGCGACGCCATGGTGCGCGTCTGGGTGGTGCCGGCGGCGGGCGGGCCCGCCCGCGCGATCACCGCGACGCATCACCGCGCGGTGGCGCTGGCGCGGCCGCCCGAGGCGACCACGCCTCCCAGGTGGTCGCCGGATGGCCGCACCGTGACGGTGCCGATCGCCGACGCCGGGAACGTGCACGTGACGCGGGTGTCGGTCGCAGACGGCGCGGCGCGGCTCGTCGTCGGCGGGGAGCGTCAAGTGCAGGGGTTTTCCGCGGCGGCGGGCCGGATCGCGTTCTGCGCCACGGAGTGGCACGTGCCGGGGGACGCGTACGCGAGTCGGGAGGACGGTTCGGAGGAACGCCGGTTGACGCGTGCCAACGCGGACTGGCGGTCGGAGGTCGCGCTTCCCCGCGTGGAGCGGAGGGCGTTTGCGAGCCCTCATGGCGGGGAACTGGACGGGTGGGTCGTTCACCCCATCGGCGGCCGCGGCCCGGCGCCGCTCCTGGTGGAGATCCACGGCGGCCCGCACAGTTATCACGGCAACGCGTTTCCGCTGGGGTCGCTCCACGCGTTCGTGCTGGCCATGCACGGCTGGGCGGTACTCGAACTGAACCCGACCGGCTCGGGTTCCTACGACAAGGCGTTCGCACACGGCATCCGGGGTCGGTGGGGCGAGCACGATCTCCCGGAGCAGCTCGCCGCGGTGGACGCGCTCGTCGCGGCCGGGATCGCGGACCCGGCCCGGCTCGCCGTCAGCGGCTACTCCTACGGCGGCTTCATGACGGCGTGGACGATCACGCACACCGACCGGTTCAAGTCGGCGGTCGTCGGCGCACCCGTCGTCAACTTCGAGTCGTTTCACGGAACGTCGGACATCGGATTGTGGTTCGGTCCGTGGGAGCTCCGCGGCGATCTTGTGGGGCACCGGGAGACGTACCGTCGGCTGTCGCCCATCAACTACGTCCAACGCGTCGTCACGCCGACGCTGATCGTCCACGGCGAAGCCGACGATCGATGCCCGATCGGTCAAGGCGAGGAACTCTACGCGGGCCTGCTCGCCGCCGGGCGGACGCCCGCGGAGTTCATCCGGTATCCCGGACAGAGCCATGCGTTCCGGGGGTCCGGCCGCCCGAGCCACCGGGTCGACGTGGTCAGCCGCGTCGTCGAATGGGTGGAGCGGTACACGACTGAGGCGCGCTGAGGGCGAGACGAGCCGGACTACCGGCGGGTCCGCGTGGCCTCGGGACGCCGCGCCCGGCCCCGTGCATCCACGGCGACCCCGTACGCGGCGGCGCCCCGAGGCGTGATGTACCCTTCGTTAAGATCGGCTTGGACCGCGTCGAGCGGGCGGTCGGTCGGGACGCCGTAACCGCTCCCGCCGGCGATCTCGATCGTGGCCCGCTGCCCCGGCGTGTGGATCTCGACGACGCCGGCGTCGCCGCGCTCTTGGACGCCGTCTCCACCGTCGGAGCGCTCGAGCAGGTACGCCCGCGCGAGCGCTCCGGCGAGTCCGCCGCGGAGCCCCGGCGTCGCGACGAGCCGACCGTGCGGGCGGAACTCCACGAGCACCGGCTGCGCGCTCGGTTCGAGCAGGCGCATGCGGACGCGCTGGCCGAGTCCGCCGCGAAAGCGGCCGGCTCCCCCCGAGTCCGGGATCAGCTCCTTGCACTCGACGAGCAACGGTGCGCGGCTCTCGTACATCTCGGCAGACACGTTGGCGGCGGACGTCGGATACAGCAGCGCGGACTTGCCGTCGCCGTGCGCGCTGCCGCCCTGTCCGCCGCCCTGGAACAGGTGGTCGTTGAAGACGCGGCCGTCCCGGTCGACGCCGTAGGCGCGCATGCCGATCGGCAGCCCCGTGAACGCCTGCACGCGGTCGGGCAGAACCGGGGCCAGCGCCATGAACACGGCGGGACCGAGGTACCAGCCCGTGTGCGTCCGTTCGTTGACCGACGCCGGGTAGCGGCAGTTGAGGATCGACCCTTCCGGCGCGATGACGTGGAAGGGCCGGTAGCAGCCCGCGTTGGACCGGATCTCCGGCGTCAGAATCGACTTCAGCACGTAGGTGGTGTGCGCCGCCGTGTAGTGATACGTGCAGTTGATCCCGCCGCGCGGCAGCTGCGGCGGTGCGCCGGTCCAGTCCACGGTGATCTCGTCGCCGCGAACGGTCACCGCGCACGGCAGGCGGAGCGGTTCGTCGATGCCGTCGAACCCGACCTCGCTGTGATACGTGCCCTCGGGGACGGCCCGGATCGCGTCGCGCATCGCGCCCTCCGCGCGCGACTGGACCTCGCTCGCCAGCCGCGTGAGGGAGTCCAAGCCGTACTCGTCCATGAACGCGACCAGGCGGGTGGCGCCGACCTGGTTGCTGGTCACCTGGGCTTGGATGTCGCCGAGCACCATCTCCGGCCGTCGCACGTTGGCCTGGATCATCGCGACCAGATCTTCGTTCAGCGCGCCGCGGCGGTAGAGCCGGAGCGGCGGAATCTGCAGCCCCTCGTCGTACACCTCGCGCACGTGGAGCGAATCGCGGGTGCCGCCGATGTCGGAACAGTGGCCGATTGAGCCCACGATGCCGACGAGCCCGCCCCGCCGAAACACGGGCGTCACGACCGCGAGGTCGTAGAGGTGGCCCGCGCACATCCAGGGGTCGTTGGTCACGAGCACGTCGCCGTCCGCGAGCGTCTCCTTCGGGAACGCGCGGAGCACGTGCTGCACCGCGAGCGGCAGGGTCAGATTGAACGCGGGCATCGAGCGCGGCGAGTGCGCGATCGATTCGGCGTTCGCGTCGAACAACTCGCATCCGAAATCCTGCGCCTCCCCGATGATCGTGCTGAACGCGGTGCGCCAGATCGTGATCCAGCACTCCTCGGAGATGTTGACGAGCCGGCTCCACATGATCTCGAGCGCGATCGGGTCGAAGGCCGTGCTCACCGGGCACCTCCGGGCGGCGTCGCCGCCGCGGCCGCGTTGATCTGGATCAGCAGGTTGGACAGCGCGTCGACCCTGAGGGTGTCTCCCGGCCCGACGACCGTGGTCGCCTCGTGCTCCTCGACGATGGCGGGACCGCGCACGGCGCACCCGGGTGTGAGTCGGTACCGGTCGTACACTGGTGCCTCCACGAATCCCTCCGTCTCGGGAAAGTAGGCGGACCGACGCCCGCGGAGCGCCGCCGCCGCGCTCGCGGACGGATCGACGCGGCCGGCGGCGAGCGCGAACTCCGGCCGCGGGCCGGTCACGAGGACCCGCCAGTTCAGAACCTGGATTTGCCGCCCGGCAAGAAACGTGCCGTAGAGCCGTCGGTACTCCGACTCGAATGCGGCGCCCAGGGTCGGTGCGACGGTACGGGTGAGCCGCCCGGCGGGGACCGCGACCTCGATATCGTGGAACTGGCCGACGAGGCGCATCTCGGCGCGTCGGGTAGACGTGACTCGATCCCCGGAGACACCGGCGGCTGCCAGCATCGCGCGTCCCTCCGCCTCCATGCGGCCGTAGAGCGCGTCGACCGTGTCCCAATCGAGGGTGTCCAGCAGGCCCGGCAGGGAGTGGACCAGGTCGAAACTCGTCGGCGAGACGAGGAACCCGAGCGCGGACGCGACCCCCGATGCCGGCGGGACGATCACCTCGGAGAGGCCGAGAATGCGCGCGACGCGCGACGCGTGGGCGGGCCCGGCGCCGCCGAAGGCAACCATCGCGAACCGGCGGGGATCTTGCCCGCGCTCGATCAGGTAGACGCGCGCCGCCGCAGCCATGTTCTCGGCAACGATCTGGTGCACCCCCCATGCCGCCGCGACGGGGTCGAGCCGCAGTTGGGCGCCGAGCTGTTCGAGCGCGGCGACGGCCGCGCGCCGATCGAGCGGCATCGCCCCGCCCAAGAAGTAGCCGGGGTCGAAATACCCGAGCACGAGGCATGCGTCGGTGACGGTCGCTTCGACGCCGCCGCGGCCGTAGCACGCGGGGCCCGGGACGGCCCCCGCGCTGTGCGGGCCGACCTTGAGCAGGCCGAGCGTGTCAACGCGCGCGATCGAGCCACCGCCGGCGCCGATCTCCATCATGTCGACCGCCGGCACGGTGACCGGCAGGCCCGAACCTCGCTTGAAGCGATGGACGCGTGCCGCCTCGATCGACGGCGCGATCTCGGGCCGGCCGTCCCGGATCAGACACAGCTTTGCGGTCGTGCCGCCCATGTCGAACGCGACGAGATCGCGCCGGCCCAGCTGTTCGCCGAAGAACGCCGTGACGAGCGCGCCGCCCGCCGGGCCCGACTCGAGCAGGCGAATCGGGAACCGGCGCGCCGAGTCGGGCGCGATCGTGCCCCCCGACGACTGCATCAGCGCGAACCGGCCGCGGAACCCACGCGCAGCGAGCGCCGTGTCCAGACGGCGCAGATACCGGTCTACGAGCGGCTGGACGTACGCGTTGCAGACGGTCGTACAGCTGCGCTCGTACTCCCGAATCTCGGGATCGATCTCGCTTGAGATCGACACGCTGAGCGCCGGAACCTCCTCGCGCAGGAGATCGCGGACCGCGCGCTCGTGCGACGGATTGACATAGGCGTGGAGGAACACGACCGCGACCGCCTCGATGCCCTGGGATGCGAGATCGCGCGCCGCGGCCCGCACCTGCGCCGGGTCGAGCGGCGTCAGCACGGTGCCGTCGCGGGTGACGCGTTCGTCGACCTCGATGCGCCAGCGCCGCGGGACGAGCAGATCGGGGTACTGCAAGAACAGGTCGTAGATGTCGTACCGCTGCTCCTTGCCCATCTCGAGGATGTCGCGGAACCCACGGGTCGTGAGGAGCGCGGTCCGAGCGCCTGCGCGCTCAATGATCGCGTTGGTGACCAGGGTCGTGCCGTGAACGAGCGCGTCGACGTCCCCAAGGGCGATCTCCGCCGCGTCGCACAGTTCGATCAGGCCCCGCAGCGCGCCCTCGGCCGGATCGTCGGGGGTGGTGAGCACCTTGTGGAGGCGGATCCCACCGGCACGCTCGTCCGCCAGCACGAGGTCGGTGAAGGTGCCGCCGATATCGAGGCCGATTCGATACCCGCCGGGCATGGTAGGTGTCTTCTCCGGTGACCCACCCCACGCCTCTGATCTGCGACGAGACGTCGGGGTGACGAGGGACGTCTCGTCCGCGCGCGGGCGATCCGCGTCCGGGACTCTCGGCAAGCGCGCCCGGGGGATCGCCGAGGTTGTCCGGGCGAACGCGCGGGTCTAGCGGTTCGCGAGTGCGCGAGGCGGCACACGGCCACGCGGGTGCCGATGTGGGTCCGCGTCGTGACCGCGCGCCGCCTCGCGACGCGCACTAGCGCGAGCCTATCGCCAGTGGCCCTCGACCCAGACCCACCCGCCTCCTCGCGGGACCCAGTGTCCGGGAACCCACGCGGCCCCCGCCCGCGGTCCTCTCGCCCAATACCCGTGTATCCAGACCCACCGGCCGCCGTTCCACGCCCAGTGCCCGCCGACCCACACCCAGCCGGGGCCCGGCGTCGCCGGGACCACTTCGTACTGCGCCGCAGGCGGCGGTCCGGGCGCGATGACGACGACGGTCACGGCCGACGCGGTCATCGGCAGAGCGATCGCCCCCCCGGCGATGACGAGCGCGACGGCGCATGCCACAAGCGTGCTTCTCATGGTCGTCCTTCTCCCTTCGCGTCGCGACGCACGGTCGAGGCTCCGGCCAGTGCGTCGCGTGTGGTTGGACCTACGTGTGACCTTCACACGCTCACAGCGATTGCCGGTCGTCGAAAGTTCCCGTGACCGGCGTCGATCGCCAGGGAGACGCCCGGGCGGCGGGTCGGAGAAGGGCGGGTGTCCACACCATCCGCGCAACGGAGCGGCGTGGCGAAACGACACAGACCGTCGGCGCGCGCCTTAGTTCTGTGGCACCGTGGTTTGCGTAAAGCGGATGTGGTCCAGGTTCTGGGCCTCCACGCCCAGTTGCCGCAGCATCGCCATGGCCTGCGCGCGGTGATGGACCTCGTGCATCATGATCTGCGTGGCGATGTCCGCCTTTGTCGCCGTGAGCAGTACTGTCTGGTTCGGCCGCACGAGGCGGCAGGTCACGGTACGGTCCCAATCCGTTGTCTCGGCCAGCGTGGCGCGCGTCTGCTGCGACTGCGCCGTCCACACGCGCTCGAGCTCCGCGAATGTCGGCAGGCGCTGCTCGTTGATCGGCCACTCGGCGAGCGGCGGCAGCGGCTCCTCCCGGAGCCGCATCGCGAGAAACAGTTCCGCCCGGGCGATTTCCACGAGACAGCCGCGGACGGACCGCGCCCCGAACGGAAACGGCTGCGCGTACTGAGCCTGGTCGAGCGGGCGCACCCACTCGAACAGCTTCTGTCGAGCTCGGAGGAGTACGTCGTAGACGTGAACGGGTGACATCTCGCGCCTCCGCTATCCGAACACGCGCCGCAGCGTCTCTTCGACCGATCCGTAGCGACCGGCAAACGTCGGCGTGTCGCGCAGTGTGTACGGCCGACCGGCGGTGCTGCGCATCCCGGTGACGAGTTCCTGGAACCGGGTCAGGTCGTCGGTCTCGTACCCCACCACGAACTCCCAGTCCGCGAGGCCCGTGCAGTAGAGCAGCAACTGCTCGATGTCGTCGAAGCTGTGGCCGAACCGGGAGTGCTCCATCATCATCGTCCGCCGGATCTCGGGCGCCATCTGGTACCACTCGTGGGTCTTGCTGAACGGGTATACGACGAGAAAGCGCCGGCGCTCCCCGGGGATCTTGACGTTCGTGCCGTCGCGCCCGGTGTACTGGGACGAGCGCACGAAGCCCCACAGGCTCCACGTCAACTCAAGGTCCGTGTGCAGCAGCCGGCGAGCGGCTTCCTGATAGGCGTCCGGCTCGGCCGCCGCGATCCAGGCTCCGAGATCGGCATCGCCGCGCAGACCGACCAGGCTGTACGTGTACAGGCCGGCGACCCCCGGCGTTGCGGCCGCCGACTCGATCGCCTCCCGCGCGCGCCCCGCCTCGTGCGACGTCCGGCGTCCCGCGGGAACCCGCAGGAACAGAAACCCGTGCATCCGTGGACTGTCCATCACTCCGTGCCCCCTCGACCGCCTGGCCCCCGTGCGCGACAGCGCGCGCCGCGCTCCAGCGTTGGCGTCTCCAGTCTAGCACGCCCGCGCCGACGCGGCGCGGGCAGAGACACCGCTTAGAACGCGACGAACGCCTGCGACAACTCGTTGATGCGAGTCACCACGTCCGGGCGCAGTTCCAGATCGACCGCCTTGAGATTCTCCTCCTGCTGGGCGACCCGCGTCGCCCCGACGAGCGCGCTCGTGATCCCCGGCCGGTTCATCACCCACGCGAGCGTGAGCTGGGCGACCGTGACGCCGATCTCGGCGGCCAGCCGCTCCATGTTCTGGGCGAGGGCGAGGTTCCGTTCGTTCAAGCGGCGGGCGAACGCCGGCTGCGTCAGGGCGCGGGAACCTTGGGGCGGTTGCGCGCCGGGCTTGTACTTTCCGGTGAGGATCCCGCCCGCCAAGGGGAAGTAGACGATCAGGCCGACGCCCTGGTCGAGACATACCGGCACCAGCTCGGGCTCGATGCGACGGTCGGCGGGCGAATACTCCGGCTGGACCGACACGTACCGCGCGAGGCCATGCCGCTCGCTCATCCACAACGCCTTGCACACCTGCCACGCTGCGAAGTTCGAGCACCCGATGTAGCGGACTTTGCCCTGTCGGATCAGGTCGTCGAACGCCTCGAGCGTTTCCTCGACGGGCGTATGCTCGTCGAACTGGTGAATCTGATACAGGTCCACATAGTCGGTTTGGAGGCGACGGAGGCTCCCCTCGATCTCGCGCATGATGTGCCACCGCGAGGAGCTCATGTCGTTGGGGCCGTCGCCCATCCGCATGCCGCATTTGGTCGCGACGATCGCCCGCGCCCGCCGCCCCTGCAGCGCCTTGCCAATGATCGTCTCGGACCGAGTGTCGGTGTAGATGTTCGCGGTGTCGATGAGGTTGACGCCGTGGTCCAGCGCGTGGTGGATCACGGCAATCGAGGCGGCCTCGTCCGCCCGTCCACCAAACGCGTTGGTGCCGAGGGCGAACGCGGATACGCGCAGTCCGGAGCGCCCAAGCTGACGGTACTTGATCGTCCTCACCTCCGTTGCGGGAATGCGCGCCGGCCAGCCGACGCGCGACGCGAGTGCCGAACAAGAGAGGCGATTGGCCGGCGGAGGCGGCGGACCCTGCTTCAGGCCGGCCGAGTGGGTAGGTCGAGCCCGACGCAGGCTGCGCCCACCAGGGCGACGCCGGGGTGTGTGATGACGTGGACCGGGATCGCGGAGAGAATGGTGGAGAGTCGGCCCTTGTCGGTGAACGCCTGCATGAACCGCCCGTCCTCGAGCGACGCCGTGATGCGGGGAGGGATGCCGCCGCCGAGATAGACCCCGCCGGTGGCGAGGACCTTGAGCGCGAGGTTTCCCGCTTCCGCGCCCAGGATCGCGACGAACTCGCCCAGCGTGTCCGCGGCGAGTTGGGACGGGGGTTCGTGCTCGAGCGCGGCGCGCATGATCACGGGCGTCGGATCGTCCGCTGCGGCGAGTTCCTGGGCGAGCCACGCCGGCTCCGGCGCGGCGCCATTGTCCCGCAGGTACGCGTAGATGTGCGGGATCCCGAGGCCGGAACAGACGCGCTCGTAACTCACGTGGGAGCCGTCGCGCGCGAGCGCCGCGAGAAGGCCCCGCTGCACGGGCGTGCGGGGCGCGAAGTCTGCATGGCCGCCTTCGGACGGATAGGCGCGGTACCGGCCGCCGTCCCATGTCAGAAACGCCTCGCCGAGGCCGGTCCCCGGCGCGACAATGCCGATCGCTCCACCGGAGACGGTCGTGCCCCGGTTCACGGTGTGGCGGTCCGACGCCTCCAGGGCGGGCACCGCGCTGGCGATGGCCACGAGGTCGTTGACGACCCGGACCGGAGCACCGCGCAGCGTCCGTCCCAGCGCCGCGTCGTCGACCGTCCAGGGGACGTTGGTGATCTTCGCGACGCCGTTGATGACCGGGCCGGCGACGCCGAAGCTGGCCCGGTCGATCGATGGCTTCGTCTGGCGGAGGAACTCTTCGATGATCGCCTCCAGGCTGGGATAGTGGTGGCTCGGAAACGTCGCCTGCGCCAGTGGCGACCGCGGTCCCGCATCCGGGGTGAAGATCCCGAGGGCGGTTTTGGTCCCTCCGATGTCGCCTGCCAGCAGCATCGTCCGCCTCCACCGTGTTCGCGCCGCAGCCTGTGTTGTGTTGGCCGGCGCCTGCGCTCACCCCTGCGCGTCGCGAACGGGCGGTGCGTCCGCCGCCGGAACCCCGGGGTGCCGTCCGGCGGTCCGCAGGAGTTCTTAGTAACACCTCGAACTCCGGGGCTCAACTTGGTGCGTGGGACAGGATGTGGCGGTGTCTTGGTTTGAGACATCCTGTGTCGTGCAGACGACGGCAGAAGAAGAGGTGCAGGTATGAGACAGAGGGACTTCGATCTGCTCGTCCGCGACCTCCGGCAAGGGCGCCTGAGCCGCCGCGACGTGATCGCCCGCCTCGTCGCGTTGGGGGTGTCGGCGGGTGGCATCACCGCTGTGCTGGCGTCGCCGACGCCGCAGCCCGCGTGGGCCGCAGCCGCAGGCGGGCGCGGCGCGAGCGGTGTGCTCAAGCTGCTGTACTGGCAGGCGCCCACGATTCTGAACCCGCACCTGGCCCAGGGCACGAAGGACTTCCACGCCGCGCACCTCTGCTGCGAGGCGCTGCTGTCGGTCGACGCGAGTGGGCGATTTACCCCCGTGCTGGCGGCCACGGTGCCATCCCGCGCCAACGGCCAAATTGCGGCCGACGGCAAATCGGTCACGTACAAGCTGAAGCCGGGTGTCAAGTGGGCGGACGGACGTCCGTTCACGTCCGACGACGTGGTGTTTACCTACCAGTTCGTCGCCAACAAGGAGACCGGGGCGACGACGTACGGCAGCTACGTGAACGTCGCGAAGGTGGAACCGGTGAATCCGCTCACCGTGAAGGTCACCTTTAAGGCGCCCACGCCGGCGTGGTACCTGCCATTCGTGGGCATCAACGGGATGATCCTCCCGCGGCACGCGCTCGACGCGTACATCGGCAGCAACGCGCGGAACGCGCCGTTCAATACGAAGTCCTTCGGCACCGGGCCGTACATGGTGGACAGTTTCCGGCCGGGCGACCTCGTCGTGTACGCCGTCAACCCGAACTACCGCGATCCGAACAAACCCGCGTTCAGTCAGGTCCAGATGAAAGGTGGCGGGGATGCCACGTCCGCCGCGCGCGCGGCCTTGGAGACGGGCGAATACGACTACGCGTGGAACCTCCAAGTTGAGTGGCCGGTGCTGCAGAACATTGCCAAGGGGGGTAAGGGCCAGATTCTCACCGCCGCGGGCGGTGGCGTTGAGCAAATCTATCTGAATCAGTCCGATCCCAACAAGGTCGTCGACGACCAACGGTCCTCGGTGAAGTCGATGCACCCGTTCCTCACAGACCCGAAGGTCCGGCAGGCGCTCGCGCTCGCCTCGGACCGCCAGACGATGGCGCAGCAGCTGTACGGGACGACGGGCGACGCAACCCCGAACACGCTGACCACGCCGACGAACCTGGCGTCGAAGAACACGAAGATCGCCTTCGACCTGGCGCGGGCCAACCAGCTGCTCGACGAGGCCGGGTACACGCGCGGTCCCGACGGCATTCGGCAGAAGGGCGGCGTGAAGCTACAGGTCGTGTATCAGACCAGCGTCAACTCGCTCCGCCAGAAGGAACAGGAGATCATCAAGGCGGGGTGGGAGAAGATCGGCGTGGCCACGACGCTCAAGTCGATCGATGCCGGGGTCTTCTTCAGCAGCTCGCCCGGGAACAACGATACGTGGGCGCACTTCTACACCGACGTGGAGATGTTCACGACCGGGTTCGGATCGCCGTTCCCCAGCGCGTACATGGCCCGGTTCTACACGGGAGATGCGGCCAAGGACATCCCGCAAAAGGAGAACGATTGGTCCGGAATCGCCTGCACCCGCTGGGTGGACAAGACGTACAACGATCTGTACGAGCGGGCGCAGAACGAACTTGACCCGAAGAAGAACGCAGATCTGTGGATCAAGGCGAACGACCGGGTCGTAGAACAGGGCGTGGCCATCCCGCTGATCGATCGGAAACTCGTCTCCGCGCGGGCGAACACGCTTGACACCGGGGCGAACATGACGCCGTTCGACGACGAGACGTGGAACATCGCCGACTGGAGGCGGAAGGCCTAGGACCGCCGCCGGCGTGGAGTGCCGGGATCATCGAAAGGGGACGAGCTGGGGTCCGCTTCGGCCGGGGGTGCCGGCCGGTGCGGGCCCCTGTCGCGTGTTTGGGGGGGGCCGCAGGAGTCCTTAGTAACACCTCGAACTCCGTGGGACGCTAGCGCGTAGGATATGCGGGACGCGTTCCTAAGAACACGATCCGGCCGGTTCGACGACAACCAAAAGGGGTGACAGGAATGGGCAAGAGAGACATCAGCTTGCTCCGCCGCGACCTCCGAAACCATCGGCTCACCCGGCGCGAAGCCGTCGTGAGGCTCATGGCCCTCGGCGTGTCCGCGAGCGGGATCAGCTCCATACTCGCCGCCTCGACCGCGCAACCGGCGCGGGCGGCGGCCGCCGGCGGGCGAGGGTCGAGCGGCGTGGTCAAGTTGCTCTACTGGCAGGCCCCCACGATCTTGAACCCGCATCTGGCCCAGGGGACGAAGGACTTTCACGCCGCCCGGATGTGTGTCGAACCACTGCTTACGGTGGACGCGGCGTTGAACTTCACCCCGATGCTCGCGGCCACAGTACCGTCTCGCGCGAACGGTCTCGTGTCCGCGGACGGCAAGTCGGTGACGTACAAGTTGAGGTCGGGGATCAAGTGGGCCGACGGCAGGCCGTTTACCTCCGACGACGTCGTGTTCACCTACCAGTTCGTCTCCAACAAGCAGACCGCAGCGACCACCTACGGTTCCTATGTCAACATCGCGAAAGTGGAGCCCATCAATCCGCTCACGGTCAAGATCACGTTCAAGACGCCGACGCCGGCGTGGTATCTGCCGTTCGTCGGGGAGACCGGCGGCATCGTGCCCCGCCACGCGCTCGATGCGTACGTCGGGAGCAACGCGCGCAACGCGCCGTATAACCTGAAGTCGTTCGGCACCGGGCCGTACGTGGTGGACAGTTTCCGGCCCGGCGACCTCGTCGTGTACGCGATCAATCCGAACTATCGCGATCCGAACAAGCCCGCGTTCAGCCAGGTTCAGATGAAGGGCGGCGGGGACGCGACGTCGGCGGCGCGCGCGGTGTTCGAGACCGGGGAGTACGACTACGCGTGGAACCTCCAGGTCGAGTGGCCCGTGCTGCAGCACATGATCGGGGAGGGGAAGGGGCAGTTGCTCACGGGCGCGGGCGGTGGCGTCGAACAGATCTTCTGCAACCAGACGGATCCGAACAAGGACGTGGGCGGCGAGCGCTCCTCGGTGAAGGCGCCCCACCCGTTCCTCACGGATGTGAAGGTGCGGCAAGCGTTGGCGCTCGGCGTGGACCGGCAAACAATCGCGCAGCAACTGTACGGCCTCGAAGGAGACGCAACGGCGAATACGCTGACGACCCCGACGAGCGTGGCGTCGAAGAATACGAAGATCGCCTATGACATCGCCAAGGCGAACCAGTTGCTCGACGAGGCGGGCTGGCAGCGCGGGCCGGACGGCATCCGCCAGAAGAACGGGGTCAAGATGCAGGTGACGTACCAGACGAGCGTCAACAGTCTCCGGCAGAAGGAGCAGGAGATCGTCAAGGCGGGCTGGCAGCAACTCGGCGTGGCGACGACGCTCAAGTCCGTGGATGCCGGCGTGTTCTTCAGCAGCTCGCCTGGCAACAACGACACGTACGCCCACTTCTACACGGACGTCGAAATGTTTACGGCGACGTTCTCGCCGTTCCCGAGTTCGTACATGGGCCGCTTCTACAGCGGCGACGTGGCCAAGGACGTGGCCCAAAAATCGAACGACTGGTCCGGCCTGGACATCGCGCGGTGGGTGGACAAGCAATACAACACATGGTTCGATCAGGCGCAGGCCGAGCTCGACCCGAAGAAGAACGCCGACTTGTGGATCAAGATGAACGACCGCGTCGTCGACCAAGGGATCTCGATCACGCTGATCGACCGGAAGGCTGTGTCGGCACACGTCAACAGCCTGGACGTCGGGCCGAACATGTCACCGTTCGATGACGAGACGCGCAACATCGCCGACTGGCGGCGGAAGGCGTAACCTGGGAGGCGGACCCGACGCGCGCGTGACGCCCGCATGACACGGTACATCGGACGGCGGCTGCTCACGTCGATCCCCACGCTGGTGCTGATCAGCATGGTGGTGTTCGGCATCCTGGCGCTCGCGCCGGGGGACCCGCTCAGCCAGTTCGCGGCGAACCCGGACATCCCGCCGGAGGTGCGCATGAACATCCGGCACCAGCTGGGGCTCGACCAGCCCGTGCCGGTGCGGTACGTGAAGTGGGCGGTCGCGTTCCTGCACGGAGACTGGGGGTATTCGTTCTCGAGCCGGGTGCCGGTCGACCGACTGATCCTGCAGCGCCTCCCGACCGACCTGTGGGTGGTGGGCTCGTCGTATCTCGTGGCGGTGATCCTCGCGATCCCGATCGGCGTCCTCTCGGCGATCAAGCAATACTCGCTGTTCGACCAACTCGCCACCACGTTTGCGTTCATCGGGTTCTCCCTGCCGACGTTCTTTACCGGCGTGCTGTTCATCATCATCTTCAGCGTGCGGCTGCGATGGCTGCCGTTTATCTACAACGTGGAGGTGACGGATCCCGTCGTCATGGTGAAGCAGGCGCTGATGCCCGTCGGGGTGCTCGCGTTGTTCAACTCGGCCGGGCTGGTGCGGTTCGTCAGGTCCTCGATGCTCGACAATGTCGGACAGGACTACGTCCGCACGGCGCGCGCGAAGGGGCTGGCGCATCGCAAGGTCATCATCCGCCATGTCCTTCGCAACGGGCTGATCCCGGTCGTGACGCTGCTGGCGCTCGGCCTGCCCGCGGTGTTCGTCGGCGCGGTGATCACCGAGCAGATCTTCCGCGTGCCGGGGATCGGCTCGCTCTTGATCGCGTCGATACAGAACAGCGACACGCCGGTCGTGATGGCGATCACGTTCGTCTATGCGATTCTCGTCGTGCTCTTCAACGTCGCCGCCGACGTCCTCTACGGCCTCTTGGACCCGCGGATCCGTTATGGCTAGCACCCGCCCCGAGCAGGTCGTCGGCGTCGCCGCGGCCCCGCCCGCGACGCGGGCCGCCATCCCGACTCGGCCGCGCCCCGCGCGAACGATGTGGGGAGACGCGTGGCGCCGGTTCCGGCGGCACCGCCTCGCGATGGCGGGCGGTGCCGTGTTCCTCGTGCTCGTCGCGGCGACGCTGATCGGCCCGGCCGTCTATCACGTCGGGATCAACACGATCGACTTTCACGCGGCGATGGCGCCGCCGTCCGCGGCGCACCCGCTCGGGACGAACGACCTCGGCCAGGACATGCTCGCGCGGGTGCTGTACGGCGGGCGGATCTCGATCGCCGTGGGCATCGCGGCGATGTTGATGTCGGTGACGGTCGGCACGCTCGTGGGCGCGATCTCGGGGTTCTTCGGGCGGACCGCGGACCACGTGCTTATGCGGATCACCGATGTGTTCATCTCGCTGCCGTCGCTGCCGCTCCTCCTGCTCGTCATCTACCTGTACCGCGACATGTTGGCGCGGACGTTCGGGCCGCAGTTCGGCATCTTCTGGTTGATCGTCGGCGTGATCGGCGGGTTGAACTGGATGCCGACGGCACGGCTTGTGCGTGCCGGGTTCCTCGCCGTTAAGGAAAAGGAGTTCATCGAGGCCGCCCGCAGCCTCGGGGTCGGGACGCTCTCCCAGATCTTCCGGCACATCCTGCCGAACGTGTTGAGCCCGGTCATCGTGTCGGCCACGTTGTCGGTCGGGTCCGCGATCATTGCCGAGTCCACCTTGTCGTTCCTGGGACTGGGGTTCCCGCCCGACATCCCGACGTGGGGCCGCCTCCTGTACGACGCGCAGAACTACCTCGACATGGCGCCGCACATGGCGATCTTCCCGGGATTGATGATCTGTCTTGCCGTGCTGTCCATCAACTACGTGGGGGACGGGTTGCGCGACGCACTCGACCCGCGTCGGCTGCTCTGACCCGCGCGGCCGCTGGACGTCGACCGTGCTCGCCCGGCCCGACGTCCCTCGGCCGCAGGAGTTTCAAGGTCCAGGGCGAATAGGGCGCTCCGCGGCAGGCCGCTCGGATCGCACTTTTCGTCGGAGGACTGTATGAAGCTGTGGTGGGCCGCTCTCGCGTTCGCGTCGCTGTTGTTTGCGGTACCCCACTTCGCGTCCGCTCAAACCGCGCCGATTCGCGTCATCGTGAATGATGTTGCGGTTTCGCTCCCTCAGCCGGCCGAGGTACGGGGCGGCGCCGTGGTGGCGCCGCTTGCCCCGATCGTGCAGGCGTTCGGTGCATCGACGCAGTGGGATGCGCCGACGCGGACGCTCATCGTTCGCGGCGTTTCGGGTGCGACGCTCCGGCTCGTCGTCGGCCAAACGACCGTTACCGCAGGCGACTCCCGCTGGGATCTCCCGGTGGCGCCCTCACTGCAAGGCGGCATGGTGGTTGGACCGGTGGCGTCGGTGCTGCGCGGTCTCGGCGCCTACGTGAAGCAGCACGACGAGGACGGAACGCTCGACGCGGTCTCTCAGATTACGGGGCTGGTGTGGCGCGGCGACGCGGACGGCCTGACCGTGACCGTGTCGGCGACCGGACCCGTGCGGGCGGACGGCGGCGTGTTACACGGACCGGAGCGGCTCGTGGTTGATCTGCAAAGCGCCGTCATCCGGTTGAAGACCCCTGACACCGCGATCGGGTCCGGGCCGGTGATCGGGGTACGGACCGCCCAGTTTCACGTGCGACCCTACGTGACGCGACTCGTCTTCGATCTCGCGCACCCCCTGCCGTTTCAGATCGCGACGAGCCCGGGTACGGTGACGCTCGCGCTGGGGGCCGCCGGGGCCCCGGTCGCGAGCGCGCCCGCTCCGACGGCGCCGACCGCGGGAGTGTCCGCCGGCGCGGCACCCCAGGCTCCCGGCGTCGCTGGGACGCACCCGTCGAGTTCGCCGCCGGCGGCAGCGGCGCCGTCCGGGACCGCTACGGCGGGCGCCGCGCCAAGCGGCACGGCCACGGGGACTGGGCAGGTCGGACACGGCGCCCAGGGCCCGGCGTCTTCGGCTGCGGGCGGGGCGGTGACCGCGGCTGCTCCTGCCACAGTTCCTGCGGCGTCGGGCACCGCGGGCGATTCCGGTTCGGCGCAGGTGTCGACGAGCGCCGGGGGAACGCCCGAGCCGGTCGCGCTGCCGGCGCTCCCTGAGTTTGCCGACGGACCCGGGGCGTTCCACGTGCAGTCGGTGACATACGACGACGTCAGCGGACAGCTCGTGATCCGGGCGTCTCAGCGCGCGACGGTCACGGTGCACCAGTGGACGTACCCCGACCGCCTCGCGATCGACATCGCCGACGGGGTGTTTCGAGACCGGCGGACCGACGTCGAGATCGGCAGCGGGGGTATTCGCAACGTCGTTGTCTCCCAGTTTGGACTGCACCCCAACCTCACGCGGGTGCTGGTGCACCTAAACCGGAAGATCGCATATACGATGACGACCGCTGACGGCGGGCGGACCGTCGTGATCGGGTTCACCGACGCGGGGCGTGAGGGCCCTCCGCCGCCTGCGGTAATCATCGATCCCGGGCACGGCGGCGACGATTCGGGCGCGATCGGCCCGAAAGGTACGCACGAGGCGGACGTCGCGCTCAACATCGGGCGCATGGTGAAGGATGCGCTCGAGCGCCAGGGGACCCACACGGTGCTGACGCGCACCGATAACACGACCGTCGCGCTTGAGGACCGCCCGGATCTCGCGCAGCGCTACGGCGGCATCGTGTTCGTGAGCATCCACGCGAACGCCAGCGCCGACCCCACCGTGCAGGGCACGACCACGTACTACTACACGCCTCAGAGCCGCGCGTTGGCCGAGCTCGTGCAGGCCGAGGTGACGCGGGCGCTCGGGGAGCAGGACCGCGGATTGCAGACCGCGCGCTTCTACGTGATCGTGAACACGCAAATGCCCGCGATCCTCGTCGAGACTGCGTTCATCAGTAACCCCAAAGAAGAAGCGATGCTCCGCGATCCGGCGGTCGACCAGCGGATCGCGGAAGCGATCGCCCGGGGCATCGAGAAGTTTCTGGCCGAACAGTCCCAGATGACGTCTCACTGACCGCGATCCTGCCCGCTGGGCGCGCGACGGCCGCCGGAGGAGCGTTCACGCGCCGCCCCGAAGGTACCCGCGACCCATCCCTCTTGAAGGAGCTCACGATGGCGCGTCGCGACGGTCGAGGTGCGGACGAGCTCCGGCCTCTGATGCTGACTCGGAAGTACAACAAGTACGCGGAAGGGTCGGTGTTGGTGCAACTGGGCGACACCCGGCTCATCTGCACCGCCAGCCTGGACGAGAAGGTGCCGCCGTTCATGCGGGGCAGCGGGCAGGGGTGGGTCACGGCCGAATACGGGATGCTGCCGCGCGCGACCCACGACCGGAGTCCTCGGGACGCGACGACCGGACGCGTCGGGGGCCGCACCCACGAGATCCAGCGCCTCATCGGACGATCGCTGCGCGCGGCGGTCGATCTGGCGCGCCTCGGGGAACGGACGATCCAGATCGACTGCGACGTGTTGCAGGCCGATGGCGGTACGCGCACCGCCGCGATTACGGGCGCGTTCGTCGCGCTCGTGGACGCGTTGTTGCTGCTGAAGCGCACGGGGGCCGTCCCGAAGCTGCCCATCAAGGAGTTCGTCGCGGCGACGAGCGTGGGTATCATCGACAACACCCCGGTGCTCGACCTGACGTACGAGGAAGACTCTCGAGCCCGCGTGGATATGAACATCGTGATGACGGAATCGGGGAAGTTCGTGGAACTGCAGGGGACCGGTGAAGGGGGCCCGTTCACGAAACCGGAAGCCGCGGCGTTGATGGCGCTGGCGGAGCGTGGGATCGTCACCCTCATCGCGCGGCAGCGTGACGTCCTCGCAGACGCGCTCACGACGCCGTGACTGTCCCCGGCTCCCCGCGGAGGCGCGACCGGTTGCTCCTGGCGACGCGAAACGCGGGGAAAGCCCGCGAGATCGGCGCGATCTACGCGCACCTGGACCTCGACATCCTCACCCTGGACGCGTATCGTGCGGTGGGCGAGCTGCCGGAACGCGGAACCACCTATGCCGAGAACGCGGCGAGCAAGGCCGCGGCGGCCGCCGCGGCCACGGGCCTCGTGGCGCTCGCGGACGACTCCGGGATCGAGGTCGACGCGCTGGACGGCGCTCCGGGTCCCCGCTCGCGCCGGTTCCTCGGCGACGACGCGAACGATGACGATCGCAACCGGCGGATGCTCGAGTTGCTCGCGAGCGTGCCGGACGGCCTGCGGACCGCGCGCTATCGCGCGGTGGTGGCCATCGCGCTTCCCGACGGCGAGACCCGCGTGTTTGAAGGCACCTGTGAAGGAACGGTGGCATGGACGCCGCGCGGCGGCCGCGGGTTCGGGTACGACCCGGTGTTCGTGGCGATGCCCGACGGGCGGACGATGGCGGAGTTGTCGTTCGACGAGAAGAACCGGATCAGCCACCGGGCGCACGCCCTGCGCGCGGCGGAGCCGTACCTCCTGTCCGTGTTCGCCGCGCGATCCGAGGAGGAGGCGCGTGCGTCCGGCGCCAATACGAATACTGGCGCGCCGCGCGCGGCTGGGGGCTCGGGAACCACCGCGGGTGCGATTGCCCCGGACGAATCATCCGCGGGAGGGCGTCGATGACACTCAGCAAGTTTCTGACCTACTGGTCGCTGCTGTTCGCGATCCTGACGATTTGGGGATTCTCCGTGCTCGTGGCGCTGGTCGACGCGAAGGACGAGCTGCGGGCGCGCTTCAAGAAGCCGCTGCCGGGTCGATGACGCTCAGCAAGTTTCTGACGTACTGGTCGTTACTGTTCGCGATCCTGACGATCTGGGGCTTTTCCGTCCTTGTCGCGCTAGCTTCCGCGAAAGACGAGCTCCTCGACGCGTTTCGGAAGCGCTGGGCCACCGGCGTGAGCGCCCGCCTGGCCTTTACGGACCCGCTGGCCGGGCGGTCGACCGCGGAAACGCTGACCGCTCGTCCCGTGACGGAGTTGCAGAAGTGGGTACTCGATCAGGTTGCCCCGATCGCGGAACGCCTCGGGGTCCGGGTTCGGACGCTCGTGTTGCAGGACGGTCACGGGCACTTCGTAGTGTACCTCGCACAGGGCAAGCGCCTCGTGACGTATCGGCTCGACAAGGCGTGGGTCACGGACGCGGTCGCCGGCAAGGCCGACCAGCTCGATCGGATCCGGCAGGCCGTCGAACAGTACTTGCGACAAGAGTTTCTTGGGCAGGCGCCGGTTCCCAAGGCACCTCCCGCCGCGCCAAGCCCACCGGCCGCCGCGACGGCCGGTGGCGTTGCATCTGCTACTCCCGCGCCGGCTTCCGCATCAGCCGGAACTGCGCCGGCGGGCGTCACCGAGGTGAGCCGCGAGGAGCGCATCGCCGCGGCCAAGGCCAAAGCGGAAGCGCTTAAGTCACAACGCGCGGCGTCAGCCGGGGCACAGTCTCAGTCCGTTCCGCCCGAGAAGACCTAAGTGTCCTCGATCTAGAGCGCCGACGTTCGGGCGCCGGTTTGCAGCACTTCCGCGCGCGCGTCAGGACTGCATCCCACGGTTGTCGAGGCGCGCGATGGCCGACCGTTGTTCTGCCCCCAATGTCACCGTGTTGAGATGGCTACACAGCGACAACATGGAGAGTCGTGAGCGCAACGCTCGGGCAACGCGCGAACGTGGACGCGCCGCTCCTATCTATCCGCCGTCCTGCTTCGCACCACGCAGGTCGCCCGCACCGGCGTAACAGACGATGGCAAAATACCCCTAGTCGGTGGTCGCCACGGGAATCGGCGTGCCGTATCTACGCTAGCGGATCTGCGTGTCACGGGCACGGCGCTTGCCACAGGGCTTTCTACACCGCGCACAACGCAAGTATTGGGAGATGGCGGCTGCCGCGCGTTG
>Ga0070735_10000314_pt1 | contig 56634 bp, 57 predicted proteins | sample Coa_R1_FD_66443 | JGI IMG/M metagenome (GOLD analysis project Ga0070735, IMG submission 66443) | Surface soil microbial communities from Centralia Pennsylvania, which are recovering from an underground coalmine fire - Coalmine... | ecosystem: Environmental > Terrestrial > Soil > Unclassified ... | reverse complement strand
ATGAGAAGTTCGATCAGCGAAAAACCTTTCTGCTTGCGCACGTTCTTGATCTCCTTAATCTACAAAATTCGGCTCTGTCACGAAGGACTCACCTGCGATTGATATTGCAGGTGGACTGCCGAAGGCCTGGGGGATCAAAACTCCAGACACCCTCCAGAAGTGCTCTCGTTTCAACAGGCAAACTTCAGTGACTTGCACCTCCCACACGGACTCTGAGCTAGCTTCCGGCAATAATAGTCAGCGGACTTAACATTCTCTGTTAAGGCGGTGACTGGAATCACCGAACTCGGGACGTGCTCGATGTGCGAACCGGCAGAGTGCGTGTGCATTTACTGAGGCTATGTGAGGAACCTCAAATATTGTTACCGCGCAAACTCGTGCTTTGGAACAATCATCAGCAGGGAAAGCCTACACTGCAGGCAGCAAAAGGAACTGCTTGCGCCTACCGCACGTAAGCTGTCACTTCCCAGTAGATCTGAAACATCCAACACAGCCCCGAAGCTAATACGCAACCGTTCAAATAAATTCTCAGTTTAGGAAGTTTCCAAATGGGGGCAGGCCAGAATAGGGCTAGGGCGAAAACAAACAGGCCTGGGATGCTGATGATTGCTGGCGAACTGTAAGCGCTTGGCCAAATCGCGAGAAGCATTAGGGCAGCGGTAACAAGCAGTCCTAAAATCGAAAGCAGCCGGACCCGGGCTGTTGGATTACTCCTCTTCCAGTCAAGAGTTCCCCAGCAATACATGATCGAGGCCACGATCACAAGAGTATGTAGCCCAAACCGGCCAATATGGTCGGCGAATGGACTCATGTCGGTCGGCCCTCGCGTTAAATGTCGTAGTACAGCGCAAACTCGTACGGGTGCGGTCGTAAACGGACGGCATCGACTTCTTTTGATCGTTTGTAATCCACGTAGGTTCGCAGCAACTCCTCGGTAAAGACATCTCCCTTGAGCAGGAACGCGTGGTCGCGTTGCAAAGCATCGAGAGCGTCTTCGAGCGATCCGGGCATCGATGGAATGCTCGATAACTCCTCGGGGTCCAATTCGTAGATATCTTTGTCCAGAGGCGGTCCAGGATCCATTTTGTTCTCGATTCCATCTAGCCCCGCCATCAACATCGCGGCAAAAGCCATATAAGGATTGCAACTGGGATCCGGGGGACGAAATTCCACCCGCTTGGAATTCGTGGAAGTTGAATACACTGGTATGCGACAGGCCGCCGATCGATTCCTTCGCGAATACGCCAGATTCACTGGCGCTTCGAATCCCGGGACGAGCCGCTTGTACGAGTTCGTCGTCGGCGCAATGATCGCCGAAAGCGCCGGCCCGTGCTTGATTAGGCCGCCGACGTACCACAATGCCGGCTGTGAAAGACCGGCGTAGCCATCCCCGGCAAACAGCGACTCGCCCGCCTTCCATAGCGACTGGTGCGTGTGCATGCCATTGCCGTTATCGCCAAAAATCGGCTTCGGCATGAAGGTAACCGTCTTGCCATTCCGATTGGCCACGTTCTTGACGATGTACTTGAAAAGCAGCATTTTGTCGGCGGACCGCAGCAGCGAATCGAATTTCAGGTCGATTTCGGTTTGGCCTCCGGTCGCAACTTCGTGGTGATGACATTCCACTTCCATGCCGCACGACTGCATGGTGAGAACCATTTCCGAGCGCAGATCCTGATAATGATCCGTAGGTGCAACCGGGAAATAGCCTTCGCGATATCGCGGGCGGTATCCGAGATTGTTTTCTTCCCTGCCAGAATTCCAACGTCCCTCTTCGGCATCGACGTAGTAAAAGCCGTAATTCTCCCGCTGATCGAAGCGGACATTGTCGAAAATGAAAAACTCCGCTTCGGCGCCGAAGTAAGCCGTGTCCGCGATGCCCGATTCCGCCAGGTACGTCTCAGCCTTGCGCGCGATGTAGCGCGGATCACGGTCGTAACGCTGCTTTGTGACCGGATCCACCACGTCACAAACCAGCACCAGCGTCGGCACCTCGGTGAAGGGATCGAGAAGATGGCAGTTCGCGTCCGGTTTGAGCAGCATGTCGCTCTCATGAATGCCCGCCCAGGCCCGGATCGAGGAGCCGTCAATGCCGAAGCCTTCCTCAAACGTCGCTGCCGTCAATTGCTCGATGGGATAGGAGACGTGATGCCACAATCCAGGGATGTCGGTAAAGCGTAAATCAAAAATCTTGGCGTCGTGCTTCTTCGCAAACTCGAGAACAGTCTTGGCGTCAGGCATAAAGGTTCCTTCGCGGTCGTCAATCCGTAAGCGAACGTTGTGGAGTTCCTGCAGGCGGGCAGGCTGCTACAATCGGTCGCGTTGAGCAGACCGACGAGTCTAATGCCAGCCTCATATGCTGGCAATTCGATTGTTCTTATAGGACGGATAACCGGACTTTATACTTAAGCTATCAGCTCTCAGCTATCAGCTTTCACCTTCCAGTCTTCGCGCGAGCCCAGATGGTGGGTTGGCTGATAGCTCAGCGCTGAAGGCCGATAACACAGAATGGACTTCGACCAGCTCGAAACGTTTCTCGAAGTAGCGCGTCACGCCTCGTTCTCGCGGGCGGCCGAAAAGCGTTTTCGCACGCAGCCGGCGATTTCGTCGCAGATCCGTGGCATCGAGGAAGAGGTCGGCGCCAAGCTGTTCGACCGTTCCGGCGGTAAAGTCTCGCTCACGGCAGCCGGTAAAGCTTTTCTGAAGTACGTGGAAGAGACGCTGGACGCCCGCAAGGCCATGATGGTTTCCATTGCCGAGATGGAGCGCGTGCCGCGAGGCGAAATCATCGTCGGTGCCAACGAAGGCACCTGTTTGCACATCCTGCCCTACGTTTTTGCTGACTTCAAAAAACAGTACCCAGACGTGTCGGTGAATATCAAGCGGGCCGACTATGCCAAGATTCTGGAATCGATCATCGACAACTCAGTCGATTTCGGCGTCGTTTCCCTTCCCGTCAACGACAGCCGTTTGACCGTTGTACTGATTCATCGAGACGAATTGATCCTGATCGCGCCGCCACAGCATCCTTTGGGAAAGGTGAAGTCCGTCCCCATCGCCGAAACCAGCAAATATCCGCTGATCGTTCCCAAGGCAGGACACACACGAGACGCAATCGAGCAACTGTTCCACGAGCGCCGTCTCAAACCGAACTTCACCATGGAACTGGATTCCAGCGAACTGCTGAAGCGGTTTGTAGCCGCCGACGTGGGCATCGGTTTCATTGCGAAGTCGAATGTAGAGGAGGACGTTCGCGCCAAGGTGCTGGCCGCCGTGCGCCTTGCCGACGCTCAAGTGCGGCGCGACCTTGCACTCGTCTTCCGGAAAGATAAAGCCCTGAGCCGCGCCGCCCTGGCGTTCATCGAGATTGCAGTGAAGCACAAATCTGCGCAAGAATTAGAACAAGTTCCCATCCGATGATGAAGGCGAACCGAAGCCTCCTGCTACTCGTACTGCTTGCTTCGTTGATTCTTTCCAACGTTGGCGGAGTAGCATTCGCCCAGAAGCCGTTTTTACAAGCGCCGGCTGCCGAACGCCAATTGACCTCTATCAAGGTCATCGGAAACAAACGGTTTTCGGAGAGCCAGATCATAGCGGCAAGCGGGCTGCAAATGGGCACTGTGGTGACCGAAGACGATTTCAAAAGAGCCGCCACACGGCTGGGCGCCTTCGGAATTTTTAGTGACGTTGCCTACACCTACTCGTATTCCTCGGCAGGCACCAAACTTGAACTGCAAGTCACCGAGATCGAGAAGTTTGTTCCCGTGCGCTTCGAAGATTTCGTCTGGTTCACTGACGATGAGCTCCTCAAACGCATCCAGGAAAGCGCGCCTCTGTTCAACGGAGAACTGCCTCTTAGCGGGCGTCTGGCGGACCTGGTCTCCGATGTACTTCAAGCCTTGCTGGTCGAGAACTCGATCCCGGGCCACGTTGAGTACGAGCGCACCGGCAAACAGGATGGTCCGGTCGACTCGATCGTGTACCGGGTAGCCGATGTCCTGATTCAGATCCGGGATGTGAATTTCGTGGGAGCCAGCGACGCCGAACTGCCAGCTCTGAAAGCGGCGTCACAACGCGTCCGTGATACGGAATATTCGCGCACAGTTCTGAGTGCGCTGGTACAGCATCAACTCACGCCGGTTTACCTGGCACGGGGATACCTCAAGGCGAGCTTCGGTCCTCCGCAGACGAAAATCGTGAAGAAGCCGGCTGCGGAAAACGAGGAGGGCCCTCGCAACCTCACTATTGTGGACGTCACCTTTGCTGTCACTCCCGGGGATCAGTACAAGCTAAAAGGACTGGAGTGGTCCGGCAACCATGAATTCTCCACTGACATTCTGCAGAAGATGGTTCGCGCTCAGAGTGGAGAGATCTCCAACACCGTCCGCCTGGCCGACAACATAAAAGACATCCAGAAGCTCTACGGATCGCGCGGCTACGTGACGGCGGCTATCAAGGCCGACGTCGACTTTGACGATTCCAGTAAGACGGTGGTGATACGTCTGGGCGTGAAAGAGGGACCAGTTTTCCACATGGGCGACCTGGAATTTCGCGGACTCGACAACAGTCTGGATGGCAAGCTCCGGAATCTCTGGAAAATTCGCCAGGGAGAAGTTTACGATGCGACGTATCTGAGCGAATTCCTGCCTGCCGCCCACAAGTTGCTGCCGGCCAATCTTGATTGGGATGTTGCCTCGCATGTAACTGCTAATGCGCGAGATAAGACTGTTGACGTCGACCTCATCTACTCTGCAAAGGCTCCCAAGTAGGGCCTCGATCTTTCCTGACACGCCGGCTTGTTCGGATTTTGGAACAAAATCGGAATGAAGTATTGATTCAGTTCTCTGCGGGGTAGTCTACGTAGGCCCTTCTGGTTCTGTTGAGTTTCGCAACATTTTGTTGTTTGGGAAAAAAGGTTTCCTTGTTACACTGTGCCGCAAATCGGTCAGCCTTGCAGAGACAGGCTGGCCAGCGGGCTCAAGCTTTCCCTTCTCTGGCCAAGCACGAAGATTGAACGTATCGAGTTTTCCGATTTTTCGAGTTTGCCCGGGCCCTCCCCTCATCCAATCCGGGCACCAAAAGCGGAGACGCGCGCTCGCGTGTCTCCGCATTTTCATGGCTGACTTGTAACTTCCTTTGCGCCGGAGCATCCTTAATTGCAGGGGCTGGGCGACGTGCGTCGCTCCCTGAGCCAGCCTACACACATAAAGGAGATTCTGTGATGAATGTCGGACTTCGGAAAGCTGGGCTTCAGAAATCTGGGTATCTGCTCGCAACGTTTTTGATGATTGCGAGTTTGGCGGTCTTCTCTTTCGCCGCGAGCAAGACATATACCGGAACGGTCAGTGATGCCATGTGCGGAAAAAAACACATGGGTGATGCAGCCACTTGCACTCGGGCCTGCATAACCAAAGGATCGAAATACGCCCTCGTTGTGGGCGATAAGGTTTACACGCTCGAAGCCACCGATAAAGCCGCTCTCGACACACTCGACAAACAGGCTGGCGCAAACGCCACCGTCACCGGAACCGAGAAAGACGACGTCATCACGGTGAGCTCAGTCAAAGCCGCCAAGTAACACCGCTGTTTCTGCATTGCAAAAGGTTGCGGGAGGTGACAGCATTCCTCCCGCAATTTTCTTGGTTCTTCCCTGAAATTCATATTTCGTTTACAAAGCAATGTGTTAGATTGTGCATTCTTAACATTCAAAATCTCTCTGCTGCGGAGGACCGCGAATTGGGCAAAGACATGGTTCCGAAACGGATTTTCTTCACCAAAGGCGTGGGAAAACACCGTGAACGTCTCACCTCGTTTGAGTTGGCATTACGCGATGCCGGCATCGCGGCGCAAAATCTGGTGCGCGTGTCTTCCATCTTCCCGCCAAACTGCAAACTGCTAGCGCGCAAAGAAGGAGTCAAGTACCTCCATCCGGGAGAAGTTGTCTTTGCCGTCGTCGCCGAGAACTCGACGCGCGAGCCGCACCGTCTTTTGGCTTCATCAATCGGCGTAGCCATTCCAGCCGATCGCAATACCTATGGATATCTCAGCGAACACCATTCTTTCGGCGAAACCGAAGATGCGGCCGGGGAATATGCCGAAGAACTTGCCGCAGAAATGCTGGCTACGACCCTCAACGTGGAGTTCGACCCTGACCGCTCCTGGGACGAAAAGAAGCAGATCTACCGGCTATCCAACAAGATCGTCCGGACTGCCAATGTCACCCAGTCTGCCGTTGGCGACAAGCGCGCCCTGTGGACGACTGTAATTGCTTCTGCCGTTCTGATCTTCGACTAGAGCTTCCCTTTTTCCGCCCAAGCTCCGGCCTCTAATCCTGTAAACCTATGATAATGCTGAGGCTTTGGGCGTTATTTCTCGCCGCCTGATGTAGCACTTTGGTAATCATTACGATAAGACCGATGTAATCTTTTGTTAACACGAATCAGTTATCATAGATCTCGAATCAAACCCATATACAGGTCAGAACATAAGGAAAGGTTGGGAAGTGGATATCGAGACACGCAGGAAGAAGCAGCAGGCGCTTATGATGCAGATGGTAGAGCGGAAGGTCCGCTCTCGCGCCCAGCAGCTGTACGAAACACGGGGACAGGCCGAAGGACAGGAATTGCAGGATTGGTTTCAGGCAGAGACGGAAGTACTTGAAAATAGCATACTTGCACCCATGTATCGCCGCATCAAGAGCAGCTCTCCGTCGTCGGAAGAGACGCAGGACACCGCCGAAGTCTCGGGTTAGCTTAGCTCACGCCCTAGCCAGTAACGGGCAAAATTAACGTTTACTAACAGCCTTGGCAGTCTTCCCTCTGGAATTCTTCTTCGCTTTGTCCAAGCGCTCGATCACAGCCGCCACGATAATCGGCAAGCCCACGGTAGCATCGACGAAGACCTCGCCAAACATCCCACCTTCTGACGGCGGGACGAACTTGCCCCACGAGATTGCCTCGCTATAGGGGCTACCCGACAGGCCACCCCAGTAAACCGGCTCCGGGCAGATGCGTAGCCCGTAGTGATAACGCTTCAACGGGATGTTTTCACCCAAACGCCGATGGCGCAACTCGCAGAACGGTCCAAATTGTTGCGACCAGTTCCGCGGCACGCCCCCGCCAATAGTGAAAATGCCCAGCTTCTTCTGCCGCAGCAGCGTAGCGGCAAAGTGCTCTAAGTCTTCGAATGGATCGAAGCGGATCTTATGCCGCCCCGTAGACTCCCGCAGCCGGTTATTCAGCGCTGTGTCTAAACCCATTTCTGAATCGCTGAAAGCCGGCACAAAGACCGGCACACCTTTCTCGTACGCCGACTTCAGAATTCCCCGTTGATCCTTCGCATGGTTTGAGAGATATGCGCCGATGGCATGGTTCAGCTTGTAGGAACACATGACTTCATTGTGGTCCCACGCCTCAAGCACCGCCGACATTACTTCCTCGACATCGTCGAGGTTCTGCTCAGGCTCCAATGTATCGTAGACACGGTTGTACCCCTGCTCGTAGAGTTCCTCATCCGAAACTTCAGGATTCGCCCGAAAGTGCGCCCGCCCCGTAGCCTCGACGAGGCCATGCGCCATAAGTGCGCCCGTCGAAACAATCGCATTCACGATGCCGCGATCAATGAGCTCAGCAACTATCAGCCCCTGCTTGGCCACCGTCATAGCCCCGGCCAGAGTCATCACGACGAATGCGTCATCGTCGAGCGCCATGGCTTCGAGGACGTCGGCAGCTTCGCCAAGTTGGCGTCCCGTAAATGCGGTTTTGGCCATGGCGCGTACCAGACTATCGATCGACGAAATCTTGCCCAGATCCAAAGGTTCGAGCGGAATTAGCCTGTCCTCAATCGGGTTATGCAGCTTGCGGTCGACTCCTTCCCCGCCTGCGCTCTGCTGTCCATGTGAATTGCCATGATTGCCGTGTTTCAAGACGTGCCTCCAAGCCAACTTATGTTTTCCCCGAATGAATACTCTACAGGAATCACAAAGAGTGATGCCACGCCGCGAGAACGCCTCGTGTAGGAACGAATGCATTCTCCGGCGAGCGACCCGGGTCTTCCATCCTGGAACTCCAAGTCATCGTCTTACACGCCGCCCACTCCGGGCGTTACACTGCCTGAGTGTCAGGCAAGAAACAGTTCGAGCAGCAGATCGCCGAGCTTGAGGCGGTCCGCCAGACTCCGCCGGAGTCGCGGCCTGAGCCTCTGCGCAAAGGCCTTGCCAGCAAAAACAATTTCATTACGGCGAAGGCAGCCGACTTGGTACGGGAATTCAACCTGCAAGATCTGATCCCCGACTTGCTCAAGGCATTCGACCGCTTCTTTGAGCATCCTGAGAAAACCGATGCACAATGCTGGGCAAAGAATGCTATCAGCCGCGCCCTAGCGGGCTTCGAGTTACAGGACGCCGAAATCTTCCTACGAGGCATGCGCCATATCCAGATGGAGCCGGTCTGGGGAGGTCGCTCCGATACCGCCGGCACCTTGCGCAGTACATGTGCGCTAGCGCTGGTGCAATGCCGCAGCCTGCCGGAAAGCGCGCTCCTGGGACACCTGATCGACCTGCTCGCGGACAAAGACAAAGCTGTACGCGCCGAAGTGGTTCGGGCCATCGATCAGGTAGGAACTCCTGCGGCGTCTCTGTTGCTCCGTTTGAGATCCGTTCTCGGCAATGACGAACCCGAGGTCTTGGGCGCGTGCTACAGTGGCGTCCTGCACTTGGAAGGTGTTAGTGCTCTTCCTTGGCTCGCTGGGTTCCTTGCTACCGGTGATGACTCCGCGGGTGAAGCGGCTCTCGCCATTGCGGGGACTCACTCCTTTGAAAGCTTTGAAGTTTTGCGCGACCGGCTCGGCGAAACTTCTGACCCGTGGTTTCGGTCCGTACTTTTATCGGCCATCTCTCTCACTCGTCAGGATGCGGCAATTGATTTCCTGCTCGAGTTGGTGCAAACCGAGTCGCTCAACGCGGAGGGTGCCATCGAAGCAATCCTTCGCTCGGGTGCTTCGGAGGACGTAACCCTCCGCCTCGAAAGGCTGACATCGGCGAACCCGCGCTTGGCTCGAGTTTTCGCGGAGCATCGACAAACTCATACTTAATTCGGCTAACGGATTGCGAAATTCTCCTGGCAAATGCCCACGGCTGAAGGCTGACCGCGTTTCTTCCTGCTATATTGATCGCGGAGGTTGAGCGTGGCGGCCGAGAAATTTCGCGTAGCCCTCATTCAGATGTCCTGCGGTCCGGAACCGGAAGAGAATCTTGCGAAGGCATTGAGCCGTACGGCGGATGCCGCAGGAAGAGGCGCGCATGTCGTTTGCCTGCCAGAACTCTTTCAGACGCAGTATTTCTGCCAGCGCGAAGACCATGCCCTGTTCGATCTCGCCGAGCCCATTCCCGGGCCGACTAGCGAAAAACTCGCCGCTGCAGCGCGTCAGAATGGCGTCGTTCTGATCGCTTCGCTCTTTGAAAAGCGGGCCGCTGGTGTCTATCACAACACGGCAGCAGTTTTTGACAGGGACGGCTCTTTGCGCGGTTTGTATCGCAAGATGCATATTCCCGACGACCCGCTCTACTACGAGAAGTTCTACTTCACTCCCGGAGATCTCGGCTTCCGCGCCCTCGACACCAGCATAGGAAAACTCGGCACGCTCGTGTGCTGGGATCAGTGGTACCCGGAGGGCGCTCGCCTGACGGCTTTACAGGGCGCTTCGACCTTGTTCTATCCCACGGCGATTGGCTGGCATCCGGCGGAAAAAGCCGAGTTCGGCGTAGCGCAGCACGACGCTTGGCGGACGATTCAGCGCGCCCATGCGATCGCTAATGGAGTTTACGTCGCAGTTGTCAACCGCGTTGGGTTCGAGACGGGAAACATTCGCGGAAAATCTGCACCCGGTCAAGGCCTTGAATTCTGGGGCGGATCGTTCTTCTGCGATCCCTTCGGCCGGGTGCTCGCTGAAGCTTCGCACGATCGCGAGGAAATCCTCGTCGGCGAAGTGGATATGAAGGCGCTGGAAGATATCCGCCGAAACTGGCCGTTCTTGCGGGATCGCCGGATCGACAGCTACGCTCCAATCACCAGCCGATTGCTCGACTAGGAAACTCCTTTGCGACACTACCAAAAAGCGCTGCTAACGGCTGTTTTCATCATCGCCTTCGCCCTCCTCTCAACTGCCCGAACCGCGAAACTCACCGGCAAAATCGTCGGCTACGATTTCATGCACCACGCTTCCAAGGCTGCGTCTGACACGCTCAATGAGGAGATCATCGTTCTCGAAACACCCAACCCGAAACAAAAATATGTGAAGGTGATGTTCTCCAGCCTGGGTACGACCCAGATCGATCCGAAATACTTCGACGGAACCCAGCCACTGGAAGTCAGCGTATCGCGCGACAAAAGTTGCGATGAAAAAATGCCAACGTTCGTGCCTCAGGTGAGCATGGAGCAGATCGCCGGGACCTATCTCCTGACAGACGCGTACAAGATCCACCCTCCGCCCAGAATCAAAACCCTTGAGTGCTATGCCGCCATCTACAAGAAGAAAAAGTAAGCCCCTAAGAAAGCCCACATCGACTCCAGGCATCCTTGGATATCGCATGCCTGCCGAGTGGGAGCCCCACGCCGCGACCTGGCTGGCATGGCCCCATTATCACGGTGACTGGCCTGGTAAGTTCGAACCCATCCCCTGGGTCTACGCCGAGATCATTCGCAATCTGGTAAAGCATGAACGCGTGGAACTGATAGTGAACGACGTCCGCGCGGCAAGACAAGCGCGAAAAATGCTCGACCGCGCCAATGCACTCTCAGACAACATCCGCTTCCATCGCTGGCCGACGAACCGTGTTTGGCTGCGCGACTCGGGCTGCATCTTCTTGAAAGCGACGCATGTCGGGTCTGATGTGGGGACGGCCGCCCCCAGCCGTCTGGCGGCGCGGCCAGCGCCGCAGTCGTTCGCCCTCAAATTCCGCTTCAATGCCTGGGCGAAATACTCCAACTGGCGTCTCGACGACAAGATTGGCGGACACATGGCCAAAGCCGCCCACGTCCACGCAGTTCGAGCGCATTCACTCGGCCAGCCGATGGTCCTCGAAGGCGGATCTATCGATGTCAATGGCGCCGGTACAATCCTGACAACCGAAGAATGCCTGCTCAGCAAGGAGCAGGAGCGCAATCCGCATATGTCCCGCGTCCACTACGAGAAGGCATTCGCCGATTATCTGGACGCGCCGCACACCATCTGGCTGGGACGCGGCATCTTCGGCGACGACACTCACGGCCACGTCGACGACCTGACTCGATTCGTCCGCAAAGATACAGTCATCACCATGGTCGAGCCCAACTCGAAAGATGTGAATCACGAGCCGTTGCGCGCGAACCTACGCCGCTTGCAATCGGCCCGCGATCAGGACGGCAAACAATTGACTATCATCGAACTGCCTATGCCGCAGCCGGTTGTTTTCGAGGGTCGCCGCTTGCCCGCCAGCTACGCAAATTTCTACATCGCCAATGGAGTCATCCTCGCGCCAGTCTTCAACTGCTCCAACGACCGTATCGCTCTGAACACCTTGGCCGAACTCTTCCCCACCCGTGAAATCGTTCCTGTCTACTCCGGAGATTTCATCTGGGGACTCGGAGCGATGCACTGCATGACCCAGCAGCAGCCAGCGTAGGCAAGAAACAAAGAACCCGTCGATACTACAAATCGACTCGATTCCCTTCGTGAGCCACATTGCCCTCGGCGGTCTAGAAAAACGGGCTGGGATGCCTTGTCCGAAGCCCGAATTCAAGCGAAGCCTCCCGTGATTCCGATCACATCTCGCAATTCTCTGTGTAGAATAAACTCCTGCGATCGCTCGCCCGATTTTCAGAGAACGAAGAAATGATTCCTCCACGCTGAGGTTCCACATGGCCGATAAAGCAGTCATCGACACGCAGTCCACCAATATCGATTCCATTCTCCAAGAGCAACGGAAATTTGAGCCGCCCGCGGAATTCAGCCGTCAGGCACACGTCAAGAACCTTGACGAATACGAGCGCCTCTACCAGGAATCGGTGGACGACCCCGACAAGTTCTGGTCTCGCGTCGCCAGCGAGCTGCACTGGTTCAAGAAGTGGGACAAGGTGCTCGAATGGAATTGCCCGTGGGCGAAGTGGTTTGTCGGCGGCGAGATCAACCTGTCTCACAACTGTCTCGACCGGCACGTCGCGACCTGGCGCAAGAATAAAGCCGCCATCATCTGGGAAAGCGAGCCCGGCGAAGTCCGCGTTTTGACGTATCAGCAACTGCATCGTGAGGTGCAGAAGTTCGCCAACGTTCTCAAGTCGCTCGGTGTGAAAAAGGGAGATCGCGTCGCCATTTACATGGGGATGACGCCCGAGCTTCCAATTGCGATGCTCGCCTGCGCCCGCATTGGAGCACCTCACACCATTGTTTTCGGTGGATTTTCTTCCAACGCCCTCATCGACCGCATTCACGATTCGCAGGCGTCGGCGGTCATCACGCAAGACGGATCTTACCGGCGCGGCGCCGAGGTGAAGCTCTTCCCTGCCGTCGAAGAAGCGCTGAAGTCCTGCCCTAGCGTGAAGCACGTCGTCGTCTACAAGCGCACCGGCACTCCAATCAACATGCAACCAGAACGTGATCACTGGTGGCACGAGTTGATGGCCAAGGCTTCAGACGTCTGCCCCGCCGAGCCCCTCGACTCCGAGCACCCGCTCTACATCCTGTACACGTCCGGAACGACGGGCAAACCAAAGGGCGTCGTACATACCACGGGCGGTTACTCGGTCGGCACCTATCTCACGACCAAACTAGTGTTCGATCTGAAGGAAGAAGACACCTACTGGTGCACTGCCGACATCGGATGGGTCACCGGCCACAGCTACATCGTCTACGGACCGCTGCAGAACGGCGCGACCAGCCTGATGTATGAAGGCGCTCCGAATACTCCCGAGCCCGATCGTTTCTGGTCGATTATCGCTCGCCACAAGGTGAACGTTTTCTACACTGCTCCTACCGCGATCCGTACCTTCATTAAGTGGGGCGACGAGTGGCCCAGGAAACATGATATGAGCAGCCTGCGCCTGCTGGGCACCGTGGGCGAGCCAATTAATCCCGAGGCCTGGATGTGGTATCGCGAAACCATCGGCGGCAATCGCTGTCCCATCGTCGACACCTGGTGGCAAACAGAGACCGGACATATCATGCTGACCCCAATTCCCGGCGCGATTGCAGCCAAGCCAGGCTCCGCGACCCGGCCATTCCCCGGTGTCGTCGCCGAGATCGTCAACATGGAAGGCAATTCCGTGCCCGACGGCTCCGGCGGATATCTCGTCATCAAGCGTCCGTGGCCTGGTATGCTGCGCACCGTCTACGGCGATCCTGATCGTTACGTGAAGAACTACTGGTCCCAGATCCCCGGTATGTATTTCACTGGCGACGGCGCCCGCAAAGACAAAGACGGATATTTCTGGATCATGGGCCGCGTCGATGACGTGCTGAATGTCAGCGGACACCGCCTTAGCACCATGGAAGTCGAGAGTGCCTTGGTCGCGCACGATGCCGTTGCCGAGGCCGCGGTCGTCGGCCGTCCTGATGAACTCAAGGGTCAGGCCATCTCGGCTTTCGTGACGCTCGAACAGGGGCGTCAACCAACCAACGAACTCAAAGAAGAGCTGCGTAAGTGGGTGGCGAAAGAAATTGGATCGCTCGCCAAGCCGGACGATATCCGATTCACCGAAACACTGCCCAAGACGCGGAGTGGAAAGATTATGCGCCGCTTATTACGCGAACTCGCAACCAATGGAGAGGTGAAAGGCGACACCACAACGTTGGAGGATTTCGGGGTAATCGCCAAACTAAAAGAGCAGGACGAAGTATAACAATTCAGCGACAGATGGATTACTGCCAGAAGTGGGGATTCTGTACGCGGCGCGAATTTCGACTTGAAGATCACTTCTCAGTCTTGATCGCCTTCAGATCCTTGAACGCTTCGTCCTTCTTCAGTCGCTCTGGAAAGCTTCTCTCAAAACTCTCCAGGGTTGGACAGATCATATGATGTTTCCAGTCGAATCCGAATTTCTCCATCTCGTTGAGAGCTTCATCCGCCGACCAGCCCTCGTCGGCCATGCGGTAGGACGCGATGGCCATCCCGGTGCGATCATCGCCTAACCGGCAGTGTACAAATATCTTCTTGTCGCGGTTCTCCGCGATTACTTTAAGGAAGCGGGCAAAGGGTTCGTCAGTGGGAAACGGGCAATGCCAGGGGATCGAAACGTACTGCATTCCGAGCTTCGTCACCGCTGCTTTCTCGTGATCGTTCGGGCCACTGCGCATGTCGACGACAATGGAGACCCCCATGTCCTTCAAGGTCTTGAGCCCATCAACCCCAGGCTGACCGCCGCGAAACAGATTCGGAGTGACTTCACCGAAATTCGGGAGTCCCACCGAGTTCTTTCGCGTTCCCATCGAATGTTGCGAAGGAAGATTGCTGCTTTGGTCACCGGACTGAGCCGCGAGCAGCCCCGCAAAGCAAGCCAGGGCAAACAGAAGAGTTGAAGATCGGTTGCGAAAAGTTTTCAAGCTCACTGGTGGTTGGATGCGCGCATCTGGCGCAGAAAGAACCTTCTCTGTTTACTGGCTAAGCTTGATAGCCAACTGGCGCTCGGGCTGTGTCATCTCGCTCCACAGCTTCTGCAAGTCGGCCTGCACACTCGTATTATCCGGCTCCTTGCGCAATGCCATTGCGAACCAGCGATAAGCCGTCGGAAGGTCATGCGGTGTGCACAATCCCGCCGAATAAAGTGCACCCATCTCTACCATTGCCCTTGCGTTCCCCTGGTTCGCGGAAGGTTTTAGCAACCGCAAGCCGCGATCGCAATCCTGCGAAGCGCCGCGTCCATAAAGATATTTCTGCGCCTCCGTGACCGGATCTGCCGATGGAACCACCGGACGCGGCTTCGGCGCAGGTGCTTTCGCAGTTGGTTTGGCTGGGGGCTGCGCAGAGGCATCTTCGGCGTCGTCCCCGTTATCCGCCAAAGATGTTTTATCGACCGAAGGATCTTTTCTGGGAGGTGTCGCACCCGCTTTGTCGGAATTCGTCGGGGCGGTTGTCGCGTCCGGCGATTTAGAAGTGTCATTCGAAGCCGGAGCAGATGCCGCAGGATTTCCGGATGCAGCAGGGTTCACAGCCGGATTCGCGGCTCCCGACGGAGTCGCCGTTCCGCTCGCAGGCGGTTGAGTTGATCCTGCGGGAGACTGGGCCGACCCACCGGCCGGAGACTGCGAATCAGGAGTAATCGATGGCGTAGCGGCCGGAGCGGGACTCGCCGACTCAGGAACAGGAGCAGGCGAACTGCTCGTCGTCGTATCCGGTACTTCCGTCGAAGTGGCGGGCTTCTTTGCTGAGGGATTCAGCCATGCGAATCCCTGATCCTTCCAGCGTAGATAACCAAATCCGACGGCCAGAGCGAGAGCAACCGGAATCAACACGTATTTCCAGGCTCCCGATTTCGGTTCGTCGTCGTCTTCGAGCAGGTAGTCGAGATTCCCTGAGCCGTGCGCGTGACCCGGGTTGATGCTCAGGCTGTCCCGCGTCCGTTGAACCGCACGGCGAGGTGCAGCGTCCCCGAGCCCGAGAAACGACGGTCCACTGATTGAGGGCGAGGGCTGATCGTCCTCTTGAGTAACCGGAGCAGGCGAGGGAGTTCGCGGTGGGTCCGCACTCCGCACTGGGGCCGCCTCCGTACGAATGGGTGTCGGTGCAGCCGGTGTTGGCGCCGGCTGAGGCGCCGTTGCTACCGGCGCGAGTAGCGTGGCCCCGCACATGCCGCAGAAGCGGTTCTCGGCCGGATTTTCGTTACCACACCGGGGGCAGCGCACTAATCCTCCTAACACACTCTATAGATTACGATATCTTGAAGCTCCGATGCAGAAAGGGCTCCACGGGAACCTGCTGGATTAACCGTATCCCCCGGCGCTCGACGACCTGACATTCCCAAGACAATGAGCAATCCGCCGCCTGCCGGAAAATTCAGCACAGTCAGTGTTCAAGGACGCAACCTCGAAGTCCTGCGCATACCAGGCGATCCTAAGCTTCCCGAACTTGTCTTTCTGCACGAAGGCCTCGGATCGGTCTCCCACTGGCGAGACTTCCCTGGCCGTGTCGCGGCTGCAACGAGATGCCCAATCACGGTTTACTCTCGCTATGGCTCAGGTCAGTCCGACGTTCTGCAGGGAGCGCGTAACGTCTGCTACATGCACGATGAAGCTCTGGCTGTCTTGCCAGATCTTCTTCGCCAACTAGGGATCGAGAACCCCATCCTGATCGGCCACAGCGACGGAGCGTCAATCGCAATTATTTATGCGGGAGCTCACAACCGCGGACGTGGACTCGTACTGCTCGCTCCGCATGTTTTCGTCGAAGACTTGAGTATCTGCAGCATCGCGGCTGCCAAACTGACTTTCGAAACTACGAATTTGCCCATGCTTCTCGCCCGCCATCATCGCGATGCCGCGCGTACGTTCTGGGGATGGAATGATATCTGGCTCCATCCCGACTTCCGCAGCTGGAATATCGAAGAATACCTGCCGCGAATCAACTGCCCCACTTTCGTAATTCAAGGACTTGAAGATCAGTATGGAACGATGGCGCAGGTCGAAACCATCCGCAAAAAGAGTGGGGGGCCGGTAGAAGTGCTGACTCTGCCGGATTGTCAGCATTCGCCGCAGCGTGATCAGCCGGAGGCCGTGCTCGACGCGATCACGCGGTTTGTGGCAGCGCTCGCAACACGCGAACCCGATCCCCATGACATCCCTGGCGCAAGTTCTACGCCTCGAAACGATCCAGAATAGAATGGCCGGGGGTAGCAAGGAGGTGCTCGTGCGCTTCTTCCCGTCCTGCGTTCTTATCATGCTTTTTTTCCTTCTCGTGGCATCCGCGCAGGATGCGCCTCCGGCGCTCGTGCAAGTTCCCCCCGAGACTGTACAAAACCTGCTCCTGCGACGAGTCGCCCCGAGCTATCCGCCGCTCGCTCGGCAGGCGCGCATAAAAGGTGCGGTGGTTCTGAACGTGATCATTAGCAAATCGGGTGACATTCGCCGTGTGCTACTGATCAGCGGACATCCCCTGCTGGCGCCCGCAGCGATCGAGGCCGTCAAGCAGTGGAGGTATCGTCCTTACGAGCAGGACGGGCAGCCAGTCGAAATTGAAACCACCGTTCAGATCAACTTCAGTCTGCCCGAACATCCTCTGGCAGGAGGGATCGTCGGAGATGGCCCTCCCGGCTCTTCGCCGATGCAATCGATCGTAGGTCAGGTGCATCTCTGTCAGGAGTCGCCCGCAGACTCGCTTCCCAAACGGGTTCGGGTATCGCAGGGAGTCATGCAGGCCCTTATCATCCAGAAACAAACTCCCAAGTATCCGGAGGAGGCGCGCAGCGAATACATTGAAGGTAAGGTCCTCATCGCGATCGAGATTGGTAAGGATGGCGCCGTCTGCGATGTTGCCCTGATCAGCGGTCACCCGCTTCTGGCGCCTTCAGCAATTGACGCCGTACGCCAGTGGAAGTACCGCCCTTATTTGCTCAACGGACAGCCGATCGAGATCGAAACCCAAGCGCAGGTAAACTTCACGCTGACGAAGAAATAGGCCGCATCCCCCTCGGAGTCAGGCGGCCTGATCATGGGATTGCTTAAGACCGGAATAAACTTGCGGGAATCGCAGGACCTGCGATCGAGAGAAGATTCCTTGCAGTTTACCCTGGGAGACGACGGCCATCTCGTCCACCCGGTTGCTCGTCATCAATTCCAGAGCTTTCACTACCGGCATTTCCGGAGTGACAGACAAGATGCCGCTCAGAGGCCGCATCAGGCTCTGGACGCTAGTCTGACTCCATGTATCGCGGCTCACCTTCCTCACATCATCAGCCGTTACAATACCCGCCGCGTGATGATCTTGCATGACAACGAAGCAGCGATTCCCACTGTGGAGAAGATATTCGTCCACGAAATCCCGAACGCTGAGATAGCTCTCCACACTGGCGCAGTCGCGTTCCATGACGTCGGCTACGGTGTGTCCGCGCAATCCGGCCATAACGCCCACCTGAAGATAGCTGCCGCGCGCCGCGTCCCATAGAAACCAGCCAATGAAGGCCATCCAGAGCGCGCCGAAACCACCTCCGACAAAAAATCGATAAACGCCGTACACGATGAAGAGGAGTGCCACTGCCTGCCCGACCTGGGCAGCGGCTCGGGTGGCACGATCCGCGTTGTGTGTGATCCACCATGCGATAGCGCGCAGCACGCGTCCGCCGTCGAGCGGGTAGCCCGGGATCATATTGAAAATGGCCAGGGCGATGTTGATGTACCCGAGCCACAACAGAACGGCGATGACAGGATTTCCTGGTTCGCTGGATGGCAACCAGCCCGTCGCCCTTACGATTCCCATGCAGATCAGGCCGATCACAAAGCTCGTCAGAGGTCCGACGATTGCAATCCAGAATTCGGTCTTGGCATCGCCGGCCTCAGACTCGATCTGAGAGACACCTCGGAGCGCAAACAACGTGATTGCCCGCACCCGCAAGCCGTGCGACTTTGCCACGAGGGAGTGAGCCAGTTCGTGCAGAAGTAGTGTGACGAAGAACAAGACCGAGGTAATGAGGGCGGCGGTCCAGATCATGGCCTCGTTCCACTGGGGTGTGACCGCATGAAAGTGAGAGGCGAGCGAGAACGCAATCAGCAGGGCAATGACGAACCAGCTGTAATGTAGACCGATTTCGATGCCCGCAATTCGTCCGAGCTTGATCTGGGGCCGCACAATAAAAACGCTTTCTCAGTGGTTTAGATGCGGGAAGACGAGTCTGGAGTAGCCGTGTAATTCGCTCTGCGCCAATCGCGCCCTCAATGGTGACGCTGTGCTGCCCGCACAAACGGAACGGCGGAAGCGGAGCATGGCGGACCATTTCAACAGCAGGTGCTTTCGAAATGATGCGCGACCTCCACCTCCGCCCGTGCACTGGTTATTTCTTTGGACGGGACTCCGGGGGAACCAAGCCTGCCAGACGGTAGTAACCGACGAGTTGTCCGTAGTGTTCGCCGCAGTGTTCGATAAAACCGTAGGCCATGTCGTAAACCCTGACTTGCTGATTGGCGAAGGGATCGACGATAAGGTCGTTCATCCCTTTATCGCCTTTAGCCTTGATGGCGGCGGCGCCGTCCGCGAAGGATTTCTTGACGAAGGCCACAACGTCCGCCTTTGTTTTGTATTTATCCCGGCTTGGGTTTTCATCGATAGCGCCCTTCTCCCCAGTCACAGGATTGGTGAAGTAGTAGTTGGCTCCGGCCGCGTGCAGCAGCTGTTGAGCGAAGCTTCGCTGTGCTGGAGTGGGCTTAAAGTCGTACTTGTCCTCAGGAAAATCTTCGGCCATGGCGATGAGCTTGCGGCCGATATCGTTCCAAGAATCAAGAACCACCTTGGCCGGTGGATCGGGAGGCTTGGGGGCTGCGTTCTTTTTCATCGCATCTTGTGCGTGTGCGGGGATTACGAAGCAGATCGAGAGCAGGCCTATGGCAAGAAACGGCAGTTTCTTCATATTGCTTTCTCCTGGGATTGATTTGACGGTCGCCATTGTACTCGGACGGGAAAGCCATGGAAAGGAGAGCGTCGCGCGCCGCTCTTCAGGAATCATCCGGACTGGACTCTTCTACGAATGACTCACAGAGTGCCAGCGGTCGGGAGGATTTCCAGATTCTCCACCGTGGCATTCGGTGAAAGAAGGATGGCTTCCAACACCGCTTGCGCGACAGTTTCGGGGGACATCATCTTCCTGCGAGGAGCTTCGGGCCATAGTGTTTTCCAGATCTCGGTGTCGGTGGCTCCGGGCAGTAGTCCAATGACGCGAATTCCCATCGCGCGAAGTTCTTCTCGCAATGTGTCGGTGAGACCCAGCGCGGCGTGCTTGGAGGCATTGTAGGCTGCCGATCCGGGGAAGACGCGTGTGGCGGCGATGGAAAGATTGTTCACGATGGTCGCGCCACGCTTCATCATGGTTAATGCAGCCTGCGTGATCAGGAACGTGCCGTCGACATTGGTAGCGAAGACGTTTCGCCAGACTGGATACGGCAGCTCATCCACGCGGAGATTCGGGTGGGCGATTCCGGCGTTATTGATCAGGATGTCAAGACCACGAAATTCGCGACGGACGACGCGAAAGAGATCGTCGACGGAGTGCGGGTCGCGGACGTCACAGGGGTGTGCGCGCACTCGGATCTTCTTACCCGCCAGTTCCCTGTCGAGCTTGCGGAGAGCCTTTGCGTCGCGGGCGGCGACGATCAGATCGCAGCCTTCGCTGGCAAGAGCGCGCGCGATGGCGAGTCCGATTCCGCGAGTTGCGCCGGTGATGAGAGCCGTGTTTCCGGCAAGGCGAGGTTTGGTGTGCGCAGGCAAACACACATTCTAACCCGGGTCCATCACGCTCAGTGGAGAACTTCGTATTCCGTCTTCACCAGGCCGCTGGAGTAGCTCTGTGTTTTTACGTGCCTCAGGCGAAGATCGTGACCCAGAGCTCCGAACAGCGGGATGCCTTGACCGATCAGAACCGGAACGCGAGTGATGATCAGGCGCTGGATCACTCCAGCGCGGAGAAATTGCTGGACGGTGATGCCGCCGTCGATGTACGCGTGCCTGATGCCACGTGCTTCGAGTTGAACAACGATCTCGGCCGGAATGCCGGACATCTGTTCGACATGTGCTTGTGGGCTTGCTGCGCGCAATTTTGAGAAATCGAGAGGCCGCGAGCTGAGTACGATGACCCGCTTGTCGCCATACGGCCATTTCGGAAATGCAAGAACGGTCTCATAGGTATTCCGGCCGATGACGAGGGCGTCGATGCTCGCGAAGAATTCGATGTAGCCGTGAGGTTCGCCGCCATCTACCGGAAGGAAATCGAGGTCTCCGTTGGGCCGCGCAATGAAACCGTCGACACTGGTGCCGATGAAAACTGATGTCATCATAGTGGGTGGTGAAACATGATTGCTCGTCCGGAGTGAGCGCTCAGATCGATTGTAGCTCGGGTTCAGCATGACGAATCAGGCGCATCGATTCTTTGCGTTGGACGGTAACATCGATTCTGAAGCATAGTGGAATCACTTCGCGAACCGGCTCAGTATGCCGGTACTCACGGAGTCGCTGATTGCAGGATTGCCGAGATAGCAGCTTCGCAATCTCCTGACCTTGTCGCTCTCCACCACAATCTGAGCCCACTTCCCTTCGTTTGTGCTTGAGGGTGTGCTCTTCGGACTGGCCCGTTGCTCTTGGAGCCGGGCGGAAATGGAGATCCTATGAATTCACTTCGAAAGCTTGGTCATGCTGCGTTGTTGGCGGCATCCATATTCAACTTCGCCCCGATGATTGCTTCAGCTGAAGAACCGGCGCGGGGAAGATTCACCTTGACCCACGACGTGCGTTGGGAAACTGCCAGGGTGCCCGCGGGAGAGTATGAGTTCGCCTATGATCCAGACAGCATGTCTCCGGTGATGACCATCACGAAAATAAGCAGTCCGCGAGCGTCGTTCATGCTCATGATTCCGGCACGAGAGGAGAGCCAGCGCCACGACTTGAATCGCCTGGTGCTCGAAACCACTCCCGACGGCAGCTACGTCAGTGCCATGCAACTGCCGGAATCCGGAGTGACCCTGCGCTTTCGTGTGCCCCATGCGGCAGAGAAGCTGATGGCCAAGGCCGCATCAACGGGTGCTGCTTCGGGAAAGTAGTAGTTGTAATTAGGCTACGTCGAGGGCGGATGCCGAACCAGGCATCCGCTCTTCTTTTTGTCTGGAATTCAAAGCTGGAGTATTTCTCTTCGATTGATGTGCCTGAAAGGTCCGCCTACGCCGCGGAGTTAAGTGGGCTCGTTCTGTGAGTTGCCACGAACATCGTCACTAAGGACGATCGCTTCGGCGATTTCCCGCATTGGGCGGCGCTTCTGGCGGCTCTGGCGCTGGATGGCAAGATAGGCCTGCTCTTCATTCAATCCCAGATCGCGCTGCAGAATGCCCTTGGCGCGCTCGACGACTTTGCGCGTCTGCAGTTGTTCCGCCAGCGTGGAGTTCGCTTCTTCGAGGCGCGCGAGCTCGATTTCAGCTCCGACCAGAAATCCAACGGTGGAAATCATGCGAATCTCGCGGCGCCGGTAGACATGATGATGGCGGTGCTGCAGGTTAATGACACCGACTACGCGTCCACGACACATGATCGGCACAGACAGAAAAGCTTCGTAACTGTCTTCGGGAAGCTCGTGGAAAAACTGAAACCGGGGATCACGCGCAGCGCTTTCGGGAATAGCCACGGGTTCACGATGCTCCGCGACCCATCCGGTAATTCCCTGCCCTACCCGGAGCTTCAGCCGGTCGACGGCATCCGGGTGCGGATTCTTGGAAGCGCGAAGGACCAGTTCGTCGCCTTCGAGCACATAGATAAGACAGGAGTCACACTTTACGAGGGCAGTGGCAAAATCGACAACGCGAGTAAGAACTTCATGAAAGCCATCAGCCGTGCTAAGGCGTACGGTGATTTCATGGAGCACATCAACATGTGAATCCTCTACTGATATCAAGGTGTCCATACAAAACATTATTGATTTTGTGGGGCTTAAGTCCAATTGCATTTTTCGATGGCTACGATAAAGGAATTCCTTGGATTTTGCTACGAAGATTCACGTCCGATGCAGGTGGCAAAGCATCGCAAGACGCAGAGACAAGACCGCCCGAACGGGTGAGCGCGGACGGGCGGACTTACTTCGCCGGAACTGCCAGCAACCAGATCAGCATCCCGAACAGGATGAGCGCTCCAAGAACCGAAAACAGTGTATGCAGCGGATGAAACTGAAAGTACGGGTTGTGGTGCAAACGATGCCTGGCTGCCAGCATGAGACCTCCTCCGGGCACGAGCCCTGCGGCAACGGATGGCTTCTTCAGGCATATTGTCGCACTTTCGGCAGGTTGATTCCAGTTTGCTATATGTCTGTGATACACCATTCGAATGCCTGAGAAGATTGTGGTCATCACCGGGACGTCGAGCGGCTTTGGTCTGCTGACAGCGGTGGAGTTTGCGCGATCGGGATTCCGCGTGGTAGCTACGATGCGCGATTTAAACCGCCGCAAAGAACTGGATGCTGCGGTAGCCGCGGCAGGCATGACAGCTAAGGTCGACCTTCGTGCGCTGGACGTCACACAGTTTGAGACAATACCGGACTTTGTGGAAGGAGCGGTGCGCGATTACGGACGAATCGATGTGCTGGTGAACAATGCCGGATTTGCAGTTGCCGGTTTCGTCGAAGACGTCAAGCTCGATGAGCTTCGGCTGCAGTTCGAAACGAACTTCTTCGGTGCGGTCGCGATGACCAAGGCGGTGCTGCCCGTGATGCGAAGGCAGCAGTCGGGACATATCATTCAGATCTCATCGATTGGTGGTATGCAAGGAACTTTGTCGCTCAGCAGCTACTCGGCCTCGAAGCATGCGCTGGAAGGATGGAGTGAGTCGCTGCGGCTGGAGGTGAATGCTCTGGGAATCAAAGTTGTGCTGGTCGAGCCGGGCGCGTTTGAAACCGGGATATGGACGCGTGGCGCGCGGATGGCCGAGGAGGCAGTGAAGCATAGTTCTCCGAATTACCAGCGCAGTCTGCGAATGCGGAGCGCGGTGAAGAAACTGCAAAAGGCCGACCCGATCGCAGTGGCAACGATGATCGTGATGATTGCACAGAATCCTCGCCCGAAGTTGAGGTATCTCGTAGGGCGGGATGCGAAAGTGCAACTCGCGCTCAAGCGGCTTCTGCCGTGGAAGTCGTACGAGAGGATGATTGCCAGCTTCTTAAAGGTAGATCAAAAGCAATAACCGCAGAGGCCACGGAGGAACACGGAGAAAATTACGCGGCTCTCAGTGTTCCGCGGCGGGAGCTACAAAAAAGTGGACCAACCAAGAGACGAAAGAATCCGGGGCTTCCGTCCGCGACCTGGTGTGTGCTGAACGACGTTACGGTTTAGCATCGAGGTCGACAGTTTTGATTGGCAAGTCCCAGTGCGCGTCGAGAATCTCGAAGCGACGCTGCTCCTCACGAGTGTAAGTTTCCTGGTCGGGCCAGAGCTGTTTCTTGATGGCGTCTTCGTCGAAGGCTTCATTCGCGACGGTCGCGTTCTTGAAGACGATGGTCACGCGGTAGTCCCAGCGTCCGTCTTCGGTGGTGTGATAGCGGGGCTGGTCCATCCAGACCTTAATCATGCGGCCCATCTCCACTTCTTTCCTGAGCAATGGGTAATGGTTCTTCTTGAACAGTTTCAGGAATTCGTCGGCGTGTCCCCACTTGGTTTTGTAGTAGTACTCAACCACGAAAGGCTTGTCGCTGGCGGATTGTGCCTGTGCGGCGAAGGGCAAAAGAGCGGTTGCGAATAAGATCGCGACCAGTAAGCGGCGGGTCATGGAGTCTCCTTTAAGCGAGTGCTTCTGCTTTTACACTAGGTCTCGATAAGGATCAAGGTCGGAGCAGCGGCGCTGCACGCCAGATCCCTGGCGCCCCTGGTAAAAGCCGGGCACTTCGGGATGACTCCAGGGTTCGATGCAATCATGAACAGATGGCAGGGATACTTCGACTGCGCGCCGTTTCGCTTGGCTCGTGGCGCTCCGCTCAGAATGATCGAGCTACATTAGGATGTCATGGATGGATCATAACGACGAGCAGGAAGTCATCAGACTATTTGAGGATGGCGATCGGGCGCTCGTGCGCGCCGACTTGAGAGAGATCGAACGCATCTATGCAGAAGACTACGTGCAAGCGGACGAGTGCGGCGCGCTCTCAAGCCGGGCGGATCTCATACAAAAGCTCGTTGCGGGAAAGATCCGATTTCTCGCGATGAAATCGACCAGCAGGTGCGTGCGGCTGTTCGATGACTTCGCGATCGTGCATGGTTCCGAAGAGGACGAGATCGAGCGCGAGGGAAGGCGACTTTTTGTCAGATACGTGTATATGGATGTTGTCGTGCGGTGCAAAGGAGCATGGCAGATTGTTGCGTCGCAGTTGGCGAATCCGTCGACTTGAAGGCTTCAAGTCCGCCGTCTGATGCGGCCCGTGGAAGGATCTACTTGTCCCACTTGCCCTAGCTTTTCGTTGATGGGCAGACCCAGCTCCTCGGCTTGCTTTAGAGACTGGCTATATAGGCGCAGCTGTCGAATCTGCTTGACCGGCCAAGCCAATAACCAAGACTGCCGGAGGGCTCCTTTCCACGTGAGAACGTAGCGGTCGCCTTCCGGTGCCAGTTCGTAGTCGCCACATTGAGCCATGCGCTGGTGTGCAATTTCAGCGCGCGCGATGAACTCCGCAAGTTCGCCTTCCTTTCCCGCCATAACAGGGTGTCGTGAGGTCAGAAATTGCTCCTTGATTTTGCGGTGAATCCGGTACAAATCAGCGGTTGAGCGCAAGGCCGGAAAACGGAATACGGGAAACTCGGGATCGCCCGGGAAGATGCGAGACTGGGACATATTATTGGTTTCGAACGCGAAACCGTCCTGGAATCGCGACTTAAAGACCAGGGCAGGGATCGTTCTCAGCCCACTGATCACCTCTGCTACTTGCGCAGAGTCCTGATTCTGTTCGTGAACATACATCAGCAGCCGCACCCCAACATTTCTGCTTGCTACTGGATCAATGATTTGACCTGCGTACTCAAATCCCAGGCTCTGAAGCTGGCCATCGCGGAATGAGAGCGAGTCGGGACTTGTCTGCGGTGCAATTTGATAACCCGCATGCAACGCAAGTTTCCCCCGGGCATGAAGACGAATTGGTCCTTCAATAAACGGATAGAGAAAAAACGCGATGGCCGCGACGGAAGCAATAGCGAGCCCGCGGGACGCGACGTGCGCTCTGGTGATCGAGTAGAGCAATGCAATGAAGGTCCAGATTGCCACGATCTGCAATCTGACGAGCGGTTCGCGGGAGGGACGCAATACCTTTCGCGTGATCTTTCCGATTCCCGGATAAGGCTCAAACTGTATGGGCAGATTTCCCTCCGCAAAAGTCTGGTCTACTCCGCGGTGCGCAGCCGATTCTGCCAGTGGCTCCATACAAACCAGATCGCGGCCGCTACGATAACGACTCCGATGACAGCGTCAAATTTGTGGAAGTACTTGCCAAGCGCGCGCCAATTCTCTCCAAGCTTCATGCCCAGATAGGCCAGCGCGAGACACCATGGCCATGATCCCAGAAACGTGTAAATGTGGAAGCGTCCGCGAGGCATGCGGGCGACGCCGGCAGGGAGCGCGATGAAGGTGCGAATGACAGGTAACAACCGCCCGACGAAAACGGCGAGATAGCCCCAACGCGCGAAGAAGCGGTCGGCCCAATCGAGTTCGCGGTGTCCCATCAGGATCCACCGGCCGTAGCGCTCGACAAGTGGGCGTCCTCCATAGCATCCGATTTCGTAGGCCACGAGCGACCCCAGATTGCAGCCGAGAGCTCCGACGGTGGCGACCCAAAGAAGTTTGAACGTGCCCTGGAAGACCAGATATCCGGCAAAGGGCATGATTAATTCGGAAGGTAGCGGGATGCAGGCAGACTCGATCGCCATGAGCAGGACAATGCCAGCATAGCCGGTCGCAGCTACAATTTTGCTGATGAAAAGGAACAGGATGGCCAGGATTTTTTCAGTCATTCGTGGTGGCCAGTGGCTAGTTTGTGAGTTACCAGTAAGAGCCTTTCGGTTTGATTGAAAAAGCGTGCAGGACCTACCTTAACAGTCTATCGAAATCTGGCGTGCGCATCGGTGAAAGATCTCAGCGTGGCAACGGACTACCTATCAGAACGCACTGCTCTTAGAACGAACCGTCCTGGGTGAAGGCGTAGCCGGGCAGGGTTGCGCCTTGAGGTCCTTTAACGACCTTGATGCGGACCGTGGGCGCCTCAGGAGCGGTGATGCCCGCAGGGCGCAGCATGGCGTATTGCGTGAACACTTCGTTGTAAACCTTGGTGACGAGATAATCCTGACCGTCAGCGTCGCTGCGCCAGACTTGTCCGAGTTGGATTGAGTTCACGGCCACAATCGTTTTCCTGAGTGTTAGGAGTGCTTCCAGAGTACCGGGGCAGGGTGGGGTCGTCAATGCCTATGGGGTTACCGACGGACAGGGGGCAGCATAGGCACTCGCCCGAGCGTCGAGACCGGCTCGCACACAAGCAGGCGATCTGGCTGCCATTCTGGCCTCGGTCGGTGGACACTCGATGGTCAGCTTGTCTTAGATATCGATCGTTCCGTGGCGGTCTACGCTCACAGTGCTTGCCGTCTTTCTCGAGACGGCCCAATCAAAATCAGGATCGGGAACATCGAGATGATGTACGCCGCCGGGAAAGCGAATCATGAGCTTCTCGTATTCCGCCGTTTTGCGCGGCGGTTTTGAGGACGTCCTCTTTCGCGCTGGGCGTCCACTCGTGCAGGTAATAGACGGAGCGCACCTGCGCCTGCAGCATCTCTTTGGCGCATCCGAAGCAGGGGCGCATGGTGGTGTACATGGTGCTGCCCGCGGTGGAAATGCCGAAGCGTGCGGCCGCGAGGATGGCGTTTTGTTCGGCGTGAACGCAGATGCAGAGGTCGTAGGCTTCTCCGGATTTGTAGGCCTTGTCGCGATTGGCGCAGCGATAGCATCCGCCGTCGAGGCAGTTGGGCATATTCTCAGGAGTGCCGTTGTATCCGGTGGAAATGATGCGATTGTCGAGCACGATGATTGCGCCGACGCGATTGCCCTTGCAGTTCGCACGCAGCCGGACTGCCATGGCGATATTCATGAAATATTTGTGCCGGTTCTCGCGCGCGTCGCGGGCGGCTTGCGGCTCATGGAGCGCTGGGGTCTCGTGGAGTGCGTGAGAACCAGCGTGAGTTTCGGTCGGAGGTGATGGCGTGGCGGAATCAGGTTCGGGGTGTCCATTGTGCTTGGGCATGGAGTTTCTCGCCTTATTGGTTCGCGGATATTATGCGCCAATGCTGTGAGCGGTTGTCGAACGTCATGCGTCGAAATCCGCCCAGATGAGGTGGTACCCCCCTCCTGGGTAGTGTAGTGAAATCATCGAGTTAGAGAGAAATTTGAATTTGATCCTAGGGCTGCAACGAGATGCGGGGAAAATCTTGGAAAGAAAGTAGTTACGGGCAAACATCTCCTAGGCTCAGGTCCGACACCGGCTTAAATGGGATACGCCCAGTCAGAACGCGCCACGATAACGCCTTTCGGGAACAATTTCGATTCGGCCAAAGCTACACCCGGCTCGCGCCTCCGTGTCACTCGAGGAGCGAGCCATTTTTTCGGCATTTGGTTTTCAAAGAGCTTGCTTATCGCTTTGAGGGCTGAATCCTAAACCTCTCGGCATCCGAGCATTCCCACTCAGACCAACGTCGGGATTGAATGGGCCACCGTTTGTCCTTCGATCGGTCTTTTTTCGCCCAAAACAAAGCCCCCATCGGACCTGAGTCCGTGGAGGCAAGGCACACTCGTGACTCAAATAACGTCTCAAGAAAGATCAGGGATGTCGGTGAGGGCGGTCACTGCTGATCGTGACCCGAAACACGCCAAAGTGCTCAGCGGCAGAGTTGGCTAACTCGCAGGGATCAGTACCGTCACGGACGCCACGCACTTCCAGGTGCCGTTCAAGTTGACCCAAGTGTCGAGAAAACGCTCGCGGCGTGTCACGGACTTCCCTTTCTCCTTGCTTTGCGTGCGAAAGATGCCCAGAACCAACGCCGAATTCCCGTAGACATCCACTTTACTTTGTTCAGTGACCGCTTGCGAAGGCGCCTGATATCCCGAGCTTTTCAGGCTCACGAGGAATTCCCGCTTTGTCTGTATGCTGCCATCAATGTCGATGGAAACGAAGTTGTCAGCCAAAAGCATGTCGAGCGCTTTCGTGTCATTGGTTTCGAGAGCGCGGTTCCAGGAATTATCGAGCGCGAGCACGTGCGCGCCCGCATCGGACTGTGCGAAAGCCGGCTGTGCCAGACACAAGCTGAACCAAAATGCAGTAGCGAACGCGAGCACGGATCTCATGCCTTACCCTCAATCAAGGAGTCCGCATTGCCGCTCATTTTGTCAGACATCCCGCCGCGAAAAGCAACAAAACCTCTGCCCAGGGTTGACTTAAGGGGATACCCTCCTTTTCAGAGACACCCACGCTTTGCTATAGACGCGAGGGATAGGTCAGCCAACAGTCTTGCAGCTGGACAAGAGCCGTGAGGTCGGCAGCATCGGTTCCCACACAACGAAAACCGCGTTGTATGGGCCACGCGTCCTTTTTCGCAGATACCCACGCTTTGGGCAAAAGTACTAGACGGCTGCCCGCCAAGCAAAGCTTGGACAAGCGGATTACGTGGGTCACGGAGAACAGGAATTAGCGTCGTCTGGCGGCGGGTTTTAAGAGACGATCAGGCCCGCCGGCATGCGTTATACCCGCAAAAGAATAACTCCAAAAAACGGCCGGAAGTGGGCAAGCATGGATTTCCACTGTCGCATACCTAATCGGATTTTGCGCGGCTGGCCGGCGGGACAATTCCGTTCATGCGGAGATACTCCACCATCTGGCCGTAATGATCGTAGGCGTGGGCCACTCCGAACTCGGTGCGGTCCAGACGCGCGGCCTTGCCCGGCGCGAACGGCTGCAACATGTTTTCCGGCGTCAGGGTTGCGGCGGCCTTGTGACCGACAGCGAACGATTCCCTGAGAAACTTCAGGGTGTCGGCCTTGGTCTTCATGTCCGCCGGGCCGTTGCCGTCTTTGACGATTGCGGGCACGGCATCGCCCGTGATCGGAGACCAAATGAAATAGTTGGACGAAGCGATGTGCTTGACCTGAACCGCAAAGGAGCGAACGCCCTTGAAGTCATCTCCGGAGATGGTCAGGCCCTCGGGAGTGAAGTTGAATTTTTCTTCTGGCATGGCTTCGGCCGCTTCGACCACTTGCTTTTCGACGGCGCTGATCTCGCGGTCGACCATGGCGGCCAGGGTTGTCGGTTGCGAGGGTTGCGTTTGAGCTTGAGAGAAAACCGTAGTTGCCATAAGGGCGATGGCCAGAAGCGCATAGGAAGGACGCAACATCGTAAACTCTCCTTTGGACTGTAGTCGGCGAACCAGTCGGGCTGGAGACTTAGACGCGAACGGAGCTGGTTTGGTAAGAAGATCGCTCCGAAACATGGAGCGGCCGAAGATTTACGGCCCAGCTGGGAGGGCCGATATTGGAGCCCTCCTTCTCAGAGGGAGAACGCTAAATAGAGAACGCTAAATAGTAGGGGCGGCCTTGGCGGCCGCCCTGAACTCAGCCTAGGTCGAAACGACCAGGTTCGCACCTTACAATCAAAGTTTCGCGCTCGCTTTGATGGATGTCAAGAAGGAATGCGTCTTGCCAAACTTAGGTGTGGCCCCGGTGAGACTCGAACTCACGACCTCTAAGGTGCGAACCTAGTGCTCTATCCAGGCTGAGCTACAGGGCCCCTTCGCTTGTCAACGCCCAACCATCAGAACCTGTTTTCGCACCAACAACGTTCGGACTCACGACTGCTTCCGCCACAATTCTTCCACGCGACGCGTTCGCTGACTGTTACCAAGAAACAAATTCTTCGCCGGATTTCCCGGTGTGGGAATGCGTCGGGACGGAAACAGCCTCGCTTCGCCGAGCTTCGCCTCGAATGGACAGCCGAGGGCGGCTGTCCCCACATGGTTCTTGCCGATCCAAGCAAAAAACCCCACTTCTGGCAAAATCCGCCAGAAGTGGGGCACCCTCTTTGTCTAGCTGACAGCGGATGGCTGACAGCTCGCGGGCGAGGCGCCCGCGCCAGATACGTCTTAGTACATGTCGCCCATGCCGCCGCCGCCGCCGTGTCCACCCGGCATCGGAGCTTCCTTCTTTTCAGGAATCTCGGCGATCAAGGCTTCGGTAGTCAGCATCAGGCTGGCGATAGAGCCGGCATTCTGCAGAGCGGTACGCACGACCTTTGTCGGATCGAGCACGCCAGCCTTGACCAGATCCTCGTACTCATTGGAGAAGGCGTTGAAGCCAAAGTTGTTCTCCTTCGAATCGAGCACCTTGCCCAGAACCACAGCGCCTTCTTCGCCAGCGTTCTCGGCGATCATGCGCAGGGGCTCAGTGATGGCGCGCTTCACGATGTTGATACCGATCTGCTCATCGCCTTCGGCCTTCACCTTGTCGAGCGCGCTGGCGCAACGGGCCAGAGCGACTCCGCCGCCGGGGACAATTCCCTCTTCCACGGCTGCGCGCGTCGCATGCATCGCGTCTTCCACGCGGGCTTTCTTTTCCTTCATTTCGGTTTCGGTCGCGGCGCCGACTTTGATCACGGCTACGCCACCGACCAGCTTCGCCAACCGCTCCTGCAGTTTCTCGCGGTCATAGTCGCTGGTGGTCTTGTCGATCTGGCTGCGAATTTCTTTCACGCGGCCTTCGATCTCAGCGTGCTTGCCTTTGCCTTCGACCACCGTGGTGTTGTCCTTGTCGATGGTGATCTTCTTGGCCTGGCCGAGGTCGGAGATCTGGACGTTCTCGAGCTTGATTCCGAGATCTTCGGTGATGGCCTTGCCGCCGGTGAGGATGGCGATATCCTGCAGCATCGCTTTGCGGCGATCGCCGAAGCCAGGAGCCTTAACGGCTGCGACTTGCAGCGTGCCACGGAGTTTGTTGACGACGAGGGTGGCGAGCGCTTCGCCTTCCACGTCTTCCGCGATGATGAGCAGCGGCTTGCCGCTCTTGGCGATCTGCTCGAGCAGCGGGAGCAGGTCCTTCATCGAGCTGATCTTCTTTTCGTTGATCAGGATGTAGGCGTTCTCGAGTGCGGCTTCCATGCGCTCGGGATCGGTCACGAAGTAGGGCGAGAGGTATCCACGATCGAACTGCATGCCTTCGACCACTTCGAGCTGAGTCTCGAGCGTCTTGGACTCTTCGACGGTGATGACGCCGTCCTTGCCGACCTTCTTCATCGCTTCGGCAATGATCTTGCCGATGGTCTCATCGTTGTTGGCCGAGATGGTGCCGACCTGCGCGATCATGCTGTCGTTGTTGACGGGCTTCGACAGCTTGTCGAGTTCGCCGGGGAGGCGGTTGCCTTCCTTGTCGAGCTTGCCGGCGATGACAGTGACGGCCTTCTCGATGCCACGCTTCAGGGCCATCGGATTGGCTCCGGCAGCGACGGTCTTGACGCCCTCACGGAAGATAGCCTGGGCAAGAACGGTGGCGGTTGTAGTGCCGTCGCCAGCGACGTCCGAGGTCTTGGAAGCAACTTCGCGGACCATCTGGGCGCCAGTGTTCTCGAGGCTGTCTTTGAGTTCAATTTCTTTGGCTACGGTGACGCCGTCTTTGGTGATCGTGGGCGAACCGAATTTCTTTTCGATGACGACATTGCGGCCCTTGGGGCCGAGTGTGACTTTTACGGCGTCGGCGAGTGCGTTGACGCCGCGGAGGATCGCCTGACGGGATTCCTCTCCGTGAACAATGTGCTTTGCCATGTTTCAATCTCCTTATGAGCTGTGAGCTTTGAGCCGCGAGCTGTGAGCAAAAGCTGCTTGCTGCCGGCTTCTCGCTAAATCTCTTGGTTCATCTTTCGGGAGATCCTTCGCTTCGCCTGAAAAACGGCTTCGCTCAGGATGACACCGATCGGATGGAACTTACTTTTTCGAGCCGGCGAGTTCTTTCTTGGCCGGGGCTGATGCGCCGGTCAGGATGCCGAGGACTTCGTCTTCCTTCATGATGATGAACTCTTCGCCATCAATCTTGATTTCAGTGCCGGAGTACTTGCCGAACAGAATGCGGTCGCCTTCTTTGACGGCCAGCGGGAAGGTCTTGCCTTCATCGTTGGTGCGGCCTTTGCCGGTGGAAATGACTTCGCCCTCCTGCGGCTTGTCTTTAGCCGAGTCGGGAATGATGATGCCGCCGCGGGTGGTTGTAGCTTCTTCCACGCGACGCACCAGAATACGGTCATGGAGCGGTGAAAACTTCGCCATGGTGTGAACTCCTTTCAAGAAGTTGGAAGTTGAATGTGTTTCGATTAACTGAGTGCAACCCTATGATTCTAAGAGGTTCGGCGAGCTGTTAGCAGTGTCGCCTATCGAGTGCTAATTCTACAAGGCAGGGTGTGCATTGTCAAGCGGGCGGCGGGTCGGAGAAAATTTAAAGAAAGGCCTTGACTTTTTCGTAGTGTTATACTTAACTACATCACTATAGATGCCTGCCAAACTCGCGCGCGAGAGGGAAGCAGGCCGACTTAAACGCTGAATCTTGAGGAGGAGCAACATGAAATCCGTACGCTCGGCAGTATGGCTGGTTTTGATCGCGCTTTCAACCGTGGCTTTTGCTCAATCGGACGGGCAAAAGTCGTTCGACAAGCTGAAGACTCTCGCAGGCGATTGGGAGGGGCCGGTGACCGTGAATCCTCCAATGGAAGGAATGAGCGGTGGAGACAAGGTGCACGTTTCTCTGCGAATCACGTCGCGGGGGAATGCCATTGTGCACGAGATGCAGGAAACCGGAACGCCACTGGATGCGACGAAGTACGACCATCCGGTGACGATGTTCTATCTGGATTCCGATCACCTGACGCTGCTGCACTATTGCGATGCGGGAAATCGTCCGCGGATGACGGCCAAGCCTTTGATCGACGGCAAGACGCTCGATTTCGATTTCGCCGACGTCGCCGGGAACCTGGAATACGGGCACATGCAACACTCTACTTTCACCGTCGTTGATGCAAATCATCACGTCGAAGATTGGACATTTTTGATGCCTGGGGACAAGTTGATGCATGCGCACATGGACCTGACGCGAACGAAATAATGGGAGCGATCACACCGGAAGATCCAGGACACGTCAAAGCAGGACACCCCAATGGACCGTGAGTTTAACGACAATCAACCGATATATCGCCAGCTGCGCGATCGCCTCGTGGCGATGATTCTCGACGGTGTGCTGAACGAGGGCGATCCCCTGCCCTCGGTGCGCAACGTGGCGGCGGAGTATCGGGTGAATCCGCTCACGGTCCTGAAGGGTTATCAGGAGCTCGTTGACGAGGAACTGGTGGAGAAGCGGCGAGGTCTGGGTATGTTCGTGAAGACGGGAGCGCGGGATTTGTTGCTGCGGGGGGAGCGCAAGAAGTTTCTCGCGGAAGAATGGCCGCGCGTTTATGCCACGATGCAACGGCTGGGACTCAAGCCGGAAGATCTGCTGAACGGAAGAAACGGCCAATCGACAAAAGTAAAACCGTCGTCGCCAGAATCAGCAAAGGCGCATCGGGAAGAAGAGGAGCACTGAAGCCATGGCATGCATTGAAGCACGCGGGCTGAGAAAGACTTTTGGAAGGACAGTCGCGCTCGATGGGGTAAACCTGATGGTTGAGGAAGGGCGGATCCTCGGGCTGATTGGTCCGAATGGCGCGGGCAAAACAACGGCGCTGAATGCGATTCTGGGGCTGACTCCGTTTGAAGGCGAGTTGAGAGTACTGGGGCGAGATCCGTGGAACCAGCGCGATCAGTTGATGCGGGATGTGTGCTTCATCTCCGATGTAGCGGTACTTCCCCGCTGGATGCGGGTTTCGCAGGTGCTCGAGTACGTGGCGGGCGTGCACCCACGGTTTGATCGGGAGAAGGCCGAAGGATTTCTAGTGAAGACAGACATTCAGCGGGACAGCAAGGTGCGAGAACTCTCGAAAGGCATGGTGACGCAACTCCATCTCGCGCTGGTGATGGCGATGGATGTGAGACTGCTGGTGCTCGATGAGCCGACACTGGGGCTGGACATTCTGTATCGCAAGCAATTCTATGATTCCCTGCTGAGCGACTATTTTGACCAGAGCCGAACGATTGTGGTGACAACACATCAGGTGGGTGAAATCCAGAATGTGCTGACAGACCTGATGTTTATCGAGCGCGGGCGGATCGTTCTGAATTGCAGCATGGATGAATTCGAGGAACGGTACGCAGAAGTAAAAGTCTTGCCGGAACAAATTGCAGCGGCCCGAGCGTTGAAGCCCATGCAGGAACGGCAAGTGCTGGGGCGAAGCATCATGGTGTTCGCAGGAGTGGATCGGCGGAAGCTGGCGACACTTGGAGAGGTTCATACCCCAAGCGTTGCGGACCTGTTTGTGGCAGTGATGGGAAACAAGAGCGGACTGTCCCAAGGAGCAGCGTGATGAACAGTCAGAGCAACACAATATCCGGCAGCGAGGTTGGAACGGGCGTCGGCGCACATATAGCCGGATGGCCCACGAACCCGTTCTTGTGGGCGCTTCGGCGGGAGTTCTGGGAGTACCGATCTCTCTACATAGCACCGCTCGCTGCGGCCGGAATTTTTCTTGTTGGGTTCATCGTGACTATTGGACACCAGATCACGAATGTGCGCGGGATGAGCGGCATGGATGCGATGGAGCAGCGGAATGCGTTGGCCGGCCCGTACGACATGGCGTCCGGATTGATGATGGCGGTTGGGATGATCGTGGGCGCGTACTACGCTCTGGAGGCACTCTACGGAGAGCGGCGTGATCGCAGCATACTTTTCTGGAAGTCGCTGCCAGTGTCGGATCTTACGACGGTGCTGGCAAAAGCGTTCATTCCCATCATCCTCCTGCAACTGCTCTGCTGGATGATCGCGGTCGTGCTGCAGTTTCTGATGCTGCTCATTCAGAGCGCTGTCATGGCGGGAAGCGGGGAGCATGTTTCGATGCTGTGGGCGCAGTTGTCGCCGATCGAAATGTGGATCATGTTGCTCAACCACCTGATTACGGTCCATGGGCTGTACTATGCGCCGTTCTACGGCTGGATGCTGCTGGTCTCGAGTTGGGCGCGGAAGGCTCCGTTTCTGTGGGCGGCGCTACCCGTGCTCGCGCTCGGTGCGCTTGAGAAACTCGTATTGAATACGAGTTACTTTTTTCACATGCTGGGCGACCGGTTGGGGGGCAATCCAGCGGTTGTATTCGTGAAAGATTGGCCGGCAGATCCGATGACACAACTGATGCCAGGACACTTCTTGCTCAGTCCAGTTCTGTGGTCGGGACTGATCTTTACCGCACTGTGCGTGGCGGGGGCGGTGCGGATGCGGCGGTATCGCAGCCCGCTGTAGGGCTCCAATAAAACGCAACGGCAAGCGGACTGTAGACGGCAGCCCGGACAGGAGAGGTGTGAAATGACCCGAACGATTGCACGAATTGCGACGCGCCACAGAGCGAGGCTCGTCGGTCTGTATTACCTACTCACGACATTCACGGGGTCATTCATTCTGTTCTTTCACGGCAGGTTGGCTTTCACGGCTGACCTTATTGCGATCGCTTTCTTTCTCGCGTTCACTGTCGTCTTTAATGACCTGTCGAAGCCTGTGCCTCGACAGAAAGACCACTGATCCAGCTGGGTATTGAGCGGCGCCGGATTTTTGACTGCATAAGAAGGAGACAAAATATGCGTCTACCGATATTGGTTCTTCACATTTTCGGTGGCACCTTGGGAATCTTATCCGGATTTCTGGCGGCGTTCCTTCGCAAGGGATCTCGCCCACACGCCATTGCAGGCGAAGTATTTGTGGTCTCGATGCTGACGATGGCCGCTGCGGGTACGACGCTGGCGGTGATGAAGTCTGAGCCTGGAAATATTCTGGGCGGGACTTTCACGTTCTATCTGGTGGCGACGGCGTGGATGACGGCGAGGCGCTCAGAACACGGAATCAGTCGTTACGATTGGGCTGGACTGGCGGTGGTCTTCGCCGTGGCGGCATCCGAGCTGGTGCTAGGTACGCGGGCCGCGATGAGTCCGACGGGGATGGTGTATGACTATCCGCCGGGACCATACTTTTTCATTGGGACGGTGGCGCTGCTGGCCTTCGTCGGAGATGTGCGTCTGTTGTCACGGAAAGGCATCTCGGGCACACGGCGCATTGCGCGTCATCTGTGGCGGATGTGCTTTGGTCTGTTTATCGCCTCTGCGTCCCTGTTCCTGGCCCGGCAACAGCTCTTTCCGCAATTGATGCGGAAGTCGGGTACGCTTATTCTGCTCAGTTTCCTGCCACAGGCTCTGTTGGTTTACTGGCTGATCCGAGTGCGGTATGGCAATGTGCTGAAGAAAAGATCTATCGCATTGCGCCATGCGTGATGGAGACTACTGGTTCCGCGGAAGATTTTCTAAGCGAGACCCTTAATTCCAGGAAGTGTGTTGATTTAATATGTCCCGACTGTTGCGCTAAAGCGCACTGTGGGGGATCTCATGCGTTACGGCCCGCGTTTGCGCAGTTTGCTTTTCTTGTCATTGGTGACATTGTTCGCCGCCACGGCTTTTGCTGATGTTTTGACTAGCGCCGATCTCACACATCTTCGCAACGTTGGTGGCGTGGCTATCTCGCCCGATGGACGATTGATCGCGTATACGGTCGTCACTCGGGAACAACCCGGGCGACCTTCAGGGCAGCTTTGGGTGATGGATGTAAGCAGCGGAAGGACGATCCGGCTGGGCGGAGACAAGCCGGCGGGAGGTCCGGTATGGTCCCCTGACAGTAAATGGATTGCTTACAGCGGCGCGGAGGGTGACAAGCACGGATTGATCGTTGCGCATCCCGATGGCACAGAGACGACGTTCCTGGCACCTGTCGGAGGCACGAATTCTCCGTTGCCGGGAATGGGTAAATCGGTGACTTGGTCCCCGGATGGAAAGGAGATCGCGTTCATCTCCTCTACCCCGGGTGAGGAAGCGGCCGAGGCGAGCGGCGACCCAATGGTCATCACGCGCTATTTGTACAAGCCAGACTACGGCGAAGGAATGACCCGCTTCAATGACAACCAGAGACTTCACATATTTGTGGTGGACCTTGCGTCAAAGCAAGTGCGGCAACTCACGCAAGGAAATTTCGACGAGCACTCCATTGACTGGTCGCCGGATGGGAAAAAATTGGTATTCGTATCAAATCGTGAACCGAATCAGGATGAGTTCTTCAATTACGACTTGTTTACGCTTGATCTAGCCGACGGCAGCATTCATCGGCTGACGGCAACGGAATATTGCGAGTATGAGCCGCTCTGGTCTCCTGACGGGAAGTACATCGTATATAGCGGAACGCGGCGAGGCTTGACCGATCGCGAGACCACGATGGAAGACACGCATGTATGGATGATGAATGCGGACAGCAGCAATCGGCGGGAGATTGGCGCTGTGCTGGATAACCGGCAAGGCCCACCGCACTGGGCTGCGGACGGCAGCGCGGTCTACTTCACGATCCAGGAGCGTGGGAGTGAGTTTCTCGTGCGGCTGCCGCTCGCGGGCGGCAAGCCGGAATATGTGCTGAGGGATCCGGGATACATTGGCGCTTGGTCCGTGGCGAAGAATGGATCGCTGGCTTACGCTTACTCGTCGCCGATGGACGCGGCCGAGCTTTATTACAAATCCGGCTCTGCGCCGGCACGGAAGCTGACCGATCTTAATCATGACCTGCTTGCGAACAAGACGATTGCTCCGGTGGAATCCTTCACATTCACGAGCAACGACAACAAATTTGAAGTTGAAGCGTTTCTTACGAAACCGCCCGGGGTCACGGAAAACTCAAAGCATCCGATGATCGTGGTGATTCATGGTGGTCCGCATGGAGCCAACGGGCCATGGTTCAGTTTCAAGAACCAGGTTTATGCCGGACACGGGTTCGCTGTTCTCAACGTGAATTATCGCGGGTCGACAAGTTATGGGCAGAAGTTTGCGGACGCTGTTTTCGGCGATCAGAACGGAAACGAGGCGCAGGACGTGCTGTATGGCGTGAGCTCGGCGGTACGCCGCTACTTGTGGATCGATCGGGACCGGCTGGGAATTGAAGGCGTGAGCTATGGTGGCCAACTCACAGACTGGCTGATTACCCAGACGAACGAATTCAAGGCAGCGATTCCGACCGCGGGAATCTTCAACCTGGTCAGCTATAACTACATGACCTATTACAACCAGTACGAGGAGATGGAGTTCGGAAAATTTCTGCATCAGGGGAATCTGATGGATCTGGCGTGGGAGCGGTCAGCCCTGAAGCACATCGCGGCGGCGCATACGCCTACGCTGATCCTGCATGGGGAGAACGACAACGATGTGCCCATCGCGGAGGCCGAACAACTCTTCATTGCGTTAAAGGACTTGGGCGTGGATACGGTATTTGTGCGCTATCCGCGAGAGGGACATGGGCTGTCTGAGACAAAGCATCAAATCGATGGTATGGACCGGTCGATCGCATGGTATGAGAAGCACTTTCCGAAGGCTGGTGAGGAACGGGTGACGAACGTGCAGCCGTAGCGGTCGAGTTCCCCGCTCTTCGATAGTTATGGGGACTGAGACAGCCGAATTGCTGAGGAGAGAATGAAAGCGCCCATTCTGCCGCAGACAACGCGACGAGGATGGGCGCGGTCGGTACATCGATTTTCTAGGGACCGACCTCTTTCGTCTGGTCGCAGACGCCGGTGGTCGTCTGCGAGTTCAGGACTTGCGTCCACGGTTGGCCGTTCGGGGCATTCAGTAAGGCCGGCGTGGTGAAGTCGAAGAACTCGTTCATATCCACGCAGCCTAGCTGGTTTCCGCAAGAAGGATCCTGCCAATAGATATCCCGCGCTGTAAGCGGTGGAATCGCGAACGTCTCTTCGATGAACGCCAAGATCGCGGTGTAATCGCGCGGGGTGTGAGACACGAAGTCTGGTTTCGCCCAGGGCGAGATCACGATGACGGGCACACGGAATCCGGTGAGATCAAAAGTGCCGCCGAGTTTGCCGGTGGCGCAGTATCCTGGGGAACCGTTGTTCGGGTCCGGACACTGTCCGGGACCGTAACTATCGGGCAGCGGAACCATGAAGGGCGGAATGTGGTCGTAGAGCCCTCCGCCTTCGTCGTAGCTAAGGATGAAGGCGGAATCCTGCCAAGCGTCGCTTTGCATGAGTGCCTGAATGATCGACTGCACATAGGCAGCACCGCTCTGGATGTTGTTATCAGGATGCTCGTCGAGACCGCTGGCCCCTGATGCGCTGTCGATGAAAATTACCTGCGGCAAAGCCTTGTCAGGATCGCAGGGCACCCCGCTGCACTGCCCTGCTAGACGGTTCATCAAATCGCTGACTGGAAATACTTTTTGTTGAATCGCGGGATCGTTGAAATCCTGGAAGTTCGCGAGGAACACTCCATCGTGGTAGTAGTACAGCCAACTCACGTTGGCTTTGTTCATGGAGCGGAAGAGGGTCGGCGCGGCATAGAGAGGATGGCCGGTATTGTCGGGATATTCGTGTCCGAAAGAAGTAGCAGCCATCAAGTACATGCGGTTGGGAACAGTATTGGCGAGTATGGGCGAATGCCATGCATCGCTGGTCGGGAAGAACGTGGCAAGGTCGTAATAGTAAGGAAGATCCTGCTGATTGTAGTAGCCCATGGCGCGAGTACCGTTAGGATCAATGACGGAAGGAACCGAGGTCGTGGTGTCGAGAAAGTTGTCCATCGCGAAAGAACTGTTGGTAAATGTGGTAGTCGTTAACCAGGCTGGATCACCACCGGTAAGGTCAGTATCGTGATGGCTTTCGTCCCAAGACGGTGTGACATTTTCGGTGCATACGGTTGGCTCATGGAATGGCTGCACCGGGAAATCGTTCTTGTTGTGATTGATCAGCGTGACGTTCGGATCGAAGCTGTCGATGGTTTGTGTGTCGGTGATGCCGAATTGGGCAAGGCGCGTGGGACGATAGGCTCCGAGCTGTCCGAAGTACATATCGAACGCGCGATTCTCCTGGAGCATATAGAAGATATGCTTGATCACTCCGGAATTGCCATTGCCAACGGTCACGGTTGCGGACTGGCTGATGGTGCTTCCATTGCTCGCGATCGCGGTGGCCGTATACGTGGTGGTCACTGTCGGATTGACGGTGGCAGTGCCTTGGGGCGTCGTGCACGGATTGCAGACGGACTTGCCCGAGCCGTCGGTAACAGTAAATGTAGTTGCCGTCCCTCCGGTGATTTGCCAGGCCAAAGTGACAGCCTGTCCTGGTTTGACATTGCTGGGAGATGCGGACAACGAGACGGAGAGTGGAACGGTAACCGTCACACTCTGGGGGCCGGCGGTCCCTGCGATTCCAGTCGCAGTGAGCTGGTAAGTCGTAGTCTGACTCACGGGGACGACGGCTGATCCAGAAGTCGGAAGTGGGCCTTGATCATCGCCGAATGGAATCGGCGGAGTGATGTTGATCGAAGTCGCGCCGGTAGTGGCCCACGTCAGGGTGGTGGTTTGTCCAGCGCTGACGGAAGTTGGATTCGCAATGAATTGCGTAATCTGGGGCGCAGCCGCAATTTGGACCGAGACCGAGACCGGGGTACTGTTTCCGCCTGGACCGGTAGCCGTCGCCGTGTAGGTGGTATTTACCGTCGGTGCGTCGGTTACGCTGCCTGAAGCTTGCGAGCTCGTGGTGATCGGACGAGTCGAAGCTCCAGCCGTCGCCGTGATCGTCACGGAGGTGGCGTTGGTGGTGGCCCAAGTCAAAGTGACAGTTTGACCCGAGGCGATAGAAGTTGGACTCGCAGTAAAACTGGACACCTGCGGAACATTTTCCGCAGCAACTTGGACTTTGACGGTTTGCGGCAGACTTGAGCCGCCGGAACCTGTTGCAACAGCGGCATAGGTCGTAGTCGCCATGGGCGAATCTTTGACAGTGCCTGAGGCCTGCGAAGTTGTCGTGATGGTGCGCGTAGAGGATCCGGCCGTGGCCGTGATTGTCACAGAAGTGGCATTGGACGATTGCCAAGTCAGCGTGACGCTTTGTCCGGCATTAATGGATGTTGGTGTCGCCGAGAGCGTAACGCTCGGGGCGGAAGACGATGTGGTTTTAGAGCTGCTTGCACAGGAGGAAAAACCCCAGAGAGCGAGGAGCAGGGATCCGCAAGAAATCCATCGAACAGCTTGATAATTCATTTTTGTAAGCAGTCTGACCAGCAGACATGGCGCGCAAATCAGATGCGAAATGAGAAGCGGCGGTTGCTGCTGGGTGGCTCGAGGAACCGCGAGGAGGGCCGGTTTCACGGAATCGGTCTCGCGGAATCTCTGTAAGTACTTGCAGGACTTGAATCGACTCAGCGAAAGTGAAGCATCGTCGTGATATATACGGGGGAGCTACGTGCAACCACTTTGCTGCTTGCGCTGCAGGCGCGAGATTGAGTCAGGTGATAAATCTGTTGCGGTTTATATGTTCTCGCAAACGGTGGGAGTGAGGCCGCGACAGAAATCAAGTGCGCAACGGATTTGTTTTTGTCCGCAATGTGCGGTGTCGCTGGCGATGGGATTGCCGCCCGAAGGGGCGCTGAATATGGTGGCGTGGGAGATGATCCGCGAATTGGTCAGCGCCGAACCGTCACTGAATGAGGCAGCGTGGGAAAGCCTGCGAGGGATGGCGGGATTGTTAACTACCGGAGACGAAGGAGAGACGTCGAAGAGATATCGGCGCGCAGGATGACCGGAGTTTCAAAGCCGCTCATACAGTCTGCCTTGGCGAAGTTCCGGGGCAATCTTGGCGGATTTGATCGCATGGGTTAGTTGCTGGTGCCAAGCCTTGTCGCGCCACATGCCTACGAACTGCGGACCACAGAAGTTACTAGTTGCGATCGCGAGCCATTGAGCGCTCGCGGCAGCTCGCTGCGCGCCCAGCGCACATAGTTCCTGGATCCAATCCCATTTCAAAAGCGGCCAGTCTTTGTAATCAACACTTCCCCAACATTCGGTCGTGATGAGCGGCATCTTCATTTTGCGCGACACTGCTGCGTGGCGATCGATGATCTGCGCCAGCAAATTCCGCCAGTACTCCGGCCGCGTGCGATAGGCATCTTCGGCCTTCAGGCTTAAGTTTGTGTATCCCTTGGCATCAAAGCGTTCGTAGGAGTATCCAGTTAAGGTATAGAACTCGCCATCATTCTGTTGGACCATCCAGATGTGAGGATCGAGCAGATCGAAGTAGCTTAGATCGTGTTCCAGATATTGTTCGGGAGTGTCCTCAGCGCAAGAAAAAAGCAAGGGTATCTGCGGATAGCGCTCACGGACCAAAGCAATCGCTTTGTGCATGAAATCGAGTGATGCTGGTTTGTTCCAATCTCCGTATGAGAGAGGCTTGACGAACGGGGCCCAGTCCTGGCCAGGCCATTCGTTGCAGAGATCAGTGTAGAGAATGCAGTCGAGATAGCCAGCTTGCGCGATCAGGTCGAGCGTCTTGATCCAGTTTGCGGCCATCGCCTCCGGCCCGGTGATGGTCATCCGAGTGTCGGCATCATCTTTTCTGTACCAGGTCGAGAGTCCGACCATGATCCCGCGCAGACGGCACTTGCCGAGGAAATCGAACAGCGCGGGCAGCAGCGTAATGCGGTTGACGTCGGGGGATCCCCATAGCTGCGTATTCCACTCCGGCCAGAGTGTCCATGTTCTGTGAGGATCGGCAGCCAACAGGTGTGGAAACGGGTCAATGCGTACGGCGTTATAGCCACGTAGGACGAGATCATCCAAGGCCTGATCCCAGTCTTCGTATCCCGCACCGGGCCAACGCCGTTCGATCCAAGAGAACTCCCACATGGTGATCGCGCGCGGATGCTTAGCAGCCAAGGCTCCGGCATCAGGGTTGATCGATTGCACATGAGGAGACGAAATCGCGGAGAGAGCCTTCGTCGAGATACCGGAAGCAGCCGCTGCAGTGGCGACGCCACGTAGAAACTTCCTGCGATTCATGAATGCCCCCAAAAGCCAGGTGGAATTTCGCGGACGATCGAATGCGTTTTAAGTTCTCCCCGACTCGAGCCTGTGGCCTGCGGTTTCCATCATCATTGCAAACGCCTGGGCCTCGGTGGAGGTACCCGAGCGATCGAACGTGGGCGCTCCGCAAACATGCTGCACATAGCCAAAGCGATCCACTTGAGAACGAGCAGCGCTGCGCATGTGGTCGGCAGCGACACGAAAGCGTCGCTGCAGCCATCCGCCCGATAAGCCGGTGTAAATAGCGAAGGCCAGCATCTGCGCCAAATTCGTCTCGAGAAATGTGTCCGGGCGGTCTACGACATTATGAAAGAGGCCGTCGGGCCGCTGATAGGCGAGGGAGCCATCGAGCAAATCGGTGAGGAGGGCCACGAGCCGCTCACGGTCTTCATAGCGTTCCTTTGGAAGCAGTTGGATCACGCGTGCGAGTCCAGCAGCTGCCCAACCATTTCCGCCGCCCCAGAATTCCTTCTCGTTTGCGACCTTCTCACCGTCATCCCAGATGTGCGCCAGGAGTTTCTTGCCCGGATCCCAGAGCCTCCTGCGATAGCCATCAATTTGGAGCAGTGCTTCGTCATAGTGTCCCATGGCCGCGAGAAAGCAAGGGGCGCTGAAATATCCATCGGACCACACTTGCGGTCCTTCAAAGATGTGGTACAAGGTGCCGTCTGGGGCACGTGGTGCCTTGTGCAGGATCCAGTCGAGCATTCCCTGCACGGCACTCTTGATTCCGGAATCTCCGGTCATCTGGGCGGCATGCCAATAGGCTTCGCCGCCCATGGCTGGATCGGTCGGGCCTCCTGGTTCCACGACAGCAAGCCTGCCATCCGCAGCACGTTGTACTATCGCGGCCTTCGTCAGGAGGATGACGGCTTCATTATCGCCAACCTCAAAAAACGCATGAGCTAAGACGCCCTGCTCCCAGTCGCGCCGCTGCATGGCAAGCCCAGCCGTCGCTAACAGCTTGATGCGACGCTCATGCTCGGAATGTGTTGCGGTAGCGGAGGCGGAGAATTGCGGAAGCGATAAACCTGCTCCCAGAAAGGCTGAGTTGAGAAACAGCTCCCGGCGATTCATGTTTCACAGTTCAATACGACAAAAGCATCCGAGATGCGGCATTGAGGCTAAGACTTGCAAAACGATCCGGAGAAAGACTTGCCAAGAAAGGACTGGCAGGTTGCCCTTGACTCGTCAACCTGCGTCTAAAGGCCCTCTTACTGCTGCTTTGTCTCCGAATCTTTCTTCGCCAGGGAGCGGACATAGTTCACGAGATCCCAACCGTCTTCGGTCTTGATGCGCGGACCTTCGGCGGGCATGTCGTTGTGTCCGTTCTTGATGATGTAGTAAATCTCACCATCGCTGCGGTCTTTCATCGTGTTCGGATTCGTGAAGTCCACCATGTTGAGCTTCATGTCTTTGGCGGTCTCGCCCTTGCCGTCCCCGTTGGCGCCGTGACACATGGCGCAGTCGAGACTCCACCACTTTTTGGCCCGGGCAAGAGATTCGGCTGACGACTTCACCGGATTCTGCGCCTTGGCGGCCTCGACGGGAATTGCGGAATAAGAGGGCGTATTTTGGGCCGACGCCTTGGACGGCTGTTGCTGAGCTACGACGAGGGTGACGAGGAGAAAGAAAGCTGGAAGAAGCAGTGCAAATCGGGACACAGGGAGCCTCCTTGTGAACAGGAGTAGCTTACGCTAAAGAATAGCGCTAGCGGCGGATAGCGCTGTGATTTTAATCACAGGCAGGTGTTTAGTATGGACGTCGCAGCGGTTTGCCGGCAGAGGAGAATGACGCTTATAGGAAGCCGCCGCTTCGGTGCGCCGGAGCGGCGGGCTTCCGGGCTCAGAGTAAAGCAATGGGAGGGCTGATTCTGAGCGTGATCACTCCTCATGATCGAGCGGTTTGCCGTCAGGCCCGACCTGAATTTCCTTTCTTTTTCCGTTGTCCTGAACTTTGGCTTCATAGGCGACGAGTTTGTCATGCTTGGTAAGACTTTCGACCTTCACAATCTTTCCCTGTCCCGCCTTACTTTGCAGGCCTTGTTTCACCGCAGCCGGAAGCGAATCGAAGGCGACCTGCTCCTCGATCTCGACGATAGTTCCATCTTTACTCATCGTGACGTCTTTGGAATGTCCGCTGACCATCATCTCGGCCTCATAGTAGATTTGACCGTTTTCTTTCTCCTCCGAGAAACCCTTGATGGTTGCGCCCTGGCTTTGCGCGGCGACTGTTCTTTCGACGGCAGGCGGCAGATCTGCGCGCTGAAGCTTTTTCTCGTTGTCTTCTGCAAATGCCGCCAGCCCGAGACACATTGCAGCAATCATTATCACCTTCAAACTTGGCACTTTATCCTCCTTAGCCGGGGCGGCCTCTTTGCGGAGCAACTGTCCTTATCAAGCAGCGCCTTGACGTGAATTTGATACCAGCTCCCTGAAGATTGGATGAAAACAACGAAAATTATCGCCGCAGAGCGGCGGAGGCATCGTCGAGAGCCTGGGAGACGGACTCGGGCTTTGGCAATCCGCCCTGGGCCATGTCTTTGCTGCCGCCGCCGCGGCCTCCGAACTTCGCAAGGGTTTCTTTCATCAGGGCCCCGAGGTCTGACGGCTGGCCGACGGACTGCGCGAAGACAATAGATGGCTGCGGCGAAGTGGTGCCAAGCAAAGCGGTAGCGTTGGGGAAAAGGCGTGTGAGCTTCTGCGCGAGCAATTTCAAGAAGTTCATGTCGCGGTCGGGAAGAGTACGAATCACAAGCTTGCGGCCATTCTCTTCAGCAGTCTGTGCAAGCAGTGAGGCGGCATGCGCTTCGGCGAGTTCTTCGAGGGATTGTTCGCGCTGTTTGCGAAGCACGCGGATTTCGTCCAGTGACTTGCGAGCTTGGGTTGGGACGACGTAAATGTGAGCAGAGAAGAGCGAGGCGGCCTCAGTCAGCGTGGTGAAGTCGCGGCGAGCGGTCAATACGGCGCGGTGTCCGGCGACGAATTCGACACGCCATCCCTGGCGAACTTTTTCGGTTTTGCGCAAAAGGATGCAGCCGATCTGGCCGGTTTGATTGACGTGAGTGCCTCCGCAGGCACTGAGGTCGAAGTCGCGAATGTCGATGAGGCGGAGTTCGTCACGTTCCGTGGGAGGCAGTTTGCGAAGACCGAGGTTCGTTGCTTCTTCGCGTGTGACAAATCGAATTTCGACCGGCCGATTCTCGAGAATAATCTCGTTGGCCTGGCGTTCGGCTTGCTCGATCTGCTCTTTCGTGAGCGTGGGCGCGTCAAGGTCGATGGAGCAGTAGTCGTCACCCATGTGGAAGGAGACGGTCGGCAGGTTGAAGAGGCGGACGAAGGCGGCTGAGAGGACGTGCTGTCCCGTGTGCTGCTGCATGTGATCGCGGCGCCGGCTGGTGTCGATCTGGCCGTGGATTTTCGTGCCGGGTAGAAGGTCTTTCACCGGAGCCTCGAGATAGTGGACGACGCGGCCATCTTCCATATCGGCGACTTCGGCAACTTTGAGGGTCTCGCTGGCTGTCGAGATCGTGCCGGTGTCGAAGACTTGTCCGCCACTTGTGGGATAGAAAGCGGTGCGGTCGAGGATGATGGCCGGCTTGGGAGTGTCTCGTACTTCGCGCACTTCGGCGTCGAAGGAGTAGAGGAAGGAGTCCTGGTAGTAGAGGCGATCGGTCATGGGCAACGATCATTGTACCTAGAGGGAGCGGGTGCTCGCGAAGAGCAAGTATGCCCTCACGATGCTCTACCGCAGGGTAAAGGATTCGAGCCAAGATCTAATCGACTGCACCGACGCCGCCTAACGACGTACGGCCCTTCGCGCCGGCTTTGCCGCCGCTCAGGATGACCATGGCGAAGGGAGCTCATACTTAGAACGGCCCGACTTAGTACGGCCCGATGATGCCGCCGATTTGGCGGGGGGCTGGTTTGGCTGCCGGTGCAGGCTTCGCGGGCGAGGGCGCCCGCGCCACGTTTGCATCGAGAACATCGAGATATTTCATGCCGCTGCCTGTGTTAAACAAAACTACCGTGTCTTCGGCCTTGAAGAAATTACTGGTGAGGAGTTTACGATAGGCGACCAGGCAGGCTGCACCTTCAGGAGCCGCAAAGATACCCTCGACTTTGGCCCAGTGGCGGGTGGCTTCGAGGATCTCGGCGTCGGTAGCGCTGAGGGCTGCGCCTTTCGACTTCTTCAGTATGTCGAGGATCAGATAGTCGCCATACGGTTTGGGAACGCGCAATCCGGAGGCCAGCGTGGCAGCATTGGCCCACATCTCGGAAGACTGCTTCCCTTCCTCCCAGGCTTTTACGATGGGCGCACAACCTGAGGACTGTACAACGATCATTTTTGGACGCTCATGGCCAATCCAGCCTAGCGCCTCCATCTCTTCGAAGGCTTTCCACATGCCGAGCAGGCCTACGCCGCCGCCGGTCGGATAGATGATGCCCTGCGGCATGCGCCATCCGAGTTGCTCGGCGACTTCGTATCCCATGGTCTTTTTGCCTTCGACGCGATAAGGCTCTTTTGTGGTCGAAACGTCGAACCAGCCGTCCTTTTCCCAAGCCGTGGAGTTTTTCAGCTCAGCGACTTTTTTAGCGCAGTCGCTAATGAGTCCATCGACGAGTGTGACGTTCGCGCCGTAATAATCGCACTCGATACGATTTGCGGCGGGAACATCTTTCGGCATAAAGATGTGGGCTTCGAGTTTCGCTGCGGCAGCATAAGCTGCGAGAGCCCCAGCGGCATTACCGGCGGAAGGAATGGCGAGCTTTTTCAGGGAAAAGTGGCGAGCCATGGTGACAGCGGCGGAGAGTCCGCGGGCTTTGAAGGATCCGGTTGGATTGAGTCCTTCGTCTTTTATGTAGACGTTGGGGTACTCGCGGCTGGGAAGCATGGGAGTGAATCCCTCGCCGAGAGAAACGGGATCAGCCGCGGGGAGTACAGCATCGTAGCGCCACATGGTGGGCGTGCGACCGGCGAGACGAGCGGAAGAGAAGGATCGCTTGATCGCAGCAAGATCGTAGCGGGCGTAGAGGATGCCGGCATCTTTCGGACAGACAGTCTGCAGGCGGTCGGCGGGATAGTGCTCTCCGCAGCGGGTACACTCAAGATGCGTCAGCATGACGAGGCTGAGTTTAGCAGAGAGATAGTACCCAGGCGCCTGGCGTCGGACTTCGAACGTTAGAACTAAGGGTGAGGGCGCATTACGCTTGCGGACGAGAGTTTCGGGAAATCACTTTTGTGTCCTCTTCCTTTGCGGCCATTGCGGATTTGAAGCCGCGGATGCTTTCTCCGAGGCCTTTGCCCAATTCTGGAAGCTTCCTCGGGCCAAAGACGAGCAGTGCGATTCCGAATAATACGAGCATATGCATTGGCTGAAACAGGCCTTCGAACATGATTACTCCTAGTCAACTTAGATTTTCATAAGCAAATTATTGACCGGTGGGCGCCGTGGGACGGTTATCCACAAGGCGCCCACGTGGGGTCACCGCTGCAAAATCAACTTCGATACTTGACTACGCCTGGCGTTCGGCTGCGTCGGCGGCCTGCGCGAGAGCTTTCACCGCTCTAAAGAAGTCAGGTGACTGTCCGATGAAGAGACCGTCATCGGTGAGTGCCTTCACCGCTCCCATGGCCGCTCCTGTTGTGTTGGTCGGCCGGATGATCGAGCAAGGCGGAAACTTCCGGCTCAGAAACGGACAGGGCTCGGGCATGATCAGGTTCGACTGCAAGGATTCGGGCTGATTGGTGGAGAGTTGCCGAAAGACAACCTTCGAACCGGTGACGGGGTCGACATCAATCACGCTAAGGACATTTCCGGCCTTATCGTGCCAGGTCTGGAAATGCGCGGTTTCAGTCGGTCCGATGCTCAACAGAATGCGCAGAACGTCGACGTTGGTGACGCGCTGAGCAAGCGAAGGATACAAGCTGCTGCCACCCTGTTCGATGGTGCAAAAGTGAAATCCCGCGGTGAAGGCGATGGCTTTGAGGTGGTCAGGAATATTGAACGGCGCGATGTGCGCAGGCCCGTCGAGATCGTCGTCCGTGCGAGGAATGGCTGTTCGGTTGGTGATGTGTTCGGCTTGGGCGAAGACGAAATTTGGATCAAGGTCAGGATTGTTTTTTGCGCTGCGATAGCGAGTCCAGAAGCTGGTGTCGACATTGAGGTTCATGAGATTGGTGAGGCGTCCCATGTCGCGCGCGCCGGTGGCCTTACTGCTGGGCAACGTGGCAAACGGGGAGAGATCAACAGGATCGGCTCCCACGGATTCCAGGAATGCATTGATGAAGGCGAAATGGCTCTTCTCGTCGTCGGTATTGTCGTGAATGTACTGCGGCATGTCTGCGTCGAGAATCTGCAGAGCTTGCATGTAGAGCGGACTGCCTCCGTTCACGCCGGACTCTTCGTCGTCCTGCGTTCCACCTAGTTCGGTGTACTGCTCCCAAAGATCGCTCTCTATGATTTCGGCTGCGGCAAGGAATCGGAGGATAGCGATATCGCCCTTAGTGACGGCCGGGCCTTTGCTCTCCTGAGAGAATGCCGGAACACTCTTGGCTAAAATGCCGGCGCCAATGGTAGCGGCTGCTCCGGCAACCACAGTGTTCTTAAGAAACGAGCGGCGACTCGGCTGGCCGGGAGCCGCGGTGTCAATGGAAGGCTGGGTTTGGTCTGCGGTGGGGCGAGCTACTTCGTTGCTCATGATTTCTACACTCCAAATGTGATTCGTTGAATTCCGCGATGTCTGCAGGGATTCGAGTCACGGTGAAGCGAGAGTAAGCGGCAGGCGAAGAAGTCTTGTCACGCCCGAGTCGTGAGTTTGTAAAAAAATGGTCGAATGAAAACGTGATCGGCTTTCAGAGAAGGAGTACGGGGTGTGTGAGTGCAATCATGGGCGCGCGGCGACAATGGGTTTTCAAATGTTTTAGCAATTTACACTTTTAGACAATGGAATTGCGCAGGTTCGCGATGGTCTAGGTTAGTATCGAGTACTTAGTTGAATCCACCAGGAGAAAGTGCATGGGCAAGTTCGTAATTGGGCTCATCATTGGGTTGGCGGCGGTTCCGTTGATTGTCTACTTTTATTTTGCGACCGGGCTGGCGCCGGTTGCGACCACGGCTCCCCCCATGCCGTTTGAAAAAATGTTTGCGCGGATGGCGCTGCATGCGCGTCTGGATAAAGAAGTACCCAAGACGGTCCCGATCACAGCCGATGAAGCGGCCTATACAGCGGGAGCGCAGATCTATAAGGAACACTGCGCCGTGTGCCATGGATTGGCAGGATCGCCGCAATCCGCGATTGCCAATGGAATGTTTCCAAAACCTCCGAAGTTGATGCAGGGTACGGGCGTGACGGACGATCCTCCGGGCGAAACGTATTGGAAAGTGGCGGGAGGAATCCGTATGACGGGAATGCCTGGATTCGAGAAGTCTCTTTCGACGACTCAGATGTGGCAGGTGAGCTTGCTGTGCGCGAATGCTGACAAACTACCTGCGTCAGCGAAGCAGATTCTCACTGAAGTGTCTCCCAATCCTCCGGCCGCAGGGCTGGAAGTAAAGAAATAGCTCAGATCCGAGAAAGCCTCCCAGGCGTGCTTCCAAGACGCGATCGGCCCTGTCGCCGAATACCCGCCAATGAAACTGGCGGGGTCATTCTCATCGTTCCAAGCAGGAACCAGAGTCAATCTTCGGCTTTATAAGGTCTGCGGCGTCGGTTCCCGCGCGCACGTATCTGCGCATGCTATAGTGCGATTTCCATGGGATCGTTCCTCTTTTTCGCCTTTTCGTGGTGGGCCATTCTGCTACGAGTGGTGGCAATCGTTCACTTCATCAAGAGACGACCAGACTTCATTTGGCTGTTTGTAATCCTGTTTCATTGGGTCGGAGCATTAATCTACATTGCAGTGGAGGTCGTTCCGGATGCGGGGCTTCTGCGGGGTTCGTTTCAGGTGTTTCCGCGGAGGCAACGGATTCGGGAGCTGGAACGGGCGATCATCGATAATCCATCTGCGGAAAATTTCGAGGAACTCGGCCTGCTCTATCTGGATGACGGAGATTTTACCCGGGCGAAGGCCGCTTACGATCGGGCCATCGCGGCCAGGACGAACTCAGAGGACGCGTTTTATCGACGGGGAGTCGCGGAAGCTGCATTAGGAGATTTTGCGGCAGCGCTGCCGGATTTGGAGCGCACGGTTACAACGGATCCCAACTACGATTTTCACCGCGCTAAGGGATTGCTGGCTTGGGCCTACGCTCAAACCGGACAGAACGAGAGGGCGAATGAGATGTTCCGCGAAGCGACGCGCATCTCTACCCTGTCGGAAACCTACTATCACTACGCATTGTTCCTAGAGTCACAGGGCCGCAATGCCGAAGCTCGCGTTTGGGCACAGAAAATCCTGGAAAAGAAACCGACGATGCCGGGATATCTGCGGCGGCAGGAGCGGCCGTGGTTTCGTAGAGCGAACGAGGTGCTGGGGCGGGTGCGGACTTAGATCATCTACCCAGCTCCTCGAAAGCACCAATAGGCATCCGCTGCGGGGTGTTACCATTAACGATGGTGACGCTTTCCAGAACTTCTATACGGCTGCTGGCGACCGATATCGACGGCACGCTACTCAACCCACAATTTCAGATTTCTGAGGGCGATATGGCGGCGCTGCGGCGTGCGCATGCCTCCGGAATTGAAATTGTTCTGGTCACCGGGCGGCGGCATACTTTTGCCCTGCCGATTGCGAAACAACTGGGGTTCGATCTTTGGCTGATCAGTTCGAATGGCGCGGTCACGCGCTCATTGAGCGGCAAGACATTTCATCGCGACATGATGCCCGCCGACACCTGCCGGCAGCTTTGCGGGGCAATGCAAGAATTCCGGGGAAATACCGTTCTGACATTTGACAAGGAAACCAAAGGCGCTATTGTGCTTGAGCGGATGGACGAGCTCGGGGCGAGTATCCGGCGCTGGCTCGAAAAGAATATGGAGTACATCGAGTTTGTGGTGCCGATCGAAAATGCGCTGGTGAGCGATCCTGTGCAAGCGATGTTTTGCGGGACCATGCAACGAATGAACGCTGCACTGCGGACGCTTGGTCGTGCGGGAATGGACGGCAAGGTGACGGTGTTGCGGACGGAATATCCGGATCGGGACTTGTCGATGATCGATGTGTTGAATACGGGATGTTCGAAAGGACATGCTCTGGAACGGTGGGCCGAATACCGAGGTTACCGGCGCGAAGAGGTCATGGCCGTCGGTGACAATCATAATGACGTCGAGATGCTTGAGTTCGCCGGTCATCCGGTTATCATGGGAAATGCGTGCGAGGAGCTCCGCACACGAGGCTGGCGGGTTACCGGCGGAAACCACGAGTGCGGGCTGGCTGCCGCGGTGGAACTGGCGTTTGGAAGCTAGGGCGAGAGATCAGGACTGGTCGCATCGTTCGAGATAGGCATCGAAATAGAATGATTTTTGGGATACATCTGCGCTTCGCGCCTCGACTGTTGGCACTCATGGTGCTTTGCGTACTTCCCTGCTTCGCCGGTGAAATTGCGGTGCTCAAGAATGGCTTCGCCATCAGGCACGAGCGGCGGGAAGTAGTTGGCGATGTCACTCGGCTGTATGTAAGCGAAGATGGATCGAGTTTCGTCGATGTGCCGACGGCTGAGATTGAGCACTACGAAGATGCGCCAGAAGGCAAGGTTCCCGGCTCTCTGCACTCAGTGCAGCGAAGGGCTTTGACTACCCAGGGATTTCCAGCCCGTCCTCAAATCGATCTAAGCGCCGTGGTAAATGAGGCTAGCGGGCGTTACCGGCTCGATCCTGATCTTATCAGCAGCGTGATTAAGGCCGAGAGCGACTTTAAGGTGCACGCGGTCTCGCAAAAGGGTGCGCAGGGATTGATGCAGCTTATGCCGGGTACAGCTTCTCAACTGGGTGTGCGGAATGCGTTTGATCCGCAGGCCAACGTCGAGGGCGGCACCAAGTATCTGCGGGAGTTGATGGAGAAATATAACTTCGACATGGTGCGAGCGCTGGCCGCATATAACGCCGGACCACAGCGTGTGGAACAGTTCGGGGGCGTGCCTCCTTATTATGAGACGCGGGCCTATGTCGCGCGCGTGGTGAGAGACTTCAACAAGAAAAAACTGGCGCAGCAAAAGGCAGCAGGCTTGAAGAACAGTACTGCAGGAGATGCAAACCCACAACGACGTCGCACCGCAACTCCTCCGGCTGCAAACCGTACGGTGCAGGCCAAAACTACTGCTCAAGCTGATACTCATTCTCTGCAATAGTTTGACCCTGCCCTGCGACTCATATACCTTGAGTGGTGCCGTTTCCCTCTGCGCATTTCGGGACCTCGGCGCAGAGACTCTCCCCTTACATGGATAGAAAACGCATCCTGGCCAGCATCGTTGTATTCCTCATTCTGGCAATTCTTGTTTATCTGCAATACCGGCATTGGCAAACGTTTGACTGGAGCACATTCTGGAGCCAGACCCATCGCATCAAGAAGGGTCACGTTCTGCACGGAATCATCCTGATTTACCTGGGGTATGTGGTGCGTGCGATTCGTTGGAAAATCTTTCTGCGGCCCGTTCGCCCAAAAACGTCTGTGGCGGAAATGGTTTCGCCAACGCTCGTGGGATTTACCGGGATAGCCCTTCTGGGCAGGGCGGGAGAATTCATTCGACCGTATTTAATCGCGAGGCGGACCGACCTGCCTTTTTCGTCACAACTCGCGGTGTGGGCGGTGGAACGCATTTTCGACATCGGGGCATTCGCAGTTTTGATGGCTCTGGCCATTTTCCTGCCGAGCGCCTTGCAGTCGATCCCGCACCCAGAGTACTACCAGCGTTTTCGCGATGCCGGATTCATTCTGATCGGGTTGGTGGCGGCAACCACGGTGGCAGCCATAGCCATCGGGCACAACGGCGAGGCTGCGGCGCAATGGGTGGAAGCCCGGTTCTCGCATCTTCCGTCGCACCTCGGACACAAGCTGGCACAAAAGGTGCGCGAGTTCGGCATGGGGCTGAATACAATTCACGGACCTGCATCCTTAGCGGCGCTGAGTGTGGCGTCCGTGGGGATGTGGTACATGATCGCGCTGGCGTATCACGAAGTGACCCATTCTTACGGAGATGCTGCGCTGGAGATCCCCGTATCGCAGTTGTTAATATTGATTTTCGCCAGCATGCTGGGATCGATGCTACAGCTTCCTGCCGTTGGTGGGGGATCACAAGTGGCAACGATCGCCGTTCTATCCCATGTATTCGACGTACCCCCCGAGATGGCAACGAGCTGTGGAATTTTGTTGTGGCTGGTCACGTTCGCAGCAGTAATTCCGAGCGGATTGTTGCTGGCCCATCGAGAACGGCTGTCGCTGCGAAAACTGTCGGTGGAGAGCCATCGGACCGAGAACGGATCCTGACTTCTTTCCACGCCGCTTTTGCAAGCGATCTGTACTCTTCCTCCGCAGTGTGCGAAATACCGCAATCTTTCAGGCTGTGAAAAAGTTCGCATCTTCACTGGTCCGAAATGTCGGTGCCGAACGGTAATGATTTCGTCGCCTCTACAATGACAGTCCGCCGTGCGGCCATGCGAACAACCCACTCAAGCCGCGAACAAACTGTACTCTCCCCGTCTACTTGACGCTTCAGCACAACAGGCTCGGAGAGCGCTGCGTACAAAGTGTTCGACAAACCCTAGGCAGCCCACAAAGAATGCCGATGACCGTTAAAGGACAGTAAAGCAAGGTCAACAATTGTTCGATTTGGCCGCCGGCCTTAGGACTGGCGGCTTTTTTTAAGACAATGCCCCGTTCGGTCTTTTCTTGCAGTTCCGCAGGAGCTGCCAGCACTTCTTCAACATGCTTGTTGTAATTCATCCTTGGCGAATACTTCATGGGAACGGCGGGCCCTTTCAACAACATGACTTGATCTAGTCATTTGGCGGCTGAGAGAGAATGTTGTGAGTGCGCAGGGAGCTCCCGGGGACTTCCGGCACAACGATTTCAAGATCCTGGGTGGAGGAATTTCAGATGAGTAAAGGTCGGCTCGAAGCATTCAGCGATGGCGTATTCGCTGTAATCATCACGATCATGGTGCTTAACATGAATGTGCCTCAGGGAACGGATCTGCACGCTCTCAGTTCCGTACTTCCGGTGTTTCTCTGCTACGTTCTGAGCTACGTCTATGTCGGCATCTACTGGAATAATCACCACCACCTGCTGCATGCATCGGAACACGTGAGCGGCGGAATTCTATGGGCTAATCTTGTCCTCTTATTCTTTCTTTCGCTGGTTCCATTCACGACTGCGTGGATGGGGGAAAATCACTATGCACCTCTCCCGGTTGCTATATATGGGGTTATGCTGCTCTTTGCAGGGGTTGCGTATTTCATCCTCACCAGAAGCTTGATTGCACATCACGGGAAAAATTCAATTCTCGCGAAGTCCATTGGAAACGATTGGAAGGGCGCGGTCAGCTTGCTGACTTATCTGCTGGCGATCCCTTTAGCCTTCGTTAGGCCATGGATCTCCTGCGCTTGTTATGCGCTTGTTGCGCTTGTGTGGTTACTCCCAGACCGGCGGATTGAGAAACATATACTTCCCTAGCCGCGGGACTAGGGTTCGATTTCAGAAGTGCATCAGCTTTTCGGCCGGAGCACAGTTCTCGATTCCAGCACCCGCACGCAAAGGCGACGGGCAAGCCGGCATAAATGGGGGCCCCGGGCAGAGTCGAACTGCCGACCAACGGTTTAGGAAACCGCTGCTCTATCCATCTGAGCTACGGGGCCAGATTGAGCTGCGGGCGGCCTAGACATTATCTCACGATGATTTTTCTGGCTTCGCGATATGGGACGAGCCACATCGATGCA
>Ga0070735_10000313_pt1 | contig 56674 bp, 44 predicted proteins | sample Coa_R1_FD_66443 | JGI IMG/M metagenome (GOLD analysis project Ga0070735, IMG submission 66443) | Surface soil microbial communities from Centralia Pennsylvania, which are recovering from an underground coalmine fire - Coalmine... | ecosystem: Environmental > Terrestrial > Soil > Unclassified ... | reverse complement strand
AGGAGCAGGCCCGAAAGCTGATGAGCGAGAACGGAATCGACGCCATTGTCCTCATGGCCGGCACCTCGCTGCAATATTTCGCCGGCATTCGCTGGTGGGGCGGTGAGCGCTTGTTTGCGCTGGTGCTGCCCGCGAAGGGGAATGCGTTTTACGTCTGTCCGGCATTCGAAGAAGGACGTGCTCGCGAACAGATCAGCAACTCGCCGGGCGGCACCCAGCCTGACGTGCGCGTTTGGCAGGAGGACGAGAGTCCGTATCACAGAGTGGCGCAAGGGCTCAAAGAGCGCGGCATCGCAACTGGAAAGCTCGGAATCGAAGAGACGATCAAATTTGTATTCAGCGACGGGATTGCGAAAGCTTCCCCGCAGACTTCGATTACCAGTGCGACTCCCGTCACTGCCGGATGCCGCATGATCAAGAGTGCGCACGAGATTGCCTTGATGCGGCTGGCCTCGCAAGTGACACTATCAGTGTACGAGGCGGTCTACAGCTCGCTGCATGACAGTATGACGCAAGGCGATGTCGGCACATTGGTCGACAAGGCGTATGAGCGAACGGGTTTTCCCGGCGATGCGAGCGTGATGGTGGATGAGTACACTGCCTTTCCGCACGGTTCGAACGCGCCTCAGCACCTCCGCGAAGGATCCATCATCATGTTGGACGATGGTTGCGTCGTCGAGGGATATCAATCTGACATCACACGCACATTTACTCTGGGCAAAGCGACCGACAAGATGAAGCAGGTATTCGACATCGTGCACCGGGCACAGTCGGCGGCTCTTGCGGCAGCTCGGCCCGGAGCCGAGTGCGGATCGGTCGATGCCGCAGCCCGCAAGGTAACTACCGATGCCGGATATGGGCCCGACTACAAATACTTCACTCACCGCCTGGGCCACGGACTAGGAATGGACGGACACGAATGGCCTTATCTGGTGCGCGGAAATCCGACGAAGCTGCAGCCGAACGTCACCACCAGCAACGAGCCAGGAATCTACATCCGAGGCGAATTCGGCATTCGTCTGGAAGATGACATGCACATCACCGAGAATGGCGCGGAATTGTTCACTCCGCAGAGTCCGTCGCTGGAAGATCCTTTTGGGAAGAGTTGAGTCGAGGAAAACAAGTGGTAAAGCCGCGCTGAACTAGTTCTTGACCGAGCGGCGCCACTTGGCATGCAGCCACATCAAGATCCCTATCGCGCAGACTTCGATTGGGCCGGGCGGCATGATTGGCATCCGCCACATATGCTCGAAGTCTGTCGTCGCGACGTAGACTAACCAGGCGGTGCCGGCCGCGGCAAGCAAGCTGCCGATGCGCTCCTCAGCGCGAATGCCCAGCAAATGTCCCTCGCCCTTCTCCTTTTTGCCAGGTTTCGGAACCTCAACGACCGGAACGAACTTGGAGCGGGACTCGACATACCCCTCCCGTCCTTTGTCCCAGTCGATGTAATCGCTTTGGTAAGGCTTGGTCACTGCCTCTAGGGTGCCATAGGGAATGCCAAGTTGGATGGTTACCGCCGTACGTGTACCCAGAGGAAAAGCAAAAGGGCCCAAAAATACGACAGCCCGACTCGGCGGGAGGTTCTGCCAAATCGGGCTGAATTATCTAACTTACCAGGTTAACGTACTCAGGTATTCGTAACTCTTCTTGATGTTCTCCAGCGGCTGCTTCGGGTGATCGTGCTCGACGATATAGTGCTTGATTCCCGCTACCTCCGACTGCGCGAAAATTCGCTTCCAGTCGATCATGCCACTGCCCACTGAGGTGAGATCCACCGTATCGCCAAAATTCTGCGAACCGCCCTGCGTCACTTTGGGCAGCGATTTCAGATCCTTCACATGAACCAGCGGGAAGCGTCCAGGATACTCATTGAAATACTTCAACGGATCGGCCCCGGCGGCCGTGATCCAGCAAAGATCCATCTCCATCTTCACCAGGTTCGGATCGCACATCTTCAGCAGTTCGTCGTAAGGCAGCTTGCCATTGGTGGGTAGGAATTCGAACCAGTGGTTGTGATAGCCGAACTGCATGCCGGCCTGCTTGGTCTGCTCACCGCATTTGTTGAACTTTTCGGACGCCTGCTTCCAGATATCGGGAGACTTGCGAAGCTCTTCCGGGATCCATGGGCAGATGATGTATTCCAGCCCGATCGCCTTGGAGAACTCGATCACGGATGGGAATTTCTCATCGAGTTCGTCGTACTGTACGTGCGTCGATGGAGCAGTCAGACCATTCTTGCTGAGGACGTCCTTCACCTGCTGAGCGCTGTGACCAAAATATCCGGCGAACTCAACTTCCTTGTAGCCGATCTGCGCAACCTTGGCGATGGTTCCATCAAAATCGTTCTTCATCAGATCGCGGACGGTGTAGAGCTGCACTCCGACCTTGTCGATCTTGTGGCCGGCCGCCCAGCTCAGGCGCGGAGTAAACAAGGTCGCGGCTGTGGCAGTACCGGTAATTTTCAGAAAGTTGCGGCGATTCATGGAATGAAAACTCATCATTGCTTCTCCTCCAAAGGGGTCGTTGGGGCAGAATTGAATTCGGGAGAATTATACGCGGGACAAGATGGATTGATAGTAGCTAGAGCAGTCGGCACACCTCGCGCAATCCCATTTCGGCTCGGTTCCGGCCAGCCTCTTCCCATCGAGTAATTCTCATTTCGTCCCCAACGTCGCGGACTATAAATAGACTACGGCGATCAGGCAGCTGCGACCTCTAAAAAGATGAATCAAAAGATCTTGGACCTTAATTAACCCTTACTCGGCTCCGCGACCCTCAGATTGTTCGTCACCGAGAAGGTTCCCGAGACACCATTGGCACGGATACCGGCAAGGTTCTTGTCGGAGTCACTGTCTACCACGCCTTCCAGCGTCACACGTCCGTTCTTCACGATGATGCGAATGGGCTTCTGCACGCCGAGTTCGTACTTCTGCAAACCGGGATACTGGTAGATGGCGCGGAAAACGCGAATACGGATCTGGTCATCCATGTTGGACGGAGGGAGAACTTCGATCTGGTTGTCTACCTTATCCACGCCTTCAATGCGCTTGACCGCATTTTCGGCATCGCTCTTCAGCACCGGCCGCACGACCTGGCCGAGAAGCGTGACCGTAGACCCATCTACCTTGTAACTGATGTTGTCGAATACGCCGAAATAGGGCAGCATCAACAGTTCGTGGCGAACCTCGCGCACGATCCGGTCTTCCGATTTTGCGGACGCCTGGTCCCGCTGACCATTCTGGGCGTGAAGGTTGAAAGTGAACAGCGTCAGGAAGCAGAGCAGCAGAGTCATCCGATACGTTCGCATACGCCAACCTCAGGCACTTGTGGATGCTTTTTCCCGCAGAGTGGTTGGAATGTTTTAGCTTGAAGTGCGTCGGAGGCGAGTCGTAGTGCCGGTGGATTGTAAGTGAATCCGGGCAAGCTGGCAGGAATGGCACCTTCCCAGCAGCTCGTTCGTTCAACCTTGATCCTGTTCAGGCGCTCACATTCACGCTGCTAGCCTGAGTCGTAGTGCTTGCCGAGCTATTGAAAAGATTGAGGACGATCTGCTCGTTACTGTTCTGCGCCAGATTCAGCAGGATCTGGCCCTCAGACCGACCGTGCGAGTTCGCCGCACTGATCGAGACTTGTTCCTTACCGTTGCTCGCCCCGCTAAGATCGATGGTGATCTGTTCGCCAGCCGGAAGATTGCCGAGATTTAGCACGATCTCCGCCCCCTTAGCGGGAGAGGCCGAAATGGCTGCACTCGTGCCAGCACTTTTGGATGCAGCGGCACTGCTGGCACCGGAACTCGTAGTTGCGTCGGAACTCGACACCGATTGCGGTTTGAAGGTGTCACGCAATTGCAGCAGGGCCGTCGCGGCGCCAGCCAGGTCTCCGGACTGCAGGGCAGTTCCAATGTTTTGAAAATCCTGCTCACGGCCGGAAACATAGAACGTGTCCCCATTGGCGAAGGGACCGGATTGACCCAGGGTCTGAAGCGCCTGATACTCCTGCTGTGCATCGGAAAGATCGCCGGACTTGATATCTTTGCCCAATTGCTGAAGGTCGGAACGACGCTGCTGAAAGTACTGTTGCAACTCCTGGTAAATCGAATTCGAGGAAACGGCCGCTGTCGACATAAGTCTCTCCTGACAGAAAAACTCTGCAATACAAGGACCAGATCGACATAGCAGCCACGGACTTTAGATTAGACGTTTCTTACTCATCCTGTTCTGACGGCACATCTCTTGCGGCACATTCTTTCTCATCACAAGAGCTTCAATACCAGTTCCTTATGATTGTTCGATGCCCGAACTTCAGCGCAACTTCTCAAAACCCAATCCGCTCCCGCTTCGCGCAGTGCGAATTCTTCCACCGTTGACGTGAAGGCGATCACCTTTGCACCCGAGGCCTTGCCAGCTTGCACTCCGGCGGGCACGTCCTCCAACACAACACATTCCGTGGCCGGAAATCCAAGCACCGAGGCACCTTTCAGGAAGGGCTCGGGATGCGGTTTGCCGTGCGTGATGTCATTCGATGTAATGAGTTTTTTCGGTAGTGGAAGTCCCGCAGCCTTGATGCGAACTTCTGCCAGCGGACGCGTGCAGGAAGTAACGATCGTCCAGCGATCCTCGGGGAGACTTTGCAGAAGATCAAGAGCGCCCGGCAACGGAACTATGCCTTCGAGGTCCTCAATCTCACGACGTTCCACTTCGCGATTCTCCGCCTCATGATCGGAGTCAGGAAGATACTCACGGACCGTCGTCAGGCTAGGTCGGCCATGAGCACGCGCCACCACTTCTTCTGGATTGAATCCGTGCTCTACCGCCCATCGCCGCCAAACCCGTGCCACCGCCGGCGTGGAACTGATCAGCACCCCGTCGAGATCGAACAGAAGCCCTGCACATTGAACTTGCGTCATCTTTATAGAGTAACCCAGTGACTTCCTCAGCCTTCTTGCCTCGCTCGTAGAAAATCATCGCTCTGATTTCAAACGACGAGGTAGTGACGCGGATCACTTGAGCGTATATCACGGGTCACCTTAAACTTTCGGAACTCGGTGTACCCTACAACTGGAGATTTGAGGGGGTGCACAGTGCTTTCCAAGTGCGCCAATCCTGAATGTTCTGAACAGTTCCGATTTCTTCACCAAGGTAAACTCTTTCTCATCATTCCCACGCCAGACGTGCGGGCATCTTTGCACGATTCCCTTCCCTTCCTGTACGAGCGCTTCTGGTTGTGTGACTCCTGTTCGAAAAAGATGACCGTTGTTTGGGGAGGAACGAAGGTAAAGATCGTACCTCTGCCAGAAAAACCAGTGAAGACGAACGCCGCTGATTCGCGTCAGGGAACACCGGCGAACCACTTGCGCAGGCAGGCCGCGCGAGCTGGAGTCCAGAGTGGATGACCTCTGGACAGGAGGTACTTATGAGCGTTGCAGAAATCGCAATTCCGAAAGTTGCGGCAAAATCCAGCTTATTCCACCACATCCTTGTTGCCACCGATTTTTCTAAGGTTTCCGAACGCGCGTTCTCCGAGGCTGTGGTCATCGCACAGGAAAGCGATGCACAGATTTCTCTGGTGCACGTGGTGAACGCTGATTGGCGGTACGAGATGCTGGAGAATCCGCCCGAGATCGATCTGGAGGAATCGGATGCGAAAACGCGCATGCGAAACTTCGCTGGCGGGTTGGCGCCCGGAACAGAAATACCGTCGGCCCTGATTCGGAGAGGGCCGACCGTGCAATCCGTAGCAGCCTATGCGAAGCAAACGGGAGCGGATCTGCTGGTGATCGGCACTCGCGGTCGTGGAGGTTTTCCGAAACTCGCCTTGGGCTCAACTGCCGAGGAGTTGCTGCGGATCGCTCCCTGCCCGGTGCTGACCGTTGGTCCGCGGGCACAAATTACTCCGCCAACGAATGCGTTTCAAACCATCTTGTTCGCGACCGACTTCGGCAAGGGATCCGTCGAAGCTCTGGAGATCGCCCTGTCGCTAGCCCAGCAAAGACGGGCCAAGCTGGTTTTGCTGCACATGTCATCGCCAATGCCGATGATGTCCACCAGTCTTTCGGCCTATGCGCCCGCAGGGGCAGCTACCGAAGATGTTTTGGAATGGCAGAGTTCATCACGAGCGCAATCTCTCCAACAACTGAAAAAGTGCCTTCCCGCTGGCCTTCATCTGGAACAGCAACCGGAATTCGTGACGGGAACGGATTTGTGTCCGGAAGGAGTTCTCACGGCCGCGGAAAGATTCCGCGCCGATTTGATCGTCATGGGAGCGAACCGCACGATGCCGGCAAAGGTGATGGCCCACATCCCATGGTCTGCGGTACATGAGGTCGTGCGGAAGGCGCCGTGTCCGGTATTGACGGTAGCCGGATAAAGATGTGCGCTGCGGAGAGCGAGATCTCCACCGCGACCACAACCACCGCGGCGGCGCGTGACAAGTCCACCCGCGGTTTCAGTTCAGGACTGAACGATCTTTTCGAGCGCCGTCCGGTTCCGAATCACCAGCGTTGAGCCCTTGAGTTGCAGCAGCTGTCTCTTCTTGAATTCAGAGAACAGCCGGCTGACCGTCTCCCGCGTGGTGCCGATGATCTCGGCGATCTCCTCATGGGTCAACGTCAGTTTGACCTGTAGCGAACCGTCGCTCTGCGTCGTTTTCGTCGACCAGGATAAAAGCAGTTTCGCGAACTTCTCCGATGGCGAGGTCGCCAAACCGAGAGTCCGAATCTCCTCATACGCGGTGTAGTAGTTGCGGCTCAGCTGTTCGGCGACCCGCAATGCGACTTCCCCATGCTCTCGCAAGAACTGTAAGAGAGAATCGCGAGGAATGAAGTTCGCTTGTCCAGGTTCCATCATTTCGGCCGTCACTTCATACGGACGGCTGGATACGACCGCATTCAGCCCAAGGACATCGCCTGCGTCGGAAAGTTTGGTGATGATGGTCTTTCCTTCGCGAGAGGATGTGGAAAGCTTCGCCTTCCCGGCACAAAGCACAAACACTCCGCGCGGTTGCTGCCCTTCAATGAAGAGCATGGCACCCTTGGGATAGACGGCAGTTGACTTTATTTCGTTCAGTCGTTGTCCGGCGTGAATCGACAGATTACAGAAAAGATGTTCTTCCCGCACCGAACACGTAAGGCAATTATCAAGAATATTAAGGCCGTAAGGGGCGCGCATTTCGCTGCACCTCCTTTCCGATTAGAGTGCACCTGCGCACTTTTGGGTGTGATTACAGTCACAAGCCCTCGTGATCGTGGATATGCAAAAAGTGCCGCTACCCACACGAAAGTCTGTGATCATGAGTACGACGCTCAGATACGCTGCTCACACCCGAACTGCAGTGTTATGAAAAAATGAGGGTTCGCGACATTCTCGGAGGTCTCCCGGTGAGCCAGTTTTCCAGTCCCGCTGCTCCATCAGCTGTCGGGAAAATCTACACGGCGCCTCCGCCAGCCCGCGGAGCTCTGGAGCCCTTGTTCCGGCCTCGCTCCGTGGCTGTGATTGGAGCCACAGACCGCCCGGGTACGGTCGGCCGAAGTGTGATTTCAAATTTGCTGGAAAGCAAGTTTCCGATCAGGGTCTATGCGGTCAACCCCGGTCACGACGAAATTCTCAAAATCAAAACTCACAAGAGAATCGGGGACATTCCGGGCGGAGTCGACCTCGCCATCGTGGTCACTCCAGCGCACGTTGTTCCTCAGATCATCGGTGAGTGCGTCGATGCCGGGGTGAAATCTGCTGTCGTGATTTCTGCCGGATTCCGTGAGCAAGGTCACGACGGGGCCTTGCTGGAGGACGAAATCCAGAAGCATTTGACTCGTGGAACTCTGCGTCTCATCGGGCCCAACTGTATGGGTTTCATGAATCCCACGATTGGGCTGAACGCAACGTTCGCAAAGTCCATGCCCCAAAAAGGCAGCGTCGCCTTCCTCAGTCAAAGTGGCGCGCTGCAAACCGCGATCCTGGACTGGAGCCAGAAAGAACATGTGGGATTCAGTGCGATCGTTTCTACTGGCTCGATGCTCGACGTGGGATGGGGCGATCTCATTTATTACTTCGGGGACGATCCTCACACCAAGAGCATCCTGATTTACATGGAATCGGTGGGAGACGCGCGCTCGTTTCTCGCTGCCGCTCGCGAGATTGCGCTCAGCAAACCGATCATCGTCATCAAAGCTGGACGGTCCGAAGCGGCATCGCGTGCCGCCGCCTCTCACACTGGAGCCCTGACCGGCAGCGACGATGTTCTCGAAGCGGCCTTGCGCCGGTGCGGCGTCTTGCGGGTGCAGAATATCGCCGACCTCTTCTATATGGCGGAGGTGCTGAGCAAGCAACCTCGGCCGCGCGGCCCCAGACTGAGCATCGTTACAAATGCAGGTGGTCCGGGAGTGCTGGCCACCGATGCCCTGATGGCAACCGGCGGCGAACTCACAGTGCTGTCCCCCGAGACTCTTGGCGAACTCGACAGCTTTCTTTCTCCGCACTGGAGTCGCAGCAACCCCGTGGACGTGTTGGCCGACGCCGATGCAGAACGCTACGCCAGAGCCGTGAACGTCGTTTCGAAAGATGCAGGCAGCGACGGACTACTTGCCATCATTGCTCCACAAGGGCTGGCGGATCCGACGCAGGCAGCGCAACAGATGACGAAACTCGCCCACAGCTCGGGCAAACCTCTGATCGCCAGTTGGATGGGAGGCAATGGCGTCGCAGAAGGCATGGCGATTCTCAACACCGCCGGCATCCCGACATTCTCCTATCCCGATACAGCGGCACGCGCGTTTACCTATATGTGGCGTTACACCTACAACCTGCGCGGACTTTATGAGACTCCGGCGCTGGTTGAAGGTTCGGAGCCGGCGATCGATGCCAAGAAGAAGGTAAGCGAATTCGTGCAGCTGGCGCGCCGCAATAGCCGGACGATGCTAAACGAATTCGAGGCGAAGCAGTTGCTGTCCTCGTACGGAATTCCGGTGGTCGAGACACGCGCCGCAGAGAACGAAGATGAGGCCGCTGCCATCGCGTCCGAGATCGGTTATCCCGTCGTGCTCAAACTTCTTTCGAACACGATCGCCCACAAAACCGATGTCGATGGCGTTCGCTTGGGGCTGCACTCAAACGATGACGTGCGCGAAGCCTTTCGGTCCATCCGGACCTCTGTGAGCGAAAAAGCCGGTGCTCAACATTTTGCTGGCGTCACCGTGCAGCCGATGGTGCGCCGGGATGGATACGAATTGATTCTTGGCAGTAGCGTGGACCCGCAGTTCGGTCCCGTCATTCTCTTCGGATCGGGCGGCGTGATGGTCGAGGTCTATCGTGATCGCGCGCTGGCCCTGCCTCCTCTGAACACCACCCTGGCGCAGCGATTAATGGAGCAGACAAAGATCTTCGCGGCGCTTAAAGGCGTGCGCGGCCGAAGGCCAGTTGACCTGGAGGCCTTGGAGCAACTTCTCGTTCGCTTCAGCCAACTTGTGGTAGAGCAATCCTGGATTAAGGAAATCGACATCAATCCGCTACTCGCAAGTCCCGAGCAGTTGCTCGCACTTGATGCCCGCATCGTGTTGCATGATTCCTCGATGGTTCCTGAGCGCTTGCCGCGAGCCGCGATTCGTCCTTACCCATCGCAGTACACATGGGAGTGGACGTTGAAGGACGGAACTCCGGTGACCATTCGCCCGATTCGTCCTGAGGACGAGCCGCTCATGGTTCAGTTCCATCACACGCTTTCGGAGCGCAGCGTCTATTTGCGCTACTTCTGTTCTTTGAGTCTGACCACCCGGGTAGAGCATGAACGACTGGTGCGCATCTGCTTTGGAAGCTACGATCGCGGATTTGCTCTAGTAGCGGACCGCAAGAATCCTGACACAGAACAGCACGAAGTGTTAGGCGTGGGACGTTTTAGCGCGATTAACCGGGGCGAGGCCGAGGCAGCCGTGCTGGTCTCCGATCGATGGCAGGCAAAGGGACTAGGAACCGAGTTGCTGGCGGGAGTCGCGCGAGTAGCTCGCGAAGAAGAATTTCAGCGGCTCTGCGGAGAAATCCTGCGCGATAACCTGCCCACGCAAGCCATCTTCAAAAAAGTGGGATTCAAATTACGCACGACCGACGATCCATCTTCCGTTTCGGCAACGCTGGTCTTATGAGAATTCCTCTTCACCCTGCTAGCGTGCGCGTTTCGGGAGAGAACATCCCGCGACTACCCAAGCAATGAACTCCTAAACCACGTTCGCCGGTTTGGAAATCTCAAGCTGCGGTTCGAACTTCAGAGTAGTTCCCAACGCGCGTGAAACCAGGCACAGTTTCTCGGCCCGCTTCAGCAGTTCGAGGGCGCGATCGCGTTCGTCCGCCGATGCAATCTTTAGATTCGGACGTACGACAATTTGTGCGAAGCTGTAGCCGGACTCGGCTTTGCGCACCGTTCCGCTGGCCTCCACCTGGAGATCGGTAAAGTCGAATTGTGCTCCGCCCGCAATGGCGCGCAAGGTGGTTGTGTAACACCCCGCCACGGCGGCAAGCAGAAGTTCCTCAGGAGTCCAGCGGCCTTCGAGCCCGCCAAATTCCGTCGGGGCGGTGAAATGGATCGCATTGGGCGCGGAATCCGATTTGGCCAAGCCTGTGCGCCCTGACGTCCACCATGCTGCTACTCGATATGCGTGTTCTTCAGACATGACTCGTTAACTCTCCTTGGGATGAGGCTTAAATGGAATTGTCCATCCGTGCGTTGTGACCTGAATTGAGCGGAGCTTACGCCGCCCCTTCCTTCTGAGAAATGCCGCGCTCTCGTTCGATTCTTTGAATCTGAGCCCGAAGCCATTTGCCCAAGGCCTCTTCCATTTCGACCTGACTACCTGTGCGATACAGGTCGTCCACGGTCTGTCCTTCTCCCGTGAGCGGAATAAAGCGGCAGGGGATGCTCTCTTGGCGTTGACCTTCCGGAACAAATTCCTCCAACAGGCAGTTCTCGCAGGGATGTGGACGCGCCGGGTCACAGAAGTTAGGACAGATCGGAGAATCCTCAAAAATCGCAGGCGCTCGCCAGGGAACTTGTGGAGATCGCCCGTAACCTCCGTCCTCAAGAAAGCTCAGTTCGAATCGAAGTATGTCGAGAATGTCGCGATTGTCTTGAGCCATAGGCCACCTCTATTGGGAGTCAGAATGCCACTGGTCGGATGAAAAGGCCGTATATTCGGTCACGACCAATCGTGATTTCAGTCACAAAATTATGGTGCGATTCGCATCATCAACTCACTAAATGCCTTGATTTTCAAGGATTCCCAGAATGATCCGCGTGATTTGAATCACTTTCGGTGATGACACTGATCACACGCGGGATACTTATCTCGCTCGTGGGCGGAGAACCGACGAGGCTCACTATTTCTTCGCATAGACCGGTCCGGCACTCTTCGAGGGCGGATCAGAAACGGCACGAATGTAAGAGATCAATGCTTGTATATCGGATTTGCTCAGCGTGTTTCCCCATGCCGGCATCAGTGCGGATTTCTGCAGTGCGGGTCCGCCGTTCGTAATGATGGCGGTGAGATCGGCGTCGCTCATCTTGTTCAGCGTGTCACCTTCGGTGAAGGGATGCGGCTTCACCTCGAGGTTGTCATAGTTCGAGACGCGTTCGACCGTCGATTCCGGATTGTGGCACCTCTCGCAGTACTGCTCATTTAGATGACGGCCAAGCGCCTGCTGGTATCCAAGAGCAATCTCTTCCAGCTTGAGCTCGACGTTCTTGTGCGACTTGTCGAGAGTGGTGGCCGTGATCTGGTAGCGGCCAGCCATGCCACCGAGCGAAACATTCGTTGTCACTTGACCGCTGGAATCGGTGAGGCCGTTCGGCAGATCGAATGTCACCCCCGCCGCAGCTGCGAATTCAACCAGAGCGCCCGGAACCGCAGTTCCCTGCCCATCGTTCACCTGAACGACCACGGGTTGAGGCAACAAACTACCAGTCTGCGCAAATTGTTTGCCACCGCTCGACTCAACGATGGCGGCTCCAAAAGCTGTGGCCTTGGGCACCGCAGCAGAATCGCTCTTGCGCGAGCAGGAACTTCCCAACAAGGTCAAACCCAGAAGGAATGCAATTCTTGCTTTCATTTCTTTGCCACCTCCGGTTTGCCTCCGCCCTTTTGTGAAATGAGGAATGCGGTCAGGGCACGCGCATCTTCGTCGCTCATGGCACGGTTCGGCTCAACGGTACCGGGGCGCAGGGATTGCGGATTCTTCATCCACTGGTAGATCCATGCCGCAGTGAGGCGCGATCCAACCTGCGTAAGCGTAGGACCGATGTAACCTTTGTCCGTCTTCGTATCGACGATGTGGCAGCCCTGGCACGAGTACTTCCCGTAGAAAAGCTGTTTGCCAAGTTCGATCTCGCCCTGCGAGTAGCCGCTCAGTGGCATTGAGTCACGGTCAACCGCCGGGCTCTGGTACACGGTCATGATGTAGTCGGTGAGTTCGTTTACATCGCTGTCACTCAGGTTGAATCGAGGCATGCGACGAATGAGCGACGGACGCAGCGTTCCGGGATTCTTGAAGAACTGCACCAACCACTCCCGCTGTACCGAGCTGCCTTCCCATGTAAGGTCAGGAGCCATGTCGCCGCCGTGTCCGTTGATGCGATGGCAGCTGAAACAGGCGAGGTCCGTCATTAGCTTTCCGGCCCTGCCTGCCGGCTGATAGTCGGACTCAGCCTTGGCAGGCACGGCAAGCGACGGGGGGAGTGAATATGAGCGATCGTCGAGAGCAAGCAATGCGGTGGTCAATGAGTCGATCTGCGCCGAGGTCAAGGTGTACTGTGGCATCTTCAAGCCCGGAGAGAAGGCTCGCGGATTTTTGATCTTGCCTGCGATGTAATCAGGCAACGTATGTTGCATGCCCGGCAGGAAAATTAACTGCGTCACCGGCTTGCTGCCAATCCGGCTGAGTTCGGGAGCGAAATTCTCCGGCTTCTTGATGCCACCAATTTCATGGCACGAAGCACAACCGTAATCGGAGACGAGGCGCTTGCCGTGCGCAACTTGCTCGGGCGTCGCTGCATCCAGATGAACATTGGTGAGCAGATCCGAGTCTGTTTTGGCCAGCAGGAATCCCGAGAGCGTTGCGACCTGGCCATCGTTGAAGCGGTAATGTGGCATGCCGGTTTGCGGATCGTAAACACGCGGATTGCGCAGCCACGCCTGCAGCCACTCGGGTTTGACTTTGTTTCCGACGCGAGTCAACTCGGGACCGACATTGCCGCCGACCATGTTGCCGGCAGCGTTTTGAACGGCGTGACACGAGGCGCAGAAGGACTCGCCGTAGAGACTCGCTCCTGCTGCAGGATCCGAAGATGGCTTGGCAGACGAAGTCGCGGCGTCACCAGGCTGCGCCGTGCTGTTGGCGATCAGAAACGCGGAGATGTCGCGAGCATCATCATCGCTGAGCTTGAAGTTCGGCATCGTCGAGCTCGACGCGTATGCTTGCGGATCTTTCAGCCAGGCGAAAATCCATTCGCGCGTGGTCTTATCAGCAATATGCGAGAGCGACGGAGGATCGTCCGAAGGTTTCATCGCGCTGCCATCGGGCAGCTTCACGGTGTGGCAGTGCACGCAGCCTTCACGCGAGAGCAGATTGCGTCCCTGATTCAATTGTGGCGTACCGGGTAGCGGCCCGCGATGACATTGCCCGCAGGAAGACTCGATGTACTTTGCGGGAAGGATGGGCTGTTCCCACGCCAGCGTGCTGCTATGCGCTTCTTCCACGGTGGTTGCGGCGCCTTGCCCGCGATGACAGACAGTGCATCCGAATTGATCGAGATTGTGGGGGATCACGGGATGCTTGCGGTAGGGCTGCGTGGCGATATCGGTGAGGCTGGCTTCCTTGAGTCCGACATGACAACTCGTGCAACGATCCGTTACAGCAAGATCGGGAAGCCAGATCTGCTGGATCCCGCCCTGAAAGTGCCGTTGCAGCGTGTTCGCCTCGCTGCGATTGCGGATCATGCTCAGGTAGCCGTGCTGATAGTGCCGCCACTCGCTGAAGAAGTTTTTTGCCGGAGCAATCGCCATGGAGGCCAGAAACACCACGCTGACGACGCCGAAGGCGCGCACGCTGTCTCCGAATAATTTCTGCCAGAGCGACGTAGATTTTTCGTTCATGACCGCCGCATCCTCGTATTCATGTTTATGAACCTTGCCACGGCCACACCCATGCCCAGCCCGGGCCGCGGAAGAAAGTGCCGATGGCGGTAAGTACCACCAGCTCGAATAAGAACCAGGTCATCACCCAGTAAGAAAGAGGCCGCCCAGCCAGATAGCGGCGGAAGGCCGAAGGTGATTGTGGAGAACTCTGCGACGCCACCAGCATGATTCCCGACATGATCAGCGTGGGTACCAGCGCGGCGTACACCTTGAAAAAGACGAGAAATAGCGATAACGCGCTGGCGACGATGTAGAAAATCTGCAGGCGTCTCTGCCGGTCTTTCAGGAATAGTCCGTCGGCTTCAATATTGACCTTGAAGTAAGGGATAACGATGAGCGCCATCACCACGAGGCCCGGCACTAACACTCCAGCGACTACTGGCGGGAAGTAGTGCAGCATCTCCTGCAGCCCGAGAAAGTACCACGGCGCTTTCGCAGGATTCGGCGTATGCGACGGATCAGCGAGTCCCTCGAGTGGCGCGTTGAATATCAGAGCAATCCACACCAGCACCACGGCCAAAGTCATAATGGCCACGGCGCCGCGAAATAGCACTTCGGGAAAGGTCTGGAGCTGGTCCTCGGTCTCCGCCTTCACTTGCGCCGACGTTCGACGCGTGATGAAGACGATCCGGCGTGGAGACTTCTTTGCGTTGGAGTCGACGCCAGCGACAAAATCTTTCGAGTCCGCCATGGCTACTTCGCCTCCTTTCCGGAACTCGTTCGACCGTTCTTTGCGCGAATCGTTGCGGGTTCGCTGTCATGGTTGTACAGTCCACCATCTTTGCGAATGCGCCAGAAGTGAATTGCGACGAAGAACATTGCGGTCAGCGGAAGAATCATGCAGTGCAGCACGTAGAACCGCAGCAATGCGTTAGCGTTGACTGCGTGTCCGCCGAGGAGCAAGAAGTGAATCTTGTCTCCGATGACAGGGACAGCTGATGCAATGTTCGACCCGACGGTGATCGCCCAATACGCCAGTTGATCCCATGGAAGCAGGTATCCGGTATAGCTGAGCAACAACGTAATAAGGAGAAGGACGACGCCGATGACCCAGTTGAACTCGCGCGGCGTTCGGTACGCCCCGCGATAGAAAACCTTGAACATGTGCGCGAATACCAGAAACACCATGGCGTGCGCCGACCAGCGATGGAGGTTGCGCAGAAACATTCCCGACGAAACTACAAATTGCAGGTCCTTGGTGTCGGCATATGCCTGCGGTGCTGACGGGTGGTAATACAACATCAGCGGAATGCCGGTCGCGACCAAAATCAAAAAGGTCCCCAGCGTCAGCGTGCCCAGGTACCAGGTCGCGCTGAAACTCAACATGCGCGTGCGGACTTTGGTCGAAAACAGGTGCAGGAAAACATTTTGCTGGATGGCCAGCGCGCGCTTGAGCGTGCTCGAACCTGTCCCGCTGCGGAAGATCGACCGCCAGACTCGCGTCTGCTGCAGCTCGTCGAAATATTGGTCTACCGTTTTCGCCATGCTGATTTCCTCTATCAGACCCTCACGAAAGAATCGCGCGCCAGCGCCGGAACATCGGTCGAACGATCGACCAGCACATCGCCGTCGTCGTTGATCCATACGCGTTTCCACGGCAACGGCTTGGGTGCGGGCCCTTCGATCTTCTTTCCGTTCGTCTCAAACTTGCTGCCGTGACACGGACAGGCAATGATTCCCAACTCCTGCTTCCACGCCGTCAGGCAGCCCAGGTGTGTGCAGACCGCGCTCAGCGAGAAATAGCCTTCCTGCGAATGGATGATGTAAATCCCGTTGTTCACGTCGAGCGTCACCGAGTCGAGCGGATAGCGATCCGGCTTCCCGGCATTCACTACTGGCGACGGCTCGTAGAGCACATTCGGCTCAAGATATTGATAGGAGAATGCCGCCGTACCCACAGCAGCAATGCTCAACGATCCGAGACCGAGCTTTGTGAAGAATTGCCGCCGGGTCAGATCGCTCCCCAACTCGCCTTTTTTCTCTTCCGCCATAGTTGCCTCGTGCTATTTCTGCAATCCTATTTCTGCAATCCCGCGCCGATTGCCGCGATTGAAATCAATCCGGTCGGCTCTGAGGGAAGCAGGTTGTACGACTCCATAGTGATCGTGCCCACCGGGCAGCGCATCGCGCACAGCCCGCAGCGAATGCAGCGCGTCTCGTCTTTCAACATCGCCGCGCCAGTAACCACACCAAGTTCGTCAGCCGCCACTTCGTCGAACTCGACACCGAAACATTCCTGGTTTTCGCGAATGTGGCTGATCGTTTCCGGCTCAAACGAAATGCGATCGAGCGAAACCAGCTCCAGACATTTCTCCGGGCAGACATCGACACATCCGCCGCAAAGAATGCACATGCTGCCGTCTTCTGGAGCGCCTTCGAAAATCGTATTGACCCAGCAGTGCAGGCAGCGCTGCGCCTCGGCCACAGCAGAAGCGGCGTCGTACCCGACTTCGACTTCGGTCACTCCAGTGCGGCGCTCGAGAGGAAGCATCGGAACCGGTTGTCGGTTGAGATCGAGGTACCCGAGTGGCATGGAATGCCGTTTGAGCAGTTCGACTTCGATGACCGGTTCCGGATGCTTACCACCCCGCAGGTACTCGTCAATTCCCACGGCTGCACGTTTGCCGTCGCCAACACTGTCGATAATCAGACGCGGTCCGAAGACGCAATCGCCGCCGGCAAAAATTCCGGCAGCCGAGGTCATCAGCGTCTGTGGATTCGCCGCAATCAGACCGCGCGGAGAAATCTCAACTTTGTCTTCCGGCTTCAGGAAATCAAGCCGCGGAGCCTGCCCGATCGCCATGATGATGGTGTCGCACTCGATCTGGCTCTCGCTGTTCTCATAGAACGCTGGATTGAATCGCCGGTTCTGATCGAATACCCACCGGGTCTTCAGAGTTTCGAGCGCAAAGACTTTCCCGTCCCTACCGACAACCCGCTTCGGTCCGAGGCCGGGATGCATGATGATGCCTTCTTCCTCGGCTTCGACGATCTCTTCCAAAGCGGCTGGCATCTCTTCACGCCGTTCCAGGCACACAAGGTTCACTTCGCGCGCGCCCATGCGCAACGCCGAAAGCGAGATGTCGACCATTTCCTTGGTCGCAACGGCAGAAACATTTTCTGCGGAAGGTTCAAGATCCTCCACGCCGCCTGCATGCTGCTTGACAACCTCACGGGCGGCTGAGCGGGCAACATCCATCGCAACGTTGCCGCCGCCGATCACAATCACTTTCTTGCCGATGGTGAACTTGTATCCAAGATTTACATTGAGCAGGAAATCGATACCCTTGTGCACTCCATCGAGATCCACGCCCGGAATGCTCAGATCGCGGCTGCGGTGCGCCCCGACAGCAATCAGCACCGCGTCAAATCCCTGGTGCCGCAAGTCGGATATCGCGAAGTCGCGTCCCGCCGCATGATTCAGTTTCAGAGTGATATCGCCAGTCTCAAGAATTTCGCGGACCTGAGCCTCAACCACATCGCGCGGCAAGCGATATTCCGGAATGCCGAGATATAGCATTCCGCCGGCAACCGGTGCGGCTTCAAAGATCGTGACCGCATAGCCCATCAGCGCGAGATCATGCGCCGCAGAAAGTCCCACGGGACCTCCGCCAACCACCGCAACCTTGAATGGAAGCTTCCGCTGCCCGCGTCCTTCGTTGACGTTGATGGGATGTTTCGACTCCGGCCCGTACTGCTCAGTGAGAAATCTCTTGAGAGCGCGAATTGAAATTGGCTTGTCGATCTCGCCGCGTCGGCACGCAGTTTCGCAAGGATGCGCGCAGACGCGTCCGCAAATGCTGGCCAGCGGATTGGGTTCGCGCGCCAGCCGGTAGGCTTCTTCAAACCTTCCCTCGGCAATCAGGCCCACATAACGCCCAGCATTGGTATGCGCCGGACAGGCCATCATGCAGGGAAAGTTTGTGTGCAGCCAATCCCCGTCGACCTTCTTGTTTTTGAATCGCTTCAGCATTGGCGTTGGTTCGATATCTTCAGCAATGGCAAATCTGCCCGCGACTTGGCAGTTCCTACGAATCGGGGAGCAGCGCCCCAAGCATGCTGCTCCCCAACTCGCTACTCGACAGCTGCTGTTACTTGCTCAGGGTGAAGTCTGCTTTGCCGCCACCCGCAACCGTGACCGGCTTCGATTGATTCTTCGCGCCTTCATGCCAGACCACGAGCGTGTAGCTTCCATCTGGAACGTCTTTGATCTTGTAGCTGCCCGCATCGTCCGTTTCCGCAAAGTACGGAGTCGGGCTGACGATGAGGTATCCCGCCATGTCGGGATGAACGTTGCAAAGCAGCGCTACGACGCCGGGCTTGTCAAATGTGAAAGGCCGCTTCTCGCCCTTCGGCCAAGTGCCTAGGTTATGTCCGGCTTTCTTGTCATTGCCAACCGCAGTCCAGAAAACGTTGTGGGCGACGTTGTCGCTGTTTAGAAAATCCACGGTTGTACCTTGTTGCACTGCCACAACGTGCGGCGAAAACATCAACCCTTTCTGATCAATCACTGGATGATCTTTAGGTGCGGGGAAGGTCTTCCCTGCGACGGCGTCCACGTAAACCACCGATTTTCCCTTCATTCCACTGACTTTGCCCTCGATATCGCCAGCCGAAGCCGCGACACACAAACCAGCCATCACCAACATCAGCACGCATACTTTGTATTTCATAACCCCATTCTCCTTTGCATTTGCAAATCGATAATGTCTCTGTTCACAGCTAGAAAATGATCTTCGCGTCCAGATAGATCGTGTTATTTGCGCTGGCATTGCGGCCTGCGCCGTCATAGTTCATCGATGCACCGTTGAATCGCGTGTACCCGGTGTATTGGGCGCCGAGCAGCAGATTCTGCCACGGCCAATACGTGATGTTCGCGATGTAGCCAGTGCCTCTCGGATCGCCGTTGAAATTGCCGGTCACCGCACCGGACGGATAGAGCGCCGCGTCGGATGTACCGGTCGTGTTAAACCAGCCGAACGTTCCCGTGTACTTATTGCCAATGTGATACTCGGCATTGGCTAACACCGTGTTCAGGTGATGGGAGCTCTCGTTTGCCCCGCCGGCAGCAAGGGTCGCGATCAGATTGGAGTTTTCGCGAATGTACGTCGCGCGGAAGGACAGGATATCGGTGCGGAACATCGTCCGGTCGATCTGCGTGTCGAATGCGAAATCGGTATAAGCATCTTTCGGCCCGGTGACGTCATTCGGCGTTGCCTGCATGTGAATGCCGTAGCCGCCGAATTCATATTGGGTTTTGGCGGTCAGCTGCTGCCACGCTACACGCCAATAAGGCGCTACTCCGCGAATTGTGGTCAACCCTGGCGTTGCCGTAAACGGCTGCGCGGCGCCCACATGTTCCGAGCGATAGACGTGCGCATCGAAATACAGATGGTTGTTCCACATTCCGTATGCGCCAATCCCTCCAACATCCTGGGCTAAGCCGCCATTGATGATGGGAGACGCATTCGGCGTCGGCGCCCAATCGCTGGCGATCCACGGATAGCTCCACGCGGGGGTAGTGTTCCACAAATCTTCGACCGTCGGATTGTTGTTGAGATCTAGTCCGTACACGAATTCTTTGCCGCCCAGTTTGGTCGTATTCGCATAGCGGATGTCCGTGTTGTCCATGCTGAAATGGTCCGCTTGCGTGTCGTATGTGACTTGCACGAAGCTGCCGACATGACTGGTCCAGGCGCCCGAAAGAAAGAGCGAAATGTCTTGCGGCATTTGGAAGCTGCCATTCTGCGACGGCGGCAGCGGAGTCGTAGTGCCACTTGTATTCGGCACCTGCGATTTCGTAGATGTGAACGACGTGTCCAGCATGACGGAAAGTGGCAGGGATGCCAGCAAATCGAGCGCCGCTCGCTTTTTGCCTCCATCCGTCTTTATGACTTTCGTCTCGTCGGCGCGATCAACGTAGCCGAGCAGTTTGAAGCGACGTCCGGCAGGGTTCAGTTCCGGAGGAGTGTAGTGACAACCACTGCACGGCAAACCGGTCTGCCGTGCATAACTCGGTACAGCCTTTGCCTCCGGCGGATTCACTGCACCCACATACAGCAATCCCGTTACAGCCGCCACAACTATCAGGAAAATTGCAACCATCTTCATGTCGAATTTCCTTCCTTCTCACGCCCCAAAAGCGAAGTAGTCCAGGAACTCTGCGCACGACTGCAAGGCTGCCGGATTCGCTGGTGGCAGACGCAAAACCGCGAAAGCGTGGCAAACCGCCTGCCAAACCATGAATTCCGTGAGGTTGTTGCCCTCTAGCCTCGTTCCAAGATGGGCCTGATAGTAGCGGCGCTGGCGGGACCCGCGCCGGGTAGGAAATCACACTCGAATGTGATTTGAATCACACTTTGAGGACCGCGCCGGAACCGCCGCCTCTTCGCACGATGTCCTCATGGTGATTGTGTTCGTGTTGATGGCTAAGCGAGGTCAGACGCGGATCGATTCGGAGCGAGAAGAGATATCAGCCGGAACTGTCGCGATTACGGCTCGTAAGCGCAGCCAGGATCGGGAGCGAACAGATCGCCCGTCACTGCGTAGGCGCGGGCGCGAGATCCGCCACAAACGGTACGAACCGGGCATCGGCCGCACTTGCCTTTCAAGTTGGAAGCGTCGCGCAGCGAGGTGAACAATGGCGAATCGCAATACACCTCTGACAACGATTGCGATGTGATGTTTCCGGCGCAGACCGGAAGAAACCGGCTGGGATACACTTCGCCCTGATGATTGATGAATACAAATCCGCGCCCGTCGTTTACGCCTCTCGGCGCGTACGGAACGGCGGTGGCCTCGGTCAGCCGGCCACGTGATTCCCGCACCCGCTGCTGCAGCAAGTAACGCTGATAATGTTGACCTTCCGTTGTCTTGATCTGGAAATTCGCACGCTTCGAAGCCTCGTACAGCTTGGCAAAGATCAGTTCGTGCTCGTCGGCATCGAGCATTTCGACGGTCTCTTCCTTGCTGCCGGGGACAAAAAAGAAAACATTCCAGAGTGACACGTCCAGGCGCGTCAGCAGCTCGATCATGGGATCCAGGTCGTGAAAGTTCCGTCGCGAAACGATGGTGTTGACCTGCACTGGCAACTGCACTTCATGGCAGCTGCCGATGATTTCCAGCGTGCGCCGGTGCAGTCCTTGCATCTTCCAGTAACGGTCGTTCAGCCCCGGCGTCGATCCATGCAGCCAGAACGCAACCCGCATCAGACCGCACGCTTTGAGCTCCGAAATGATGCTGGAATCCAGTCGAGGCGTCGGTAGCAATGTGAGCGACGTACGCACGGAGCATTCGGACGCAAACGAAACCACGGGAAGTAGATCAGGCCGCAACAGTGGGTCACCTCCTGTGAGGGCAAGCAGCGGCACCTGCATGGCCGCGACTTCCTCCACAAGGTGAAAGGCCTCCGCCGTTGAAAACTGCTGTTGATTCCGAGGTCGGCGCGCCCGCGCCGGCGTTGCCTTCCATCCACAATCGTGCGTCATCTCCCATGTCACCTGCAGCGGTCGAGAACGCACGCGCGCAGTCTTCGCGAATTCACTCGTAACCCATCCGGTCGTCCCTTGGGACTCGGTCCACGTGTCGCCGGTCGTTCCTTTCGGCGCCTCTGCGGGACGGTTTGAGATCGATGGCATGTCGCGATCCTAGGGATCTGGGAAGAAACAAACAGTGCGAGATCGCACAGGGACACGTGATAAACATCACAATCGACGCGAAATAGACCTGTGATTTACCTCACAAGGCCGAGTGACTTTCGCCATAGGTCGGCCTTCGGCGCCGTGCGAACCTACGCCTGCGAGTGAGTTCTCAGGGTACGGGACTTGAGCACGATCCACTGCAATCCTATATGCCAGGGATGAGGCAGTGAGGCAACGGCCTATCCCACTCTGTGATATCGTGCGAACGAAATTTCTTCCTCAGGAGGAAGTAACAGTATGAAACACGTTCTTCTAGCGTTGCTGGCTTGCAGCCTCGTTGCAGCCTGCACATCGTCGGCAGTCGCCCAGGATGCGGCAGGTACCTTCAAAGCAAAGTGCGCCATGTGTCATGGGGCAGACGGCAAAGGCGGCAAGATGGGTACCCGTGACTTCGCGTCTCCGGAAGTCAAAGCCGAAACCGATGCCCAGCTCACTGACATCGTCACCAAGGGCAAAGGCAAAATGCCGGCCTACGGCGGCAAGTTGTCAGACGATGACATCAAGGGCCTCGTCACCTACATTCGTAGCCTTGCAAAGTAGGAAATAGAACAAGCGGCTGATTACGGCCGCACCAAACGGAGTTAATTCTGAAGGATTGGCGGGTGAGAGCATGTCCACGCGAACAGCACGGAGAGTTTTTGCGTCTGGAATTGCCCTCACCCTGCTTTTAGCCGCGGGCTCGCTCCACGCAGCCGCCAAAAAAGATCCAAAACCAACTGCAGACGATTGCCTGGCATGCCACAGCGACGCTTCTCTGTCGCACGATGAAAACGGCAAAACTGTTAGCCTTCACGTCGATCCGCAGGCCTTCAAAGATTCCATTCACGGCAGCATGTTTACCTGCGTGGACTGCCACACTGATGTAACCAGCGCAGCGCACGAAACCACACCCAAGAAGATCACCTGCGCCACTTGTCATGCGGACGAACAGGCCGCGTACGATCGCAGCTTCCACGGCAAGGCCGTGCAGAACGGCAATGCAGCCGCAGCGACTTGTGTTTCTTGCCACGGTAGCCCGCATGAGCTGCTGCCTGCCTCTGATCCCAAATCGCGCGTGCATCACAGCAATATTCCAGCCACTTGCGGATCGTGCCATGGCCAGCAGTTTGTCATGGAGAAGGACGGCTTGAGCACGCAGATGGTTGCGTCGTATCAGGCCAGCGTGCATGGCCACGCTGTCGCGAACGGCTCGGAGAAGGCGGCCGTTTGCACCGATTGCCACGGGACGCACGAAATTCTCGATGCGAAGGATTCGAAGTCTCCGATCTTCAAGTTCAACGTCCCGATGACCTGTGGCAAGTGCCACGACCAGATTTCCAAAGAATTTCAGCAGAGCATCCACGGCACTGCCGTCGCGAAGGGCAATTGGCAGGCCCCGGTCTGCACCGATTGCCACGGCATCCATTCGATAAAAGCGCACACCGATCCGAATTCTCCAGTCTCCGCGCAGAATGTCGGGCTGGTCACCTGCGCCCGCTGCCATGAGGGCGTGCGGCTCTCGCAGGAGTTCGGCGTGGAAGGCCGCCGCGAAACCACCTACCTCGCCAGCTATCACGGCCTCGCGTCTCGGCTGGGCTCGCAAGTGGTCGCGAACTGCGCCAGCTGCCACGGCACTCACAGCATCTTTCCGTCGAGCGACGCTCGCTCCACTATCAACCGCGCGAACCTTGCCCGAACCTGTGGACAGTGCCATCCAGGCGTGACCGAAAAATTTACCTCCGCCAAAGTGCACGTGGACGCTCCGCTTTCGGCGGATGTCGGCAGCAAGGCGGTCCGCTGGATTCGCAAATTTTATCTCGGCATGATCTTTGGCGTGATCGGCGGGATGTTGCTGCACAACTTCATCATCTGGAGATCAAAGGTCATCGCGCTTCGCAAGGAACAGAGCAAGTTTGTGACTCGCATGCCGCTGCGCTTCCGCTTGCAGCACGGCACGTTGCTGACCAGTTTCTTCGTGCTCGTGCTGACCGGATTTGCCTTGAAGTTCCCGGATTCCTGGTTCGCGTCGATGCTGTCACTCGGCGAACACATGCGCCAGCTACTGCATCGCATCGCCGCCGTCGTTCTGATCGCCGTCAGTTTCTACCACGCCTTCGACTTGATCTTTACCCGTGAAGGCCGCCTCCTGGCTTTGGATCTGTTCCCCAATCTCGATGACATTCGCGGAGCGTGGCAGAATTTGAGCTATTATCTAGGCCTCTCGAATCGCAAGCCCGACTTCCCGCGCTTCAACTACGCGGAAAAGGCGGAATACTGGGCGCTGGTGTGGGGAATGTTCGTGATGGCCGGAACCGGAATCATGCTGTGGGCCAAAGTCAGCGTCGGAAATCATCTGCCCCGCTGGTGGCTGGATGTGGCTGCGGCCATCCACTTTTACGAAGCGATATTGGCCACGCTCGCGATTCTCGTCTGGCACTTCTATCAGGTGTTCCTCGATCCCGATGTCTATCCCATGAACTGGGCTTGGTGGGACGGCAAAATGACTCTGCATCACTACCGCGAAGAGCACGGACTGGATCATGCAACTCTGATGAAGAGTTCCAGAGAGCCCGCCGAATCCGCCACGGAAGAGGCCGAAGAATCCGAGGCAACCGAGGTTAAGCATGGAGACTGATAAGACTCCGCCGGCCCCCGTCGAGCCATGGCATAAGTCGCGCATGTTGTTGCGCAATCCCATCAGCCTGGCAGGCGTGGCTTTGGCAATCGTTGGTCTGGCAAACATCTTCCTTTTCTTTTTGATCGATCAGATCGCGGTGAGGCCCAGCCCTTATATCGGCATTCTCGCCTACATGGTGTCTCCGGCCTTCCTGGTCCTCGGTCTCCTGATCATGCTCGCCGGAATGTTGCTGGAGCGCAAAAAGAAGGTCGCGCCCACCGCTTTTTATCCGCGCATTGATCTGAACGATCCCACGCAGCGCGGCGCAGTTTTTTCCTTTGTCACATTCCTCATCGTTTTCGCCGTGGTCAGTGCGGCAGGCAGCTACAAGGCCTACGAGTTCACCGAGTCCGTTTCATTCTGCGGACAGCTTTGCCATACGGTGATGAGTCCGGAATATACCGCTTACCAACTCTCCCCGCACGCGCGCGTCGCGTGCGCTGATTGCCACGTAGGTCCCGGCGCAACCTGGTTTGTGAAGTCGAAGCTTTCGGGCAGTCGCCAGGTATTCGCCACAGTCTTCCACACCTTCCCGCGGCCGATTCCTACACCCGTAGCGAATCTACGTCCCGCACAGGAAACCTGTGAGCAGTGCCACTGGCCGAAAAAGTTCTACGGAGGACAACTGAAAGTCTTCTCGCACTTCGCGAACGACGAGAAGAACACGCTGCGCCAGATTCGCATGATCATCAAGACTGGCGGCGGAGATCCCACGACCGGAGCGCCCGAAGGCATTCATTGGCACATGAACATCGGCAACAAGATCGAATACGTGGCCGCCGATGAAAAACGCCAGGTGATCCCCTACATCCACGTCGAAGACCTGCAGGGACGCGTCACCGAGTACTACGCGAAAGACTCGACTCTGTCCAAAGATCAGATCAAAAATCAGATCGCCAAGGGCAACACACACCGCATGGACTGCGTCGACTGCCATAATCGCCCGACACATATTTACGTGTCGCCCGATCTCTCGGTCGATCAGTCGCTGCTGGCGCACCGCATCGACAATTCCCTGCCCTTTATCAAGCAGGAAGCCGTTACCGTTCTCACCGGAACATACAACACGGACGACGCGGCCATGCAGGGCATTGCCGGAGGCATCCAGGATTTCTACGAAAAAAAATATCCTGATATCGCAAAAAGCAAGCAGCTGGAAATTCGTAATGCAGTCGCCGAGGTACAGCAGATCTTCAAACGCACTACGTTCCCAGAGATGAAGTTGAACTGGCTAACACATCCCAACAATCTTGGACACTTCTATTCTCCAGGATGCTTCCGCTGTCACGATGGGCAACACGTCAGCGCAGATGGCCGCGTTATCAGCCGCGACTGCGACCAGTGCCACACCGTGCTGTCGCAGACTGAAGGAGCGACCACCCTCGCTGCCACATTGCCTACGACTCACTTCCAGCATCCAGTCGATATCGGAGATCTGACACAAGTCAATTGTGCAGATTGTCACACCGGCGGTAACGGCCCATAAAACAAATATCCCCCGCTCACACCGATACGGTTCAAACTGTTATCGCTGCCTATTCCAGCCGTTTCGCGATGTCATCCTGAGGAGGGCGAGAGCTCTCCGAGGGACCTTGCGAAGCGTTTAGAGCAGCGATGTAGCCTGCGAGATTAAGCACGCTGTGTCGTCGTGGCAGGCGTGTCCGGGCATCAAAGCTTTCCGTTCGACCTACGGTCCCTCACACCAGCTTCGCTGCCGTTCAAGATGACATCACGAATGGTAATGATGACATCGTAACGGCTGAAAATTCTTTCGCAGCTTTCCCATCTTAGCCAGCTCTAACCCGCTGATCACAAGCCGCTTCAGAGATCGCTGTGATTTCAATCACACCGAGCTGTGAATCCACGTCCCGACAGCCGACCTCCCTCTGTCGCATCCTTTACTTATCGCAGGACCACGCCAGTGGTTCCCGTCGAGAAAACGGAACGGGGGATTTCATGAAGCGCAAGTTTAAGACCATGGACGGCAACGAAGCCGTCGCACACGTCGCTTATCGGGTAAACGAGGTGATTGCCATTTACCCCATCACCCCTTCGTCGCCGATGGGCGAGTGGGCCGACCAGTGGGCCTCCGAGGGCGTGCCCAATGCCTGGGGCAGCGTGCCGCATGTCGTCGAAATGCAAAGTGAAAGCGGAGCCGCCGGCGCAGTGCATGGCGCCCTGCAGACCGGATCGCTCTCCACCACCTTCACGGCTTCGCAGGGATTGCTGTTGATGATCCCCAACATGAACAAGATTGCCGGCGAACTCACGCCAGCCGCCTTCCACGTCACGGCGCGCACCATCGCCACCCATGCTCTGTCGATTTTTGGCGACCACTCCGACGTGATGATGTGCCGCAGCACTGGATGGGCCATGCTCTGCTCGAACTCCGTGCAGGAAGCCATGGACCTTGCCCTGATCGCGCACGCCGCTTCGCTCGAGACGCGAATTCCCTTCATGCACTTCTTCGATGGATTCCGCACCTCGCACGAAGTCAGCAAGATTGAGATGCTCAATGAAGACGACATGCGCGCCATGATCAACATGGATCGCGTGATCGAGCACCGGCAACGTGCTCTTTCACCGGATCATCCCGTCCTTCGGGGAACCGCGCAGAATCCCGACGTCTTCTTCCAGATCCGCGAGACGGCGAACAAGTATTACGATGCGGCTCCTGCCAAAGTGCAGGCGACGATGGACAGGTTCGCCGAGATCGTTGGACGCCAGTACAAATTGTTCGATTACGTGGGTGCGCCCGACGCTGAGCGCGTAATCGTCGTGATGGGATCCGGCGCCGAAATCGCACACGAGACCGTCGATCACCTCAACGCACACGGCGAGAAGGTTGGTCTACTGAAAGTCCGCTTGTATCGCCCGTTCTGCGTGAAGTCTTTTATGGAGGCCATCCCCCCAACCGTTCGACAGATCGCGGTGCTCGATCGCACGAAAGAGTCAGGCGCAATTGGCGAGCCTCTGTATCTCGACATCGTGAACGCGTTGCACGAAGGAATGAAGCTGGGCTACGGAAAGATCAAAGCTGCTCCTGGCGTGGTCGGCGGGCGCTACGGTCTCTCCTCGAAGGAATTCACTCCGGCGATGGTCAAGGCCGTCTACGACAACCTGAAGAAGCCGGAACCCAAAGATCATTTCACCATCGGCATCAACGACGACGTCACGCACACCAGCCTCGACTACGATGCCAGCTTCTCGACCGAACCCGACAGCGTGATCCGCGCCATGTTCTATGGCCTGGGCGCGGACGGCACGGTGGGCGCGAACAAGAACTCCATCAAGATCATCGGCGAGAACACCGACAACTACGCGCAAGGATATTTCGTCTACGACTCGAAGAAATCCGGTGCCATGACGGTTTCCCACCTGCGTTTCGGACCGCAGCCGATCAAATCGAGCTACCTGGTCTCGAAAGCGAATTTCATCGCCTGCCATCAGTGGATATTCCTCGAGCGCTACGACATGCTCAGCGCGCTGGTCGACGGCGGCGTCTTCCTGATTAATAGTCCGTTCGGCAAAGACGAGCTGTGGGATCACCTGCCGCGCGACGTACAGCAACAACTCATCGCCAAAAAAGCAAAGCTCTACACGATCGATGCTTACCAGGTAGCACGCGACGCCGGCATGGGATCGCGCATGAACGTCATCATGCAGGTCTGCTTCTTTGCGATCTCGAAAGTTCTGCCGCGCGACGAGGCCATTGAGGCCATCCGCGAGTCGATTCGCCACACTTACGGGAGGAAGGGCGAAGAAGTCGTCAAGAAGAACATGCTGGCCGTGGACGAGACTCTTGCCCACCTGTTCGAAGTGAAAGTCCCATCGGCGGTCTCGAGCAAGATCGAGTTGCCGCCAGTGTTCCCGGGAGCTCCGAAATTCGAGCGCGAAGTGCTCGGCGCCATCTACGCTGGCAAGGGGGACGAACTTCCAGTCAGCGCATTCTCTTGCGACGGAACATTCCCCACAGCCACTGCGCAATGGGAAAAACGCAATCTCGCTCTCGAGATTCCTGCCTGGGATTCGAAGATCTGCATACAGTGCGGCAAGTGCGCGATGGTCTGTCCGCATGCCGTCATACGCATCAAGGTGTACGACAGCAAGGAACTCGAAGGCGCCCCGGCGACGTTTAAGTCGTGCGACACGCGCGACAAGGAATGGGCGGGCATGAAGTACACGATTCAGGTGGCGCCGGAAGATTGCACCGGATGCGGCGTCTGCGTCGACATATGCCCGGTCAAGAACAAGAGCGAAGTCCGGCTGAAAGCCATCAACATGGTGGCGCAGCCTCCACTGCGGGCGCCTGAGAAAGAGAATTGGGAATTCTTCCTCAATATCCCTGATCTCGATCGCCGCAAAATCAAAGTCGGCACAATCCGCCAGCAACAGGTGCAGGAACCCCTGTTCGAGTTCTCCGGAGCATGCTCCGGCTGTGGCGAGACTCCTTATGTAAAGCTCGTCTCCCAATTGTTCGGCGATCGTTCGGTCGTTGCGAACGCCACCGGTTGCTCTTCCATCTATGGCGGGAACTTGCCCACCACTCCTTGGGCGAAGAACGCCGATGGACGCGGTCCGGCATGGTCGAACTCGCTCTTTGAAGACAACGCCGAGTTCGGAATGGGCTTCCGCGTTTCGATCGACAAGCAGACCGAATTCGCGCAAGAACGGCTACGGCGTGTCGCGGGCACTGTTGGCGAGGATCTTGTCACCGCCATCATCAACGCGAAACAGAAGGACGAATCTGACATTTACGATCAGCGCCAGCGAGTCGCGATCCTCAAAGAACGCCTTGAGAAGGTTAATTCGCCTGAGGCCAGGCAACTGCTTCCGTCGCCGACATGCTCGTAAAGAAGAGCGTCTGGATCGTTGGCGGCGACGGATGGGCGTACGACATCGGCTATGGCGGCCTGGACCACGTGCTGGCTAGCGGGCGCAACGTCAATGTGCTCGTCCTCGACACCGAGGTCTACTCCAACACGGGCGGACAAGCCTCCAAGTCCACTCCGCGTGGAGCGGTCGCGAAGTTTGCCGCGGGCGGCAAGCCAGGGCCCAAAAAAGATCTCGGGCTCATGGCCATGACCTACGGAAACGTCTACGTCGCCAGTGTGGCAATGGGTGCGAAAGACGAACACACGCTCAAGGCTTTCCTGGAAGCCGAGGCGTACGACGGTCCTAGCCTCATCATTGCCTACTCGTCGTGCATTGCTCACGGCATCGACATGACGACTGCGATGAGCGATCAGAAGGTGGCTGTGGAGTCTGGACAATGGCTGCTCTATCGCTATCACCCGGAGCGTGCTGCAGCGGGCGAGAATCCGCTGGCTCTCGATTCGCGCGCGCCCAGCCGGAAAGTGCAGGAGTGGTTGCTGCAGCAGACGCGCTTCAAGATGCTCACCAAGAGCAAGCCGGAAGATGCGGAACGGCTGTGGAAGTTGGCCCAGAAAGATGTCGAAACCCGCTTCCATATGTATGAGTACATGGCCAGCCGCAAAATCGACGCTGATGCTCCCGGAAAAGAGGCGGCCGCAAAGCCAGTAGCAGAAAAACCAACTCCGGTAGGCGTGAAGTAAAGGAACAAGGAGATTCGCATGATCGACCTTAGCACTAGCTATCTCGGACTGAAGCTGCCCTCCCCGCTGGTCGTCTCAGCATCGCCCCTCTCCCGCGACGTTGATGGAATCTGCCGTCTTGAAGATGCCGGAGCCTCCGCCGTCGTTCTTTACTCGTTGTTTGAGGAGCAACTTCGTCAGGAAGAAGAAGACTTGCAATATCACCTGGCTGCCGGTACAGAGAGCTTCGCCGAGTCGCTCAGCTATTTCCCGCAGGCCAGCGAGTTTCACACCGGCCCTGAGGGATACCTGAACCACATTCGCAAAGCCAAGTCGTCCGTCGGCATCCCGATCATCGCCAGCCTGAACGGATCGACGCTCGGCGGGTGGACGAAGTTTGCCGCCGAGGTTCAGCGCGCCGGCGCCGACGCCATCGAGTGCAACATCTATCACATCCCGACCGATCCCAAGTTGACCTCCGCCGATGTGGAAAAGAGCTACCTCGATATCGTGCGCGCCGTAAAAAGCACAGTGACCATTCCGGTCGCGGTCAAGGTGAGTCCGTTCTTCAGCAACTTTGCGAACATGGCCCAGCGCCTCGATGAAGCCGGAGCCGATGGACTCGTCCTCTTTAATCGTTTCTATCAGCCGGACATCGATCTCGAAGAATTAGAAATCCGTCCGAATGTGCTGCTGAGTTCGCAGCAGGCGCTGCGTCTGCCGCTGACCTGGATTGGAATTCTGTATGGGCGCGTGAAAGCGAGCCTGGCCGGCACCAGCGGCGTCCACACCTCGGAGGACGTTGTGAAGCTGCTCATGGTCGGAGCCAATGTGACCATGCTCTGCTCGTCCTTGATGCGGCACGGCATCAATCACCTCCGGCATCTGGACCGCGAATTGCGCGAATGGATGGAAGAGCACGAATACGAATCCGTACAGCAGATGCAGGGCAGCATGAGCCAGCAGCGCTGTCCCGATCCCGGCGCATTCGAACGTGCGCAGTATATGCGAGCGGTCAAAGGGATGACGCACATTCACATGGCGGGGTGGCGTTGATGTCTTCGGGAAAGATATCGCGCAGAGAATTCTTAAGGACGTATTGAAGGGCCAGATTTGAAAAAGCACGGCCTTGGCCGTGCCGTACCGACCGCTCTTAAGATTTGGGCTTTAGCCCCCGAGGTACGTTTGTGGAAACGATCGTTCAAACTCAACATCCATCCTTCCGTTCAACCGAGGATACCGCATCGACAAAAGCCCGCCGCGAGCGGCACCGCGCCCTGATCATTCCTCGCGAGCACGGGGCATGGGGACTATTACTCGTCCCCATCATCACCGGCGCCGGCGTCGGGTTCCGTCAATGCAGCCACATCTTCCCGCTGATCCTTCTGTCGGCCGCAGCCTTCGCTTTGTTTTGGTTGAGGACGCCACTCGAGAGCCTGTTGGGCACTTCTGCAATGAAGGCGGAGACGAGTGAGGAAAGCCGGACCGTAAAGTCCGTGATCGCGATCTTGGGCGTGGTGGCCGCTGTTACACTCGGCGCTCTGCTTTGGGCCGGACACAATGCCGATCTGTGGCCCCTCGGGGCGGCGGTAGCTGCCGCATTCATCGGACAAGCGCTGCTCAAGAAGCTGGGCCGGCGAGCGCGGATGTTTTCCGAAATCGTGGGCACCATCGGCCTGACCGCCTCCGCCCCCGCTGCCTACTACGTCATCACCGGCAACTTCAATGTGACGGCCTGGATGTTGTGGCTGGCAAATATCCTGTTCGCGGGTGATCAGATTCATTACGTGCAGCTGCGGATTCACACGGCCAAGATCGAAGGCTTCCGTGCCAAACTCAGCCGCGGCTGGGCTTTCGCCGTCGGGCAAGCGTTGATGACGACCGTCCTCACGCTGGTTTGCATGGCGCGCCTGATGCCTCCCATCGCCTCCATCGCGTTTGCCCCGTTGCTCTTCCGCGGATGGTTCTACTTCGTCCAGGAGCCAGGCCCGTTGGTGGTGCGTCGGCTAGGTTGGGGCGAGGTAAAACACGCCACCGCTTTCTGCCTGCTTTTCATTGCGACGTTCACATTGGCGAGGTAGGCCGAACCGTCCGTAACAAATACATGAAGTGGTTTGCATACCGCCGTGATAGCGACCTCGCAACCAACTCTGGCATCATAACGGCAGCAAGTTCCCTTCCATGAAAGCCGCCATTCTTGCTACCCCTGCTCCGATCTCAGAACATCCTCTCAAGATTGTTGAAGTCGCAGATCCGCGAATCAGGTCCGGCCACGTTTTGCTGCGCGTGCGCGCTTGCGGCGTATGCCGGACCGACCTCCATATTGTTGAGGGCGAATTGCCCGCGAAACAGCTGCGACTGATCCCGGGCCACCAAATCGTAGGAGAGGTTGTCGACGGTGGCACGCCGGAGATTCCCCAGGGTTCACGAGTCGGCGTATCGTGGCTTGGCGGAACCGATGGCACCTGCCCTTACTGCCTGAAGGGGCTCGAGAATCTCTGCGACTCGCCTACATTCACCGGCTATACCGTTGCCGGCGGATACGCGGAGTACGCCTTTGCCCGTAACGATTTCGTCTTTCCTCTGCCGGACGCCCTCGATGATCTGCACGCTGCGCCTCTGCTTTGCGCCGGCATCATCGGATTCCGCAGCCTTAGAGTGGCAGGCGTCGAGCCGGGCGAGCGCGTGGGGCTATTTGGTTTCGGGGCCTCTGCCCACTTGGCAATCGCCGTCTTGCAGTCTTGGAAGTGTGAGGTTTACGTTTCCACTCGCGGCGAGTCCCATCGCAAACTGGCAGAGTCGCTAGGAGCCACATGGGTGGGGACTGAGACGGACAAACCGCCGGTGGAACTGGATCGCGCGGTCACGTTTGCGCCCAGCGGCGACGTCGTGGTCGCCGCGCTTTCGAGCTTGCGCAAGGCTGGCGTGGTGGCCATCAATGCGATTCATCTCGACCGCATGCCGCAGTTCGATTACGACCGCTTGCTTTGGGGCGAGCGTCAGATTCGAAGCGTCGCCAATATGACGCGTACGGATGCGCGCGACTTCCTTGCGCTGGCAGCCCAGATTGAGTTGCGCCCCAAGGTCACGACTTTCTCCCTGGACCACGCCAACGAGGCGCTCCTCGCGGTGAAGAACGATGCGATCGATGGAGCGGCCGTTATCATCCCGTAAGCGATTGCAATTCCTAATGCAGCGGACCTGATGAAATAAGGTTTGCTCTCTTCGTCTGTCTCGCCCAAGCCGGATGGCGTCATCCTGAGCGCAGCCGTTTTTCCGGCGGAGCGAACGATCTCCCGCGTAGCGTTACTGTATTTCTCTGACCGAACGATTTGATTCCCGGTGGCGTATGTTCCCTTACTTTCGGATTGCTCTCCCCTGCGATTTGTCTTGACTTCCGGCATAAACGAAAGTAATAGTTTTAACTCGTAATAATATGAAAGTTGCCATGGAGGTCGCTATGGAATGCCGTTGCCGTTCCGCGTTCGCACCCGTTCTCACAGCCATCGTCGCGCTGGTCGTTCTCTGGGGAACAACCGCTTTCGCGCAAGGGGCGTATCAAGCGCAGGTTCGTGGGACAGTCACGGACCAGAGCGGGGCTATTGTGGTCAACGCAACCGTGACGATCACGAACGACGGAACCAATATCTCGCAGACCTCCAAGAGCAACGAACACGGGGAATATTTCTTCACCGGCCTGCGTCCGGCAACCTACACCATTAAGGCACAAGTTTCCGGATTCCAGCTGACAGAAAGAAAGAATGTCGTGTTGCAGGTCGATCAACAGACCACCGTCGACTTCGTTCTTCACCCGCTAAGTGTGAATGAGACGGTCGAGGTCACCCAGAGCGCGCCCTTGCTGGATACCGAGAGTGCGACTCTCGGTACCGACATCAGCAGCGAATACGTGCATGAACTCCCTCTGAACAACCGCAGCTTCTTTGGCCTGACGTTCCTGGCGGCGGGCGTAACCGAGGTGGCCGGGTCCGGCACCAGCGATAACTACCCGTCGGGAACGAACTTCACGTCCAACGGGCAGCGCAACGCTACCGCCGAGATTCGGCTCGACGGCGCCCTGATCAGTGCGCCGGAACAAGGTGAGGGTGGGAACTCCAACGTCTATTACGAGCCGCTGATCGAGGGCATGCAGGAAATGAAGGTGCAGAACAACAGCTTCTCGGCCGAGTTCGGCAACAACGGCGGCACGGTCGTGAATATGGTGATGAAAAGCGGGACAGATAACTTCCACGGCAGTGGCTGGTATTTCCTGCAACGCGCAGACCTGAACGCGCGCGATTTCTTCAATCCCGAATTCGTGGCGGGCAATCCCACACCCAACCCCAAACCAAACAGCAAGCGCGACCAGGGTGGATTCTCGCTAGGCGGCCCAATCATCAAGAACCGCACGTTCTTTTTTGTCGATTTTGAAAAGGTTGCCAGTTCCAGTTCGCAGAGCGGAGTTGTGACCGTACCGACCCTGGCGGAGCGGCAAGGCGATTTCTCGGCAGATATGATTCCCGGCACTAACCTGCCTCTGAACATTTACGACCCGACCGCGCAAGGATGTGGGAATCCATGCATAACCAGGCCCCAAGTACAGTACAACGGGAAATTGAATGTGATTCCGCCCAGCGAACGGGATGCCATCGGATTGGCGGTCCTCAATCTGTATCCGAAACCCAGCAATGGAAACGAGTTCAACAATTACAACTACTCCACGTTGGCGAGTGGTCCGAGTTACCAGTTCGACATCAAGATCGACCACCAGATCAACGACAGGAACCGCATCAGCGGCCGCTACAGCCGCGGCTGGAGCAACGGCACGAGTCCGCTGACCCTGGGCGACGGCTTCGATAATGATGGAATCAAAAGCGGCGTGACGGTGGCGCAAAACGCTTCGCTGGAATACACCCGGACGATCAACCCGCGCATCATTTGGACTAGCCACATCGGCGTCGACCGGGTGCACGAGCTTTCGGTGCCGAGTATCCCGACAATCACCAGCTTCAATGCTTCTCTGCCAGCGGGTGTTCAGGGATTGCCGTCCGTATTCCAACAGGCCAATGGCATCGACAAGATGCCAACGTTTCTGATGCAGGGAAATTTGCCTTGGACAAACCTGTACGACCAGTGCTGCATTAACACTACCTTTGCCCACACCCTGGTCAGCTACTCTTCACAGTTGGTAATTTCCAAAGCGTCTCATCTGATTAAAATCGGCGGCGAGCAGAGAATTTTCTACAACAATTTCTGGCAGCCAAACTACCCCACCGGCTTCATGACCTTTACGGATGACACCACGTCGCCGAATCCGAACAGCAATACAGACGCTTCGGGGAACCCTTCCGGCAATCCTTTTGCCAGCCTGGCTTTTGGCTACGGCGATAATGTGAACGCCACCAGCCAACTGGCGGTGACTCCTTCGGTCGCAAACCGATCTCTGGAAACCGGGTTCTACGTCCAGGACGACTGGAAGATTTCCTCTAAATTCACGCTTAACCTCGGCTTGCGTTACCAGTGGAGCTCACCTTACACATCGCGCGGCAACCAGATCCAGTTCAGCAATTTCACCGCCAACAGTGGGGTTAATCTTCCACTGAATTTTGTCCCAGCGACAGCGCCGGTCGGTACCCAAAGCCCCCAGGCGGCGATGCAGTCGGCGGGATTGAATTTCCCGGCATCCACGCAGTTGCTCGGCACAACCCAATTCGCTACGTCGAGCATGAGGACGGTTCCGACCTACTGGAAAGACGTTGGTCCGAGGCTGGGTTTCTCGTATCAGCTCGATCAGCAGACAGTGGTGCGTGGCGGCGCGGGCATCTATTTCGGAATGAGCCCGGCCACCAACTTCCAGTATCCCGGCGCGGCATTCCTTAAGACCGCCAACCTGTTTTTTACCAACGACAATTTCGCCACCCAATCCGCGACCTTGGAGAATCCATTTCCCGCAGGCTATAGCGGTCCGCAGGGAAGGCAGTACGGCCAGTTTGCGAACTGGGGTTATCCAGACGCGAACGATCTGGGCACAACCGCGGCGCGAGACGCCAATATCTACCAGTGGAATTTGGGAATCCAGCGGCTGCTCCCCAGCCAGATTGTGCTGGGCATCGACTACTCCGCGAACCGAAGCACCCACCTGCCATGGGCCGGCACAAATAATCGCGATTACATCCCTTCTTCTTTGCTGGCTAAGGTTACGGCCGCGGTCACTCCAACAGACCCAACTTGCCTGGCTGATAGTTGCGTCAGCAACTTTCTTCAAACGCAAGTGGGCAACCCGTTTTATTCCATGTTCAATACCCCGTGCACCTCGACCGCTTCCCATCCCTGCTTCAACGAAGCGAACTCGAACTACGGCCAGGCGACGCTGCCCTTGGGAAATTTTCTGAACAAGTACCCGCAATTCTCCGGCGACTTTGAAGGGCTGATGTTAGAGGAGGCCAGCTCCTGGTACAACGCCATGCAGATTCGCTTTCAGAAGCGCACTACGCACCACATCAGTTTTGAGGGGAGCTATACCATAGCGAAGGCTACAGATAATTCGTCGGCGGGCAGGAACAACTGGGTTGGCGCCCTCGGTGCCGGCATTCCGCAACAACTCGATCGCTTGTATGCGGAACATAGCATTGGCGGCAACGACACGCCGCAGCGGCTCGCGGCTGCTGTGGTTGTAGATCTGCCCATTGGACGCAAGCAATGGATTGGCGGCAATATGAACCGGGCAGTCGACGCCGTGGTCGGTGGCTGGTCACTCTCCACGATCATCACCGAGCAGTCCGGACAACCGCTGGCTCTCAGTATGGCCAACGCCCGTCTGGCGAACGGCACGCAACGGCCAGAAGTTATCTGTTCCCAACTTAAGACCGGGGCCAGCGTGCACTCCGCCGCCTTGTCCTGGCAGAATCCGGCTCCTATCCCCTATCTCAACGCTGGCTGCTTTACCGACCCCGGCGACCAGGTTCCGGGCAATGCTCCACGATACTTTTCGGGGCTGCGCAGCGACGGCATCCACAACATGGATCTGAATATCTACAAGTCGTTCGTGCCCAAAGAAGGCATGCGAATCGAGGTCCGGGCTGAGACATTTAATGCCTTCAACCACGCCCGTTTTGCACCGCCGAATTCGGCTGTGGGAGATCCTCTGTTTGGAACTATTACTAGCGATAGCGTGAATGGGTCGGTTCTCCAAAATCCGCGATCCTTCCAATTCGGATTGAGATTCGAGTTCTAGAGAATTGGAACCAGGAGGACGACCTCGAAATCTGCCTTCAACCGCGGCCAGCGCCAGCGCTCCGCCAGCCTTCCAAATAGATTTTCGTCGCGGGATCAGTGGTTGTGAACCTGTTTTGAAAGGGCGCGGCTTCAAGCCGCGCCACAACTGCCCCAACATCAATGCGGCTTTAGCCGCTGCAAGATGCTTCCGCAGTCGTGCTTCCAGGTCAAGGGCAGGCGATATCTCGTGCGGGCCGGAGTAGTTCAGGATCAACAAATACACATGCAGGGGCTGATATGACACGAAAAGTTTCATTCGTATTCCTCTCTTTAATATTGTTCGCTCTCGGGCTGGTCGCCGCGCCTGATTCCGAAAAACAGAATCGGACAAACCAGAATTGGACAAACCAGAATTGGACAAACTATGTTCGCATCGGTGCGTACGGGCTGCGAGGCGGAGATGCGCAGCAGATTGTGCAGCACGCGCAGGATAGCAACGTCGCTGGGATTGAAGTCGATAACGATATCCCCGGCCGCTACGAGAGCTTCCTGAATCCCGAGGCCAAGCTGAAGGCGATCCGGGATGTAGCCGAGGCGGCGCACAAAGTCGGCAATCATGCGTTCGTCTACATCGCGGGCACCGAGTGCATCACGGCAAATGGCGACAAGGTTGCCCATACGATGGCGAAGGATCATCCGAACTGGTTGCAGCGCAAGATCACCGGCGAGCCGGCGATTTTTGGCGGTGGCACCGCGTTCTGGATTCGAGCCGGCGACGAGGACGTTTGGGTGAGTCCGTATGCGACCGAGTGGCGCAAGATCTATATGGAGCGCGTGCACCAGATCGCAGAGACGGGAATCGACGGCATCTACATCGACATTCCGTACTGGATGACGCACTTCGAGGGCTGGGAGGACTCCTGGGCCAGCTTCGATGATTACACCGTCGCGGCATTCAAGCAGCAGACCGGACTCGATGCGAAGCATGATGTCAAGATCGGAGATTTTTCCGACCCCGGATTTCGTAAGTGGGTGGAATTCCGAATTCAGACGTTCACTGATTTTCTGGCTGAAATCGATCACACGGCGAAGGCGGTGAATCCGGAGATCAAGACGATTCCGGAAATCTATCCTGGCATTGAAGAAGAAGCGGTGCGGGTGGGCGCCGATGTCTACAGCCTCTATCCCGTGGTGGATGCAATCGCCCATGAATATGAGTTCGGCAATGGCGATCATATGGCGTCGGGGCGCAAGCCGATTGACTGGTTTCGCTATCAGGTCGGCATGCATTCGTTCCGGGCGTTCGCGCAAGGTAAGGCGACGTGGATTCTGAATTATTCGTGGGATGGTGATAAGAATGTCGACAAGCGCGAGGCGATGATGAACCTCGCGATGTCGCAGCTGATGGCGGGCGCGAATTTCTGGGATGCCCCGGGACATTCGATGGCCGGATCGAACGATCTGCCCACCAGAAAGAAGATCTTCGACTGGATTCAGCAGCACGAGAAGACGTTCTATCTGCCGCGCACGCCCATTGATCCTGTCGGGGTGTATTTTTCTCCCGGCACGAGGAACCTCTATGCGAAAGATTTTCTCGATTCGTATCGCGGGGTTCTGATTCTGCTGATGCAAAAGCATCTGTCCTTCCAGATTGTCACTCCGCGAACGCTGGCAGATTTTCATGGGAAGACCCTGGTGCTGCCAGATGTCCGCGTGCTGAACGAGAGCGAACAGAAATGGCTCCGGGACTATGCAACCGCTGGCAATCGAATTGTCGTCACGGGGTCTGACGTGACCGAACTTGGGGAGTCAAAGAACGTCGTGCGTATGCCGGAGTGTCCGGGAAAAGCCTACAACGCAACCATCGAAAAAGATTTTGAACACTCGTCACCGGACTCGCAGCACGAATTTTTCGCGGATCTACAGGGCGGAGATTCGGTGCGCATTCGGGCCTCCGCGCAGATCGCCACTTCAATCTCTCGCACTCCGGACGGGCACGCGAACGTCTTCTTCGCGAATTTTGCCGGGCTGGTCGGCGGATCGAATCCCATTCAGACTCCGCAGAGCGGAGTCACCATCGCCTTGAAATCGAATACCGAAGGGAAAGGTTTCTTCCTGCCATTTCTCGGCGAGGTACAGTCGGTGAAGGCTGTGCGCAGCGGAGACTCAATGACGTTTACGCTGCCGACCATCACGCGAGGTGCTGTCTTCTGGTATGAACCGTAGAAATTGAAGTTATCCACAGCCTTCTTGTGACATCTGACCTTGCGCCCGCCATTTGTGATCGGCAATCATGGTCGCGGCCGCAACCGTGCGCTGAGAGCGCCGCGACGGCAACTTGGAGAAGTTTCTCCTCAGGATTAACTAAGTTCTTTGACATCAAGATTTTGCCCGTGAATTATTGATAACAATAGGCAACTTCACCGGAAATATGAACTAAGTCCTTATTCCGCAAGATTTTGCGAGCAAGTCATTTCGATTCAAGATTTTGCAGAGCAATCGACACATTGCAAACGCGTAAGTTCTTCGGTATCAATATTTTGAGCCGTCTGCGCAAAAAAAAAAACGACAAGACGCCAGAATCGGCGGCCGAGGAAAAATGCAGGTGGTGAATCTGCTTCGAAACGGCTCACAGTCAGGCCGCGCCAGAGTTGTGAAGCTTTGAAAGGGTCGCGACTAACGGCCGCACCCTGATGCGAATCCGTTTCCAAAGGGCTCAGCTTCGGCCAGCACCGTGATGCGAATCCGTTTTGAAAGGGCGCGGCTTCAAGCCGCGCCGTAAGCGCCGCAAAATCAATGCGGCTTTAGCCGCTGAGGGCACAACGGCCGACGGGGCGGCGATCCCGGGCTACTGCTCCCACTTTTTCGAGCGGGAGACGGCTTCATTCCAGCGGTCGCGCAGAGCCCGCGCTTGGGACTGCGGCATCCTGGGTTCGAAGTGCCGATGCGATCCGGAATGCGACCGGATGGCTTCCTTAGTCCAGAAACCGACGGCCAAGCCTGCCAGGTATGCAGCACCGAGTGCGGTTGTCTCCGTCACTGCTGGACGAACGACCGGTACGCCGAGGATGTCGGCCTGGAATTGCATGAGGGCGTCATTCGCTGCTGCGCCACCATCGACGCGCAATTCCTGCACGGCATCTCCTGAGTCAGCCCGCATGGCATCGAGCAGATCCGCGACCTGATAAGCAATGCTCTCGACCGAGGCACGGGCGATGTGGCCCGCCGTGGTGCCGCGCGTCACGCCAAAGATTGCGCCGCGCGCGTAGGAATCCCAGTGCGGTGCGCCAAGTCCGACGAACGCTGGAACAAAATAGACGCCGCCATTGTCTGACACCGACTGTGCTAGCGCCTCGACATCTTCTGACTTGCGAATCAGCCCGATGCCATCCCGCAGCCACTGAACGACGGCGCCGCCGACGAAGACGCTGCCTTCCAGCGCGTATTCGGTTGCGTTTCCGATTTTCCAGGCGACGGTTGTGACGAGTTGATTCGACGACGGCACGGCGCGTTGGCCGGTGTTTTGCAGCATGAAGCAGCCGGTGCCGTAGGTGTTCTTCGTCATGCCGGGAGTCGTGCACTGCTGCCCGAAAAGCGCGGCCTGCTGATCGCCTGCGATGCCCGTGATAGGCAGTCCTTCCAGATCCTTCACGCCGGCCGTCTTGCCGTAGACTTCGCTCGAGGATCGAACTTCCGGAAGCATCGATGCAGGAATGCGGAGCAGTTCGAGCAGATCTGGATCCCAAGCGCTCGTATGAATGTTGTAAAGCATGCTGCGCGATGCGTTGCTGACGTCGGTCGCGTGAACTGCACCGTGCGTCAACTTCCAGACCAGCCAGCTGTCAACCGTGCCGAAGGCCAGCTTGCCGGCTTCCGCGAGTTTGCGCGTACCGGATACGTTGTCGAGGATCCACGCGATTTTGGTGGCAGAGAAATAGGAATCGATCAGCAGTCCGGTGCGCTGTTGAATCATGGCGCCATGACCTTCGCGATGAAGGCGCTGGCAAAAATCGGCGGTGCGGCGATCCTGCCAGACGATGGCGTTGTAGACCGGTTGCCCAGTATCGCGATTCCAGACGATGGTGGTCTCGCGCTGATTGGCGATGCCGATTGCGGCAACGTCGACTCGCCGCGCGCCCTCCTTGGACAGGGCGAGGAGCGCGACCGATATTTGGGATGTCGCGATTTGCTCGGGATTGTGCTCGACCCATCCAGGTTGCGGAAAAATCTGTTCGAACTCCTGTTGAGCAACGGCTCGAACAGTTCCCTGCTCGTCGAATAACAGAGCTCGTGAACTGGTTGTCCCTTGATCGAGCGCTAGAACGTATTTCACGAAACCTCCCGGTCTCTGTCGCCCTTTGCGGGGCTCGTCGCCATCGCGCTTCACCCACGGCTTACGACGCGGGGCGCAGGAATCGCCGGATTCCGAAATCATAAGTCGCCGCACCGATCAGGCCTCCGATCAGAGGTCCGGCGATCGGCACCCACCAGACGCGGCTGCCGTCGGTGAGACCGTTGTTCTTAAATCCTGCTACAACGGTAAAGAGGCGCGGGCCAAAGTCTCTGGCTGGATTGATCGCGTAGCCGTGCATTCCTCCGAAGCTGATGCCGACTGCAACGACCACTAGCCCGATCATCAGAGGCGTGAGGTTGGATCCTGGCGGCTCGTTCCATTCATCGGTGATTGCGAACGCCAGCAGCACGAACAAAGCAGTGCCTATCAACTGATCGAGGAATCCGGCCTGGGGCAGTTCGGGAAAGGCAGGAAAGGTGGTGAAGACGCCAGCCGTGGTCTCGAAGTTGGGATCGACATGCCGGAACGCCGGCAAATAGTTCCAGAAGACGAGTGCCGCCGCCACAAATGCGCCCGCAGTCTGCGCGATCATGTAAGGCACGACCTTGCCCCAGGAAAACTTTCGGAAGATCGCCTTGGCGAGGGTCACAGCGGGATTCAAATGAGCTCCGGAAATCTTGTCCGAGATGTAAACGCCCATCGTGACGGCCAGCCCCCAGCCGAGCGTGATGTTTGTGAACCCGCCGTGAATAATCTCCCCGGGGTTGTGGGAGGGGAACAGCATCACCATGGCGCCTACGCCAGTACCAAACATAATCAGCACGAGCGTTCCGAGGAACTCCGCAACCAACTCCGCGAACAACGAAGGCTTCGAGGCCATTGCATCTCCCGAACCAGGTTGTGGTTTCAGACCGCGAAGTAGTCTATCAAGCGGGCAGAAGTTGGGGAATGTTTGCCTTGAATTCCCTTGGCGGGCAGAGATTTCGCAAAGTCATCTTGTGGGGGCATTTTCGCTTGACATTTCCGGTCACTTCCCTAAGATAGAGAAATATTTATTCATTTCTGTGAATATTTATTCATTATGAATAAAACCTTACGGCAACGGGCGGTACTGGATGTGCTGAAGCATGGGTCCATTGCGAGCCAGGAAGACCTGCAGCGGCATTTGCGCCGGCGCGGGTTCAAGGTGGGACAGGCGACCCTCTCGCGCGACATTCGCGATTTGAACTTGAGCAAGACGCCACACGGCTATTCCATGCACCAGAGTGATGGGGGCGCGGGGGTGGCTTTGCCGCCGGTGTCCCGATTGGTGAAAGAGTTCGTGCTCGACATCCGGTCTGCCCAGAACCTTCTGGTCATCAAGACGATCGTAGGCAGCGCGCAGCCGGTTGCGGCAGCCCTCGATGAAACGGACTGGAGCGAACTGGTCGGTACGATTGCGGGAGACGACACGATTCTGATCGTCTGTCCGGATAAGGATCAGGCGCGAAACCTGGCAAGCCGAATCGAGGAAATGCTGGGCTGATGGCAGCGAAACTCAAAACTGCGGTTCTCGGCGCGACCGGCTATTCCGGTCTGGAATTGACGCGCATACTTCTCCGCCATCCAAAGCTCGAGAAACCGACATTGCTGCGGCGATCGGCCGATAAGGGCGGAGCGTCTGACCTCGCCGATGTTTTCCCGGTGCTATCCGGCAACGGAGGCTATCCCCTGCATTCGTTCTCGTGGCCGTCGATGAAGCAGAAAGAAGTGCAACTGCTGTTTCTGGCGACGCCGCACGAAGTATCGCGGGCACTGGTACCCGAGGCCTTGGCGCAAGGTCTGCGGGTCATCGACCTGAGCGGCGCATGGCGATTGCGGCAGGAGCAGCACAGAGCCATCTACAACTTCGAAGATTCAGACGCAGCAACCGCGAGCGAACTTACGAGGAAGGCGGTATACGGGTTGCCCGAACTGAACGGTGATCGCATCGCAGGCGCCGAACTTGTGGCGAATCCCGGATGCTACGCGACCTCGATCATCCTCGCACTGGCTCCGCTTCTGAGGGGCGGAGTAGTGGATCGAAAACGCGGGATCGTTTCCGATTCGAAATCGGGAGTCTCGGGAGCCGGCAAAGAGCCGACCGCAAAAACACATTTTGTTTCGGTGGCCGACAATCTTTCTGCCTATGCGGTATTCAATCATCGGCACATGGGCGAGATCGTGGAGCAACTCTCCCTCGACGATCAGGAATTGATCTTCACGCCTCATCTGCTGCCGATTCCGCGCGGAATTCTGTCGACGATCTATGTGCATCTTGACCGCACAATGACAGCGCTGGAAGTGGAATCGTGCTTCCGCACTTTTTATGCGGGGAAGCGCTGGGTGCGGATTTTTCAGACTCCGAAGCTTCCGCAGGTGCAGTTCTCATTGCATACGAATTATTGCGATCTCGGCTTTTGCCTAGCCGAGGATGGACGTCGCTTAGTGTTGATTTCGTGCATCGACAACTTGCTTAAAGGGGCCGCAGGACAGGCCGTGCAAAATATGAATCTGATGTACGGATGGGGCGAGGAAGAAGGACTGCAATGATCATTGTCGTAAAAATCGGAGGCTCTGCTATCGAGAACCCCGCCACTCTGCGTAAATGCGCCCGGGCAATCGCAGAACTCGCGCAGGATGGTCACCGCGTGGCCGTTGTTCACGGCGGCGGAAGCGCGCTGACGCGCGTTCTGAAACAACTGGGCAAACAGAGTGAATTCGTCGGCGGATTGCGTGTGACCGATGCGGAGACTCGCGATGTTGCGCTGATGGTGCTCGGGGGCATGGTGAATAAGAAGATGGTGGCGGCGATCCAGGCTGCCGGTATGCCCGCGGTGGGATTCTGCGGTGGGGATGGCATGTCATTCCGCGCGCGACGAAAGCATGTGAACGGCAATGATCTCGGGTTCGTCGGCGAGATTTGCTTTGCGGAACCTTGCTGGATAGAAGCGCTGTGGCAGCAGGGCGGCATCCCAGTACTGGCTTCGCTCGCGCTCGGCGCTGACGGCGAGTATTACAACGTGAATGCCGACGAAATGGCTGCGGCCTGCGCCGCTGCGTGCCATGCCAATGCTCTGATCTTTTTGACGGATGTTCCGGGAGTAAAAGATGCGGCTGGCGAGGTAATCCCCTGGTTGAGCACAAAACAGGCTCAGGCACTTGCCGCGGGATCTGTCATCAGCGGCGGTATGTTGCCCAAACTCGCGGCCTGCACACAGGCATTGAAAGAAGGCGTAGGGCGAGTTCGGATTCTGCCGGCGGAAGAGGCAGAAGCGTTGCCGCAGTTTTATTTGACCAAGCTGAATTGCGGAACTGAGGTTACCTACGCTTAACAGCTGAGCCATGGCGCTGACAACGACTGATATGAAGAGGAGTGAAAGTTGAACACGCAATTGCAAAGTAAAGCACCAGCGACGCCGGAAACTTTTCCAGGCATCTTCTGGTGTCCGGATGTGGTGTCGACACGCGATCTTGGGCCGCAAGGTGTGGAAGCGGTGCTTCACCTGGCTGAACTAATGAAGTCGCGTCCGTCGGTCTTTTCGCGCTCGCTTGCGGGCAAACAGATGGTGATGTTTTTTGAGAAGCCATCGCTGCGAACGCGCCTGACGTTTGAATCGGGGATGGTCAGCCTCGGCGGTACGGCGATGTTCGTGGACCAATCAAAGGCTCCGCTCGATGCTCGCGAAAAGCTGAGCGACATCGCACATAACCTTGAGCGCTGGGTTGATGTGATCGTCCTACGCACTTTCTCGCAGGAAACGATTACTGGAATGGCGCGCTATGCCTCAGTGCCGGTGATCAATGCGCTCAGCGATCTCGAGCATCCGTGTCAGGCGCTGGCGGATTACTTTACGCTGAAGGAGCGGTTTGGCGATCTGAAGGAAGTTACGCTGGCCTATGTTGGGGACGGCAACAATGTGGCGCACTCGCTGTTGCTGACCTGCGCCTGCCTGGGATCATCGATCCGCATCGCGACACCCAAGGGCTACTCGTGCAATCCGCAGATCGTGGCGGACGCAAGAAAGATTGCGAAACAAACGGGGGCAAACCTCGAATTTCTCACGGAACCTCATGCGGCGGTCGCAGGCGTCGATGCAATTTATACCGACGCCTGGGCCAGCATGGGGCAGGAACACGAATCGGCCAAGAGAGCAACGATCTTTGCGCCCTACCAGGTAAATCGTGAACTGATGGCAGAAGCTGCGACGAATGCGGTGTTCATGCATTGCCTGCCGGCTCACCGGGGCGAGGAAGTGACCGAGGAGGTGATGGATTCGGAACAATCCGTGATTTTTGAGCAAGCGGAAAACCGGCTGCACGTACAGAAAGCTATTCTTTATTTATTGCTGGGCGGCGCGGTGCGTCTGCCCGTGAGGAGCGCACATGCCTGAGAAAGTTGTTCTTGCTTATTCCGGCGGACTCGACACGTCCATCATCATTCCATGGCTCAAAGAAAACTACTCTTATGACGTCATCGCCATGGTGGGCGATGTCGGTCAGGGAGACGACATTGAAGCGGTCGTCGAAAAGGCCTACAAGACTGGCGCGAGCAAAGTGATTGTCGAGGACTTGCGCGAAGAGTTCTTGACGGGCTATGTCTTCCCTTCCCTGAAGGCAGGGGCCGTTTATGAGCACAAATATCTGCTCGGCACTTCGCTGGCGCGTCCGGTGATTGCGAAGCATCAGGTCGAAGTGGCTCTGCGTGAGGGCGCGACCGCCGTGGCACACGGGTGCACGGGAAAAGGAAACGATCAGGTGCGCTTTGAGTTGACGTATCAGGCGCTTGCTCCGGAGTTGAAGATCATTGCGCCGTGGCGCGAGTGGACGCTAAAGTCCCGCGAAGACTGTTTAGACTATGCAGAGGCTCACGGCATTCCTGTGGCGGCGAGCCGCGAGAAGATTCACAGCCGCGACCGGAATCTGTGGCACATCAGCCATGAGGGCGGCGAATTAGAGGATGCGGGGAATGCGCCGCTGCCGACGACATGGCAGATCACGCGCTCTCCGCAAGAGGCGCCCGACAAGGAAGAGCAGGTCAGCATCGGATTTGTACAGGGCATTCCGGTCTCGGTCAACGGGATGGAGATGGATCCTGTATCGCTGGTCGAGTTGCTGAATGAGATTGGCGCGCGCAATGCGGTGGGCCGCATCGACCTGGTGGAGAACCGATTCGTCGGCATTAAATCGCGGGGATGCTATGAGACTCCGGGCGGCACGTTGTTGGTCACGGCGCATCGCGAACTCGAAGCCCTTTGCCTGGAGCGCGACGTTGCACACTTTAAACAACATATCGGGCTCAAGTATGCGGAACTCGTCTACTTCGGTCTTTGGTTTACTCCGCTCCGCGAAGCGCTCGATGCGTTTATCGAGGAGACACAGCACGACATGACCGGGAGCGTGTCGCTGTCTCTGTACAAGGGGAATGTATCCGTGGTGAGCCGTAAATCCGAACACTCGCTCTACCGCACGGATCTGTCGTCATTCACGATGGGCGCCGAGTATGACCAAAAAGATGCGGAGGGATTCATCAAGATCCTGGGGCTGCCTTCGCGGTCGCGTGCGCGTGTCCGGGTCGAGGTCGCACGATGAAGATGTGGTCGGGAAGGTTCCGGCAGCCGCTGGATCCAGAATTCGAGCGATGGCAGCGGTCGTTTGATTTTGACCGCCGCCTGCTCGCTTATGAACTTGCTGCAAGCGGGGCGCATGCTCGTGCTCTGAAGACGGCCGGAATCCTAACCGCCGATGAACTGATCAGCATCCTGCAAGGGCTGGAGCAGATCCAGCAGAAAGCGGCGAGCGTCCCATCGTTCCTGCAAGATGAGGAAGCGGAAGACGTGCATCATTTCGTCGAGAAGCAGCTTTTTCTTTTGATTGGAGAGACTGGATACAAATTGCACAGCGGACGCAGCCGCAATGAGCAGATCGCTACGGACCTGCGGTTGTATGTGAGGGCGGCCATCGATCAGTTGCGAGAGGAACTGGCTGAACTCTGTGGCGTTTTGGCGGATCGAGCAGAAGAGGCGGGCGATGCCGCCATGCCTGCTTATACACATTTGCAAAGAGCGGAGCCAGTTCTTGTTGGACATTGGCTGCTTGCCTATGTGGAGATGTTTCTGCGCGATGCGGATCGACTGTCCGATTGCCGGAAGCGGCTAAATGTTTGTCCGCTGGGATCAGGTGCGGTGGCGGGAGCGACATTGCCGCTGGATCGCTCGTCGATGGCGCAGAGTCTTGGATTCGACGCTCCGACAGCGAACAGTGTCGACGCGACCAGCGACCGGGATTTCGCTCTTGAGTTTGTGAATTCATTGTCGCTGCTGGCGTTGCATTTGAGCCGATGGGCCGAGGAGATGATTCTTTTCTCGACGCAAGAGTATGACTTTATTGGGCTGCCTGAACCTTATTCGACCGGAAGCAGCGCGATGCCGCAGAAGAAGAATCCGGACCTGCTTGAGCTGGTGCGCGGTAAGAGCGGAAGGATTCTGGGCAATGCAAATGCCTTGATGATCGCGGTAAAAGGATTGCCGCTTGCGTACAACAAAGATCTGCAGGAAACGCAGGAACCGTTATTCGATTCGGCCGATAGTCTCCTGCGGATGCTTCCGCTAGTCACTGGATGGATGAAGGCCGTGGAATTTCATCGCGAAAAGATGCAGAAGGCAGCGGAGTCTGGGTTCATGAATGCCTGGGCAGCGGCGACTTATCTGGTCGCGCGCGGCGTACCGTCGCGACTCGCGCATGAGCGGATAGGGAAAGCGGTACAGATGTGTCTGGAGCGAAATTGCGAGTTGCGGGAGTTGCCGCTCCAGGATCTTCAAGCTTTGAGCCCAGCGTTCGGTGCGGACTTTTACGAATCCTTGAGACTTTCTTCAGTGCTTGCAGTTCACGATGTGCCCGGCGGAACGTCGCCGGCTCGCGTAAGACAGGCCATCCATGTTGCAAAAAGCAAAATCCACTCTCTTCGCGAGGAGGCCCATGCGCACGCGTAAAGCGATCTTGCCTGACGCAAAACCCATTCACCAATTGATCTCGGCATATTCGGGCGATGGGACGCTTCTGCCTCGGACGCTGCCCGAGATATGCGAGAACATCCGTGATTTTGTGGTTCTCGAAGAAGACAGTGGAACGATTATTGGTTGTGGTGCGCTACATCTCTATGGCACGCATCTTGCCGAAATTCGCTCGATCACGGTTTCTCCCGCGGCGCAAGGTAAAGGAGGCGGCGGCCGTCTGGTGAAGGCTCTGCTGGCTGAGGCGAAGCGGCATCAGGTGGATTGCATTTGTTTGTTCACACGCAAGCCAGATTTTTTTGCGGGCCAGGGATTTTCCGTGGCACAACGCGAAGATCTTCCGGACAAGATCTACAAAGATTGCCACGTCTGCCCGCGGCTGCACTGCTGTGATGAAGTTGCGATGGTTCGCGGAGAGTTGCCGAAGTTTGCGATCCTTCCCGAGCCTGCGGATTTGCTGGTGAAGCTGCAAGGGTGGTCACCAAACGCGCAGAGCGAGACATCCGCATAAGCATGTTGAGGTTCTGCTGGGATGGTGTGCGCACCTCGGTTGGAATTACTGCCTGACCTCTCCTGTTGAGTCGAAGCGAACTCCGGCAAAGGATTTTCCGGAGGCCAGTACCTCACGAATGCTGGAACGATTTGATCCTGCCCGGTCGATTGCAGCGGAGACGAGACTCACGGCATCCTGAGCAGGAGTAGCCTCCGGAAGGCGAAAAATCCATGGAATGTTCGTCGAAGTTAGCGAGCGGTCGGCGGAGATTGCCACGACTGGGACGAATGATTTGACCGCGATCTGCTCGGCAAGGTGGCTGCAGTCACGATCAAGGGCGATTACGGCGAGGACATGATCCTGGTAGACGGCATTTACCAGATCGCTGGAGGCCTTTCCCCATGCGGCTTCTGAAGGAATCGCGATCAGCGAAATACGTTTGCCTTGATTCGATTCTCCCAAAGCTTTCAACACCTCGGACGAAGTCGCGATCTCGTTCGCTCGCGGGCCAAAGATAGCAATTTTCGGACTTGCGCTGATCTCATCCGCGGCTTGCGGCCCTGAGTATTGCACTCCATTTTCTCCTATGCGGGCGTAAGGCGTCTCCATGGTGATGCGACGATAATCGATTTTTCCGTCGTGGACGCGTCCGAGGAAAAGAGCTGCAATGTTTTTGCAATTTGGATCAAAGATCATGTCGCCGGTCACGCCTTTGTAACTGGTTAATCCGGTGAGCGCGTCGCGGATGCGGCCCTTGTTCAACCCCGCACGGCAGATGGCATCCAGCAGGATGCGCATCTCGTCATAGGCAAGCGCTGCGAAATGATCGGGGGCTTGGTGATAACGCGATTCGTAGCGGGCGACGAAGTCTTGCCAAAGCGGATCCAGTCGGTTGGGATTGTAAGGATAAACCGCTTCATAACTTTCAGCGGCTGGACCGGCAAGCTTGATGAGTTCGTCGCCTATGGTGCGATGGCTGCCGAAAACGCGCTGCTTCATACCGAGTTCCTGCATCTGCTTAAGGATCGTCGCGGCGGGGCCGATGTCCGTCCACAAGACGATGGCATCCACGCGCGAGTCCTGAATGACCTCCAGTTGACGACGAAAATCAGTATCGCCCGGCATAAACTTCTGCTCGATCACAACGGGGTGCCCGAGGCGGCGAGATGCATCTTTGAATTTGAGAATTCCGAAGCGACCGTAGCGATCGTTCACTCGCAACAACGCAACTCTTTTCAAACCGAGTTCGGTGTAGATGTGTCGCGCGAGCGTATAACCTTGCAGGCGATCATCCTGAATGACGGTGTGATACCAGGGAATGATCGTCTCGGGAATCGTAGGGTCTGTTGAAGCGCTATTCACCAGTGGAGTCTCGGCTTTCAACGTAAGCCGCAGGGCGATGTGGGTCGACTCGGAGCTGATGGATCCGAACAAGGCCCAGACTTTGTCGTCATAGATCATGCGGACGGCATCGTTCGCCGATGCACCCCATATGGCAGAATCTTTTGAGACTCCAGTTCCAGCGGAACTGACCTGCCAGTTGTCGTAATCATTGCGAGTAATCAGACGGAACGGCTTGCCGCCATACCCACCCGCAGTGTTGGCTTCATCAATCGCCATGTTCGCGCCATTGAGCATGCGGTTGCCGGAGACCTGATCCGGATGATCGTAGAGTGGAGCGAGAAAACCGATGCGAATCTCGGTCAGATCCTTGAGATCAGGATCAGGAATGTCTCGGGCCCCGCCGTTGTACTCAATGAGGTCCTGATAGTACTCATAATAAGGAGTGGTGAATTTGGAGAAGGGCCGCAGATCCTCCGGCGCGCCCGTATAGGGCTTTAACGAACGAGCTGCGGGCGGACTGGGCGGATTCTTGCCGCAGGCGCAAGGCGCGAAAGTTTGCGTCCAGGCCGTCGAGGCCAACAAGAGGGTGAGCACGATGATGGACAGGGGGCGCATGCTGCTTCTCCTTGCTATCGTCTTTCCGTCAGGCGAGCTTTGTATCACCGAACGATGGATCGCATTTCCGCAGCGCAATGGATCCTGGATACGGTAGTGACGGCTCACCGTCTCGTACGGTCCCTCGGAGGGGCTATCGCCCTCTTCAGGATGACATCCATCTACAGGCGCATTTGAATGACGACGCATGGATTACGATTTCCGATGGATTACGATTCCCGCCGGAACATGGCGATCGCTTCGATCTCGACAAGAAGATCGGGACGACAAAGAATTACCTGGATGCCAGTGGATGCAGGGAGCGGGTCCAACTTCTGTTGTCTGTAGAACGCAGTACGTTCTTCATTGAATGCCTCATAATCGCGTTCAATGTCGCGCAGGTAGCAAGTTGTGCGGACGATGTCGTGCCAGGTCGCTCCTTCAGCGGCGAGCAGTTTGGTGATGTTGTCGTAGGTGCGACGAACCTGAGCGCGAAGATCGCCGACATGCACGGTGCGTCCCGCCTCGTCGATGCTGGCGGTGCCGGAGATCAAAAGAATCGTGATTCCGTTGAGATCGATTCGCATGCCGCGTGAGAAGGCGCTTCCATAATCGTAGGCTTCGTTCAGCGCAACATGGTTCGTGATGGCACGTTTCACGACCGGTGCTGTGGCTACTTCTGCGAGCAATTCCTGAACATTCATAACGATGGCTCCTGAGTAACTATTGTTTGTCCGATTTCTTCGCGCGTATGACTTTTGCAACCTCTAAAGAACTCGTTTGCCGAATACCGTGGCTCAATCCTTTTGCCGTTGCGACCCAGACGTCGTCCCCCTGAAAATCAACGCCAAGGATGTAGTTGTGCGCTGGGGCGCTTTTCACGGCGATCTTCTTCACATTTCCGGCCGCATCGCGAACCACCATTTCTGGGTTGCGGGTGTCGAGAGCCGGACGGTACACCGCCCAGTTCGTACCGTCGTAGTAGGCCAGACCTTTGTCGGTCGAGAACCAGGCACGGTTCGCGTCGACCGCCTTAATCTGATTCAGGAAATTGCTGGGAAGACCGCTGTCTTTGGTTAGAAAGTTGTGCCAGTAGCGACCATCGTAGCGGCTCGCACCGAAGTACGTCGCGACCCAGAGAATCTTGTCGACGTAGCTCACGGAAGTAGTGATCTCATGGATCAACCCTTGATCCTGCATCACTACCATTTCCGTCTCACCGTCGGGATCGTTGTAGTCCTTCCAGCGTTCGGTTTTCTGGTCGTACTCGAGCACCCCTCCGCCCCATACCGCGTAATAAACTTTGTCGGCGGCGGGGCTAACGGAGTACGTCCAGATCTCGTACATCGGTGTATTGCGCGCGTTGAAGAGCGACCATTGACCCGTGCGCGTGCTAAAACGGCTGGCACCAGCCGCAGTCGCCGTCCAAACGTAGTCATCTTGCACGCCGACTCCATAAACGATGTCATTACTCAAGCCGGAATTGAGCTGGGTGAAGGTATCGATGCGTCCGGCAGAGATGCGGCTTAGACCGCCCATCGTTCCGGCCCAGACATCGCCGGTGCGCTTGTCGAGGGCCAGGGATAGCACAGCTTGGTGTGCGAGACTCTGTTCCTTGGCTCCCTGGTCCGGACGGAAAACCTTCCATATGCCGTTCTCATACAAGCCCAAGCCATTTTCGGTTCCGGCCCAGACTCGATTTCCGTCGACCAATACACAGAAAACGTGATCATTAGGCAGTCCGTTCGCAGTGGTGAAATTCTCCCAGCGGAACATCGGAAGATCCTGAGCAGTTGCCAGAGATGCCAGAAGCAGAACTGCGAGAACAAGTGAAAGTGCCTTCGCGCCACGCGCGAGATCCTTCGCTCCGCCTGAAAGACGGCTGCGCTCAGGACGACGCCTGTCGTCGACGAGAATTCCGAAGTTCGAATTTAACTGCTTTTTCGTCTTCATAACGTTTTCAGATATTCGACGAGGTCGTTCAATTCATCCTTCGTCAAATCGTTGGTGACGCCGTGGGTATCTTTGGGATTGAAGACTGTCCAGATCTCCTCCAAGGAACGGGCCGAACCGTCGTGCAAGTAGGGCGCGGAGTAGGCGACATTTGAGAGCTGTGGCACGTCAATCACCGGCGACCGGTCGCTCAGCTTGCCGGATCCGACATCGATCTGTTTCTGATTGGTGAACTTCGGACCACTGTGACAATAGGTACATTGATTCGTGTCGGGGATAGGGGCGCCGTTCTTGACGTGTGTCCGGTCGAAAATCGCTTGGCCGCGTTCTTGGGCTGGCGTCAGATCGCCGTTCGCGAGACGATAGCGATTCGGACGATAAGGCAGCGAGTAGACGAATGTGACAAGATCGGTGAGTTCCTGTGATGTAAAACTCTGTGACCGGAAGAAAAACTTCTCGGTGCGCGGACCGCATTCGGTCGGCATGTCGGGATTGCCGCCGTTCCATTTGAATGGTTCGGTCCCGGCGAGATTTTCAAGGGAACGGTTGTCGACGATGTCTTTGCCGAAACCGTCAGGTTCCAAATCCCATTGCAGGCCGTCGATAGTGGCGTCGATGTGGCAGTTGGAGCAGCCGAACTGGCCCTGGAAGGCGAAATCAGCCGTGTAGAAAAGACGCTCTCCGCGGCGGAGAGCCCCAACATTCCGAGGTCCACCAAGGTCAATGGTAGAAGTGACCGTGTCGGACTTGGTGTCGATCACCGAGATTGTGTCGTCGAGACGATTCGCTACGTAGAGCCGATTGCCATCCGGAGAAAGTGCCACGCCGCGTGGATTGTGTCCGACGGGGATGCGAGCCAGAACGTATTCCGCCGAAGCCGACAGATCGTTGGCGAAGTTCTTGGCGCGAGCATCGACCGTTTTCAACAACCGGGCGACATCGATGACGGTGACGCTCTGTGATCCTGCGGTCGTCAAAAAGATTTTGGATTTGTCGGGGGTAATGGCGACTCCCCAGGGCAACGCGTAATAGCGGTCGAGTTCGTCGATCGGAACTTGTACAGGGCGATCGCCGACGTCATCGCCAAACAACGTAAGCGAATCGCCGAAGACCCATCCATGTTCGACATGGGCTAGCGGGATCAGATTCTTAGGTCTTAGTTGTGCGGCAACCGACAGCTTGCCATCCGAAGAAGTTGCGACATGAAAGATGCCGGCGACATTCTGCAGCGGCTTGCGCTCCACGACTCTCTGATTTTCGGTGTCGATGACAGTAATCTCCGACACTGGAGCGGTACGAAACGCGCCGGGATTGGGATAAATGTGCGTGCAATAAATCCATTTGCCGTCCGGTGAGAGGGTGAGATAGCTGGCGCCGCGCCCGGCGAGAAGGCGCTTGATTTCCTGGCCGCTGGCGAGATCGATCACCGACACATCGCCACTCAGACGATTGGCGACGTACAACGTACTTCCGACATGATCAACGATGACTCCGCCGGGCTCGAATCCGGTGGGCAGGGTTTGGATCACCTGCCGGGCCGCAGTATCGATGATGGAAAGTGTATCGGACCAGGCATTCGTGACGTATAGGCGCTTACTGTCTTGAGACACCGCAATGCCACGCGGAACATGGCCGACGGGAATGCTCGCGAGAACTTTGCCAGACGCTGTGTCAAGAACTCGGACTTCATCGCTATCCTGGCAGACTACGTAGAGTGAGCGGCCATCGGACGAGAAGGCCATTTCAATTGGAGAGAGATAGCGCTCTCTCGGAAGCGTGGCGGATTGCTGCGGAGCAGGACGGGCCGCGATGGCCAGAAGAGACACTGCGAGAACTCCGGCGATACGCAACATCCGCCGAAAACTCGCGTTCTGGACTGGGCGGCGAAGCATCTATGGTTCCTCCACCGCGAGCACCCGATCCATTGCAAGATTTTCTAGTACCTGATCTTGCCCGCTCGGCCAGTGAATTGTGAGTTTGTCGACCTTGGATGCAAGGCCGAAGCCGAAATGAATTCGGCCATCATCCTGCGAAAGGTAAGAGGAGCCAGCGAAGCGTTCGGCAGTCTGCTTGCGGCCGCCAGCCAACAATTCCACGTGCGCGCCAATTCCGTCCCGATTGCTCTTTTTTCCCTTTAGCTTCACCGTGAGCCAGTGATTGTTGTTCTGGGTGACGTTGTGCAGCAGAGTGCCGGGCGCGCCCAGGTTTACGACGAAAGCGTCAACTCTGCCGTCATTATCGTAGTCAGCGAAACAGGCGCCGCGTGAAACCGTTTTCACATCGAGGACAGGACCTGCGTCGCGCGATACGTCGGAGAACTTTCCATTGCCCAAACCGCGAAACAACGACTGTTCCTGCGGTACGAGATGAATCAGGCCGCCATGGAAGATCAGGATGTCGAGCCACCCATCGTTGTCGTAGTCGTAGATACCGGAACCCCAACTTGTATACTGCGCCGTAGCCTGCGAGATTCCGGAAGCCGGGCCGATATCCTCGAACCCGTTTGCTCCCGTGTTGCGCATAAGGCGGTTGTACTTGGAGTCGGTGACCCACAGATCCACGCGACCGTCGCCGTCGATGTCGGCGAGAACGGGCCCCATAGCGGAGGTATTCTCTCCGTTCTGTCCGTAGGCGACACCGAGTTCGCCGGCAACCTCTTCGAATGCGCCGTCGCGCTTATTGTGGAAGAGGAAATTTTCTGTCTTGTCGTTGGCCACATAGATGTCGGGATAGCCGTCGCCATCGTAGTCAGCGGCGGTTACACCCATGGTGCGACCTTTGTAGGCGCCGATGCCCGACTTATCCGTAACGTCGGTGAAGGTTCCGTTGCAATTGTTATGGAATAGCCGGTTGGTGTCGCCAGCGTAATCGAGCGGTCCCGGATAGTTATCGGCGGCGTAATAATTGCGGTACTTCGGATCGAACTTCACATAACGACCGACGAAAAGATCAACGCAGCCGTCACGATCGTAATCGAGCCATGCGGAACTGATGGACCAGCCGTCGACGTTGATGCCGGCTTTCGCCGTGACGTCAGCGAACGTCCCGTCGCCGTTGTTGTGGTACAGAATCGCCTTGCCGTATCCGGTAACAAAGAGGTCGACAAATCCGTCGTTGTCATAATCGGCGGCTATGGCCGCCATACCGTAGATGTTGGCGGCGACGCCAGCCTGATCGGTCACGTCGGTGAAGGTGCCGTCCCCGTTGTTGCGATAAAGATGATTGTGTGGAAGCGTCGCCGGCGGCTGTTTCAGTGGATAAGGATGGACGCCGCCTTCAAGCGGCTTGCCGCTCACGACATAAAGGTCAGGAAGTCCATCGTTGTTGTAATCGAACCACACGCAGCCCGAACCTGTGCTTTCCAACAATGAGCCCAGGCGTTGGGCACCAAAGCTGTGGGTGAACTGGATGCCGGACTTGGCGGTTGCATCTTCAAACCGGATGGGACCCGCCGGGGCTTGTGCCAGGGTTGCGCACGACAAGAAAAGAAAGACTGTGGTTTGCAGTTTCAAGCTAATGTCCTCCCGCTGCGCTTTGCGCGGCTGCGCCTGTCATGTCCGCCGGGGTCGTCGATTTCAGCAAGATCATGGGGACAGCATTCTCGGGCGCGGTCTCGGGACCGGCATGGCATCCGACACATGCGCGCTGTTCGCCACGCCGCATCCAGAAGAA
>Ga0070735_10000311_pt1 | contig 56772 bp, 55 predicted proteins | sample Coa_R1_FD_66443 | JGI IMG/M metagenome (GOLD analysis project Ga0070735, IMG submission 66443) | Surface soil microbial communities from Centralia Pennsylvania, which are recovering from an underground coalmine fire - Coalmine... | ecosystem: Environmental > Terrestrial > Soil > Unclassified ... | reverse complement strand
TTCGATCCGATTCCAAACATGTGCCCACCTTTGTGTGTGGCGCGAGCAGTCCTGCCCGCGACGTTTCACTTATAGTTGACCCGCAGCCTTGGTCGCCGCCTTCGGCTTCCGTTTGGCTTGCGGTTCCATCTCGCTCGACTTCTCTTCCATCCACTGATCCAGCCGCGATTTCTTGAAGCGCCATCGATTGCCCAGCTTGAACGCGGGAATCTTTTGCTCGCCAACGTACTTGTACAAAGTGTCCGGACTCACGCCCAGGTACTGCGACGCTTGGCGAATGTTCATCACTTCTCGCGAGTCGGCCATAGTCCCTTTACTCTCCCTGCCAGTGTTTCCTCCCGGCCGATCTCTCGGCCCCACGGGATTGCTTTGGGAGACTGCCCTGCCCTATCTATCGGCTCAGGGCGCTTTCGTGTCCCGAGCATATATCAGCCTCGAAAAGCCTCGGCTCGGAGCGAATCTCCGCGTTTTTCCGCGTTTTCTGGGTGTTTCTTGGAATACATCCGCAGGTCCTATGGCGGGCACATCTATATCTTGTGGTTGTTTTTGTACAGACTACTATTTGTGGGGATCATGGCTGAGGTCATGTCCGGTCGTCTCGATACCGGTAACTGAAGTACTAGGCACGGTACGGAGGTACTACGTCGCTGGTCCAAGCTGTTGTTTCGGCAGGCCTTTGTGAGATCGACAACGACGCATCTTTGGTACTCTGCCGCTACGTGGTGTTGCGCTAATCTATCTCTTCCACGCGGAGGACCTTTGCGTTACCTCGATCGTTTGCAACCGCTCGCGCTTTTTGTGATGCGCCTTTCACTGGGCGTAATTATGGTGGCTCACGGATATCAAAATACGTTCCGCCACCTTCATGATCACGTGCATCTTGTCGCTAGTCTCGGCCTACCTGCGTGGCTGGGATACGTTTCGTCGTTCACCGAGCTTCTGGGTGGTCTACTGATCTTGGTGGGACTCTTCACACGCCCCGCGGCCTTTGCTGTCTGCATCGATCTCGTGGTGGCGATCTGGAAAATTCATTGGCACAATGGCCTGATGGCCGAGCATGGATATGAGTTTCCTCTCGCCATCGCCACGATTGCTTTCGCCCTGATCTTTTTCGGCGGAGGCCAGATTGCGATCGATCATGTCCTGCGTGGCGGCGGCACTTCCAACCGCTGACAGGTCAACCCCAGGCTTCGTAGCACACCCGAGTCGCAACTTTTTTCATCCAGCAGGGTTCGTAGCCGTAGCTTCAATTCATCCCAACCAAGCCAGCCCGTGGTTCGCCTTATTATTCTCAGCCCCGGGATTTGAATGTTCTTCCGGCTTGCAATTAAGATGAATGCTTGAGCTACATGACTGCATCCAAACGGTTTGGCGGCAGCATCTTACCCGCCAGCACCCATAATCACAGGAGGTTCTCTTGAGAAAGTTCGCCTTCTTTGCCACGATCGTTGCAGTTCTTGCCTTCGCCAGTCTCGCCTCAGCGCAGCAGGGCGACGCGATGTTTGGCTTCGGAACCCTCATGTCCTCTGGCTCCTGCAATAACAACACCGGTCTTTGTCCGGAAAAGGGTGGCTTGTATCCCAATATTGGCGCAGATGTGATCTTCCACAAGCGCGTGGGTATTGCATTTGATGTGGCTTGGCGTGGAAGCCAGGGGAACTATGCGGGCATTGGACTGCCCTACCGTCCCATCCTTTATGACTTCAACGCCGAATACCAGCCTCGACTGGGCAAGAAGGTTGGAGCGGACCTCTTCGGCGGAATCGGTTGGCAGAGCACCCGGTTCTACTCCGGCAACTACACGTGCAGCTACTTCAGCTGCATCAATTACGTCAGTTCCAACCATTTCCTGGTGGATGCGGGTGCGGGCATTCGTTACTACTTCTGGGGACATGTTTTTGTGCGTCCGGAAATCCGCTATTACAACATTCACAACAACACGGCCGACTTCACCTCGGGCAACGTTTTTCGAGCCGGGGCTTCGATCGGATACACTATCGGGCCGGAGTAGAGACAGTCCGATCATCGCACTGGACACTGCGCCTCTCTGCACCTCTATGGTAAAGAACGATTCCCATGGAGGTCACAGAGGCGGATCAGATGTTTACTCTTGCTCACAGGGGGTCGGTTGAGAAAGTTCCTTTCGCTCGAGTTCGCTTTCGTTCTTTTATTGTTCGCCGGCGTCGTGCACGCTCAAGAAACGCAGGTGGACGTCGCTGGCGGGGGCAACATTCTCTGGTCGCCGCAAAACAACACCGCTTCTGAGGCCTTCTTACCTCCTGCCGAAAAAGATGGAATTTATCCGAGCGGTTCTTTTCAATACCTGAACAAGAGAGATCGTGGCATCATCATCGAGGGCGCTTTCCGGTACCACGAAGGCCTGTATAACAACTTCCAGTTTTACCGCCCCATTCTGGTTGACGCGAACGGAGTTTACTCCCACCGGCTCGCCGCAAAAACGCACGGTGACCTGATGGCTGGAATTGGTCTTCAATCTCTGCTCTTCTACGGAGCGCGCTCTTGCCCTCTCAGCAGTGGAGGCTGCAGTGCCAATATCAACAGCAACCATTTCCTCTTCCATGCAGGATTCGGCGTCCGCTATTACGCGTGGCGTGACATGTTCGTGCGTCCCGAGGCACATTACTACTTCATCGTGAACAACCACGCGTTCCACTCGGATAACGTCTTCCGCGTTGGAGTCTCCGTAGGATGGACGTTCGGCCACCACTGATAGAGCACATACCCGGCTTACGAAACCAAAAAGGCAGCGTCTCGGACGCTGCCTTCGCAATTCCACACGTGGCGCATTCGCACTAGCGCATCGACAGACAGATTTCTCCCTCGTGAATAGCGGCCTTCAGATGCTCCAGCGATTTCACGCGGTGTCCATCGAAATCATGTTCGGCGGTTTCCAGTTCATGCTGGGCGGCTCGCATATGCTCCAATGCTTCGTCGATATGCGGATGCCGCTCCGGGGTCGCGGCTGGCAGGGGAGCAGGTACGGCCGCTACTGCTGGGGCCGGTACCGCGGGAGCAGCAGATGCCTTCGGTTGCGTGATCGCCGACGATAGAGCCAGCGTCACGACCACTGTTCCCGCAATCACCGAAAAATAACGTAAGACCTTCTTCATAGATTCCTCCTCGCCCGAATTTCGGCCCGGACGCAACCGGTAGAATTCCTTCAATGCCACGGACACACGTACCCCACTCTTGAAGATGCCTCCCGCGACATGGGCAGAGTATATCCGCTGATACAAACCCAGAAAATCGTAAAGAGTTATTCGAGATTTACTCCGAAGATGCGGCTGATTCCTTACGTTGGTTCCGCCACCAGACCAGCGCAACTACGATCACGAGAACAACGGCGGCCACGAGATCGAATCGCTTTACGTTTCTTGCCAGATGTTCCCAATGTCTTCCAAACAGATAGCCGCAGCTGGAAATGACGATCACCCAAACGGTAGCCCCAAGAAAGTTAAATACGAGAAACTTGCGCCAGGGCATGCGCAAGACTCCCGCCACGGGACCGGCGATGATCCTCATCCCGAACACAAAACGCGCAAAGAAGACTGTCACCGCGCCATATCGTTCAAACAACCGTTCGCCGCGCCGCACAGTTTCGTTTCGAATTCGGAAAACATGCTGATACCTATTCAGCAGCCGCCTTCCCCCGTAGTAACCGGCAATGAACCCCAGATTGTCGCCGCAGGTGGCCGCAATCGTCGCCACCACGATGATCCACGACAGTTGCAGTTCGTGTTGGGAGTAAGCCAGGAAAGCGGCCAGCAGAAGAATCGTTTCACCGGGCACGGGCACACCCGTATTCTCGAGCAGGAGCGCCGCTCCTACAGCCCAATATCCGTAGTGAACCACGGCGTCCCGCAGGAAATCGAGAATCGATTGGCTCATGAGCGGCCGGCACTTGCAGAATAGCAGGACAGGGTTCAGGGACCAGGGTTCAGAGTCTAGGGACTAGGCAAACTTAACGTGGCGTGTACGGTTTACCGATCCCTAGCCCCTGGCCTCTGATCCCTTGCTTAAAAATTTAATCAATGCCTGATTAAACTCATCAGCGCACTCCTCGTATGGAAGGTGCCCGACTCCTGCAAACACCACTTGCTCCGAATCTGGGAAGAAGTTCGCCAGCGGCTTCATCGACCAGGAATAGACCGCAGGATCCTTGCTTCCCCATACCAGGAGAGTGGGGATCGTTGACAGCTTCGGTAGCAGGGACTCCAATTCGCGAAGGTCGGTGCCCCATGTGCTCACAATGCTGAGGGCATGATCGAAGAGACCGGGGACCGTCAAAGGAGCCTTGTAACCCTCAAGGCTGTCAGCAGGAATTTTCTTCTCGTCCCCGAACATTCGCCCGTGCCAATACGGATAGAGAGATGGGAACCATTCAAGAATCCAGCGAACGACGACTGAGCCGAAACCGGACCCCGCAAAACCAGCCAGCCAACGACCGTGTGCAGAATAGGGATTCACCGGAGCTACAAGGATCAGGCTTTGCACCTTCGGTTTTCCCCGGTCGATGCACTCGGCAGCCGCGCACATCGCTACTGCCCCGCCGCGAGATGTGCCGAGTAAATCGAAAGACGAGATTTCAAGCCGCTCAGCGAACTTCAAGACACGCAGCGCCGTCGCCCGCATCGAGTGGTCGATCTTCGGCCGGTCCGAGAATCCCGCACCCAACATGTCGGGAGCATATACAGTTCGGTATTGCGCCAGAGCCGGCATGGTGTAGCGCCAGGAGAACGAATACCCCATCAAGCCGTGCAGCAGGATCAGCGCCGGTCCCGACCCCGCGCGCAGATAGCGCATGCGCGCACCATCGAAATCCATCCAGCATTCTTCAATGCCATCTCCCAACGGCGGGGCACCCCTCACCAGACTCTCCCGGATGGCAGTCATTTAGCTCCGCGGGTCATCGAAAATCTTCCCATGTGCGGGACAACTATTTCGCTTACCCCGCATTCTATGTAAATGAAACAACGCCTCTGTCGCTTCACTTTGGGGAGCTTCGGCTCCCCGTTTTTATGCGGCTCGCATCCAGTCACTAGACGCTGTCATCCTGAGGCGCACGCGAGGTTTGCGCGCTGACGGACATTGGGGAACGCGCGAAGCGTCGCGTCTTTTGCGACGTAATCATCGAGCGCCTGGCTCGCTTCCCTATTGACGCGCACTATGACCCTGCCGGTTTCTTCCTCTTTCCTAACAATTTCTTCAGCACCCGAATCCCTTTGTCGACGTGCTTCTCTTCCAACAGAAACGGAGGCAGAAAGCGCACTACGGTGTCCTGCGTGCTATTGAACAAAACACCTTCGGCGAGCCCACCATCCACAATCGGACGCGCCGGAATCTCCAACTGAATCGCCTGAATGAATCCGCGCCCACGCACAGCTACCGCAGCCGAACGCTTCTCCACGACTTCCTTCAACTGCTGCTGCAGATATGCCCCGACTTTATTGACGTTCTCGAGCAGCTTTTGTTCCTCGAGGATGGCGAAGTACTCGAGCGCCACTCGGCATGCCAGCGGGCCGCCGCCGAACGTGGTTCCGTGTTGCCCAAAAGAGATCGCGGTGGCGAACTCCTCCTTCGCGATAAATGCCCCGAGCGGCAGCCCTGCCGCAATCGGCTTGGCAACAGCCACGATATCCGGCGTTACGCCAAACGTCTGGAACGCAAAGATAGATCCTGTGCGCCCAAGGCCACATTGGATCTCGTCGAAGATCAGTGCCGCCTTGTGCCGGTCTGCCAGCGCGCGGCATTCGCGCAGGAATTCCACGGAACACTCGTGAATTCCTCCTTCGCCGAAAATCGGCTCTAGGACGATCGCGCAGGTATTGTCATTGACCGCGTTGCGCAGGGCTCCAATATCGTTCTGCTTCACAAAGGTCACGTCTTCTAGCAGGGGCTCGAAGCCCTTGCGGTGTTTGTCTTGCCCGGTGAGCGAAAGCGCTCCGAAGGTGCGCCCGTGATACGAGCCCTCAAGTCCAACGAGCTTGCTCTTAGCCTCGCCGCCCGTGCGATGTCCGGCCAGCCGCGCCAGTTTGATCGACCCTTCAATTGCTTCGGTTCCGCTATTCGAAAAGAAAGCACGGTTGAGCCCTGACAACGTGCACAGTTTTTCTGCAAGCGGCCCCTGATACTCGTGGTAATAGAGATTCGACACGTGCACCAGCTTCGCCGCCTGCTCCCGGATCGTCTTCACGATCCGCGGATGCGCGTGCCCGAGCGCATTTACTCCAAGACCGGAGACAAAGTCGAGATAGCGCTTCCCCTCGATGTCGTAGACGAAGACTCCCTTGCCGCGCTGCAGCACGACGGGATAGCGGTTATAAGTTTGCAGCAAATACTTCCGTTCCAACTCCGCGATTTGTTCAAAGGTATTCATAGGAAGATTCGATTTTACCGGAAGGAGTGATAGACCGGGGAGAAAGGCGTGCAGAGATGTGTCATTGCGTGTGACGGAGATTCTTCGCCAATTGATCTTAAGGGGTTCGCTCGTTTCTTTGGGCAAACAATCAGCCGCCCCGCACAGATAAGCCTTCAGTCTTGCCCGACACGCGGCAAGAGTTTACCCGTCCCGACAGCGATGAAAACTCAGAAGGCCAATTGGTTGAAGCGAATCCTAAATGCCGTTTGCATCCTATACTTGATCCTGCTTGCGTTCTCGGAAACGTACTCGGCCCTCGCAACGGCGTTCGACAAATCACGCAGATTCCCAGCGTGGGAAGCGAAGCTTGGGTGGGGCATGTTTGTCCTTCCGTCTTTCCTGATAGTTGGACTGGTCCTTCTGGTCGTTGGCAAGCGATTGACACTTGGGTTCTATCTCGTTGCATTAAGTCTTCTGCTTTATTTGGGCTTTCTGTTCCTTGACCTAGCACTTGGTCCAAGAATCGAACATCTGGATTGGGTCTTCGCTGGCATTTGGACCGGGCTTTTTGCACTCGCGACCGCGGCGGCCTGGTTTCTGCGGCGACGATCAACGCGGCCTTGAGCGGTTTGGGTTCACAGAGCTGACGTTAACGCGCGGTTGCGCTCATCTGTCCAAAACAGGACGCTCCAAGATGTTTCCTGGCGCGTCGCGTCAACTAGGGTGAGAAGTATCACTCACCCTCAGCCCGCGACACCCACGATCTCCACCGGCTCCAGCCTTCCGTCTGCGATCGCCGCGTTCACGTTCTTCAGCATCAGCGGCGCTTTCTCGCCCATGAGGATATGCACTCCAATCACCCGTGGTGCACCAGCCGCAGCTTGCGTTCTCATTCTCTCCATAAACTGAACCGCGAACTCGCGCCGGCTGCGCTGATGTTCCACCCGGAAACCAGCCGCTTCCAACGCCCTTCGATATTCGTCCACCGCGCCGACGAAGCTGGTCTCCGCACTCACCGCCCAAGGCAGCGGATAGTCCAACGACTCATTTCCTGTTTTCAGGATGTCGAAAATCGCGAACCGCCCACCACGCTTCACCACCCGCGCCACTTCGCGAAACAATGTCCCCTTGTCCTGGATGTTCATGCCCACGTGAATCATGTAGGCACCGTCAAACGTACCGGACGAAAATGGCATCTCTAATGCACTGGCTTGCCGGAATTGCGCCTTCGCTTCCAGCTTCAGCATGCGCGTAAGGCTTTCGGCAACGCGTACAAACTCATCCGTCAGGTCTATACCGATAACCTGGTATCCGCGTTCAGCGAAAAAGCGCGCCGGTCCACCCACGCCGCACCCCACATCCAGCAGATGCATCCCAGGCTGAAGACCCATGAATCCGGCCAATTCCTGGATCGCAGGCCGCTCCCCCACATGGAAATTATCCAACGGCGCAAGATCGCCGCTGGTGATGCTCTTCAAGTCCTTGCCGGATTTTTCCAGCGCTCCCAGAATCTTCTGTTCTAGCCCGTCCACCGTGTAATGTGCCGATACTTGCCGTTCAACGTCCATGATTCTCCTCAGCAGCGAAACAAAGAGCCTGTATCCCCGCTATGTCGCCTTCCTGACAGATGACCCCGACCCTCAAAAGACTCTCATTCGCTGCCCATACCGTTTGAATGCACCATAGACGGATGCGGCCCGCTTCGCATCTTATCGTTGCCGCCGTCTTATGGAGGGTGACGATTGCGCAGGATCCTACTATCCCTTGCCGTTCTAACATTGTCGACTGCAGTGGCAAGCCCTGTCGTCCAGACCACCGACGACATTGAAACGCCGAAACACAAAGCCTGGGACATCCTGCAAAACGCCGCCACCTCTCTACGTACCCTGGAACGAACCGATGGAGTTCGGGCTCTCGGCTTACTCAACGACAATACGCGAGCCCGCCAAATGGCTGAAGATGCTCTCCAGGATCCCAAACCTGAGGTTCGCGCCGCTGCTGCTACCGCCTTGGGCCAGATGCATGCGACCGAATCCATCCCCAAGCTGCAGCACGCGCTTTCCGACGGAAAAGTCCCGGTGGTGATGGCCGCCGCCCATTCGCTTCGCGAGCTCAAAGACAGCGCATCCGCGTACGCCGTTTATTTCGGCCTGCTGACCGGAACCCGCAAAACCGGCGACGGTTTTATCGCGGAACAAGTCAATACTCTCAAGAATCCACGAGAATTGGCCAAGATCGGCTTCTCCGAGGGGATTGGCTACATACCTTTCGCCGGCATCGGTTGGGATGCATATCGCACGATTCACAAGAAAGATCCCAATCCCGTGCGGGCGGTCGCCGCGACCTACCTCGCCCATGATCCTGACCCGGCAACTACCAAAGCTTTGGTGAACGCAACCGGCGATAAAAATTGGATTGTCCGCGCCGCCGCCATCGAAGCTATTGCGCAACGCGGTGATCCCTCGTTACTGCCTAAACTCGAGCGCCATTTTTCTGACAGGAATCCGAAGGTACGCTACAGCGCCGCGGCAGCGGTCATTCGGTTGACTGAGATCGAGTCGAACCGCAAAGATGAAAACACGAAGCTTGGTCGTCGCTAAAAACGCATCTTTTCCTCGGGTCTGCATCCCCTCCTAGTCCGTTCTTTGCGCAATCTTTGTCCGGCAGAATCTCTCGAACAGCGGACTGATGAGTGTCACGGCGTATCTCGATACGCTACCCGACAATCAGCCGTATCACGCATGTCATTGACATCAGGCGCTCGTTAGTGTGGGATTAGGAGGGTCCGCCGTCCATCTCTTGCCGCTGAGGCTAGAAAATGTTAACCCAACTGTTGCTTTTTGTAATGGCCGTTCTTCTGCTTTCGATTTTTTGGGTGCTGAGCAAAATTAACAGCCTGCTGAAGAAGACGCTTCTTCCCCTCAAAGCACACGACCAGGAACTGGCGAAGAAAGACCATGCCGTGATGGAAGGTCGTCCACACGTCAGCGTATGAGATCGTTGCATGCAGTTCAACTGATGGAGGAGCCGCTTATGACATCACTATTAGGCAGACTCTGGAATGAAGATCAGGGGCAAGACATTGCCGAGTATGCAGTGATGCTCGCCGTTATCCTGGTGTTAGTGGTTGGGACGGTTCGGCTCATTGGCTCGAACGCCAACAACGCTTTCTCCAGCGTAGCAAGTTCGCTTCAATAACATTGGATTGTCTGGTGAGCAAAAGAAACATCCCCGCTCATCGTCCTCCATTTCAATACAGCCCCTTCTCTCCCTCGGGCCGCGTCTTCCAGCGCCGGTGTACCCACAGCCATTGGTCGGGGTATTTCCGCACGTAGTCTTCAATCACCTTCGTAAACTTCTGCGTGTTGGCAACGATATCGGTTTCGAGGTTGCCAGTCCGGGCCAACTCCACCGCCGGATCAAACCGTAACCGGTACTTGCCCAGCGATTCATCCCAAATGGTGAACCCGGGAACTACCGCCGCATCCGTGCGCATCGCGATGCGCGCCAATCCACTCGCTGTGCACGCTTGAATGCCGAAGAAATCCACGAACACTCCTTGTGGCGGAGTCATGTTTGTGTCCATCAGAATCCCAACGGTCTCCCCGGCCTTCATCGCTGCCAGCAACCCGCGCACGAAATCGTCCTTCGGAACCACTTTGTTTCCATGCATTGTCCGATATTGCTGCAGCAGCCGATCAAGATAGGGATTATCCATCGGACGCATTACGATATTCACCGGGTGCCCATGCAACGAATGCGCGAAAGCAGAAAGCTCCCACGCTCCGAAGTGCGCCGTTAGAAACAGCACACCCTTGCCGCGCGCGTAGGCCCGCTCGTAATTCTCCAGACCGTCATAGACGACGACCTTGTCTACGTTCTCCGGAGTGTAACGAGGAAATTGACACAACTCAGCCAGTTCGCGGCCCAGCGATGTGAACACGCCGCGCAGAATTCGCTTCCGTTCCGCCTCAGTCTTTTCCGGGAACGCCATCTGCAGATTGCGCATTCCCACCTGGCGCAACCGGAAATGGAAAATATACACAAGCTGTCCGATGCCGATCGCAACCGCGCGGGAGAGCGGTCGGGGCAGAATGCCCAGCATCTTCAGGAACGGCCACGCCGCCGCGTATTCGAGTCTCCTCCGCATCTGGGAAGGAAAACTCTACCACGCGGGAGAGGGCAGTTACTTGTCAGAATCGCGGATCAGCACCACGTCAGCCTCGCGATAGCCGCGGATGATGGCAAGTTGTTTGCCGTCGAAGGAGAAGTCGAAGTCGCGGATGAACTCGGATTTGAAATCGGTGAGTTGTTTGCCCGGCGATCCGTCGAGGTGTTGCAGCCAAAGATTGTCGGTGTCGCCGTTGCGAATCGGATAGATGATCCCTTTGCCGTCAGCACTGAAAGCGACCGATCCTATGGAGTAGCTGAAGGCAAACTCTACGCGGGGCCGTTCGAACTCCAGGAAGCGCGGGGGCTGGCTGGACTCGAAGGAAAGCAACGCGAGTTTCTCTTTTTGCTCATTGATCAGCGCAGTAACGAAGGCCGCGAGTTTTCCATCCGGAGAAACGGTGATGCGGCTGAATACAGGAACATCAGAGACTTTCTGTGGGGATCCGCCTTCGGTCGAAACTTTCTGCAGGAAACCGTCACCGTCTGAGTAAAGCGCAAACTTCCCGTCGGGAGTACAGGCGGCGAACGAATCAAGTTTGCCGGAGGTGAGTTGTTTGGGGCTGGTTCCATCGCCATTCGCAAAGAAGACATTCAGCGCGTTGCGTTTCATGTCGATACCAGAAAAGACCACATGGCCATCGGCGCAGGCACGAGCGAAATTGGTTGCCGGGACTTGCGAAGCGAACGGTGTCTGGGAACCCGACTCCAAATTCATCAACGTCAGGCCGCCAGCGGCGCCAGAGACGAGAAGCTTGCCGTCGCGCGTCCATGTGACCATGTCATTTATCGACGAAGTATTGAATGGACGCTCCTGCGAACCTCCGTCGCCCATGGATAGCACAGACTGGGTCAGGTGAGCTTGTCGCAGAACGGTGGCGGCAGTGCGGCCATCGGCCGACAGACTGAGATCAACGTAGGAGTTGGTGTCGCGCGTGACGGGAGTGAGTTTTCCGTCAGGGTAGGATACGAAGAAGATCTGCCACTGTGCCGCGTACGGGAGTTGGCCGAGAACCAGCATCCCTTTGCCGTCGGGCAGCCACAGGGGCCGCACGAAGAACAGGGCCCTGGCCGTCATGAACAGATTGCGCTTGCCGGTTTCGACATCGATGGCAGCCAAGCCGGAGAGCGCGTCTCCGGGCTGAGCGATATCGCAGATAATGGTCTTGCCATCCGGGGACCAGTCGGGATCGTTCTCCTCCTCGTTCATCGAACCGGTGGCCAGCAGCTTCTCTTCGCCCGAATCCAACGAACGGATATTGATCACGTACTGGCCGGTTTTGGGATAGTTTCCCGTCCCGTACACGATCTTCTTGCCATCGGGCGAGAACGACACGTTGCTGTCGATATTCGTGACCAGTTTTTCGGAATTGCCCCCGAGGACAGGCACCCGGTAGAGAGCACTTAGCGAGTTGCTGCCGACCTCGTTGCGAACGAAATATAGGTAGTTGCCGTCAGGAGAAAAGCGCAGACCGATATAGTTGACCGGGACGGGCGGAACGACCTGCGTATTGCTGCCGGTTGGGACGTTGCGCAGCCACAGGCTTTGCTGCGCGCCATCCGCCAGTACGCTCAGAATGTATTTGCCGTCAGGCGAGATGGCGACGCGAAGTGCTTTGCCGGTTTCAGTGACCTTGCTGACGGAAAAATTCTGAAAGGGAGCGGCCTTGGGCCGGGCAAGTAACGCGTAGATTCCGTAACCAGCGGCAGCGATTAAGAGAATTGCAACAAGGCTAACGATGCCGAGCGAGAACTTGTGCTGCTTGGCAACGGCGACAACGGTGGAGCTACTGGCCTGTGCCGCAGCTGAAGTGGAGGCGTGGGAACCAGCGTCAGAACTCACGACAGGCATTTGGCGGCTGGAATCGGTGTCGCGCTTCAGGCGCATCAACTCCGACCGCATCTCGCGGGCGCTTTGGTAACGCAACTCGCTGTCTTTTTCCAGAGCGCGGTTGATGATGTCTTCGAGCTTCACAGGCAGGTCGGGATTGAGACGAGTAGCTGGAACCGGAGCCTTCTCGAGAATGGCGTTGAAGATGAGGGCGGAGGTCTCTCCGCGGAAAGGCAGTGTGCCGGTCGCCATCTCATAAAGAACAGCACCGAAGGAGAAGAGGTCGCTGCGGCCGTCGAGTTCCTTGCCCTTGGTTTGTTCGGGAGACATATAAGCGACAGTGCCGAGAGTAGAGCCGGGACTGGTCAGGTGGGGATCGTCGAGCGTGCCAGTCATCGTGTTCGCGGATCCGATTTGACCCGAAGATGCGTCAGCGCTGGAAACCTTGGCGAGGCCGAAATCCAGAATCTTCGCATGCCCTCGTTCGGTGATGAAGATGTTCGCCGGCTTAATGTCGCGGTGAACGATGCCTTTGGCGTGGGCGGCATCGAGCGCATCGGCAATCTCGATCGCGAGCGAGAGGATGGTCTCGTTTTCCAGTGGTCGGCCGCCGATCTTGTGTTTCAGCGTGAGGCCTTCCAAAAACTCCATGGCGATGAATGCCTGGCCGTCCTGCTCGCCAATGTCGTGGATGGTACAGATGTTGGGATGGTTGAGCGCAGACGCCGCTTGAGCTTCTCGCTGAAAGCGCGCTAGAGCCTGAGGATCGCGGGCGACCTCGTCCGGAAGAAACTTGAGGGCCACGAAGCGGTGCAGGCGCGTGTCCTGCGCTTTGTAGACAACACCCATCCCGCCACCGCCAAGTTTCTCGACGATTTGATAGTGGGATATGGTCCGGCCAATCATCGGCGGCGGCAGCTTTCTGGTCGGTTCATCTTATGGACGCGAAAGGTCTTAGTCAACAGAAGGACCAGGACTTGCTGGGCTCGGGCGCTTGCGTATGCCGGTATATTGCTTGCACTCTATTCCGCTATTTCGCAGCTTCCTGTGCCCACTTAGCTAAGCTACTCAGGAACGGGTTCGCATCAGCCGGAGGCTCGACTTCTCCGGTCAGCGCCGCCTTCGTTGTCACCATATGGCCGTAAAACTCGCGCGTGGACTTCTTGTCTTGATTGATACGCGCACCATTCAGGCTGACTCCGGCAAACACACCGCGCGCCCGCGAATACGTCAGCACTTGCGCACGCAACTTCCAGTCTGTGTTGCCTTCGGCGTGACGGCCGACGGGTCCTGCCGCCACCGAAGCATCCGCCCCGAGCGCGAACTGGCTCGACAATAGATGCTGCATGCCGTCGTTATTCATGATCAGCATGACAAGGTCCACGGCCTGCCCGCCAATCTGAAAACCAAAACTTCCCCCGCCGATCGTGAAGAATGCCGGCGCACTCCATCCCTTCGGAGTGCGGCAACTCGCCAGGCCTCGTCCGTATTTTGCGCCGAAGATGAATCCACCTTTCAGCATCGATGGGACTACGGCCACGCATTCGGCGCTGCCAAGCACTTCTCTCGGAATTCCGGAATCCGGTGCCGATTGAATTTCATTCAGCACATTCGCCGCAGCCTGCGCACGGTCCCCGGCTTTCGAATCTTTTTGCTGCTCATCTGCAGCAAAGGCAACACCGCAAAGCAACACGAAGAGGGTCAATACCGCAATTCTTCTCATGGTCCTCACCACAGAAAATTTTGGAAACTGTTACTTGGATTGTAAACGAGGAAGCTGTAGTTGCATCGAAGCCGGGTGCCTCATTCGGTTCCGCTCTCGTCAGAAGAATTCAATCCGCGCGGAACAAGGGTTCGTATCAGCGCATCGATTGAGCGATGTCGTACCAAACCGAGAAATGAGACGGCTTCAGCCGCTGCGCATTCGCTGTTCGATAGGATTGAGAATTTGCTCAGGCTGGCTAAGAAAAAAATGCGGGGCTGAAAGCAGTGACCCTAATCGCCACTCTCAACCCCGTCTCCCAGGTTCTGTGGTAGATGAAGCGAGTATGCGGCAGGTCACTACGCGCAACAAGATTACGAAGGTAAGTAGACCGAAGTTACGGCTGAGTTCTGAGCAACAAGCTATGAGTCCCGTGATTTCAGCTGCTTTGCCCTCATTCAAAAGACGTCTCCGAGCGGTTTGCCCGAAGCTCATAGCTCGCAGCTTAGTACTCAGCCCTACTTCGTAGTTACCAGCGAGTGCGTGATGGCATGCACCGAGAGTGCAATCCGGTTCTGCACCCCGACTTTGCGCATCAGTTTGGCCACGTGCGCCTTGACCGTGCGCTCTTCGATTCCCAACTGACCACCGATTTCTTTGTTCGAGCGTCCAGCCACCAACATCTCAAGAACTTCTTTTTCGCGATCGGTGAATGTCACGCGTCCGGCCGGGAAGATTCGCCCGGGCGAGGATGATACTCGTTCGATGAACATGGAGAGCACGCGGCGTGGTGCCCAAACCGAGCCTTGATGCACAATGCGAATCGCCTGCGCAAACTCGGCCGGCGTAGCTGCTTCGTCTACGTATCCTTTTGCCCCCGAGGCAATCGCCTTAAGAATAGTTTCTTCATCGATGCCCGAACCGGTCACAATGATCCGCAGATCCGGTCGCGTCGCCTTCAGGCTGGCCATCACGTCGAAAAGGTTTTGTCCGGAACGGTTGCCGAGCAGGATAAGATCAATCCCCTGCAGCGTGCTGATCTCAGGCAGCGCCGCAGAGACGAGCTCAAACTCAGGCTCGGCATCGAACAACGCGCGGAAACCGACAAAGCGTAAAGGATCGCTTTCCACCACCGCGATTTTGATTACTGGTTTTCTGGCGACTGCTGCTTTCATAGTTTTCCCTGTGGGCCTAGATTCTTCTACTCAGCATAGTAATAATTCGTCACGAAGCAAAGAGAAGGTGACCGAAGGGAAATTACGGGAGTAACATGGTTTGGCGCGCGAAAAACCTAGGATCGGCACGTTTGCTCCGCGTTCCACGTGGAAAGAGGGCGTAAAAGGTTGCTTAGCTCTCCGCGTCTCTAGTTCCGACGACACGCTTTCGCGATGCGCAGTCTTGAATACTCTACAGATAGTTCCTTTGGAGAACTAATGAAATCTACTCTCATTCTTCCCCTGCTGCTGACCCTGGCAATCCCCGCACTCGCACAACTTCCCGCTGATTATTCGCGTCCCGAACAGAATGAGCCCGGAACACCGCCCTCAAGCTACACGCCCAAATACAAGGGCGATCCGGCTCGCTCGAATTCCGAATTCGATGCAATAGCTTACGTGCGTGTCGTGGTCCGGGCCGAAAAGCAATTCAACAAGCAATACGGCCACTACGCGCTCACGCTCAACCAACTGGTGCACACCGGCAATTTCACCAAACGCATGGTCGACCCCAACCGCGGAGACTATACCGCGACTTACAAAGGAAAGAACGACAGCTACAACCTCACCATGACGCCAAAGACGCCGGACGCTGATCACCGGTATTTGTATGCAGATGACGACGGCAAAATCCGCGTCGACGAGGGGAAACCCGCAACCGCCGATTCGCCAGTCTTGAAGTAGTTCCGGATACTGCTGCGGCACACGCGAAAAAAAGGCGCGCTCGCCCGCGCGCCTCGTCTGATCCCTCAGCTTTTAGTGATGTGCTCCGCCTCCACCGTGGAATCCACCACCACTGAATCCGCCGGCCCGCATTCCTCCGCCATGAAAGCCGCCACCCATGTGCCCATATCCGCCGTGGAAGATCGTGACCGCATGATTGCGGAATCCGTGTCCGATCCCGACCTGACGTGAACCGTCGAAGTGATGGTAGTAAGCGCCGCCAATTATTGCCGGCGCTCTCCACACCATCAGCGGGGAGTAAAAGCCCCAGCCAAACGGGTTATAGAAAAATCCGCTGCCCGGTAGAAACGTGAAGCCGGCAAACCAGGGATCCCAGTACCATCCCGGACCCCACCAGCCTGGACCATACCAGCCGTTCGCGTAGTACATCCGCGCTTCATTCACGTTCGCTTCCGAAAGGTATTCCGAACGCAGGCTGCTCCAGCGATAGAGATCGTCGTTCTGCGTAAGTTCTTTTTCGTCGAAATCCTTCGACTTCAGCTTCGCGTTGTTGAGCGCGAGTTCGTGATTCTTCTTCACCGTGACGTTCTTGTCGTCCGCGCTTACCACAGCCTTCCCATCGAAAACGCGCACAGCTCCGTTGGTCGCATCGAAGTCATACAAACCCGTCTTCATGATTCGCGTGTCAGCTCCCGGCTGGCTGATGCGCAAGTCGTTCTCGTGATAGAGCTCGTCAACCTCAAGCATCGCCTCGCCGTCGCGAACCGTCACTTCGGTATTCGTCAGCGAATTCGAAATCATCTTTACCGAACTGTTTCTGCCCAGCCGCAGATACACACATGGAGTCAACAAAATCTCTGTCTTGCCATTCCCCGTCTGAAGAACCTGCCCATCCTGCAACTCCGCCGTGCCCACCGCTTTGGAGTCGAGCGTTTGGTCTCCCATCGACGCCTGACCTTCCACGTAGTTCAGCGTTCCGGGCACCGCCGTATGTCTGGTGTCCGTGTCAAAACTCCACGCGGGCACAGACAGAAGCGCGGCCAGAAAACAGCTCCCGACCATCGTTTTCCATCTCGCCAGCCTCATAAAATCGTCCTCCTCGACTTGCAAATCCCTCACTTTGTTAGATGTCCGCCCGACATGGCAAGATGCAGGTAACCCATTGATACTAGGGGGTTTGCGGTAGGTCTATGTGGAAGAAACGGCAAACGATAGCGCTGCGGAGAGCCTCTCAGGTGAGACTCTGCTTTGCACGGAGTTAGATCTCAGTCAGCGCTGGTCGTTCGAGGCAATCGTCGGTTGGATCAGGCGCATTCCTCCCGACGGACACACATCGGGAAACTCGGTGTAAGAAAACTCTTTCCCATTTTTGGGCTCGAAACTCTTCAGCCAGTTCACGACCTTGCCTATCGAGTCAGGGAATGGAGCGGCATCATCTGCATTCAGCCATTCCAGCCGCCATGCTTCGGCTGGAGGCAAGATGTAGGTACCATCCGCACGCTGCTTGAGCGGGGTTGGCATTTCGGCTCGAAAGCTCTCCGAATCCTGACGGATGAGTCCTGCAAAAGTTCCGGACTGCGAACGAAATTGTTTCGAAGAGAGCAATCTCTTCAATTCCTGAAATTGATCTTTCGATATCTGTCCGCGCAGATACTCAGTGGGTTTTTCAAAGATCGAGCGAATGATCTCGTAACCGCCGTCGCGGGTGACGGCGAAGCATACGTGTCGCAGATCTCCTCGCTGCGTGGCTGCCGACGTGTCATATGCCAGACGAGCCAGCGGCTCGGAATCACTCGGTTTGTCCGTTTGTTGGCACTGTGCCGTTGTGGGAACAATGATGGACAAGGCAAGCATCGACAAGGCCAGGAACAATCGAGCAAGGGGTGGCATAGGACCTCCGCTGGCACACATGTTAATACGACGGAATTGCAGGAAAAAGGTTAGATTCGGACCTCTGTGCTTCAGGGTTGCTATTCCCCATCCGGGATCACATGCAATTCGAGGCTCTTGCGTTCGCCCTCGGAAACATGCAGCATCGTTCCCTGCCCTTCGTAAGCTTTCAGGAAATCAGGATTGTAGTATGCCTCGCCTTCGACATTCTCCCACGCATAAACGGTGTATTCCCCGGGACGCAATCCCCGCAGGCTGAAGCGTCCGGTCTGATCGCTGACGGTCTTGCGGAAATGATCAACTCGTCCACGCATCCGGGCTTCGGGCACTGCCACCACGATCGCATTGGGAAACGGCTCGCCCTTGCTGTTTAGCGAGACACCTTCCGCCACGCCGCCATTCGTGCTGGTAACCACATCGAGCACCACATCGCCGCCGTTGATGGCGATTCCGGAATTGTTGACATCGCGACCGCCGCTCAAAACCGATTTCACATACCAGTCGCTGTCGGCCGAGCCCTCGCCCATAATCTGTACGTAGTAATTTCCGGCAGGAACATCGGTCCATTGAAAGCTGCCGTCAGCCGAAACGTGCGTGATGTTAGAAAAGTTCTCGCGAAACACCGACGCAGTCTCGTTCTCTTCCACGGCATCGACCATCTGAAGCGTAAGAAAAATCCGCTCTGGATCAAAGCGCACAGGACTTTTGCTCTCGAATCGGAGACGGCCATGTACCGTCGCTCCCGGCTGCGGTGACAGGCGCAATCCATCGACGTTGGCCGATCCCACCTGCAACGACTGCCGCGCCGTCATCGGCACTGTCGATCCCTCGACCGATGCCAGGATCGTGTAATTCCCCGGAGAGACGTCACGAATCACGAAGCTGCCGTCTTTGTGGATCTCCGCGCCGTTCAGCATCAGGCTGAAATCACGCGACTGCAGCATGATCGACGCAGCTGTGTGCGGCGGCAGATTGACTACCGAACCGCGAACGATCACGCTGGCACTCGGAGTCAATGAAAAGTCCGCGGGGAAATCGTCGCCCGCATGCAGCGCAATCGCCGATGCCTGGCTGCGATCGGTGGTGCCGGGATAATACGTGGTCTGATAGGTTGGCGGCGCCGGCTTCTCCGGCGCGTTCGCATCGTGGGCCGCTGCTCCTCCCGATTCAATCAGCGCCTTGAAATCCGGCGGAGGGCTGACCGATAGAAATATGTTTCCGGCGGGAAGATTGGCGATCCGGTATTCGCCGAGATCGTTCGTGCGCTCGGCACCTGCCTGCTCCCAGTGCTTGTGCCCGGCAACGAACGTCTGCCTGAGGGCTGTGACCTCAGCATTCGGCAATGGATCTCCATCTTCATCCGTCACGCGACCGCGAATCACCGCGGCTGCCAGCAGGCGAATATGGATGTCCTTTACTTCTTGCCCGGAGGTGAGCGTGAGTATGCGTCCTTCGCTGCGTCCGCGTTGCTTGTCGGTGTCGAGCAGGCCGCTGCGTTCGGCGAAGAGATGATAGCGGCCGGGGATGATGTTCTCGATGCGGAAGAAGCCGTCCGCGCCAGTGACGGCGGTATAGTCTCCCGCCTCAGCCTGATTCTCTCCGATGAGTTCGATTAAGGCTTTCTTCACCGGCTGGCCGTCGGGATCGCGCGTGACCATGCCTTCGATGGTGGCGCTGGAAGCCGGCGGCGCGGGCGTCTGCGCGAGCACACTCGTACCCAACAAAATCAATATCAGGAATGGGACGATTCGTTTCATCGAATCAGGAATGCCGGAAGAAAATTACGCCCTAAAACCTCATTCTAGCTTCTAGCTGCGAGCTACGAGTTTCCACTCGAAGAAAGAACTTGCGCATGCGGGGTTGCTGACTTCCGCGAAATCTCAGATACCCCCTCCCTGGGTGGGCTATTGGAATCATCCACTTGGGAGAGAAATTCCGAAATAATCTCTTAGCATCAACAGCTTAGAGGCAAAATCTTGAGCCGCAAGGACTTACGTTGCACCTCACGACTCCCGGCTGGCCGCGCCGACTGAGGAGATGAGCAATCCGCAAGCCACACTGTTCCGAAAATCGACTGATTCCCAAAATGGAACTCGAAAATTCGGATTGACGGCTGCCGAGTCAAGGCGATATATTTCGATGATTATCTAATTACATATCAATCTAACTATGGCGCCCTCGTCCAACGAAGCCTTCAAAGCCCTTGCCGATCCAACCCGGCGGGAGATTCTCCGCCTTCTTGGTAAAGGCGAGATGACTGCCGGAAACCTGGCCGAGCGCTTCGACATGACCAAGCCCACGATGTCGCATCACTTCTCGGTATTGAAAGAAGCAGATCTGCTTACCAGCCGCCGCGAAGGACAGACGATCTGGTACGGGCTCAATACAACCGTTGTGCAGGATCTGATGGCATGGGCGATGGACCTGATCGGTGGCGATGCACAGCGCGATGGAGACCATACGACTGCAAAGAAACCCGGGAGCAAATCATGAATACCCGCACGTACTACCTCATTGCTGCAGCGCTGATCGCCGGTGTATTGCTGGCGACGGCAGTGGCGTACCCGCATGTGCCTGATCGCGTTCCGATGCATTGGGATATCCACGGTGACGTGGACAGCTGGGGCGCGAAATCGACCCTGTTCACATTTGACCCGGGAGTGATGGCCGGAGTGATGGTTTTGTTCGCGGTGTTGCCATGGCTCTCGCCGAAACGTTTTGAAATCGATTCGTTCCGTTCTACGTATCTCTACATGATGGTGGTGTTCGTGGCCATGCTGGGCTACATCCATTGCGTGGTGCTGACGGCGGCATTCACTTCGAGGATCGATGTAAGCCGCGCGGTCGAGGGAGGTGTCTGCCTTCTAATCGCACTGTTGGGAAACGTAATGGGCAAGGTCCGTCGGAATTTCTATATCGGCATTCGTACACCGTGGACGATCGCCAGCGAGCGCGTGTGGAATAAGACACACCGTCTGGCCGCTAAGACTTCATTCGCGGCCGGCTTGATGGGATTGCTGCTTGTGTTTTTGCACGCTCCTTTCTGGGTCCCCATCGCATGCGTCTTGGGGGGGCCTATCATCCCAGCCATCTACTCGCTGGTGTTCTACAAACAGTTGGAGCATCGAGGGGAACTGAACGCATGAACCAATGTCTTTGATACCACGCGAGATCCCTCGCCCCCGCCGGTAAAAGCGCGGGGCTTCGGGATGACGCCCTATCGGACGTTGCTTGAGATTCAAGGACACTAGAACCGGCTGTAAGAAAGTTTCAGATTCATCGACTACCTAGATGTGAGCGCAATTGAGACCATACCGGCCCGGGCGTCCACGCAAGAAGATCTTTATCAGGACGCGGTGAATACGTTCGGGGCAGCCCTCGAGCGGCTCGCGCGCGCTTACGAGGCTGATCCGGACTTGCGTCGCGATCTTCTGCAGGAGATTCACATTGAATTGTGGCGAAGCTTCGGAAATTTTAATGGCCGGTGCTCCACGCGCACCTGGGTCTATCGCGTGGCGCACAACGTCGGCGCATCGCACATCCTGCGACGGCGTCGTACGCGAACCGAATCGCTGGTCGGGCTGGAAGAACTTGACAACCTGCCGGCCGCCAGCAGCCACGAGATCTCAGACCGGAGTCACGCGCTCGACCGCCTGCTGGAATTGATCCAGCGACTCAATCCGCTCGACCGACACGTGATCCTGTCCTATCTCGAAGGCCTGGACGCCGCCGCGATCGGCGAGATTACAGGGCTTTCGGCCGGAAACGTCGCCACGAAGATTCACCGTATAAAGAACCTCCTCGCACGCCGGTTTCAGCAGGGAGAAGGCACCCATGAGTGAGCGTGAATCCAACTCGGTGCAAGTGCTGTGGCAGTCGCAGCCAACGGAGGGTACCAGGATGTCCGTGGAAGAAATTCGCAATCGCGCGAGTAAGTTCGAACGGCGCATCCGGCACATGAATCAACGGGAAATTGTTGGGTGCCTCATCGGGTCAGGACTGTTCGGGTATTTCATGATCGGCACGAAGAGCGAGCTGTTTCGGGTTGCGTACGGATTGTTCATCGCAGCAATGCTGTGGATTGTTGTGCAATTGCGGCGTAAAAACCGCGTGAACAGCCTGCCGGCATCGATGGGCGCGGCAAGTTCGTTGCAGTTCTTCCGTACGGAACTGGAGCGGCATCGCGATGTGATCAAGAACGTGTGGCCCTGGTACCTGGCGCCGATGGTGCCGGGCTATGTGATGCTGACGGTGGCTTATCTTGCGTATTTTCCGCAGCGCGCGCGTTGGATTGGCGCGGGAGTATTCGATGTGTTCGTCGTGCTGATGTTCATCGGGATATGGAAGATGAATGTTCGGGCGGCGCGGTGCTTGCAGAAGAAGATCGATGAGTTGAATGCGGCCGAGGAGCCGCCGATAGAAAGATCGAGCTCTAGAACTTAAGGAGGCGTAAAGCGATGAAAGGTGTTTGTGTCACTCTGATATTGCTGGTTGCAGCGAGTTTTGCCCGGGCCCAGGACATCGCCGGCGACTGGCAGGGCACGCTCGACACTGACATGGGACAGCTTCGTCTCGTGCTTCACATCACCAAAGCTGCCGACGGCAGCCTCGCCGCTACGCTCGACAGCGTCGACCAGAATGCCAATGGCATTCCCGTTAAGTTGGCAACGCTGAAAGCCTCGAAGCTGAACCTCGACGTCGAAGCCGTCCATGGGACGTACGACGGAACGGTCTCGTCGGACGCTAAAACCATCGCTGGTACATGGAATCAAGGCAAAGCGCTTCCTCTGGAGTTCAAACGTGCAACTGCCCCGCTGAAAACCGAGCACAAGCCGTCCAAGCCCTCGGACATCGATGGCACATGGTTGGGCACGCTCGATGCGGGCGGCACGAAACTGCGCGTCGTTTTTCACATCGTGAATACCGAGGACGGGCTCACCGCGACGATGGACAGTCCCGATCAGGGCGCGAAAGGTCTGCCCACCACTTCGGTAACTCGCACCGGCACGTCGTTGAAAATCGAGGCCAAGAACCTGAACGGGACCTTTGAAGGTAAGATCTCGGCTGATCTCTCGTCGATTGACGGCAACTGGACGCAGAATGGCGCAACTCTGCCGCTGAATTTGAAGCGCACAAAAGACGAGGCGATCCTCGAGCCCAAAGCGGCCGCAGGTTCCCGCGAAACCATATCCGTACCGCGAGGAAGAAATCCGCTACGAAAATAAGGTGCAGAACGTCACGCTGGCCGCGACGTTCACCATTCCGCAGGGGACGGGACCATTCCCTGCGGTTCTGCTGATTACCGGCTCCGGCCCGCAGGATCGCGACGAAACCCTGCTCGGCCACAAACCGTTTCTGATTCTCTCTGACTATCTGACCCGCCACGGAATCGCGGTGCTGCGCGCGGACGATCGCGGCACGGCCCAGTCGACCGGAGATTTTTCCAAAGGGACCACTGCCGATTTCGCTACGGATGTGGAGGCTGGCGTCGCTTATCTGAAAACGCGTTCTGAGGTGAATCCGCGAAAGATTGGATTGATCGGGCATAGCGAAGGCGCTGTGATCGCGCCGATGGTCGCGATCAGCGATAAAGATGTCGCTTACATCGTGATGATGGCGGGCACGGGCGTGCCGGGAGATCAAGTGATCGTGGCGCAGGGCAAAGCGATTCAGATCGCGAACGGGAAAAACCCGGAAGAGGCTGCGAACGACGCAGCCAAAGAGCGTGAGATCATGACGCTGGTCGAGACCGAAAAAGACCAATCCGTCCTCGAAAAAGAATTGCGCGAGAAGATGAAGGGCGATGTCCCCGATGCGCAAATCGGGATGCAGATCAGCCAGATTACTTCGCCTTGGTTCCGCTATTTCCTGACCTATGATCCGGCAACCGCGCTACGGAAGCTGACTTGTCCCGTGCTGGTGTTGAATGGATCGCTTGACAAGCAGGTACTACCCGATCAGAACCTGCCGGTCATCCGCAAGGCACTCGAGGAATCGGGCAACAAACACTTCGAGATCGACGAACTTCCGGGCCTCAATCACCTGTTCCAGACGGCAAAAACGGGATCCCCCGCAGAGTACGCACAGATTGAAGAGACGATGTCGCCAGTCGCGCTGGAGAAAATCTCAAGCTGGATTCTGAAGCAGTAGTGTAAGAACGGATGCATTCGGCTGTCCGTCGCTATGGCCGGCCTTAGCTATCCTTGCGATAGAGCAGATTCTTCATCGCCTCGCGGCGAGCGGCATTCGCGCCCTTATCTGATTTCAGCGGGTCGGCGGATTTTCCGGAATCGGCTCCTTCTTCTTCACTGCAGGATGGGCAGCGGTTCGCGAAGCCCGGCTTACCAGGTTTTAGTTCGAATTCCTCACCACAAAGAACACACTTCTTGATCGGATAGGCCATCTTGAGTTCTCTTAAAGGTTCAATTTTATCGCGAGTTCTGCTGACCCGGGTTCCCGAAAAAGGAGTTACGAATCGGTAAATTTCAAGTTGGAAGCCACGTTCGGGCGCAAGGACTATAAGCTCGAGGTGTGGGCCTGTGGTGTAATGGCAGCATAGCACCCTGTCATGGTCGCAGGTGAGGGATCGAATCCCTTCATGTCCATTCCTTCCCTGAAAGGATTGTCTCTCAGGGACAAGTGGATGGTTCGCGGACAGGGTGCGGCTCTCCTTAAGTAACTTGAAGTAACTTGATTTGCCGCCAGGATTGCATCGATAATAGGAGTGCGACCATGACAGGGTGCCAAGTTATTGGCTCTCGCAATGGCCTCGGAATTCCCGAGGCCATTTGCATTTATATGCTGTCGGTTGCGGCTGCAGGGAGTTTAGCTGCGAACTTGCTGGAACTTGTGCATCAGCGCATTCAGAGGCGACAAGTCGATATTCTCCAGTATGTAAACATCGCCGAGGAACTGAATCATCAGCAAAGTGCAGTCAGCGAGTACTTTATAAGCAACCTGTGGCGGGTGTTTGATGACATGCAAGGACGTGGACAAAATACCGCCCTGCGCAAACTCATTTAGGTAGTCTTCGGTCTTTTCGACTAGCTGAGCAAATTGGCCTGACAGAATTTTTTACGTTTCGACAGCGCTCCATCAAGCCTTGCGGCGCGCTTGCGTATCGATCCCGTCTCTCTACCCTTCATTTTCAGAGAAACAAGACGCCCAAATTCGGTGTCGTCTGCCGCGTAGCCCAAGTAAAAACCGTTGATTACGGCATCGACGACGCTCTTCTGTAGAGCAAATGCGGCGGAAAGATTACTGTGCTCGATGAGCGTCACTACTCCGGACACCAACGCAGCACAGCGAACAAAGTAGAAGTATATCAACCTATGACGCTTCGTTTGTATGGACTTAGCGTGGCTATGGCCGAGATTTGCCAATGATTGCACGAGGTTGCGGTACCGTTGGATTTTTCCCTGATTGACGGTTCAACCATCTCAATTCAAGAAGTACTGCCGGTACAAAGTGTCTCTTTGCGCCGGTTTGAATCCAGCATCGCGAATGATTCTCCGCAACTCTTCTTCGGTGGTGCAGTTGTTCACGCCCGCGGCGCGCACGACGTTTTCTTCCAGCATCACCGAGCCGACGTCGTTACCGCCAAACCGCAGGCCCATCTGGCAGACTTTCAATCCCTGCGTCACCCAACTCGATTGCACGTTCAGGAAGTTCGATAGATACAGTCGCGAGATCGCCAGCACCTTCAGATATTCCACCGCGGTGGCTTCGTCCCAGTGCCGCCCGCCGAGGGCCGTGTTCTGCGGCTGAAAGCTCCACGGGATGAAGGCAGTGAATCCGCCAGTTTCTTCCTGCAACTCGTAAAGTTTCTGGAAGTGGTTGATACGGTTCTCGTAATTCTCGCCGACGCCAAACATCATGGTCGCAGTGGTCCGCATGCCGATCTGGTGGGCGGTGCGATGAACGTTGATCCAGTCTTCGGTCAGGCACTTCAAACGCGCAATTTTGTAGCGCACCTCGTCGTCGAGGATCTCCGCGCCCCCTCCAGGAATCGAATCGAGGCCGGCATCCTGCAAGCGCAGAATCGTGTCGCGGATCGACAGTCCGCTGTACTCGGCGATAGCAATAATCTCCGAGGCCGAGTAGCAGTGCAGATGTACCTTCGGGAATCGCTCCTTTATGCCGCGCAGCATCTTCTCGTGCCAGTCAATCTTGAGGTCCGGATCCAATCCGCCCTGCATCAGCACACCGGTACCGCCGAGTTCGACGGTCTCGCGGATCTTCTCGTAGATCGTGTCGAAGTCGAGGATGTAGCCTTCTTTCGCCGCAGGCCCTTTCAGCGGCCGGTAGAAGGCGCAAAAAGTGCAGTACTCGGTGCAGTAGTTGGTGTAATTGATATTGCGGTCGATGATGTAGGTGACGACGCGTTCCGGATGCAGGCGGCGGCGCACGGCGTCGGCCTCCATCCCGATGCCGATCAGGTCATCAGATTCAAACATCTCCAGTGCTTGCTGTTTGGTTAAGGACATGAGGGCCCCACAGAACTATCTATTTTAGCGGACGAACGCAGTCCGATCCAAGGCATGCGCCGTAACGGGTTAAGGATTATCGGACGGATGGCCTACTGTTCTTGCCAGCCACGGATATTGCCACTCTTGGACTGCAACCCTCCACACGGAACTTACATCTATTGTGGCGCACTACCCGGCCAGATTGTGGCTTATCAACGAAACCTATAAATGGCGCACCTGTGCAATTACTCGTGCGCAGCGATGGAGAGTTCAAACTCTGTATGAGTACTCCAGGATTCTCTCGTACGAAGCATTTCCTTGTCCTGTCGATCATTCTTCCGATCGCTGGATGCTCCGGGGTTAAAGCAGGGTCGTCTTCGACTCAACAGGTCAGCATTCAGCTGAATCAAACGACGGCAACTCTGGCGCCGGGTGGGACACAACAGTTCACTGCTACTGTCTCCGGCTCTGACAATACCGCTGTGACATGGACCGTGGACAAGGTTGCTGGAGGGAATGCCACCGTCGGCACGATCACAAGCAACGGCCTGTACACCGCGCCACAGTCGTCGAGCACGCACGTGGTGACCGCAACCGCGGTGGCAGACACGACGAAGACGGCAAGCGCGACCGTCACAGTCAAAGGAAATGTGACGATCACTCCGGGAACCGCGACGATGGTCACCGGCGCTAAGCAACAATTCCAGGCGACCCTGAATGGCACCGCGACTTCCGGCGCTACCTGGACAGTGGATGGGGTAACCGGCGGCAATTCCAGCGTTGGAACGATCAGCAGCGCTGGAGTTTACACAGCGCCTTCCCAGGCGGGAACTCACACTGTCGGCGCCAGCGTTGGCACAGGTGCCGGGAACAGCGCGACGGCTCCAGTAATTGTGTTTTCGTTCGGCATCACTCCGGCTACCGCCATGGTGGCAGAGGGTGGAACCCAACAATTCACCACGACGATCCAGGGGCTCGCGAACACGAATGTGACCTGGTCGGTTGATAACGTCGTTGGCGGAAATGCCACTGCGGGAACGATCAGTGCAACCGGACTCTACACAGCTCCAGCGCAAGCCGGAACTCATACCATCGGAGCTACCAGCGTAGCTGACACAACCGCCAGCGTGACGGCGAGCGTCACGGTCACGGGCGCTGTCGCGATTTCTCCAACCGCTGCCACGTTGATGAACAACACGAGCCAGCAGTTCACCGCGAGCGTGCAGGGATCGAATCCGACTTTCACGTGGTCGGTGGACGGCGTGATTGGAGGAAACTCCACCGTCGGCAAAATCAGCAACACCGGGGATTACACCGCTCCGTCGGCGGCGGGAAATCACACGGTCACCGCGAGCGATGGAACGGGCACGGGCGATAGTGCGAGCGCGCAAGTCACCGTCTGGTCCTTCACCATTTCGCCGACCGGCGCGACCGTCGCACCCGGCGGTACGCAGCAGTTTACGACGACCATTCAGGGAATCACCAACACGAGCGTGACCTGGTCGGTGGACGGCATAGCCGGTGGAAACAACTCCGTCGGAACGATCAGCGCCACTGGACTCTATACCGCTCCGAGCGCAACCGGGGCTCACAACGTCACAGCGACAAGCGTTGCGTATCCGTCGGACAGCGTGACCGCCCGCGTCACTGTGGTCAATGTGGCGCAGTCCGCGGTCTTGACCTATCACAACGACGACGCCCGCGATGGCGCGTACCTTGACGAAGTCACATTGACGCTAGCGAACGTGAATCCGACTCAGTTCGGCAAGGTCATGAGCTATCCCGTCGACGCACAGATTTATGCCCAGCCACTCTATTTGCCACAGTTGACTATTAACGGCGGCGTACACGACGTCGTATTCATCGCTACCCAGAACAACAGCCTCTACGCCTTCGACGCCGACGCGACTACGGGCTCGGGCACCACATTCTGGCACGTGAATTTTGGCAAACCGGTGAATACCGGCGATCCCGGCGGACCCTATCCCATCGCCGGAATTCTCTCGACGCCTGTGATCGATGCTACTAGCAAGACGATCTACGTGGTGACTCACGTCGAGGGCGGCAATCCGGAATACGCGTTGCATGCCCTGGATGTGACCACCGGGAAAGATAGAGTCAACCCGGCTGGGATCTCGGGCACCTATAAGGGCGACTCGTTGGGGAGTGGCTGCTATCAGCGCATGGGGCTGGTGCTCGATCCGGTCACGAATGCGGTCTACGCCGCCATCGGCAGCTGTCCGAGCGGATGGGTGTTCGCTTACGACAAAACTACGCTACAGCAAAAGGCAATTTTCGATGCCACTCCTGGCGCGGGCGGCGGCGGTTTCTGGGGCAGCGGTGGCGCTCCGGCAATCGATGACTCAACCGGCGACCTGTACGTCATGAACGGCACCGACGCCGGCGACCAGCAATGGATCTCCCCGCAGTCCATGGACGGTTATAACGATTCGTTCCTGCGTTTGGATCCGAACAACCTGTCGGTGATCGACTACTTTGCACCGGACGATAACGCCTACCTCGCCACGAACGACGCCGATCTAGGCAGCGGCGCCAACGTTCTTGTTCCGGGATCGTCGACTTACCCGCACGAATTGCTGGGTGGCGGCAAAGACGGTTACATCTTCGTCGTGAATCGCGACAGCATGGGTCACTACAACAATCAGACGAACAATGTGCTGCAGGTCATCCATACGGGCACGTCGCAGTTCGACAACATCTTCTCCACTCCCGTGTACTGGAACGGGATGGTCTACTTCCACTCCAACGGCGATGTGCTGCGTGCCTTCAGTTGGACCGCCGGAGCAGCCGGCGGACAGCAGCTTTCGTCCAACTCGGTGGCGAATAGTAATACCGTTTTCAACCAACACGGCGCAACACCTTCGCTCTCAGCAAACGGCAACAGCAACGCTATCATCTGGGAGATCGACAACAGCGCGTACAACACCAACAATCCCAGTTCCAGCGGACCGGCGGTGCTGCACGCATATGCCGCCAGCAACGTCGCGAACGAACTCTACAACAGTGCGGACGCAGGGAGCCGAGATCAGGCCGGACTGGCGCTCAAGCTCACCGTACCCACAATTGCCAATGGACGGGTCTTTGTTCCGACCGGTTCAGAGTTGGATATCTACGGCCTGTTGAATCCGTAGGCGGTCTTTGTTGCGTTAGCAGGCGGGTCGGAGGGTTTGCGGGAAACCCTCAGCGCCTTGCCTTCGTCGACGGCGTCGGAGAGATGTTGTTTCCAGTTTGGATCTTTCAGCACCGAGTACTTGACCCAGATGCTGTCTCCGTCGCCCTCGGTGATGCGACGTGCGCACCACGCGAATGGGTAGGACTCCCCTTTGTTCCAGTGGAGGGGATACGACTTCTCTCCCGCAACGTTGCTGTCGCGTGTCCAGTAGGCGTTCGGCTCGCTTCGGCGAATCACTTCGCCCACGTACGCGCCGTACTCGGCGGCCAACCCACGGACACTGATCGAAGAAGCATTCTTCACGTAGTTGTCGTGGACGCGGCCGAGGATTTCGTCGACCTGCTTCAGTGATCCGACGCTGTAGTCCAGCGTGATGTGATCGTATCTCTGCGCGTCGGCGACAGCCTGCCCGCACGCGTAGCCGATGAAGTCTTCGGAAGTGGACAGAACCGGATATTTCTGGGCGTGTCGCTCCTCGACGACTTTCCAGACACCCAGCCCTCCGCCAACGGCCAGCGAGAGGATGAGAAATTTCTTGTTCACATCCGAAGTGTGGCTGAGGGCACAAGGAAACTCCAGTTACCAAGGTCAAACCAAGCCGACCCACCGTTAAGTGCTTACATTCTGTCACTTTGAACACGTTCAAATTTTCTCTTGACACCTCTTCGGACCGGGCCTACAGTTTTTTTGAACACGTTCAACACTTCGAAGGAGGAGATTATGAACACCGCCAACAACATCATCGTCGCGACCTACCTGGTCTATCTGTTTATTAGCGTGGCCCTGACCATCTGGGTGGCCCGCACCCTCCATAAACGGGGCGCCATCTTCCTGATCGATGCGTTCCATGGAAACGCCGAACTTGCCGACTCCGTCAACCACTTGCTGGTTGTGGGCTTCTACCTGATCAACATTGGCTTTGTCTCGCTTGCGCTCAAGACCGCAGACGTCATCAATACCTCGCGGGCGGCGATCGAGTTGCTCAGCGACAAGATGGGTATGGTGATGCTGATTCTCGGCGGGATGCACTTCTTCAACCTGTATGTTTTCTCCCGCATCCGCCGCAGCGCCCGCATGGCGCGCCCGCCGCTGACTCCGAATCCCCCGGTCGCGCCCAACGCCATGCTGAGCGTAGCGATTCCGAAATGAGGCCACTGACCTTCGACCTCGGACCTCAGACCTTGCCAACGGCTCGGAAGAAAAGGAGGAAACCACCGTGCAGAAGCTCTACGTGCTTTACGATCCGAAATGTGAACTGTGCTGCCGGTTGAAGAACTGGATTCTGGTCCAGCGGTCGTGGATCGGCATCGCCCTGCTGGAGCAGGGATCAGAAAAGGCGCGGCGGCTATTTCCCGAGCTCGAGCGCATTGCCGGCAAAGAGGACCTTGCCGTGATCAGCGACGAGGGCGCGGTCTACCTGAACGACCGGGCGTGGATCATGGTGCTGTATGCCATGGTCGACTACCGCGAGTGGGCGTCGCGTCTGACGCATCCTCTCTTGATGCCGCTAGCACGGCAGGCCTTCGCGGCGCTGTCGAAGAACCGGCACCTGCTTTCTCGGATGCTGACTTCGGAAGATCCGGAGACGATCGCCGACGAGTTGCGCCAGCTCGAGCTTGAGCCTTGCGCACTGCCGACAGCCAACGAGCGTGTATCGAACGTGCGAGACTACCTGCAATGAACACGACCCTTAAGAACCGGACCACGCAGCGCGCGGAAGACACGCGCCGTAAGATCTACGACTCGGCGATGGAACTGTTTCGCGAGAAGGGATTCGACGAAACGACGATGCGAGATATAGCGGCGAAGGCCGGCGTAGCGCTTGGCGGCGCTTATTACTATTTCTCCTCCAAAGACGCCATCGTGCTGGCCTTTTATCGCGAGATGCAGGAGACCAGCAACGAACTCGTTCTGGCAGCACTGGCTGGGCAGAAGAAGCTGAAGGACCGGATTCGCTGCGTACTGGAGCAGCGCCTGCAACTGCTGGCACCAAATCGCAAATTCTGCGCCGCATTGTTTCGTCACGCCCCGGATGGCGCCGATCCACTCTCCCCTTTCAGCGAAGAGACGCGGCAGATTCGTGAAGGCGCGGTCGAACACATGCGCATTGCCATCGCGGGAGGCGACACCAAGATTCCTGCCGATTTGCAGCTGCGGCTGCCGTATCTGCTCTGGCTCTATCAGATGGCACTGATCATGTTCTGGCTCTACGACCATTCGACGAACCAGGAACGAACATACAAACTGCTCGACAAGAGCCTGACGTTGCTCATCAACCTTCTGCGCCTTTCCGGGTTGCCGCTGATGAAGCCCTTGCGCAAGACGGTTCTGGAACTGGTGGAAACGGCAGGCGGCTGGGTCAAATGTGCCCCAGGGACTTGATCAACCAATGGATTCGCCTACTACAGTCACGATCACAGGTGCATTCAGTTACACCGGCAAGTACGTAACGCAATTGCTGCTGGACAGCGGATATCGGGTCCGTACTCTCACGTTCCATCCTGAAAGGGAAAATCCCTTCGGTGAAAGGATCGAAGTCTCTCCCTTCAACTTCGATCGCCCTGACAATCTCAGAGATAGCCTGCGCGGTACGTCTACTCTGATCAATACGTACTGGGTGCGGTTCCCGCGTGGAAACTCCACGTTCGAGTCAGCCGTCCATAACACGCGGACGCTGATCGCAGCCGCGAAGGAAGCTGGCATTCGAAGGATCGTGCACGTGAGCATCGCGAATCCCTCGCTGGATTCGCTCCTCGGCTACTACAAGGGGAAAGCGCTCCTGGAGCGCACCGTGATCGAGTCTGGCTTGTCTTATGCGATTGTGCGCCCTACGGTGATCTTCGGAGCCGAAGACATTCTCATCAATAACATCGCCTGGTTCGTGCGGCGCTTTCCTGTCTTCGGAATCCCGGGCGATGGCAAGTATCGCATTCGCCCGATCTACGTCGAGGACATGGCGCGGCTGATCGCTGAAGCAACCCAGCAAATGACCAATAATGTCATGAACGCGGTTGGTCCCGAGACTTACACGTTCGAGGAATTAGTGCAGCTCATCGCAGACAAGGTGGGGCATTCTGTGCACTTGATGCACGTGCCTACGGTCCTTGCTTATTTCGCAACGTGGATCACGGGCGGGTTGGTTGGAGACGTCGTCCTGACCTGGGAGGAGTACCGCGGATTGATGGCCGAGCTGCTTGCTCCCGAGGGACCTTCCTCAGGACAGACCCGATTGAGTTCCTGGCTGAGCGAGAATCGCGAACGCATTGGCAGGCGCTACGCCTCGGAAGTGGCTCGTCACTACACGAGATCGCGTGGAAGATAGTGCGCCAGTGTCGACGTTACATGTAGCGATGAATCCGTTCCCCGATCGCGGCCGTTAGCCCCAATGGAAGAGAACGCCAGCTATGACGAGCCAGAGAGACCAGTCGCGAGGGCTTCGAATGATGCTCCTCGGCCTGGGCAGGATGGTAGTAGCGGTAGAGCGGCTTGGCTTCGGTTCCCCATTTCCCCTTGAATTGCGCCAGACCGTCGCCCTCACTCGAAGCTTCGCCAAAGTCGTACCAGCGGTAGCCGTTTCTACAGGAATCGCGAATGGATTCCAGCTGAATGAGGTCATGGGGATGAAGTTCGAAATCACGGCGTGAGCAGCCGGTAAATGCGTAAAACACGGTCTGCCCGAAGCGCAGGAAGATGGATCCGGCGATCATTCGCTTCGAGCCCTTCTCCTCGCGCTCGGCGACGAGCAATTTCATCTGGCCGAGCGGACGAAGATTTCTCCATAGGCCTTCGAAGAAGCGCCTGGGACGGGGCGGAAATGCGTGATGCCGCATCGCGTCGAGATACAACCAGTACCACTGCGTGAGCTCGGATTCTCGTTCCGCCTCGCGCACCCGCAATCCCAGCTTCGCGGCTTTGTTGACTGCCCAGTTCACGCGATGCTGTTTTTTTGCGTTCCCGAATCGAAGCCGTTTGCATTCCTTGCAATCGCCGCATTCGCGCGGCAGGCGCACGTTTTCACAAAAGTCTTCCCAGGGCGAAGCTTCTATCTGCGTCGGCAGTTCTTGTACGTACATGGATCGCCATGGCACACACGAGAGTTCTGGAACAAGCTTTTCCAGCCCACTCAGGCGAGAGCGAATCTCCAACCGCGAGCCCGGCTCGGCGCAGACGAGTTCGATGGCATGCCGAAGTACGGCTGTCATCGCTTCGTCATCGTGAGCTAACGGCCCCGCCACGGGAGTGCGCGGAACCGATGAAAAGCGCGAGTTGGTCGCGCTCCGTCCGACTTTGAAAGGCAGCCCCTTGCTGTAGAACAAGGGAAGGATTGCGCGCAGACACCCTTCGCCGTTTTCGCACGCAAGGCCGCGGCACTCCTGCCCGTATTCTGCTTCGATGGCGGCCAGCCAACTGGGATGGTGATAGATCAGCGCATCCGGATGATGCGTGACAAATTCAACCCATCGCGGATCTTTTTGAACATCGAGTTCGATGGGCCGCAGAGCTAACGCGACACTCATGAGAAGTGGCCGACCGCTAGTTTCGCAGTGTGGATCATAACAGCCGGTACGTCGCTGCCCTATAGCACATAGGTGGTTGCCGAGTGGGCCCGTGGTGGGAAGCCGGAAATGCTGAACCCGCGTCTGAGAACCAAAGAGGCACTCAGGAAATTCCGCGATCTCGGTTTGTCGAAATGAATGTCTCCGCATAGGATGGAGGACTCCGAAAAAATCATCGCTCCCGACATGCGGCGAGTCGAACAGAGAAAAGGAAAGCTAGACCAAGTCGTCCCGAGATGCGCGTCAAAGCTGAGATTGTTCTGGTCATCCTGAGTCTGCTGGCGGTGGTACGCATTGTTGCCGGGTACTCAGCCACCTCGCAGGCATTTGACGAGCCGGCGCACGTTGCCGCCGGAATGGAATGGCTGGATCGCGGAACCTACATCATCGATCCTATACATCCTCCGCTGGCGCGTGTCGCGATCGCCCTGCCCCTGTATCTTGCCGGCCTGCGTCTGCCCAAACTGGAAGCACAGGATACTTATTTCGACATCGGCAATCGCATTCTCTACCTGGGCAGCAACTACTGGAGAAATCTGACTCTGTCGCGGATCGGGATCCTTCCCTTTTTCCTGTTCGGCATCTGGGTCGTGTTCTCTTGGGCAGCTCGAGAATTTGGAATTGCGGCGGGGATTCTGGCTGCATTTTGCTTTACGACGCTGCCCGGAATTTTGACGTTTGCCGGTTTGGCTTATACCGATTTGCCGGCGGCAGTGATGCAGTTCGCGCTAATCGTCGCTTTCACTCTCTGGCTGGAAGCTCCGAACCTGCGCTCGGCGCTGTGGCTTGGCATAGCGGCGGGACTTGCGTTTCTCACCAAGTTCACGATTCTGATCTTCTTTCCTGCCGCGACGGTTTGCATTTTGCTGGTATGGATGCTGCAAAGGCCAAAAGAGAAGCTACAGGTCCCTAAGCTGTTCCAACAAGCCGGTGTCGCACTCGTACTGTTTGCATTCATCGTCTGGGCGGGCTACAGATTTTCTTTGAAGCCAGTCATCGAAGGAATGAACCTGCAGCGCCAGTCGTTGCCAAGCTTTCAGCATCTCCCGTCGGCGGCTCAACCAATCGCCCGCGAGTTGGTGGCGCGCGACACCAGAATTCCAGCACCGGAACTACTGATGGGAATCACGGCCTCCTATGTTCTGACGCACTCTGGCGTGACCTCGACGTACATTTTCGGACAAATGCGGCCGGGGGGAGTCTGGTATTTTTTCCCGGTCGGTTTGTTTTTCAAGAATCCTTTGCCGTTTCTGATCCTGGCTGGAATAGGAGTGGTCGTCAGTTGCCGGAGGGGTCTGCGATGGTCAGCGAGGGCGCCTTTCGCTGCTGCCGTGGGAATTCTCGCGATCGCTATGCTCCAGAAATACAACGCCGGGCAGCGACACGTGCTCCTTCTATATCCATTGCTGGCCGTTCTGGCGGGAGCGGGCGGCGTTTATCTTTGGGGGACGCGGCGCAAAGGATTGCGCTATCTGCTGGTGGCGCTGATCGTATGGCTAGGGATTGAGACTGGCAGGGCCGGGCTCGATCCGATGTCGTATTTCAACGAGACAGCCGGTAGTGATCCCAGCAAAATTCTGGTTACGGGATGCGACCTCGATTGCGGACAAGACGTGGCTCGATTGGGAGACGAACTCAAAAAAAGAAATGTTGCAACCGTACACGAAGCGCTTTTCACGTCGGCGAACGTGGATCAGATGCACCTCGCTCCCGTGGTCGATCCTTTACCACCGAACGAACGAGTCAGCGGTTGGGTTGCTGTGTCGATACGCGCCTCGCGACTGGGGGACGTGGAACATAAAGCGTTTCCGGCCGGATCATTCTCATGGCTCGACTCTTACAAACCGGTGATCGACGTTGGAGGCACGATCCGCCTTTACTGCATTACTCCTGCAGATTCGACATCAAAAAACACTTGCAGTCAGTGATCGTTCCTTGATGCCGACTTCCTACGAAACAGCCTGAGCTCGTGCCCGTACCAGTAGCGGCGAAGCTGACGGCTGTCGATCAGATCAAGTCCCGCGTCTCCTGCCCACTGTTCCACCGCTTCGATAGGGAGATAGCGAATCCATTGTTGCGTCAGCAGCAGGTCGTGCGCGCGGTTGGCAGCCGCCAAGGCCCAAGGCGCATCGCACATATCTTTGTAGAGCAGCAGACCTCCGGGCTTTACATGGGTGAGAGCTTCCCGCAAGACATCCAACTGTTTTGCCTGCGGCACGTGATGCACCACATCCACCAGCGAAACCACATCGAATGTACCGACCGGCCAGGGCTTGGTGGCGTCCAGGTGCAGGAAGGAGAGCCGCTTCAGGAGGTCGGAAGAGTGGACGAGCAGAGTCCGCTGAGCGAATCCGATCGAAGAGGGAGAAACGTCGATCCCGGTTCCTCGCGCGCCTGGATCGTAGGCCGTCAGCAAAAACAGAAGCAGGCCGCCGCCGCAGCCGACGTCGAGAACATTTGAGCCCGGCGGTATCAAAGCCAGAAGCTCTTCAAACGGACAAATGTAGGGACGCCAGCGCTGCAGAGCGCGCAGTGGCCAACTCCCAGCTTTGTAGAGACTGCGCGCGGTGCCGCTCAAATCGGATGGAGTCATCGAGTCAGCGGAGAAATAACAGCCATTAACAACATGGCAGCACACAAGACCGCGACTAGATAGCTGATGCGGTCCTTCAAGGCAAACAAGATCGGGTCATCCGGGATGGCGGCCCGGCTGGCAAAGATCCACATTCGGCTGATCCAGTACGCGACCAGCGGGCAGATGCTCCATAGAAGCCATGGATGGCGATAGAGTGGTGTCACTTCGGGCGAATGAATGTAGAGTGCCAACACAAGCACTGAAATGTATCCCGAAGCTGTTCCCAGCGATCCCAACATCGACAAGTCGGACCGGTAGTAATTCCGTCGCGGGAGCGCAAAGGTCGCACTAGAAGTCGCCATGAGTTCCGAATATCGCTTGAGCATCGCAAGGCTTAGGAACATGAACATGGAAAACGCGAGCGTCCACGGCGATATCGTGATTCCAGTGGCGCTGCCTCCAGCGAGGACGCGCAACGTGTACAGGCCCGCCAGCAAGAAAACGTCCACCAGCAGCTTTTCTTTCAGGAATAGCGTGTAAGTCAGCGTCGCAATGAGATAACCAGCGAGCCACAGGCGAGCGCTGACCGGAAGAACGGCGCTGATGGCCGCAGCACACACTAGCAGTAGCGGGATGGACCAGAAGGCGAACGACAAACTCAGCAAACCCGAAGCAAAGGGCCGTTTGCTTTTTTCCTTATGCGAACGGTCGGCCTCAAGATCGAAAACGTCATTCACCATGTACGCAGCCGAAGCGCATAGACTCATCGCGAAAAACAGGAAGGAGGCGTTGCGCCATGCCTGCAGATCCAAGAACCTGTGGCTGAGGAGAATCGCCACGAACACCAGCAGATTCTTGGACCACTGATGAACTCGCAAGATACGCAACAATTCGCGAGGCATCCGGCGACTCCTGGGAAACTCGGCGAGGATGGGCACGCCTGATGCGCCGACGCGACTTGCCAATCCCGGCGTCGCGTTCACGATCACAGCGCCAGCCGATCTCTCCCATACGGGAAGGTCTCGGCTGGAATTGCCAGCGTAATAAAACCGCTTATCGCCGAATTCCTTCGCCAGTCTTCGTGCCTTTTCGCCTCCTGCACAGTTCGACTGCTCGTCAGTGCTGATGACAGCGCGGAAATTTCCCAAGTGCTTGGCCACTGCTGTGGCGATCGGTTCTGCGGCGCCGGTCGCGAGCACAACGACTCTGCCGGTGGAAGCCTCACGGGCAATGAGATCCAAAACTTCGCCGGAGTATGGCAATTGGTCAACGCGAGGAAGCGCAAGCTTCGACAGTGCGCATTTGAAGTGATTGCGCCCTCGCAGCAGAGTGAACGAAGCGGCCAGACAGGCGAGCGGGTACCGCCGCAACGCGATGAGCCAGGTCTCGAGTAGCGAATCGGTACGAATCAGAGTGCCGTCCAGGTCGACGCAGAGCGGATAAGAATCCGGAAAGTGCGGAGCGCTTATGTCGCGCGATGGCTCGAGATTAACCTGAGTGGCCACGGTCCAGCTTCGATTCGTCGGGATACGGTTTGGTCATGATAGCAGCAATGCGCCAATTTATTGGTGTGAGGAGCGGGGTTTTGAGGGGATATGGGATAGCCGGCGCTCGACCCGACGCACGCGGTCAGGGCGCGATTGACACAGGTTCCCGCGTTACCTAGACTTCAGGTACGCCTTGAGCGAGCGCCACTGACGAGGTTTAAGCATGGGCTGGCTGCAAAACAAGTTCGAAAAGAATTTCATGATCTCGACGGTTGACTATGTGTTCAACTGGGCGCGCAAGTCTGCGGTCTGGCCGATGACATTTGGCCTGGCCTGCTGCGCCATCGAGATGATCGCGTCGTCCACATCGCGGTTTGATATCGCGCGCTTTGGATCGGAAGTATTCCGTCCCAGCCCGCGGCAGAGCGATCTGATGATCGTGGCGGGAACGGTCACGTTAAAAATGGCGCCGGTGGTGAAGCGTATTTACGATCAGATGCCCGATCCGAAGTGGGTGATCTCGATGGGTGCGTGCTCGTCGGTCGGCGGCCCGTTCAATACCTACGCGGTGCTGCAGGGCGTCGACAAGATTGTTCCGGTGGATGTGTATGTGACGGGATGCCCGCCGCGTCCGGAAAACCTGTTTTACGCTTTGCTGAAACTGCAGGACAAGATCGACACCATGACGCTTGCCAAAAAGCCGACAGAAGTCCGGTTGGATCAGAATATGGTAGAGAACTTCAAGCGCCAGGTCATGATTGCGCAGACCTTACAACCAAAATAGCCGTCAACTTTCAGCCATCAGTACGTCAGCTAGAGACTGATGTGGGAACGGCCGCTCCCGGCCCTCCGGCCGAGCAAAGCTCGGCAGCGCCCATACCGACGAGAAGCGATGCCTACGTTCGTCAAACTTGCAACGCAAGATGATCTACCGCAGGTCAACCAAGCCAAAGAGTTCCGCTGCGGCGAAAAAGAGATCTGCATTGCCAACGTGAATGGCGAATACTCCGCGATGGATAACATCTGCCTGCATCGTGGCGGGCCGCTTGGCGACGGAGTCATCCTCAATGGCAAGGTGGTCTGCCCGTGGCACGGGTGGGAGTGGGATCCGCAAACGGGCGTGCACGACTCGAGCGCAAAAATCGCGGTCTATCCCCTCAAGATCGAGAACGGCGACGTGCTGATCGAAATCTGAGCGCTCGTCAACATACGTCATCAGGAACGCCGGCGCCCCAAACCGAACTAAGACCTCGATGAAGTTGTGCAGCTTCTGCAGCGGATCGTCACCGAAGCGAAAAGCTTTCGGCAGCCGGCCTAAGTGTCCACTTCGGGCAATGGCATTGTAGAAAGCCTCGAGCAGCCCCTCTGGAATCGAATTGGTAGTAGATCGAAGCCGCGAGACATCCGCCTTGCGGGCAACGACCTCCATGGTGAATTGCGAAAAGTCTTCCGCCAGCAGCAAGGCACGCACCGCCACAAGAATCCGGGCGCGATTTTCGTCAGCGGGCACCCCGCCGCTGCACCATACAGTATGGGCGGGCTCAAAGAATTAGCATCCCCCAGCCTGCATTTAATAATACAGATTGTATAATCAATATTAAAGAGGCTGATGTTATGACAGTTCCAAAGTTTGCACGCCGTCTCATCTGGACGGGAGCGTTTCTCCTGATTTTGATCGGCGTCGCGGCAGTCACCCGACGGACTGTCGTTTTACTATCCCCCGGGGCGCTGGGAGGCGGAGGTTCTTCTCCAGCGGCCGCGTTGGATACAGGCTTCGCGCGCCATCGAGCGCTCACGTTCCTGCACATCCTGCCCGGAGCGCTCTTCCTAACGCTGGCGGCTGTGCAGTTCATGCCCGGTGTGCGCAACCGGCATTTACGCTTTCATCGCTGGATGGGCCGCTGCCTGGTAGCTGTTGGGCTGGTCATCGGAGTTTCTGCGCTGGTGATGAGCTACACAATGAACATTGGCGGTCCGAACGAGACGGCGGCCACAACGTTGTACGCAATTGTGTATTTGATTTGCCTGGTCAAGGCTTACTTGTTCATTCGACGCAAGGACGTGACTCGGCATCGGGAATGGATGATTCGTGCCTACGCGGTTGGTCTGGGAGTGGCGATCACGCGGCCGATCGTCGGAATGTTTTTCGCTTTCCGCAGGCTGACGCCCCACGAGTTTTTCGGAATCGCATTCTGGCTAGGATTCACGATCACGTTTCTGGTGGCCGAGGCATGGATCGACTACACACGCGCACATCAGACGATCCCATCGGAACGCACATCCCCGGTTGGATCAATCGCAGCGTGAGAGAGGGTCTCATCCGTGGGGCGTGCTGCTTCGGGTGTTTGCGGGGGGTGTCCATACAAACGGTGAAATGGAACTTCCCCACAAACACCGGATTAGTGTTTAGCTACCTGGTCCGCAATCTGGCGAGAGATGTTTTCGACGTCTGACACATTTTTGGGATAGAGGACTAGCCCACCAGACGCGTCCGCAAGTTCGCCCAACGATAGCCTCGCGGCGTCTTGGCGTTGAGGATCACTCTCACTCAGCAAACCTATAGAGTAGATGGGCACGCGGCTGCTCTTGACCTTGTCCAGCAATTCTTCCTGGCTCACCTTGCTTGAAGTATCGTAACCCTCCGTAATCAACACGAGGACCTGTCTCTCGCGCGTCGTCAGGGAGAGGTGGTCGATTCCGGTCTGGACCGCATCCCTCATAGCCTTGCCACCCCTTGCGTCAATCCGAGAGATCGCCTCTTCGATTTCGTTGATATTGCTGGTGAAGTCTTCTTCATTGGGCAGGCCGTTGAAGACCTCGTCGTCAAAGGTAAGAATGCATATCTCATCGTGTGGCTTTGACGCTTTCGCTAAAGCGAGTGCGGCAGTCATAGCCTCGGCTCGCTTCTGGTCCATGCTGCCACTGGTGTCGAGGAGAATGCACATCGCTAGTGGCCGGTCTTCACGTTGGGACTGGACAGACATCGAAGACTTCGGATTCTGATTCGATACAACATCCGAGAGACGGTCCGACTCGCTTGTGTGTTCCAGCGAGAGTGGCTGGAGCGGTTGTTCGGCGCGGCGGTTTGAAATCAGAGCATGCTGCAAGGTCATCGCATCTCGTCTTGCTGGGGCGAGGCTCACCGCGGCGGACAGGTAAATAACAGGTGCACTGAATACAAAAAGCGCAGCCCACGCGGAACGGCCGAGCGGTTTCGGGACCTGAAACGCACTCTTGAGAATCCGATTCACTCTGCGCGTTACGTCTGAACCGGTGGCCATTGAGATGCCCGGCCAACGCAGAAAACCACCATTAGCGGCCGCCGTGCGAGCGATATCTACCAGGGTGGCAGCGTACTCTTCGGTGTCGTTCGTTTTGGAGATTGCAACATCGTCACATGCTTCCTCTGCCAGCCGTGCATGTTCGCGATCAATCCACCAAGCCAGAGGATGAAACCAAAAAATGCATATGGTGATGCGTGACGCGACCTGAGTAAGCGAGTCATATCTCTCGATGTGAGCTTTCTCGTGGGCGAGGACGGCTCCAAGTTTCACGGCATCCCAATCTCTCCACGCTTGTGGCAACAGAATTCGTCCCCGCAGGACTCCGATCGAACCTGGTACTACCACTCGCGTCGATTCAAAGATATTAGGACCCAAGCTTGGGATGAGCGTGGAACCTCGGACAATTTTGCGGAGACCCCAGTATCCGAAGGCCAACCGAAGGAACAACAGAAGTGAGATTACGAGGTAGATGCGCGTCGCCGTTGTGCGCCATGACGTCCTGCTGAATGTCACCTCTCTAGCGTGGCTTGGGGACGCGGCTGCGGCCGTGATGGACATGGAAGGTCGCTCCGACCGCATCACTCGCGGTTGGCTGGGAGCGGAGAGAATTGGGAATGTCTTTAGCAGCAAGGGCGGAGCCATCATCTGCAAAGGGATTTGAAGCAGCATGCCGATGAGTACAACGGTCCACATCGCATGCCTGGCGGCAGAAGAGCGGATACGAAATGCTGATAGGCTCACGAAGGCGACAAGAGCCAAGCCGCAAATACGAATTGAAGCGCTTACGAGTTGCGAAACAATATCAGTCGCCATCCTGCCTCCTTCGGGTGCGATTCTTCCGTCGAGCCAGTTTTTCCGCCAGGCGGCGCAACTCCCGCTCATCCAAGAGATTGCGATCGACCATTCCCACGATCAGTTGCTCGACGGAACCGCCCAAAAGCCTATCGATGATTTGTTGAACAGTTCTGACGGCTACATGTCGCGGGGGTTCCGAAACTCGATATACGTTCGTGCGGCCTTCCACATGGCGCTTGACGTAGCCCTTCTCCTCCAGCCGCTTGAGGATGGTTCGGGAGGTAGAGTCTTTCATGGGGTGACGATTGGCTAGAGCTTCGCGCACATCTTCGGCGGTGCTTTCAGTGCGCGCCCACAGTACGTCCATGACCAAATGTTCCAGTTCCGAAAGACGCTTGGGAGGTTTGGTTGCGCTAAACATTGTAGCGCTACACATTGTAGCGCTACCGGACAACGTGTGTCGAGATCTGAGTTGCCGGAAGCGGAGGGCCCATTTTGCTGTCTGTAAGTCCCGCTCGGAGTTTGCGGAGAGGTGAAGGCGACTCTATATCACTCAGCCCAGGACACGCAGGAAGTTCCCGGGCGGATTGTCGAATCCCGGGAAGACCTGCGCGAGGTTCTTGTTGCCCATGTGGTGGGCGACGGCCTCTCCGATGACCTGGCGGAAGTCGGTGGTGAGGGCAAGGTCGCGTCCTTCGTAAAGTTGAGATTGATCGAGGCCAGGCCACCGCCCGTAAACTCTGCCGCCTTTGACCGGGCCGCCGAGAACAAACATCACATTGGCGTGGCCGTGGTCGGTGCCCCGGTTGCCGTTCTCGCGCGCGGTGCGGCCGAATTCCGACATGGTCACGATGACAGTGTCTTCGGCGAGATCGCCGAGGTCGGTCCAGAACGCCGCGAGGGATTGCGAAAAGTCGCCGAGTACGTTGGCCAGTTGCCCCTCGGCGGCGCCTTCGTTCACGTGGTGATCCCATCCGCCAATGTCGGCGAAGGCAACCTGCACACCCAGATTCGCCTTGATGAGCTGAGCAAGCTGGCGGAGGCTGTCGCCGAAGCGTCCTTTCGGATAGTTGGCGCCAGGAGCAGGTTCGTACTTGCCGGGATCTGCGGCTTTGAGCATCTTGACCGCGTCAAACGTCTCTTCCCCCGTGCCATGCAGGACGCTGTCGGAGGAGTGATCGTACATGGCTTCAAAAGCGCTGGCGGCGCGTGAGGTCTTGGCGTTGCGCCCTCCTACAGAAAAGTCGTTGATGTTGTTCATGGCGACCGCAGGTTCGGAACCGCTCAGGATGCGGGGCAATGACGGACCGAGCGCGATCGCGCGGAAGAGCGAATCCTGAGGCGTGTGTGCAATGTTGCGCAAAGAGCGGTTGAGCCACCCATCATCAGTGATCTTCACCCCGGGAGTACCGGTTTCCATGAAATCCTGGGCATCGAAATGGGAGCGGGTGGCGTCGGGCGATCCGGCGGCGTGCACGATCGCGAGATGGCGCTGTTGCCATAGCGGCTGGAAGGCAGCGAGCGCAGGATGCAGTCCGAAGAAGCCGTCGAGATCGAGCACTGCCTTCTTCGGAATGTTGATGCTGGGGCGCATCGCGTAGTACTGAGGCTCGGCGTGAGGAACAACGATGTTCAGTCCATCGGCAGCGCCGCGCTGAAAAGTGACGACCAGACGTTTGGTCTTACCCCCATTCTCGACCGCGCCAAACGCGGCGCGAGCGAGAAAGCTGGGAACGGCCGCCGTGCCGACCACGGCGAGAGCGCTGTTGCGAAGAAATACGCGGCGTGTGATGGACATGAGCACCCCAGTTCCTAGCTATCAGCTGTCAGTTCTCAGCTGCGAGCCATGAGCTTCGAGTTCCGAGACCCGCTGCGGAAACTCTTCCTTCTCGTAGTTCGCAGCTCACGGCTTAACGCCTTTGAAACTCCGGCGAACCTAGCAGCAGACCCGCGATAGTGCTGGCGTCCGGCGGACGATTGGCATCCTGCTTTCCCGGCTTCGCACCACTTGCATTCTGCTCAGGACCACTCTTCGCAGGTGATGCAAGCTGCGCCAAGATGGAATCGTGCGTTTGCTTGGAAACGTCAGAGGCGAGCAGTGCGGCTTCCATGGTGGAGAGCGTAGCGCTCGGATCGGGAGGTGGCGGCGGACCTCCTGCCAGCTGCACAGCATCCACGGTGACGCCGCGAACTTTGCCGGCAGTCAGCGCGAGCGCGAAATTCATGCGCGTGAGCAGCGCCGACGAACTCACCCAGGTATCAGCTTTCATCGAATAGCCGGTGGGGGGTTGCGCTCCGTAGAGCGGCATGCCCATGTTGTTGAGCCTTTGGACGAGAGGCAGAGCATCCTGGACGTCCGCTCCGGTGGCACGCACCGCCGAGGCGACGAACTCGAGCGGGGTTTTCACTTTGGCTCGATAGGTGGTGTCAGACCAGAATTCCGGCGAATGGAACAACGTCAAGAGCACCTCGCGAATGTCGCCTTTCTTTTTCTCAAAAGTCTTGGCCATGCGGTCGACCAATGCGGGTGGTGGATCGTCCGAAACGAAGCGCTGCGCAAGCTTTAGCGAGATGAAATGCGCCGTCTGCGGGCTGGTCGCCAGCAGGTGAATCACTTCCCTGCCCTCGTCTTCACCCTTGGGCTTGATGTTATGGCCGAGCACAAACTTCGGCCCGGGCTCGTGCATACGCGGATCGTAGCGGAATACGGCCCCATCCGCGATGCGCTCCATCGTCCAGCCGGTGAACACTTTCGCGACTTCCGTGACGTCACGCTGCGAGTAGCCGCCGTTCACGCTCAGCGTGTGCAGTTCGAGCAACTCGCGTCCGTAGTTCTCGTTCAAGCCGCTGCCTTGCTTGCGCCGTGCATTCGGATTCCCACCTCGGACGACGTACGGTCGCCCGTAGGGACCGTAACGCACGACCGGGCGCTGCGGAGCACCCAGTCCTTGCGGCGAGTTCGGTCCGACGCTCATCCAGTTGTCGAGATAAAAAAGCATGGCGGGACTTTTCGCCGTGGCGAGCAGCAAGTCCTCGAACGTTCCGAGCGCGTGTGGGCGGATGACTTCCTGCTCATAGTTCGTGAGCAGCAACCGTTCGGGACCTTTTCCGGCGAAGACGTTGAAGTGATTGAACCAGAAGTCAGTCATTACTTGTTCGAGTTGGCGGTCGCTATAAATGGCACGCAGCAGCTTGGCCTGACTCAGTTCTTGAACAACCACTTGCGGCGGGTTGTTCATGGCCATCAGCGTTTCTTTTTGAGTGGGGTTCAAGCCGCTGAGAATCTCCTGAACCGGTCCTTTGCCCCCGCGAAATGACGCGACCAGAGTGAATTGCTCGTCCGCCGACATGGCCAGGATCTTTTTGTAGCGCTCATTCGGAGGGAGAGCGATGAGATCGGAAACAGTACTGGTGGTTTTCAAATCCGCGTAGAGCTGTTCTTCCCGCGCGCGCGCCTCCGCTTCTTCTTCCGGAGAAAGCTTCTTCTCGACGGCAGGAGCCATGGTGGCGTCATCTGATGGTGCTGATGCAGTATCACCGTTTCCGCCATTCATAGCGTTCGGCGATCCGATGTCAGGCGGGGGCGTCGACTCCGGACTGGCGGCGGCAGCCGCTGCTAGCTCTTCGGCAGTCTTGGCGCCTTCCGCGGCGCCGGATTCGGCGGCGGCAGGTTCGCCGGCAGCGGGGGCGGCGGGCTGAGATGCGGGAGCAGGCGCGGCCGATGCGGGTTGCTTGTCCGCCAGCTTTTGTTCGTAACGGGCGATCTGCGCCTGATAAATCGCGCGCTGAGCAGGGTCGGAAGGCATGGGACGCTTGCCGTCGTAGACCTGCTTGATCATCTGATTGTCAGGAAAGTTTTCTGCAAGTTGCCGCGGGTTCATGTGCAACGTGCGAAGAGGCTCAAGGTGCGCCTGCAACGCGTCGTCGGGGATCTTATCTGGATGAAGCTGCAGGTCGATCCAGCGATCGACGCCCATGGCCGTGACCTGCTGCACATCCCCGGGCCGGGGACCGAAAGTGAGCCGGTTCAAGGCATGCAGGGCGCGCTTCTGAGCGTCAGGACCGGAGTCGGCGTTAGCGTCCTTCTTCTTTGCCAGCAGCTGCGGCACGGTTGAGGCAACACTCAGGCAAAGCAGGACGGCCGCTAGTCGCGAAATGCTGGATTTCATGAGCACTCCCGGAGAAAACGATGCCTTGATTATGAACCCAAACGACAGAACAAAGTTGCTCACAGGAATGGTACAGGCTGTAACGGAAGTCATTGCGGAAACGAGAGTTACGCGGGAGTGTGGAGGCTATGAGGTTCGGCTGAATGCCGCTTCTCGCCGTTTCAGGTGAGATACGCTTTGCCGCGTGTTACTTTGTACCGCAAAGTAGCGGCGAGGTGGTCGATATCGGTGGCGGCGATGTTGACCGGTGTGTTCTCGAGCAGCGGGATGCGGCTGCTGCCAACCGCCTCGCGACGCACCTGAATCAGCAGAGCCTGCACCACATTGGGATCGAACTTCTCCGGGGACAGGCGCACCAGATCGCTGAGCGCGTTTCCGACTGTCATCGGGGCGCGATAGGGACGTGCGCTGATCATAGCGTCGAAGGAATCGGCCAAGCCGATGATGCGCACCTGCATGGGCAAATCGGACTCACCGAGATGATCGGGATATCCCGAACCATCGCTACGCTCATGGTGCCAGCGCACGGACTCGGGTATCTTGGGCCAGGGGAATTGGACGCTGCTGACGATCTGGTGTCCAACAGTAGTATGGTCCGCCATCTCGCGGAATTCCTCGGGGTCGAGGGCTCCGGCCTTGCCGAAGAGGCGGCGATCGACCGCGACCTTGCCGATGTCGTGAAGATATCCAGCGCTGCGCAGCGCGGCGATATCGGTCGGTTCCATGCCCATGGCATCTCCGATGGCAGCCGCGTAGCGGCCCACGCGTAGGGAATGTCCGTGGATATTGACATGCTTGACGTCGATGGCGGTAGCAAAGGCTTCAAGAGCGTTGTCATAAAAGCCGTGCAGTGAGGCCATCAGGCGCAGATTTTCGGAGACGCGATGCGCGATGGTCTGGGTAAGCGCATGATTTTGGACCGCGAGCGCAACATAGCTGCACAACAACTCGAGAGCATCGAGTTCGCTGTCTTCATAGAGTGCATCACCGGGACGGCGGCCAAGAGCAATGACGCCGGCGAGCCGGCCTCCGGCTCTGAGAGGAGCCAGACATTTGAATAGTTCGGGCGCGACGTTGCCATTGGAGCTGAGAAACACAGAATAGGTCGAGGAGTTGAGGACGATGGGACCGCGGGTTGCGGTCAGCGCATGAACGTGTTTGGGAAGAAGAGGAACGAAGGCGGGATCGGGCATGAGCGCGAATCCCAAGGCGGTCGCGGAGGTCAGCACAGCAGGCTTGTCGTTGAAAAGGAAAAGAACGCCTTCTCGCGCGCCTGCTGCTTCCATGACGGCAGACAGCATGAGACGCGAGGTTTCCGAGAACTCGCGCTCAGCCGTAAGGGCAGGCCCGAGCTCGGACAGAGCCTCGACCGTATGCAGCAACCGTCTTAAATTGTTAGTCTGAATCGCCACTGACGAAGTGGGAGCCAGATCGCAGAGCAGAATGAGGGTACCATGTGCGCGAGACACCGCGCGAGAGGCGCTTGTTGGTTAGTTTGATGCGGTATTGACGAAAATGAGAACACAGTGACCGCGCTGGTTCCTGTCAGCAAAATGCTTCCTCAGCAAAACCACTCGGTGTTGGTGACCGGCGGACGTGGCTTTATCGGCCGCGCGACCGGAAAACTTTTACAGCGTTCAGGTTACCGGGTGATCTCTCTGGATCGTGAGGAAAATTCGAAGGCAGTCGAAACCGATGGATGTGAAGAGATTGCGTGCGATCTCAGCGACGCGGCGCAGCTGCGAACGGTGTTTGGAAGAGATCGGGTTGACGGGATTATTCACCTGGCGGCGATCCTGCCGACTGCAGCACGAAGAAATCCGCACCTGGCGACGCAGGTCAATGTTCAGGGAGGCGCGAACGTTCTTGAGATGGCACGGCAGTTTGGCGTGCGCCGCGTTGTCTTCGGCAGTTCCCTGAGCATCTATGGAACCTATTCGGCAGAACACACGGTATCGGAACTGGACCGGGCAGCGCCGGAGGACTTGTACGCGGCAGCGAAGTTGTATGTCGAGCGGTTGGGGATGGCCTATCGCGACTGTCACGGCATCGATTTCGTAAGTCTTCGCATCGGGCGCGTAGTGGGGCCGGGAGCGCGATCGGTGTCGTCAGCATGGCGAAGCGAAATCTTTGAACTGCTGAAGGTCAGCTATCCAGCGGAGATTCTGCTGCCATATCGTGCTTCCGAAAGAATTCTGGTGGTTCATGTCGAAGATCTGGCCGCGATGCTGCTGACCCTGCTGCGGGCGGCAAGCACGGCTCACACTATCTACAATGCGCCGTGCCGCTCGATCGTGGTGGGCGACTTAAAGCGGGTCATCGAGGACCTGAACTCGAACATTACAGTGACGCTTGGCGATGGCACTCCCACGGGGAATCCGCAAGTTTTGGATTTCGGCCGCTTTCAGAGGGAGTTCAGCTGCGAGACGGTCCCCATCTTCGATCGCTTAAGGAAGGCTGCCACGAAATGATTCAAAAGTGTTCGCGAAGTTCGGCGAAGCGGCCGACGATCAGCAACTTCTGTCCGGCAGGAGCGGGATTGACCTCTTCATGCTCGAGAATCCAGGTGTCGCCGTGGGGGACGAAGACCGCGTTCAGTCCGGCAGCGAGGGCTGGATTGATGTCAGACTTCGGACTGTTGCCAACCATCCACGTGGAGCGGTGGGTGCAATCGTATTTTTCTGCGAGATGTGCGTAGACATCCGGCTTCTTCTCGGCGACGATCTCGACCGCGGCAAAGTGCTTCTTCAAGCCTGAGCGCTCGACCTTGCCGGACTGCTCAGCCGTGTCCCCCTTTGTCACAAGAATCAAGCGATGTTTCCTGGATAGATAGGCGAGGGTCTCGGGAACCTCAGACAGGAATTCGATGTCGTGATTCTGTATGGCATGCGTAAAGCTGATGACTTGCGCATGCAGTTCAGGCGTAACCGGCGTCGGACTGAGTTTCTCGAAGGTATCGACGAGCGCATGGGCGAAGCTATGCAGGCCGTATCCGTGCTTCACGATGCATTCGCGCTCGACGTCATTGAGGACTTCGCGGACTTGTTCCGCTGAGAACTCGTGATGGTTGAGGAAAGAGATGAAGCGCGCGATGGCGCGCTCGAAGTAGATGTTGTTCTCCCAGAGCGTGTCGTCGGCGTCGATGAGGAGGGTTTGGGGAGACAAGCTTCTAGCTCCTGGCTGCTAGCTTCTAGCTAAACACGAGTTTGAGTTTCGGCGCTAATCAGATTGGGCGGACAGAGATCGGAAGAACTCAAGGATCTTGAAGCCAACGTAATCTTCTCGCCTGATGTTTCGATAATAACAGTCCCAATAGCTGATCACTCTTTGTTCCGTAAGCTCAAGATATGCCGGATTCGCGCAGAGGAATTCCTTGTACGAGGCTCTGTCCAGCAATGCCAGGCTCTGATAAATCACATCCAGGATCTCCACGACGTATTCCCCGGCAAGTTGGACGACAAATGGCGGAATCCAGTGGTGGCTGGCGCCGACAATACGTTACAGATGTCGCTGCCGCGTGAATCCGTCACGGTGTGTCGTTAGCAGGCAGTCCACCATATCCGCTTGAAGCGCGGTCAGCGAATCTAGGTGAATGAAATCTGTGTCGAGGTACAATCGGCGCGGAACGGTTACGAGTTGATCGTGTAGATGGACGGAAAAGCTCCGTCCGAGCGCCCTTACAGCGGGAAAGATCGCACAGGCCTCAAGAGCATCTTGGCGAAGACTGCTTGGAAAGGCGCCGGCTAGCTCGTAAGCGCGTAAGTAGGTCTTGACCATCGAAATGTAATGACGTCATTTTGGCTAGAAGCTAGGAGCTAGCGGCTAGAAGCTTCTTTAAACCCAATCCACGTGCGCTTCGGGACCGATGATGCCTGCCTTGTGTCCCATATCCAGCAGGCGGCGGACGGCTTCGCGTCCGTCGGGTCCGTAATCGAGAGTGCGCTCGTTGACGTACATTCCCACGAATTTGTCGGCTGATGCGGTGTCGAGATCGCGCGCGAACTGCATGGCGTAGGAGAGCGCCTCTTCGCGATGATCGAGTCCGTACTGAATGCTTTCGCGCAAGGCAGCGGTGACGGTCGACATGAGTTGCGGTCCGAGTGCGCGGCGAATGGCGTTACCTCCCAACGGAAGAGGCAGGCCCGTTACCTTTTGCCACCACTTTCCGAGATCGACAATGCGGTGCAGGCCGGATTTGTCGTAAGTGAGCTGGCCTTCGTGAATGATAAGTCCCGCCTCGTACTTGCCTTCGAGCACCTGCGGAATGATCTGATCGAACGGGACGACTTCGGTCTCGACCCCTGGAGCAAATAAATTCAGGGCGAGATAGGCAGTAGTCAATTTGCCGGGCACCGCGATCTTCTTGGTCTTGATTTCGCTCGTGCTGAAGGGGCGTGGCGAGACAATCATGGGGCCGTAGCCCTCGCCCACGCTGCCCCCGCAGGCCATCAGAGCATACTTGTCCTGAAGGTAGGGATAGGCATGGAAAGAGATCGCCGTGACGTCATAGACGCCTTCGCGCGCCTTCTGGTTGAGCGTTTCGATGTCGCAAAGATTGTGGGTGAAACGAAGGCCGGGCGTGCGCACCTTGTGCGTGGCCAAGCCGTAAAACATGAAAGCGTCGTCGGAATCGGGGCTGTGGGCCACCGTGATCTCGCGAACGTCAGGCATGATGCTAGTCGGAATTTTTTCAGTTTCGGATACAGCCATTCGTTGTGAACCTCAAGATTTACTTCACCATGCGACCGGTGCAGTGCCAACGGGTTGCAATGCCTGCGGCCAACATCACCTTCAAGACTTCAGCGGCCACGAACCAATACAGGCCAAAATAAGCGGCCTTGGCGAGAGAGTGGGTAAAGATGTAGAGCCAGCTCAATCCACCGACGAACAGAAGAAGCTCGGCCAGGATGCAGGCGATGGCTGCGCGCATGAAGGTCTTTCGTCCATGCTCAAAGATGTAGCCTACGGCGAATGCTACCAATGGGTAGGCCAACAGGAATCCACCCGTGGCTCCGAACAGTTGTGCGACTCCACCGGCGCCGGTCGGATTGAAGACTGGCAGGCCGGACATTCCTTCGACGAGATAAAGCGCCATGGCAGCAAAGCCTTTGCGGCTTCCGAGCAGCAGGCCGACCAGCAGCACGCCGAAGTTCTGGACGGTCAGAGGAACGGGCGTGAGCGGCATCAGCGGAATCGTAATGTGCGCGCACAGCGCAACAAAAAGACTTGCTCCCGCGACCAACGCGATCTGCCGCGAGACGTCGAATAGGCGCTCCTGGTGAGGATTCAGAACTTCGATTGCCGACTTCGCCATAGGTGTATCTCCAAACTGGGGAACAATCTCAAGGTTCGGGATGCTTTTCGTCGTGCGCAGCGTGAGCCTTCTGCAGATGCCTGCGCAAATGCACAAACAGAGCAATCGCCACGCACACGATGACCAGCGTACTGACGCCTAGGATCAGGAACCACCAGATCATCCGCACAGCCGACTAGGATAACAGAAGCGGAGAGCTTCGAGCTTCGAGCTTTGAGCTTTGAGCTTTGAGCTACGAGCTGCGAGGAGATGGCTTATCAAATTGCCTTTCGTTTCTCGCGCATTTGCTCGACGCGTTTGATCGTGAATTGGAGCCTTTCGCGGCTGACCTTTGAGCTGTTGATAAGTTTTTCAATGTTAAGAAAAAGGTTCGGATCCCCCATCTTTTCGCGCAACTCTTTGAGAAACGGATGGACTTTAGCGAGGATGAAGTACATCTCCCCGCTGTGGGTGGTTTGCAGAAACAACTCGGCATTCAGGGTTCCGTGAAGAACGAGCGAGGCAGCCATGCTCCAGTAACTGCTGGCCTGCCGGAGCCAGGCATTTTGCTGGGTACCCATAGCGCCGGCGACTTTAGCGAAATCGTCGGGATTGGCGGGCCAAAACTCGGTGAGCCACCAACTGCGCGCCTTGCGCAGTTCCGGTTCGCGGCGTAAGTCGTAAAGTTGGAGAAGCAGCTGCGCGTCGGCGGTCGTCGGCTTCTTGGCCATAGTTCTCTCCTTTTCGTTCTAGAGCATTATTGGGGCGAAATGTCAGGACAAATGATGACGCTCCATAGTACATGAGCCGAATGAAGGCTGAAGGCAGGGATGATCCATGGCTCTGGGGTGCGAGTGCGGATCGCACCTCAGGCTCAAGCCGCAAATGCATTTAGTTGAATGGGCGGATCACCTGCAGGCGAGCCCTTTCAAAGCTGGATCGTTCTTAAGACTGTTGATTCTGAATAACGTCTCTACGCCGGGTTCGCCGGAGCTGACGCACCGACAGCGGTTTCCGGCGGAGGCGCCGGGCGTTCGTAGTCACACTCTTTATTCGGGCAAGCGATGACCGGGCCGGCTTTCAGATTCTTTTCGACCAGGTACTCGCTGCCGCAGCTTGGGCATTTCTCGGCGATCGGCTTACCCGCAGAAGTGAATTTGCACTTCGGATAATTTCCGCATCCGTAGAACGTGTTGCCCTTGCGGGCGCGTTTTTCGACGAGGTCTCCGTCTTTGCAATCGGGACACTTCACGCCGATGTAATTTTGCTTTACATACTTGCATTCGGGATATCCACTGCACGTAGTGAACTCGCCGTAACGGCCGTGGCGGATCATCATATTGCGTCCGCATTTGGGGCAGAGTTCATCGAGCGGGATGTCAGGAACTTTCTTGCCCTGATCGAGGCGGCGCGTGGTCTTGCAATCCGGATATCCGGTGCAGGCCATGAACTGCCCAAAGCGTCCACGCTTCAGGACCATGACGCGGCCGCAATTCTCGCAGTACTCCTCGGCGGCACCCGTCTCTTGTATGTCGGCCGAATCGAGATCGGGCAGGTTTATCGGATTTTCTTTGGTAAAGGTGCAGGTGTTCGGATCGTCCTTATCGTAGGTGCTGCAAGCATAGAACGATCCGTGCTTGCCCCACTTGATCACCAGCGGCGCGCCACACTTTTCACACTTCTCGTCCGTGGGCTTCTCCATCCGCTTGATGTTCTCCATATGCTTTTCGGCATATTTGAGGTCTTTCTGGAATTTCTTATAGAAGTCGGACATCGCGTCTTGCCACTTCTCTTTGCCCTCTTCTATCTCGTCGAGCTCTTCTTCCAGGCGAGCGGTGTATTGCAAATCGAAGATATCGCGGAAGTTTTCCACCAGCAGGTCGGTGACGACCAGGCCGATCTCGGTGGGAACGAACTTGCCGCCGATCTTCTGCACGTACTGCCGCTCCTGAATCGTGGTGAGAATCGCAGCGTAGGTTGATGGACGTCCGATGCCGCGTTCTTCGAGTTCTTTGACCAAGGATGCTTCGTTGAAGCGCGGTGGAGGTTCGGTGAAATGCTGCTCGGGCTTTAGTTCGCGGAGCGTGAGTTTTTGTCCGGCATCGAGCGCAGGAAGCTTGTGCTTGAGTTCTTCGTCCTCTTCGTCTTTGCCTTCCTTCGACTCTTCGTAGACTCTGAGGAAGCCGTCGAACTTCAGAACGGATCCGGTTACGCGGAACCAGAAAGCGTCGTTGCCGTTCTTGGCGTCAATATCGACCGTGGTCTGATCGAAGACGGCGGGATTAATCTGCGAGCCGATGAAGCGTTGCCAGATCAGCTTGTAGACCTTGAACTCATCTTCTTTTAAGTACTGCTTGATCTGATCAGGATGGCGCATGGCCGAGGTCGGCCGGATGGCTTCGTGCGCTCCTTGCGCTTCCTTCTTCTCTTTAAATGTATTTGGCGTTTCGGGTAGATAAGTGGGCCCGTATTCTTTGCCGACGTATTCGCGAACCTCAGCGATCGCTTCGGGTGCGACTCGCGTGGAGTCGGTACGCATGTAGGTGATGAGGCCAACCGATCCTTCTTCGCCAAGTTCCACGCCTTCATAGAGGCGCTGCGCGATCATCATGGTGCGCTTTACGCTGAAGCGCAGCTTGCGAGAAGAATCCTGCTGAAGCTTGCTGGTGGTAAAGGGAGGCGCGGCATTGCGGCGGCGTTCTTTCTTGTCGACTGAGCGGACAATCCAGTCGGCTTTTTCCAGAGCTGCGCGGATCTTCTCGGCGTCTTCCCCGTTGGTGACTTCAACCTTCTCCTCGCCCTTGCCTACAAAGCGGGCGTCAAAAGCAGGCGGCTTGCTGGCGGCGAGGTGTGCATCAATCGTCCAATATTCTTTTTTCTCGAACGCCTTGATTTCGCGTTCGCGCTCGACGATCAGGCGGAGAGCGACGGTCTGCACACGTCCGGCGGAAAGACCACGGCGGACTTTATCCCATAGAAGAGGAGAAACCTGGTATCCGACGAGGCGGTCGAGGACGCGGCGGGCTTGCTGCGCGTCGACAAGATTTTGATCGATCGCTCGGGGATGTTCGAACGCGGCCTGCACGGCTCGCTTGGTAATTTCGTTAAAGGTCACGCGTTGAATGCGCGGAGGAGCTTCGGGCTCTCCCTTTTTCGTTTTCTTGGCAGCCTTCTTCTTTTTAGAACCGTTCTCGTCGAGTTCAAAGGCCAGGTGCGCAGCGATGGCTTCGCCTTCGCGGTCCGGGTCAGGCGCGAGATAGATATTGTCGGCAGACGCGGCAAGCTTCTTCAGCTTGGCGACAACTTTTTCCTTGCCGGGGATGACGATGTAATCCGTCTCGAAGTCGTTCGAGACGTCGACGCCCAGCGTGCTCTTGGGCAAATCTTTGACGTGCCCGAGCGAGGCTTCGACCGAGAAGCCCTTTCCCAGATATTTCTGGATGGTCTTCGCCTTGGCCGGCGATTCGACAATGACTAAACCTTTAGACAATGGATCCTCAGTTCTGTTTTGTTTCGTTTTCGAAGCTAGCACGAATTGGTGCGCAGCAACAAGTTACGGGACGGAAGCCCTTAGCTCTTAGCCTTTAGCTCTTAGCTCCAAAACACTCGACCGCACAATCCCTTTCACCCGCCCAGACAACGCCGATAACATCCTCATCACTTCTTCCAAATCTGATGACAGGCGAGAAAACTGCACTGTCCCAAGAATGCCGAGGTCTCGGCATAGAAGCAGGTGATAGGAGAGTTCGGCACCTGATCCCATAGCGATCTGCACAAACCTGCCATTTCCCCGTCCGATCGCCGCCCACAACCTTCCGCCAGATTTGCTGGAATCGAAGAAGACGCACGGCGCACCTGGCTGGTTAAACCAAAGCGCTCTTCCTTGGGAAATGCGCTGGTCTCCTCGTAGACCGCGAGAATGAGCTTATGCGCTTTCTCCCAGACCATTAAGTCCTTGTAGTTCCTCATGTGACCTCCAAAATCTACATCAGCAAGGTGTTCAGCTAAGGGCTAAGAGCTAATAGCTCAAAAGCTCTTCACAAAATTCTTGCCGGGCATCTGGCGGATTTTACCGGCTAGCTCGAGCTCGAAGAGGGCGGCGAAGATTTCCGAGGAGGAAAGTTGCGACTCCAGCTTTTCCACGATCTCGTCGATGTGAGTGGCTTCGTCTGCCTTCAACAGGCTCAGGATGCGCCTTTCGTGAGGAGGGAGGCCTTCTTCTGGGAATAGAGATGCGGAAGAGGTATCCGCGGATTCAGGAGGGGCAGCAGGCGTCAATGTAAGTCGCACTTCTGTCGGGAGATCCTCCCAAACGTCTTCCCATGTCGCGACCAGCTTGGCGCCTTGCTTGATGAGGGTGTTCGGTCCCCAGGAGTTCTTGTTGGTGACGTTGCCAGGCACTGCGAAGACGTCGCGATTTTGTTCGAGAGCGAGACGAGCAGTGATGCGCGTACCGGAATATTCGGCAGCTTCAACAACGAGCACGCCAACGGACATCCCGCTGAGAATGCGATTGCGAATGGGAAAGTTCTGGGGAGCTGCGAATGTGCTTAGCGGAAACTCCGACACCAGCGCGCCGCCGGTCGCGAGGATCTGCTCCGATAGCCGGGAATTCTCCTTGGGATAGATGACGTCGACGCCAGTGCCAAAGACCGCCACGGTCTTGCCTTTGGCTGAGATCGCTCCACGGTGGCTAGCCGTATCAACGCCCCGGGCCATGCCACTGATAATGACGAGCCCCTGGCTCGCAAGATCACAGGCCAGACGCTCGGCCATGCCTGAACCGTAAGGTGTGGAATGGCGCGTTCCCACCATGGCAATACCGGGCTTGTTCAGCAGTTCAGCATCGCCGCGTACATAAAGGATGACTGGAGGATCGTAGATTTCTTTGAGGCGATGTGGGTAGAGGGCGTCGTCCATGGAGAGGACGGTGATACCGGCGTCGGCAGCACGGGCCAGCTCCTCTCTTGCCAACTCGGCGGACTTGCCGGTGGCCAGAGACTGCGCCGAGATGACCTGAATTCCAGTAGCCTCCAGTTCCGTCAAGGAGGCACGAAATACGGCGGCAGACGATCCGAAATG
>Ga0070735_10000310_pt1 | contig 56815 bp, 43 predicted proteins | sample Coa_R1_FD_66443 | JGI IMG/M metagenome (GOLD analysis project Ga0070735, IMG submission 66443) | Surface soil microbial communities from Centralia Pennsylvania, which are recovering from an underground coalmine fire - Coalmine... | ecosystem: Environmental > Terrestrial > Soil > Unclassified ... | reverse complement strand
TGATTGATGAAGACGCCGAAGAGCGCGCCGTCGATGGCGGCTTCGAAGTCGGCGTCGGCAAAGAAGATATTCGGAGACTTGCCACCGAGCTCGAGGGTGACACGCTTCACCGTGTCGGCAGCTTGTTTGACGATGATCTTGCCGACAGCGGCGCTGCCCGTGAAGGCGATCTTGTTGACGTCGGGGTGCTGCACGAGGGGAGCTCCGCAACTCTCGCCGAAGCCAGTGATGATGTTGACCACTCCCGGAGGCAGGCCGCAGTCACCGAAGTGCCTGGCGAATTCGAGCGCGGTCAGAGGTGTTTGCTCGGCCGGCTTCAGGACGCAGGTGCATCCCGCGGCCAGCGCTGGCGCAAGTTTCCACGCGGCCATCAGCAGAGGATAGTTCCACGGGATAATCTGTCCGGCAACGCCGACGGGCTCTTTGAGAGTGAGGGACATCGCGTTGTCGGGAACAGGATTGACGTAACCCACGACTTTGGTCGCGAGACCGCCATAGTATTCGAAGCAGGTAGCCACGTCGTTGAGATCGTATTCGGCCTCGACGATGGGCTTGCCCGTGTTGCGGCACTCGAGTTCGGCGAGCGCGGGCAGGTTCTGACGAATTTTGTCGGCGAGACGGAAGAGGACGCGGCCGCGTTCCTGGGCTGTCGTCGTGGCCCATGGGCCGTCTTCAAACGCAGTTTGGGCAGCGGCGACGGCGCGGTTCACGTCGTCGGCTGAAGCGTCAGGGACTTGCGCGATGACTTCTTCGGTCGAGGGATCGTAGACGGGGAAGGTCTTGGCGGACTTGCTCGCAACCCATTCGCCGTTGATGAACATCTGGTAGGTCTTCACGTCGGTCTGCACTCCGCTGGGCATCGTGGCCCTCCCTGGGGCTCAAGCCCCGATCTTGTTTTGCCTGCAGCGGCACGGCTGAGGCCGTGTCCTGATACGAATCTTTCTCCCACGACTCGATCGTGCCTTACGACGCGAGCTTCATTCTCACTCCATACCCTCGCTTTGCTCGCGGGGCGGACGGAGGCGTCCGTCCCTGCACGATCAGCGGGGCGCTTCGGTTACTGCTACGGGCTCGACAATAGCGGCGAGTTGAACGCGTTTCAACTGCTTGCGGCGGCCGTAGACAAAAAAGAAAAATGCGGCCAGGCCGATGAAAAACGCCGTGCCGCCGAACATCCACAATTCGTACTTCCACAGCGATGTGATCTGCTGCGCGGGGAAAAAGACCAGTGCGATGCCGAGGATCGTCGTGAGCAGTCCGCTGGAGCCAGCGAGAAGCATTTTTGCACGGCCGTACTGACCTTTGGGTTTTGATTCCGTCACCGCGAACTTCACCAGCGCGGCGAACATGTAAACGAATGGAACAAGGTTGAGCACGACCGCGAGTGAAAGAAGTTTTTGAAATGTTTCCTGAACACCAGCGCCGGCGAAGTTCAAAATCACCAGTACAGCGGAAACGATTCCCTGCACGATCAAAGCAGCGTAGGGCGTGGCGTAGCGCGGATGGACTTTGCCGAGCCAGGAGGGCATATAGGAATCAAGTCCGGCAACGAAAGGAATGCGCGCGCAACCACCGATCCACGCCGAACCGATACCTGCGATCGCGAAGCTCAACATGAGCGCGAAGGGGACGGCAATCCAGTTCACGCCTACGCGAGCGGCCATTCCTGTAACGGCCTGCACCACGCCTTGCAAAACGTTGACGCCTTTGCCGACGGAGATCAGCAGGGTGAGCGTCGAGGTGACATAGAGAGTGCCGGCGATCAGGCCGCCCCAAGCTACGGCTCCGGGCAGTGTGCGGGCGGGATCTCGGATCTCGTCTCCCATGACGGAGGCCAGTTCAAGTCCGATCAGTCCAAAGCACACAACCCCAAAAGAATTGAGAACGAAGCGAGGGTTGGCGGGAACTTTGAAATCCGCCCCGGTGATGCCGCTGCCAAATCGCATCCAAATGACAATACCGAGACCGACGAGCACCGTGGCAGCGATGAACGTTCCGATCGCACCGAGGTTGTTGATCCACTTACCAACGCCGAGACCAAGGATGTTGAGCAGCGTGAGAAACGCGAGCAATGCGAGCGAGACGCTCGCCGCGAAGATTTTATTGTCGGGAAGGGCGCGCGCCGAGGGGCCGAGCACGTAAACGGAAACGCCGACAAAGTAGAGCATGATCGTCGGCACGTAGAGCATGTTGTTCGTCCAGTAACACCAGCCGGAGAGGAACCCGTGGAAGTCGCCGAAGACCTCTTTGGCCCAGAGGTAGACACCGCCTTCACCGGGATAGCGATGGGCGAGTTCGATGACGGCGATGCCTTGGGGAAAGAAGAAAAGGATCAACGAGATGATCCAGAGCCAGATCGTGACTCCGCCGTTGGCGGCGATTGAAGGAACGACGTTGAGATTGAACACAGCCACGACGAAGAGCAGGACGAGATCGCGGCGTCCGAGGGCGCGGATCAGGTGCGGCTGAGCGTCGGGTTGGGCGGCGGTGGACAAATCTCTCGTTTGGTCGCTTGAGCGCGAACAGCAGGTTCCTCACCGGGCTTCGCCCGGTTCGGAATGACAGAACTTTTATTCAAACTCTTTATTCGAATTCTTATTCGAACTCTCTTAATTGCGCCAGCGTCATTCGCAGCGGCACATTGCTGGTGCAGGCAGGGGCGGACGAATGCGTCCGCCCCTACACTAGTTAGTGTGCTACGGCTACGGGCTCGGCGCGCTCCTGCTGCGCTTTTGCCAGGCTCGCGGCGATATCGTGGAACGCGGCCAGGTGTTTGTCGATGTCAGCCTCGGTGTGCTGGACCGAGATCGTCCACTGCTCGTCCCACCAGTAAGGCTGGGCCATGACGCCGCGGTTGACCATGCCAAACCAGTAGTGGCGCCAGAGATCGATGTCGATCTTCTCCCAGTCGCGGTAGTTGACGATCTCCTTGGGATAGAACATGAGCGCGCCGTTGGCTCCGGCCTGGGCGATGTAGGCTTGCAAGCCGACTTTCGCGATCGTCTGACGATAGCCATCCGCAAGCTTCTTACCGAGTTTGTCGACGTGAGCATAGTTCTCGCGCGTCAGAACGTGACGGAACGTTGCGAGACCCGCAGCCATCGACACGGGATTCGTGTTGTATGTGCCGCCATGGAAGACCTTGTGTTGCGAAATCAGATCCATGACCGACCTGCTCGTGCCGAACGCGGCGAGCGGAAGGCCTCCGCCGATCGACTTGGCGAGGCAGATCATGTCGGGATGCACTCCGAAGTATTCGCTGGCGCCGCCCCATCCAAGTTTGGCGCCGGTCTTAACTTCGTCGAAGATCAGCAGCGCGCCATTCTTCGTACAGATGTCGCGGAGGCCTTTGAGGAAACCGGGTTGCGGCATGCAGAGGCCGACGTTCATCAGAATCGGTTCGAGAATGATCGCGGCAATTTCGCCGGGATTTTCCTTGAAGCGGCGCTCGACGGTCGCGAGATCGTTGAAGGTTGCAATGACGACGTTTGCGATTGCGGACTTCGGCACGCCGAGGCCGCCAGTAACTGAAGTCGGGGCGTGAATGTCGCCGTAGTCAGGAGCGTGCGGCTTCACGCTGACCAGAGCGCTGTCGTGCAATCCGTGATAGGCGCCTTCGAACTTGACGATCTTGTCGCGTCCAGTAGCGGCGCGGGCCAGCCGGATTGCGTGCATGGTGGCTTCAGTACCGCTGTTGCCGAAGCGGCACATCTCAACCGGAAAGCGGTTGCAGATTTCTTCGGCGAGTTCCCACTCCATGTCGTGCGGCATACCGAACATGGTGCCGGTGGAAAGCCGCTTCTCGACGGCCTTCATGACGTCGGGATGACAATGTCCGGCCATGAGAGCGCCGAAGGTCAGGTTGTGATCGATGTATTCGTTACCATCGAGATCGCGAAACTTGCTACCGCTGGCCTCTTTCACGAAGATGGGCCAAGGATCATAGGCGCGGTAGTTACTGGCTACGCCGAGAGGAATGCGTTTGAGATTTTTCTTGTGGGCTTCGGCGGACTTGGGCGTTCGCCGCTCGAAAGTGGCGAGTTCTTTCTGCAGATCGGGGTACATCGAATTGCTCCGGGGAACTCAGGCCGACTGCTTCTTTTGGTCAGGCGGCCATTAGATTGCCCGGGCGGTTGGAGCCGCCCGGGATGTGGCAGTTAGAAGTAGAACTTCAAAGCGAACTGAACCAGGCGTGGATCGCGAGCTTGCAGCACCTGGCCGAATGTCGTGTTGCTGAAGTTTCCGTCCGGGTTGACGAATTCGGTCTTGTTAAACAAGTTAAAGATGTCGGCCCGAAACTGGAAATACTTCGACTCAGATAGTGTAATCCTCTTCGAGACCGTGACATCCCACTGATTCTCGCCTGGGCCGCAGCAGATGGAGCGCGGCGTGGTGGCGAAGGTTCCAAGCGTGGGGTCGGACCACTGACTGGGATTCAGATAGAATCCACCGTTTGTCTTGGGGTTGAGAATCTGCAGGTTACCATTCAACTGCGGAGCACCCGCACCCAGGAAGAACAGGCTGCTGATTAGCTCGTTATCGTCCTGAGTCTGAACACGAATCGGGAAACCGCTCTGGAGCTGAATGATCCCCGAGAGTTGCCAATCGTCGAGAACCTTTCCTTTGAAGCCGTTGTACTTCGCGGCAGGAATATCCCAAACGTAATTGATGACGAAGCGTTGCTTCGAATTGAAGAGCGAGAGAGCACGGCTGGCCTTGTAGTTGAAGGGATTGACTGTCTCTTCAAAACTTGAGGCCCAGTCGAGCGACTTGCTGACCGTGTAGGCAGCCTGGAATTGGAGGCCGTGAGAGAATCGCTTCTCCAAGCTGGCTTGAAAAGAGTTGTAAGCGGCTGCAGCGATGGTATCTTCCGCAAAAATATTGCTGAAGATCGAGATGCCGTCGATGGGGCATCCAACGCCCGTGGATGGCTCGCAATTCGGCGACGAGTAGGGGCGTAGGCCGACGAGATTCAGAGCAGGATTCGTTGGCCCGGTGTAGCTTGCCTGAGAGCCGTACGGCATGTGCACCGTGTAGCCGGCAGGAATGCTGTTGGCGGGCAGAAGGAACTGATTGTCGGCGAAGAACGGGCCGCACGAATATGTAGCCGATAGATTGGGGTCGGGGTTAGTGCCCGTGGGTCCGTAATAATTCGTCGAGATATTGTTCAAATCCACGCAGGTCTGCGGATCGCCCGGATTGATATCGTGCGACGCCAGTAGGCGATGGCCCTGGGAGCCGACGTATCCCAACTGCAGGACGAGGTCACGAGCGAGCTCGCGCTGAATCGTGAAGTTGTATTGCGCGGTGTATTGGGTGCGCATCTTGGGCTGGAAATCGCCGAAGAGCAGCATCGGACGGAAGCTTGCCCAATCCTGCGGCGTACCGCGCGCGGGGCTGAGAATTCCGGTGAAGGGATTCGGATTGACCGTTCCATTCTGACCGATGAACGGGGTGTTCAGGAACGTCGCGGGCAGAAACGTGCTGCCACCGAATGGCGGTTCTGCCCCGAACTGCTCAAGAACCAACTGCTCCATCGGGTTGTAGAACAAGCCCCATCCGGAGCGAATGCTGGTTTTACCATTCGCGCCGAATAATTTGCCGAAGAGTCCATGCGTTGCGTTCGGGCTGTAGGCGATTCCGATGCGAGGTGCGAAGGCCTTGTAGTAAGTCTGGGTCAAACCATTCTGAACGCCCGTGTCCCCGGGAAACACCAGGCCCGTCGGCTCGACGCCCGCGTCGGCGCAAGTGCTTACTCCAAAGTTCGTTTGCTCGTCCGCGGTAAGGGTGCATGGATAGACAGTGGAATTCTGCCCGGGGCGATAAGTCTGAACGTGATGGAGGACATCGGTAAGGGGCGTGTCGAGCTCCCAGCGGAGGCCGTAGTTGAGAGTAATATTCGGCTTGATCTTCCAGCTATCCTGCGCGAAAAGATAGACGCCAGTCGTTCGAATGTTCTCGCGCTGCGCTGCGCCTTGTGAGTAGCTATCGGCCAATCCCAGCAGGTAGCTTGGGTAATTGTCGGTAGGATACTGAACGGCATTCGAAGTAGAGCCGTCGAAGGTGAACTGTCCGCTGACGTTGTAGTAAAGGGTCTGATCAAAGCGTGCGCGGCGAACATCTGCGCCGAACTTCATGGCGTGATTGCCCTTCACCCACGTCAGGTTGTCCGACCACATAAAGGAGTTTCCGACTTGCGGCAGCTCGCCTTCCCATCCATTTCCGATTGCGAATCCACCGCTCACATCGACGAAGGGAAGACCCGTATGGCTTGAGGGAAGCCCCGTGGTGATTCCGTACTGAGGATTGGTGCCCAACTGAGAAACGATCGAGGTTGGACCAGAATTCGAATCCGAAGTGCCGTTGAAACATACGGCTTGTGCCGCGGCGGAACTGCAGGAGTCTTGCACAGAACCGGTCACCTGCGGGTGCTGAAAGGTCAACTGACCTTCGCGCATATAAGTGAAACGAAATTCATTGACGAGAGCATTGTTAATCGTCCATGTGTGGCTTGGGTTGTACTGCTGATAGCGCGACCCAACGTTGGCGCCCCATCCGGGAATGTTGGCGCCAGAGGCCTGAAAGTCATAGAAGGGCTGAAAGTTTTTGTCGTCGGTGTAGTAGTAGTAGAAGCTGAAGCTCTGGCGGTCGTTGATGCGATGATCAAAACGCACGGTGAACTGATCCTGATTGTCGGCGCTGGCAGGAACGGCCTGATAAGTGCCATCCGGGCGATTCGGTCCGGGAACGTAGCTCATCAGATTGACGGCGACAGGATCCATGCAGGCTGCAGGAATGGTGGCGTTGCCGCCAACCGTTGGGAAGACAGCATTCCATTGAACACCCGCCGCCGGCGTTGCGCCACCTGCTGTGTTGATCGCTGCAGTGCATCCAGGTCGACCATTGAGAGCATCCGCCAAGAACGGATCCGAAATGGCATTCGGGGTTACGCCATCGGACCAGAAATCCGGAAAGCCGCCAGCGAACACGCCGTTCCGCTCGTCGGAGGTTGGGACGGCCACGGTCTCGCCGGAAACGCCCTGGCGCACGCGGCGCCCTTCATAGGAAACAAAGAAGAAGGTGCGGTCTTTTTTCAGCGGGCCGCCGAAAGTGCCTCCGAACTGGTTCTGGTTGAATTGCGGCTTGACGGTATTGAAGTAACCTTGCGCGTTCAGAACCTTATTGCGGAAGTATTCATAGACATTCCCGTGCCATTGGTTGGTGCCGGACTTGGTGACGACGTTGACGACGGCGCCGGAGTTGCGTCCGTACTCAGCATCGAAGGTATTGGAGATTACCCGGAATTCTTCGATGGCATCTGGCGTGGGCTGAATCGTAGGTAGATTGACGAACTGGTCGTTGGCATCTCCACCGTTGACGCTGAAATTATTGGCGCGGTCGCGGCCGCCATTGACGGAAACCGATCCAGCGCTGTCGCTGCCGTAGAACGTGCCGCCGCTCGATCCAAGCTGCGACTGCACGCCGGGTTGAAGCTGCAGGAATTGATAGCTGTCGCGGGCGTTGAGCGGGAGTTCGTTCACCGAACGATTGTTGACGACTGCGCCGAGCTGCGTGCTGCTCGTGTCGACCAGCGGAGCTTCGGAGGTGACGTCGACAACTTCCTGGGTCGCGCCCAGTTGCATGCTCATATTCAGCGTGATCACCTGGTTGACGTCGAGAGCGATGGCGTGACGAACAACTTTCTTGAATCCAGTCAAGTCAAACGTCAGGGAGTAGGTTCCGACGGCAAGATCGGGAAATACATAGTCGCCGCTGTCGTTGCTGACTACGTTGTGAGTGACGCCGGTGGCATCGTTTGTGGCCGTGATTTTCGCGCCAGACAGAACTGCGCCCGACGGATCAGAAATCCGGCCTAGAATGCGGCCGCCAGTGCCCTGCGCCAAGAGTGCCGTGGAGAGGGAGAGGCAGAAGGCAAGGGCCATGCACATCGTTTTCAAATGCGTCGTAGACGGGCACAGCTCAGACCAGCGGGCTCGCAGTGTCGGCATGGAACCTCCAGGGGTTCTGGGTGAGTTTGATTTTTTGTTTTGAAAATGACTGATGAAAACGACTGCTTGTATCAGGCCGCAACCTTGCTATAATCCCGCAAGGTTAGAGAACCGGGATGGGGGCTGTCAAGGAGAAAAAAAGGGGGCGCTCCCATAGAAATTTCTTATCCGGCACATACGTAGAACATGAAACCTACTCACCCTGAACCTTATTTGAAGATCGGAGACGTGGCAAGAAAGGTCGGAGTCTCGCCATCCGTGATCCGTTCGTGGGAGAGCATGGGGCTTGCTCGCCCGCGACGAACGGAGAGTAAGTATCGGCTATATACCGCAGACGATGTGAAGCTGCTGAAGCGGGCGCGCTTCTTGCGCAAGGTTCGCGGACTCAATGCGGCCGCGATCGTGCAGTTGCTAAAACGTGAAGGCAAGGTGAAACCGGCAGCGGATGGAAACGCCGGGGCCATTGGGGCGCATTTGCGGCAACTGCGGGCGCGCCGTCGGCTCTCGCTGGCGCAAGTGGCACAGGCTGTCGGAATCTCGGTGGGATTTCTTAGCGCGCTCGAGCGTTCGCAGATGAGCGGCTCGGTGGGAACGCTGCGCAAGCTGGCACGGTTTTACAAGACGAACATCCTCGATTTCTTTGATGCGAATGGAGCGAGCAACCGGCAGGTGCGTCCTGCGGAGCGCAAAGTGCTTGAAGCGGGCGCGGGCGTGCGCATGGAATTGCTGGCATGGGGCAACACGGTGATGGAGCCTCACTTATTTCGGGTGGCGCCTGAGGCGGGCAGCGGCGACCCCTACACGCACGAAGGCGAAGAGTTCATCTATGTTCTACGTGGAGATTTGGAGATCACGCTCAATGGCCAGGAGTTCCGGCTCAAACCGGGAGACAGTTTTTATTTCGAGAGTGCGACGCCGCACCGCTGGAAAAATCCGGGACGCAAAGAAACATGGCTTTTGTGGGTGAATACGCCGCCGACGTTCTAACTCGGCGATCTGCCCTTCGAAAATCACACAGTTAGGGCAGTTTTTGTGCTGGAGGGAAAATGAATCGGCAACGCATCGTGTGCCTGTTGCCTTTGCTGGCAGCGGTTCTGCTCGCTGGATCCTGCTCCAAGAAGACGCCGACTCTGAACCTTCTCGTCTGGGAAGGCTATGCCGATCCGTCGTTCGTGAAGGCGTTCGAAGAACAGAATCATTGCAAGGTCACGGCATCGTACATGGGATCGAGCGACGAACTGGTGGCGAAGCTGCGCGGCGGCAGCGCGGGAAATTACGACGTAATCTCGCCGTCGAGCGATGTCGCGACATCCATTGCGGAGGCGGGACTTGCGGCTCCGCTCGACCTGTCGCAGATTCCGAGTTACAGCCAACTCTCTGCACAGCTTACTTCCCTGCCGCTGGTGCGCGTGAAGGGCCAGGTGTATGGCGTGCCTTTCACGTGGGGACCGGATCCCATCATTTACGACACGACGGTTTTCCCGCAGCCGCCGGATTCCTGGAACGTTTTGTGGGATCCGAAGTACAAGGGCAAGGTTTCGGTATGGGATGATTTGTCGACTGTGTATATGGCGGCACAGGTGCTCGGCTATGACAAGCCCGATCCGTCGCAACTCTACAACTTGAGCGACGGGCAACTGGACGCGGTGAAAAAGAAGCTGCTGGAGTTGAAGCCGAACATTCGCAAGATGTGGGCGACAGGCGGAGACTTGACGAATCTGTTTGAAAATCACGAAATCGTAATTGGCATGGGCTGGCCTCTGAATACAGCCGATCTGAAGAAGGCAGGGTTCCCAGCCGGCGAGACGATTCCCAAAGAAAACACCACCGGCTGGATCGATCACCTGATGATCACCGCCGGCAGCGACAACAAGGAATTAGCGTACAAGTTTCTGGAATACATGATCGAGGCCAAGACGCAGAAACTGGTCAGCGACAAGACGCACTACGTTCCGGCGAACCCGCAAGCGGGTCAGTTTATGACTCCGGACGAACTGAAGACCCTGCACCTCGACGACGTGGAGAATTATCAGAAACATTTGTACTTCTGGCAGGACGTGCCGCGACGTCCGAAATACAACGAGATTTGGAATGAAGTGAAAGCCGCACAGTAATTGGCTTGCGGCAGCGTATCAAGAAGCCAGTGGGCGAGACGCCCACCGGACAGCCGGCGGGACGCCGGCGCTACAAAACCAACACTCGAATATGACTTCTCCGACTGCTCCCGCGATTGATTCGGCTACGACCGCGCCATCTGCCGCGAAGACGTTGCTCAGCATTCGCAACATCGCTAAGACTTTCGGGCGGAATGTGGTACTGCGCAATATTTCGCTAGAGATTGCTGAGGGTGAATTTCTCACCATTTTAGGCGAGAGCGGCTCGGGGAAAACAACTTTGTTGCGGATCATTGCCGGGTTTGAGAGCGCGACTTCCGGCGAAATGTGGATGGGCGACGAAAGACTCGACCACCAGCCTCCGTACCGGCGGCGGGTGAACACGGTGTTTCAGCACTACGCACTGTTTCCACATCTCACGGTCGAGCAGAACGTCGCGTACGGATTGAGGGTGGCGAAACGTCCTGGGCCAGAGATCGCGCAGCGAGTAGCGGAAGCGCTCGACAAAGTAAAGATGACCGGGCACGCGAAGTCGAAGCCGTCGAAGATCAGCGGAGGCCAACAGCAGCGAGTAGCGTTGGCGCGTGCCCTGGTGAACCGTCCGAGATTGCTCTTGCTCGATGAGCCGCTTTCGGCGCTGGACGCGAACTTGCGGCGGCGGATGCAGGTGGAATTGAAATCACTGCAGCGCGAGGTGGGGATCGCCTTCGTGTTCGTGACCCACGATCAGGAAGAGGCGATGGTGATGTCGGACCGTATCGCCCTACTGCGCTCCGGGGAGTTGGAGCAGGTTGCGAGTCCACGCGAAATTTACCAGCGTCCGGAAACGGCGTATGTAGCGCAGTTCATCGGGCATACGAATCTTCTGAAGGCAGAAGTACAAGGCGGAGTCGCGCGATGCGGATCGCTGTCTTGGGAGGCTTCCCTTCCCAATGGCCCGGCTTTGTTTTCGTTGCGCCCGGAGCATGTTCGCCTGGCTGGGCCCCCAGGTACGACAGGCGTCGCCCGGGTGCGAGGACGCGTGCTGCATCAAGCGTTTCACGGCGCAACGGAGTTGATTCGTGTGGAGTGCGCCGAGGGCCTGGTGCTGGTCGCGCGCACGGCGAGTGGAAGCGGATCGCAGACTGAAGTCGAACTCGAGTTTTCTCCCGCCGATGCGGTTACGGTGCGCGATTCTCCGGAAAGAAGCTGATGTTCTCGCGCGCTTACAAGACGGTCGTGACGGTGCCGCCCTTAGCTTGGGTAGCGGTATTCCTGCTGATACCGTATCTGCTGATGTTTTGCTACAGCTTCTGGTCGGTTTCTGCCTCGGGCCAGACGATCGTGCATTCGTGGAATCTCGATAACTACAAAGAACTGGTTGAGAAGACCGTCTACTGGGAGACGCTTCTGCGCTCGATGTGGATTGCCGCGCGCGTCACCGTGTTTTCGCTGGTGCTCGGATATCCGCTGGCTTATTTTCTGTCTTTCTATGGCGGAAGGCGGAAGGATCTGCTCTATCAGATGGTGATCATCCCGCTCTGGGTGAGTTATCTGGTGAGGGCGTATGCATGGAAGACGATCCTTGGCTCTGACGGCGTGCTTAACACGTTGTTGCAGTATGTGCACCTCACCAGACATCCCCTCGACTTTCTGCTCTACAGTCCGTTCGCGGTGGTGCTGACGCTCACGCACATCTATACGCCGTTCACGTTTCTGCCGATTTATGCGGCGCTGGAGCATGTTCCGCGCAATCTTGTCGAGGCCTCGCATGACCTGGGGGCGACGCCTACGCAGACATTCTGGAAAGTGATTTTTCCGTTGTCGATTCCGGGCGTGCTCGCTGGGGCCACGTTTGCGTTTGTATTGAGCCTAGGGGATTTTCTTGCGCCGCTCCTACTGGGCGGGCCGAGCGGAATCATGATCTCGAACATTGTCGTGAGCTTGTTCGGCGCGGCTTATAACTGGCCGTTGGGCGCGGCGATTTCGTTGGGCATGCTTGTCATCGTAGTGAGCCTACTGTTCTGCTCTGAACGGTTGGAGAAAAAATGGAGTTTCTCATGAGCGGAGCGGCCGATACCCCCCGTTCACGTTGGCTGACGGCGCATGCTGCGGTCGTGTTTGCGTTTCTGTATTTGCCGATCGTGATCCTTATTCTTTATTCATTCAATGGACAAGGGGTGGGCGGATTTCCGCCACATAATCTGACGCTCGACTGGTATCGCACTTTGTTTGGGGACGAGGCGATATGGGATTCGGTGTTCAACAGTCTGAAGGTTGCGTTCGCGGCGATGGTGATTGCACTGACATTCGGCGTGCCTGCCGCGCTGGCGCTGGATCGAGCACAGTTCCCCGGGAAGGCGCTGTTCCGACGACTGGTACTGCTGCCGTTGATTTTGCCGGGGATTATTACCGGTCTCTCGCTTTCAATGCTGTTCCACGTGACAGGAAAGCGTCTGGACCTGCTCACGATTGTGCTTGGGCACGGAACGGCGCTGATCTCCGTTGCAACGACGGAGGTTTTCGCGGGGTTGCAGAAACTCGACCGCGCGCAGGAAGAGGCGTCGCTCGATTTGGGCGCCAATTACTGGCAAACGTTCTGGCGCGTGACGGTGCCGAATCTGAAACTGCCGATCATTGGCGCGGCGCTGCTGATCTTCACGCTCTCGATGGACGAGATCGCTGTCAGTTTCTTTCTGATCGGCCGAGACAATACGCTCCCGCTCGAAATCTGGGGACGATTGCGGCGCGGCATCACGCCGGAAATCAATGCGGTCTCAACCGTCATCTTTATATTCTCGCTGATGACGATTGTGGTTTGGTACCGGCTGCGGGTTCGCGGCGAAGGCGGTGCGGAGATCGGAACTGAGCTGGTTGAAAGTGTTTCCACGAAATGAGACCCAGCCAAGAACCAACCGCTGAAACAGCTTGAACGCAAAATTCGCTAAGAACTGCCGCAAAGTACACTAAGAAAATCTACCAACAATCAATTGGATCGATCCACACGACAACCTTCCGACATTCCGTCTCCGCGGTCTTTCGTGGTGGTTTCATTCCCCGCATAGTAAAGTGGTAGTAGACACCTTTTCTGGAAGGATCCTTTTTGAGTTCAGGCATTCGCAATATCGCCATTATCGCGCACGTCGACCACGGCAAGACCACGCTGGTCGACGCCATGCTGCAGCAGAGTGGGACGTTTCGCGCCAACGAGCATCACGTCGAACGAGTCATGGATTCGAACGAACTGGAGCGCGAGCGCGGCATCACGATCCTGGCGAAGAATACCGCCATCTTCTATCACGACGTGAAGATCAACATTGTCGACACGCCCGGCCACAGCGATTTCGGCGGAGAGGTCGAACGCGCGCTGAAGATGGTCGACGGCGTCATGCTGCTGGTGGATGCCAGCGAAGGGCCGCTGCCGCAGACGCGCTACGTTTTGAGCAAAGCGCTCGAAGCGAAGCTGCCGCCGATCGTCGTTATTAATAAGATCGATCGCGCCGACGCGCGCCCGCAGGAAGTGCTGAACGAGATCTACGATTTGTTTATCGATCTCGACGCCAAGGAAGAGCAGATCGATTTTCCCGTGCTCTACACGAACGCCAAGATTGGAACCGCGAGCACCGACATCAAGGGCGGTGGCGAAAACTTGCGGCCGCTCTTCGATGCGATTCTGAAGACGATTCCCGCTCCGAAGGGCGATGCCTCAGGGCCGCTGCAGATTCTGGTGGCAAATCTCGACTACAGCGATTACCTGGGACGCCTCGCCATCGCCCGCGTCTTCAACGGCAAGATGTTCACGGGGGAGGACGTGGCCATTGCGAAACTCGATGGCTCTCTCCACAAGACGAAGATCACGAAATTGTTTTCGTTCTCCGGCTTGAAGCGGACCGACATCACGGAAACGGAGTTGGGCGACATTGTCGCGGTCGCGGGCGTGGAAGGGATCACGATCGGCGAGACGATTACCGAAGTTGAGAATCCAGCGCCCCTGCCGCATATCGCGATCGATGAGCCGACGATCGCCATGCTGTTCACGGTGAATACCTCTCCATTTGCAGGCAAGGACGGCCAGTATGTCACGTCACGAAATTTGCGCGAGCGCCTCGAAAAGGAATTGCTGACCAACGTTTCGTTGCGCGTCGAAGAAACCGGAACGACCGACTCGTTTAAGGTACTGGGGCGCGGCGAACTGCAGCTTTCCATTTTGATTGAGATGATGCGGCGCGAGGGTTACGAACTCATGGTGGGCAAGCCGGAGATCGTCACTAAAAGGATCGACGGCAAGTTGATGGAGCCGGTCGAGCATCTGACAGTCGACGTTCCCGAAGAGTTCGTGGGCGTGGTGATGGAGCAACTCGGATCGCGCAAGGGCGAAGTCACGAACATGCACAATCACGGGTACGGACGTGTCCGGATCGAGTTCCGAGTGCCCAGCCGCGGGCTGATCGGGCTCCGCAGCCAGTTGCTGACCGACACACGTGGAACGATCGTGATGAATGCGCTCTTCGACGGATACACCGAGTGGCAGGGAGAAATTCCGCACAGGCTCACGGGCGCGCTGATCGCGGACCGCGGCGGAGTTTCGACGGCGTATGCGTTGTGGGGGCTGCAAGAACGCGGAGAGCTTTTTGTGGGTCCTGGCATAGAACTCTATGAGGGGATGATCATCGGCGAGAACGCGAAGGACACCGATCTCGACGTGAACGCGGTTCGCGAAAAGAAATTGACGAATATGCGCGCGTCCACCGCGGATGAAGCGATCCGGCTGGTGCCCTTCCGGCCGTTGAATCTGGAGCAGGCGATCGAATTCATCGCCGACGATGAGTTTGTGGAAATCACTCCGAAGTCGCTGCGGCTGCGCAAGAAGACCCTGCAGTCAAATCAGCGCAAGAAAAAATCGTTTGCCACAGTTGAAGAGTCGTGAAACCGCGACCGAAATCGCAGAAGTGGCAGCCTGAGAAGAAGGCGGAGGCTGCCTCGCTTCGCATGTTTCTCATCCCATGCAGTTGCGGCCGAACGTTTGCCGTAGCGGAAAAGTATGATCAGCAGGGCACGGCGTGGAGCCGGTATATCGTGTGTCCGGGCTGCGGCAAGCGGCACGATCCCAAGAACCGGCTATTGCAGATGGGATTTCACTCCGAAGGGTACTGGAAAGTGGACGAGTGCTAGCTCGGACACGCTCCGGACGAACTGGGACGTCCGAGTATCTGAATTGACAAGCGAATTTACACAAACCTGCTATACTTCTGGCCGCAATTGACTGTTCGCCAGCTCCGGCATCGATTTTCAGGAAAGGCCCTCCCGACCTGCCGAGTCCGCCGAACTGAGCTTGCACTTCGACAGCTCAATGCAGAGGCAGACGCTTGAAGAATATTTTCGTGGGCAATCTGAGCTTCAACACCAACGAAGACGAACTGCGGCAGATTTTTGAGCCGTACGGGCAAGTCGACCGTGTGAGTATCATGACAGATCGCGACACTGGGCGGTCGCGCGGGTTCGGATTCGTCGAGATGGCCAGTAACGAGGATGGCGAAAAGGCCATCGCTGGTCTGAACGGGTCTCAGGTCGGTGGCCGCACCATCAACGTCAATGAGGCTCGCCCGAAGACGGAGCGCAGCGGCGGCGGCGGCGGGGGTGGCGGCGGGCGCGATCGCGGAGAGCGCGGTGGGCGCGGCGGCGGTGGTGGACGACGGGACCGCTGGTAGGAACGCAGAGCGGTATCGGTAGAGGCAAATCGCTCGCGCGACGAAATATCAGACCCGCAGTTGCCACCTCCTTTACCGTTATTCACTGGCCGCTGTCAGCCAGAGTCTGCCTGCTCGATTGCCGCCCATTCCTGCTCGCATGTAAACTGTAAGTATCCGTGCGCCCGTAGCTCAGCTGGATAGAGCGGTTGCCTCCGGAGCAACAGGCCGGGAGTTCGAATCTCTCCGGGCGCACCATTTTCTCGTCGCATGTCCTGCTTACTAAGATCCTTCGCAAACTACGCTCAGGATTTCGCCAGCAGGCTCCCGCTTCGCTCACGCCTGCTAACCGGCTCAAGTTCGAATCTCTCCGGGCGCACCAGTTCTTAACACTCTAGAGAGTCCGGTGTGCGGTTCTTGTAACCGGAAATTCACTTGACCCTCCTGCGCTAGTGCACTAGCATCGCGAATTCGAACGCGTTACCTTGAGGGTACGCGCCCCACTTTGCCGCTCGCCACCACACCCCAAGGGGCCAACAAGGATCCGCAATGAAGCGCTGCTCTAGTCCAATTCATATTCCCGCTTCGGAAACCACGGCCGCACGCCTCCATGGCACGACCACAGCATCCGGAGTCTGTGTGTCACTTCGACCCTTCTGCTCCATGCGGGGTCCGCTTTCCCACATCTTGTTAGACTAGAGAGAAATAATGGCGAAGACCTTGCGATGGTTAAAAGCACCGGCCGCGATGATCCTGGCGACGGGACTCTTTTTCTGTTCCGTGTTCTGCTGCGCGGCCGACAATGCGTCCGCCGGTTCAGCAGCCGCGGATTCTGGTCTGTACATCAAAGTGCAGCTTTCGAATCCAGTGAAATTGTCGAAGTTGAAGCCGGGCGACGTGGTGGAAGGCAGCCTGCGGCGAGATGTTTACTCCTCCGACCGGAAGTTGTTCCCTGCCGGAACCAGCGTTCGACTCACAGTGGACCATCTGGAAAAAAGACGGCGCGAGCGGAACGACCATTGGCCCTGGGTCATCAACGCATTCACTCCCCGGCACGAGAGTTATCCGGCTTTCAAGACCGCGACGGTAGCGGGACTGGGCGGCGAGAGTTCGTTGCAGGTTTCACTGATCTCGGTGAGCCGCATGCGCGACGTCCATGCAAAAGCGAAAAAGGGCGCGCCGAAGCGGCAGTCCACGGAGGAGCAGGGCGCCGTCGAGGTCAGCAAGTCCAATGGAAAAAAGTTGCCAACTCCGACGATGGTGCTGGAGGCTTCGTCGATCGAGGGTCCGGCCGGAACAACGGAAGACAGAAATGGGGATTCCACGGAGCCCACAATACCCAGTCCCGAGACGCTCCCCGCGGGGACGCAATGCAAGATTCTTCTGCTGGGCGGCGTAAGCGCATCAAAGAGCAAGCCCGGAGATATGGTGCGAGCCCGTTTGCTTGAGCCAGTTGTTCTGAATTCGAAATTAGTCTTGCCAGCGGGCACTCTGTTTGAGGGCAAAGTACTGAAGAAGACTCCTCCGCGCTGGCTGAGCCGTTCTGGTTCGCTTTATATGACATTCACCGATCTGACGCTGCCCGGCGGAAACCGCATCCCGATCAGTGCCTCCCTTGCCGGAGCAGAACTGGATGAACGATCGCACACGAAAATGGATTCCGAAGGCCGGTTGCACGGGGAGCACCCCGGTAAGGCGTGGATGGCGATCAATCTGGGAGTAACCGCAGGAATCGCGAAAGAGGTCGACGACGGGATTCAACTTGTCATTGAAGCGATCGTTTCCACAGCAACCGATGCGTCGACGGCAGGTACGGCGCGCATCGTCGCGAGCTGTGCTTCAGGCTTATACATGGCGACGCGGCGTGGCAGGGATGTGATTCTCCCGCGATTCACCGAGATGGAGATTTCGCTGGACCGGCCGGTGTCTGTAAGCCCGGCTGCGCTGGTTGGGGCGCGTGGCGCGGTGGCAGGTGGAAAATAGCCCGCTGCAGCGCGGCGCCCACGCCTGGGTGTCCAGGCGGGCGTATCCTCCTGAGATCTGAGCCCAACGAATGACCTACGATGCAATTCTAGTTGTCTCCTTTGGCGGCCCGGAATCCACTGATGATGTGATTCCATTTCTTGAAAACGTGCTGCGCGGCAGGAACGTTCCCCGCGAACGCATGCTGGCGGTCGCTGAGCACTACTACCATTTTGGCGGTAAGAGTCCGATCAACCAACAGACGCGGGAACTCATTGCTGCGCTAGAGAATGAACTTGCGCAGCATGGTCCGAAGCTGCCCGTTTACTGGGGAAATCGCAACTGGCATCCGATGCTGCCCGACACACTGCGGAAGATGAAAGCTGACGGAATCCTGCGGGCGCTGGCATTTGTCACATCGGCGTACAGCTCGTATTCAGGATGCCGGCAATACCGCGAGGACATTACCCGAGCCCAGAATGAAGTCGGCGCGGGCGCGCCGGAGGGAGTGCCCGAGGTTGACAAATTGCGTGTGTTCTTCAACCATCCCGGATTCATCGAAGCGACCGAAGACAGATTGCGCGATGCTTTGAACCGGTTGCCGGCGGCCTCTCGTGAGAATGTCCAGATCGTGTATGTCGCGCACAGCGTACCGCTCTCGATGGCGAATACATCCGACTACGTTCGCCAACTGGAAGAAGTTAGAAAACTGGTTTCGGCAAGACTAGGCATCACGAACGATGCGCTCGTCTACCAGAGCCGTAGCGGCGCTCCGGGGCAGCCATGGCTGGAGCCGGACATTCTCGATTACGTGCGAGAGGTGAAGGTGCGCAATCTGGCAAGTGCGGTCGTGCTTGCGCCGATCAGTTTTATTTCGGATCACATGGAAGTTCTGTACGACCTCGACATCGAAGCGCAGCAGCTTTGCGATTCGCTGTCACTGCCGATGGCGCGGGCGAAAACGGTGGGCGTGCATCCCAGATTCATTTCGATGATTCGAGAGTTGATTGTGGAGCGGATGACACCAGGAGCGGAACGCCGGGCGTTGGGATCGCTTGGGCCGCGAGCGGATATTTGCGCGGAGGATTGCTGTCCTGCGCCGCAGAGGCCGGGACGGCCACAAAGCGCGAGAGGTTAGGCTGCGGAGCTTCGATCCGCCGGGAATGGCTCTACCCCATACTTGCAGATCAGCGAGTTGACGCGGGCTCTTTGACGGGCTCGTAGTCGGTCGCTTTGGGGCGGCCTTCGACGAGGTGCATCGTGTTTAGGATGGTCTGGATCACCGATTCATTCCCCACGGCAGTGTTGAGCATCAGGTGATAGAGGGAACGTGTGGGCCAGTCGGCATTGAAATAATGTTTGATGTAAGCAGCACGCTCCCGGTCAACGGAATCGACTTGCTCTTCGGCTTCAGCCTTGGTGTTTCCGTCGGCCACGGTGCGGCGGATTTTCTCGGCACGTGGCGCGTATAGAAACACATGGAAGGCGTCGGACCTCTCGCGCAGGAAGTACGGACCGCCTCGCCCAACCACGACCGCGTTGCCCTCAAGGGCAATCTTGTCCATAGTCTCCTGCATCATCAACATCATGCGGTCGGTATCGAAGACTTGGCTGCCGAGAGCGGCGGAATTGCGCTCGTAACTGCCGCGCCAGAAGGCCTTGGCCAATCGGTGAAATCGGCTGTCCATCCGCTCATCGCAGCGCACGACCGCGGAAGGCTCGACGTTGGCGAGGCGGGCAATTTCCTCGGTAATCAGATGATCCCAGACCTTCCAGCCCAAGTGTTTACCCAACTGGGCGGCGATAGCGCCCCCGCCGCAGCCGTACTCGCGCTCAATGGTAACGAGGCGAAACATTTCGCTGTCTAGTGTACTGCGATTCCGCCACCGGGCTTCGCTTTTTTCATCAAGAAGACCATCGGGACCATAGCCAGGATGGCGACCCCCAAGAACCAAAAACAATCGATGTAAGCCAGCATCGCGGCCTGACGGCCAACCACGCCTTGGACTAAAGCATAGGCCCGCTGAGTGGCTCCGGTAGCGCTTTGCCCGTGCGCTCGCAGGGTGCTGGACGCACCCTGAATCATCGACTGCAGAGCCGGATTCGTGGGACTTAAATGACTGGCCAAACTTGTTAAATGGAATTGCGTGCGCCGATCGAGCATGGTGGTCACAACCGAAATCCCGACGCTGCCGCCAATATTACGTGCGAGATTCATCAACCCCGAGGCCGCGTTGTTCTTGTCGCGAGGAAGGAATGCGTAGGCGGCGGTGTTGATAGGAACGAACAGAAAGGCCATTCCGGCCGCTTGGACAATACGGGCGTTCGCGACCGCTCTGAAGTCCATATCCAGGTCAAAGCCCGTCATATGAAAGAGTGAGAGAGACAAGACGATGAGACCAAACAAAAGAAGCCATCGCGGCGTGTAACGCGAGAGCAGGAATCCTACGAGCGGCAGCAAGAGAATGATCGTAAATCCCCCGGGCATAAGCGCCAGCCCAGCCTTCTCCGCTGTATAGCCGAGCAGCGTCTGTGAAAACAGGGGCAACAACAACGTGCTGCCTAGCAATGCAAAGCCCAGCATGAACATGAGCAGGTTTGAGACTCCGAAAGTTCGGTCGCGGAACAGATGCAGGTCGATGATCGGGTCTTTGTGCTTCCATTCCCAGAAGATCACAAAGATCAGCGCTGAGGCCGCGATAATCGCCAGCGTGACGATGAAGTGCGATTCGAACCAGTCGTCGCGCTGCCCCTTGTCCAGAACGATCTGCAAAGCACCTAGGCCCAAAGCAACAAACCCAAGCCCAACGTAGTCGATATGAGTTTCGCTGAGCTTGCGGCGCCGAAAATAAGGCGGGTCCTGAATGAGCCGCGAGGTGAGCAGAATCGACAGAATGCCGACGGGAATATTGATGAAGAAAATCCAGCGCCAGGTGAAGTTGTCAGTAATCCATCCTCCAAGAGTGGGCCCGATCGCGGGCGCAGTCACGACCGCCATACCGTAGACGGCGAATGCCATGCCGCGCTTCGCAGGCGGAAAGGTATCCGCCAGAATCGCTTGCTCGCTCGGCTGCAATCCGCCCCCGCCGGCGCCTTGCAGGACACGGCAGATGATAAGTGTCGCCAGGTTCGGTGCAAGTCCACACATGAACGAGCTGACGGTGAACAGTGCGACGCAACTCATGTAGAAATTCTTGCGGCCCATGATCGACGACAACCAGCCGCTCAGGGGAAGAACAATCGCATTTGAAACCAGGTAGGAGGTCAGGATCCACGTGCTCTCATCCTGACCAGCAGACAGACTGCCGGCAATGTGCGGCAGGGCCACATTGGCGATGGAAGTGTCGAGCACCTCCATGAACGTTGCCAGAGTCACGACGACAGCGATGATCCATGGATTCACCGCAGGACGCCAGACATCGTCCTGATTCAAACTGGCAGTCGCCGCACTCATCAGCGAATCCAGACCTTGGGCAAGACCGACATGCCGGGACGCAACTGGTGATCGTTGTTCGAACCAGGGTCGAGGACGATCTTCACGGGGATTCGCTGCACCACCTTCACGTAATTTCCGGTAGCGTTCTCTGGAGGCAACAAACTGAACCGGGCGCCGCTGGCTCCGGCAATGCTATCGACCTTGCCGTTATATGTTCTGCCGTTGGCGTCGACTTCGATGGTGGCGCGCTGGCCGATCTTCATTTCCCTAAGCTGAGTTTCTTTGAAGTTCGCGGTAACCCAGATGTCGTCGAGATTGATGACCTTCATCAACTCCTGGCCGGGGGCAACGTTCTGTCCCACTTCGACTGTGCGATCGCTGACGATGCCGTTTACGGGCGCGATGATCTTCGTGTACTGCAGGTTGAGTTGGGCCTGATCCAGATCAGCCTTCTTGCGCTGCGCTTGCGCGAGCGCACCTGTCGCCCGGGCGCGGATGGCCTGCATCTGCTTGGGTGCGGTGTTGGCGTAGCTCCAATTCGCCTGCGCCTGAACAAGTTTTCCCTGAGCCTGCGTCACCTGCTGCTGCGCCGCATCGGCGCTGGCGCGCGCCGCTTCGACAGTGGCTGCACTGGCCTTGGCAGCCGCGGTGGCCTGGTCATACTGCTGCTGTGAAATCTCCTGCTTATCGACTAGCTGTTTGTAGCGGACGAGATCGTTCTGCGCTTTGACGTTGTTGGCCTGGGCCTCTTGCAGCTGGGCCTTGGCAGCTTCGAATTGCTGCTTCGCAACCTGAATGCCGGCACGGGCACTGTTAACATCAGCTTCGCTCGCCGAGACCTGACTGGTGGTATTTACTGATGTGATGGGCACGTTGACGTCGGCAGCTACAGCGGCCGCCTGCGCGTCTTCATAATCTGCTTTGGCGCGCTCGTAGGCGACCTGGTAGTCAGCGGGATCGATTTCGACCAGTACGGTGCCGGCCTGCACGTATTGGTTGTCAGTGACATTGAGTTTGATCACATGGCCGGAGACTCGGGCGCTGACGGAGTTGACGTGGCCATCAATCTGGGCATCGTCGGTCGATTCGTAGCTCGTCACATACCGGTAGACGAAGAAACCGACAACCAGCAGAACCAGCACAGCAATCGAGATTCCGATTCGGAATCCGGAACTCTGTGTGCGAGAGGGCCGGGTATGAAAATCCTGCTCGGTAGCGGGCAACGGCTTGGTAGGTGTTTCGGACCGCGTGCCTTCAGCAGGCGGGCTCTGCGTGGTTTCTGCCATACGCTATTGATTGCCTTTCAAGTATCGTTTAACGCCCTGTTCCGCATCGCCGATGGAATAGGCGAGTTCAACCTTCGCCAAATTGTGTGCGTAGAGACTCTGGATGTAGCTCTCGTTGGCGCCCGCCAAGGCCTCCTGGGCCTGCACGACTTCAAGATTGTCCGCGACTCCGGCGCTGAAGCGATCTTGTGACTGCGCGAGGGCTTGCTGCGCCAAGTCTACTGAACTACGCGCAACTTCCACTTGCTCGGCAGCGGCGTTGAGGTCCAGCAGGGAGCTGCGGACCTCATAGTCGATGCGACCGCGGAGATCTCCAAGCTGCGAACGAGCTTGCTTCAACTTAGCATCAGCCTCGAGCACATCACTGTGCACACGGTTCCCGGCAAAGATGGGGATATTGATGCCTCCATTCACCTGCCAGGTTCCATTGGACTGCGATGGCGTGACGCCGATGTCGCCGAGATTTGCGCCGAGATCGACGGTGGGATAGCGTCCAGCAGCGGCAGACCGCCGCGATAATTCCGCCGCTCGAACCTGTGACTCTGCTGCCTGGTAATCCGCGCGCGATGCGTAAGCCCGCTGCAAATAGGTTTCCAAAGGAAGAGCTGTTAACGCCTGATACGGCGCCTTCTCGGTAAGGACGAACTCCTGCCCAGGCGGCAGTCCAATGATCCGCGCCACGCTCAGCTTCTGCTTGGCCAGATTGTTGCGGGCCACGATGAGTTGTTGCTGGCGAGTCTGCAACTCGACCTGCGCACGCAAGGAGTCGATCGCCGGAATCAGGCCAGCCTTTTGCTGATCGGCAGCCTTGTCATAAAGCGCCTGGGCATTCTTCACTTGCGCTTCGGACGTTTCTACACGCGCCGCGGCAGCGATGGCCTGGAGGTAAGAGTTCCCGACTGCCAGCACAACAACTTCCCGCGCGTCTTTGTAGTTGAACTGCGCAGCTTTTACGCTCTCCGATGCGGCTCGCTCTTTCTCAATGTCCCTGAAACTGAAAAGCGACTGGCTAAGGGAGAGTCGGGCGTCGAAGTAATTGAACGCGGGAGTCACTCGGGGGACTCCGCTTGTACTGCCACCGCCAGGACTCAGCAGAGGAAGGAGTTTGCTGAATCCAAGAGCGGCCAGACTTTCAGTTTCCACGTTTTCTTGTATGCGAGCACCCACGTTGGGCAAGAGTTCGCTGAGTTCTTTCCAGCGTTCGCCGCGCGCCGTTTGGGCCTGGTCGCCAGCCAGCAAAAGACCGAGGTTGTTGCGCAGTCCACGATCAATCGCTTCTTTGAAATCGATTTGGAGCACTTCTGGCGTCGCCTTCCCCTCTGGCTCACTGCCAGTGAACGGACTCTGGCTGCCGGGGAGCGAAATGCTGGGAGCCGGGGAAGACTGCCCCTGAGCCACGAGATTCGGAGTCGTCGCAATCAGAGGCGTCAAGAGCAACATCAGGAAACGAACCGGCCGTCGGAAGACCTTCAATGGGCACCGCATCCTTGATTGGGGAAGCGTCTCGACGGTGAAGCGAGGATTCCGGACGCTTTTGTCATAGATAGCTTAAATTGTGAATTTTGATTCGTTTGCAGCCATTTGCGATGCAAGATTTTGAGACCTCTCACGAACGACCTTGAATCTTAATTCCCTCATCGTTCCTTCGGCAAGGAAGTCGATCACAATTGGTTGCAAAAATGTGACTAGAAGGCTGTCACATCTAAGGTCCAATACCCTCCGTACTTTGCGGGATCTCGCGAGCCCCGATAATCTGGAGTTGGAAAGGGCACCTTCGTGAGGAAAGTCGCCGCATTGCTCGCCATCATTCTCGTTTCCTTAAGCCCACTGCAGTCCCAAAACACCCCTTCGCAGTCTGCATCGACTCGCAAGGTCACTGAGCGAGTCGCCCCTACGTATCCGGAACTTGCAAAGCGGATGGGAATCCAGGGTGCGGTGAAGGTCGAAGTTGTCGTGAAACCGAACGGTACAGTCAAGACGACCCGGGTGCTCGGTGGAAGCCCTGTGCTGGTGGATGCGGCGGTCGACGCAGTCAAGAAGTGGAAGTTCCAGACGACGCAAAGCGAAACCACCGAAGTCGTTCAGATTGCATTTGAAAATCAATAACCTGCCCCGAACCCACGATTTGGATGTCGAGTCCAGGAAAATCCGTAACCATGTCGCCGCAGCCCGGAAGAGCACCGCAGCGTGCCACAGGACGGCGCCTCCGCCGCCACGCACGCTACCGTGCGGAATTTTCCGTCGCCGTAACACTATTCTCAGGCAAGGAACACCGCAAGCTCGCCGGTCACTGCCGGGACTTGTCTCAGGCCGGAATCGGCGTACTGATCGCAGAGGAACTGAAACTGGGAGAGGTTGCCTCGCTGGTCTTCTCGCTTCCCGAAATCTGCCAAGAGTGGGAGGTGAGAGCTGTTCTGAGGCACCGGCGTGGCTATCACTATGGCTTCGAGTTCCTTTCGCTTTCCAGGGATCGATCCGAGGCTCTTGCCAGTTACGTCGGAGGTCTACAGCGCGCCGATTTCGATTAGTAGACGTTAAGAATATGTGTAAATCGCCGGAAACTACCGCGATGTGACTTAGGTCATCTTGAACAGAAGTGACCTTCAGGTCAACCTAGAACAGAGCCTCCCACACCGTTTAAAAGGGAAGAATTCTATTTCATGAGCGCGGCAACGGGAACTGACTGGACCAAGATACTTTCCGATCCGGACCTCGTCCGGCACGTAGGAAAGCTGCTGCAGGCTTACCGCGAAGCTCCGCCGGAAAAGCGCGAAACCGCTTTGCTCGACGCCATGCGAGAGATCAAGTCCGGAGCCGCGGCAGCGGGGAAGCCTGCGGCCGGCAAGTCTGCACCGCCGGCAAGCGCGCCGCAACCGCACCCAGTTCCAACGCCAGCTTCAGCGACACCTCCATTCGAGCCTGATTTGTTCAGTCCGAATTGGGGCAGCGATAGACGGCGTCATCCACGCATCAAGTGCTTTGTAGCAGTGGAATTGCGCGTGGACGGCGAGCCGACTCCGATCTGGGGAAACCTGTCCAACACCAGCGTTGGCGGATGTCTGGTCGAAACTGCAAACCCGGTTAAGCCGGGCGCGCAGGTGGAAATTGGTTTGTGGTTGGCCAACGGAAAAATCTGGGTCAAAGGCTTCGCCTTAAGTGGAGTCGTCACTCGCAGCGGCCCGGCCACTGGAGTTCGTGTCCGTTTTGACGGAATGGTTCCCGTGGAACGCGACAGCCTCCGCCAGTTCCTGAAATTCGTACAAGAAACAACTCGAGAATCCCACAGCGAGAGCAGTTATCTCCAACTTCTGAAATAAGGCATTTCCTGTAGGCTGCCGCCAGTTTTTCACCGCAACGTAATCCACGCCGTCGCGGAAATTGATACACTTTCTGCGTACTGAACCCTTTCTGTCACCGGGAACTCTAATTAATTTTAGGCAGAAAACGCGATGGGAATGTTCCCCGCGGAAGGAGCAGGTCGCATGGCAGTTAGCGAACAGGTTTTGGCGACGGGGCAGCAATTAGACACGCTGTGCATCAACACGATTCGAACGCTCGCGATTGATGCTGTGCAACAAGCAAACTCGGGACATCCTGGTGCGCCCATGGGATTGGCGCCGGTTGCTTATTGTCTGTGGCAGGAGTTTTTGCGCTACGATCCCGCCGACCCAACCTGGTTGAATCGCGATCGCTTCGTTCTTTCTAACGGTCATGCATCCATGCTGCTTTACGCCATGCTGCATCTCGCCGAGGTGCGGCAGGTTGACAAGAACGGCCAGGTCTCGAAAGAACTCTCTGTTCCGATGGAGGAGATAAAACGCTTCCGGCAACTGGGAAGCCGGACACCGGGACATCCAGAGTCGCACCTTACATCGGGGGTTGAAACAACCACGGGGCCCTTGGGCCAGGGCGTTGGCAACAGCGTGGGCATTGCGATCGCCAGCAAGTGGCAGGCGGCAAACTTCAGCCGGCCCGGGTTTGAAATCTTCGACTTCAACGTCTACGCGATGTGTTCCGACGGAGACTTGATGGAAGGCATTGGAGGCGAGGCCGCTTCCCTAGCCGGCCACCTGAAGCTTTCCAACCTCTGCTGGATATACGACCACAATCACATCACTCTCGACGGACCGGCGAGTTGGTCGTTCAGCGAAGATGTCGCGACACGGTTTGTGGGATATCAGTGGAACGTGACGCGGGTAGCGGACGCCAACGATCTGGACATGTTGGCTCGGGCGTTCGAGACTTTTCACAAGACAACCGACCGGCCGACGTTAATCATCGTCGACAGCCACATCGGCTACGGCTCTCCCCACAAACAGGACACCAACGCCGCACACGGCGAGCCTCTCGGCGAAGAGGAAGTGCGGCTGGTCAAGAAATTCTATGGCTGGCCCGAAGATGCGAAGTTCCTCGTGCCGGATGGAGTACGCGAGCATTTCCGCGACGGGATCGGAAAGCGCGGGCATGATCTGCACGCGCAGTGGTCGGAACTGTTCGCGGAGTACTCGAAGAAGTTTCCCGACCTGGCGGGGCGTCTGCACGATATGCAGCGCCGCGAATTGCCGACGGCCTGGGATAAGAACTTTCCGACATTCCCTGCCGACGCCAAGGGCGTCGCGACTCGCGAGAGTTCCGGCAAAGTGCTCAACGTGCTCGCGCAGAACGTTCCGTGGGTTATCGGGGGCTCGGCCGACCTGGCGACGTCGAATAAAACGACCCTGAAGTTCGATGGCGCGGGAGATTTCAAAGCTGACAATTATGCCGGGCGCAACCTGCACTTCGGCGTGCGCGAGCATGTGATGGGTGCAAGCGTGAACGGTCTGGTCGTGTCAGGTATTCGTGGCTTCGGTGCGACTTTCTTCAACTTCAGCGATTACATGCGGGCAAGTATCCGGCTCGCTGCGTTGATGGAGATCCCTTCTGTTTTCGTATTTACGCACGACTCGATCGGAGTGGGCGAGGACGGTCCGACGCATCAACCAATCGAGCAACTGGCCTCATTGCGGGCGATGCCCAACTTGATGGTGATGCGTCCCGGCGATGCCAACGAAGTTGTTGAAGCTTGGAAGGTCGTTGCGCAGTTGAAGCACTCGCCGGCGGCGATGGTATTGACCCGGCAGAACCTGCCTACGCTGGATCGCACGAAGTACGCAGCGGCGACTGGAGTCGCAAAAGGTGCATATGTGCTCGCCGATGCGCCGGGTGGAAAGCCCGACGTGATCTTGCTGACAACTGGAAGTGAACTGTCTCTGTGCGTCGATGCGTACGAGAAACTAAAGGCCGACGGCGTAAAAGCGCGAGTGGTCAGCATGCCTTGCTGGGCAATCTTCGAGCAACAGGATGCGGCCTACAAAGAGAGTGTTCTGCCCTCCAACGTGACCGCGCGTGTGTCCGTGGAAATGGCTGCGACCCTGGGATGGGAGCGCTACACCGGCCTCAAGGGACGCAACATTGGCATGCATCGCTTTGGCGCCTCGGCGCCTTTGAAAGACCTATTGAAGTATTTCGGTTTCACAGTGGATACGGTCGTCGCGGAAGCGCGTGCGGCCATTGATGCGAAATAACTCTTAAGACGTACGTGGTTACGTCTTTTGCACTTTAATAGAGAGAGAAGTAGCGAGCTACGTCTCTACGAATTGGGAAAATCTGTAGGAGGCCATCATGCAGCCAACTGGTGTTCTGGAAAATTCGAAGTCAACCAAGAATCCGCTGAAAGAATTGCTCGCCTATGGACAGTCGATGTGGCTGGACTACATACGGCGCGATTTGTTTACTACGGGAAAACTGAAGCAACTGATCGACGATGACGGACTGCGGGGCATGACGTCGAATCCGGCCATCTTTGAGAAGGCCATCGCCGACAGCTCGCTGTACGACGATTTCCTGAAGACGCTGGCGTCGCGCAGCGATCTAGACACAACTGGCCGCTACGAGCAGATCGCGATTCGAGACATTCAGGCCGCAGCTGATGTGTTGCGTCCAGTGTATGAAGAATCGAAGTTCCGCGATGGATACGTCAGTCTTGAAGTCTCGCCGTATCTCGCACGCAAGACGCAGGAAACGATCGATGAAGCCCGCCGACTGTGGAAAACCGTGCAGCGGGAGAACGTCATGATCAAAGTTCCGGGCACGGCGGAGGGACTCCCCGCGATCCGGCAATTAATTGGCGACGGCGTGAACATCAACGTGACGCTGCTCTTCGCCCAGGACGTGTACGAAAAGGTTGCCGAGGCTTATATTGCGGGCCTCGAAGATCTGGCAGGCCGCGGAGGCAACTTGAAGAAGATGGCGAGCGTGGCCAGCTTTTTCATCAGCCGCATCGACACGCTCATCGATTCCCTACTGAACGACAAGCTCAAGACCAGCACAGACGCAACGCAGCAAGCCCTGTTCAAGAGCTTGCTCGGCAAGGTTGCGATTGCCAATGGCAAGCTCACTTATCAAAGCTATGAGCGCATCTTCAGCGGACCGCGCTGGCAGGCGCTGGCCGCCAAGGGAGCCCAAACGCAGCGCGTGCTGTGGGCCAGCACCAGCACGAAAAATCCGAACTACCGGGACGTCATCTACGTGGAAGAACTTATCGGCAAAGACACGGTGAACACCATGCCTCCGGCGACCATCGATGCCTTCCGCGATCACGGGCGGCTGCGAAATAGTCTCACCGAGGATGTCGCAGGCGCATCGAAGGTTATGCAGGATCTCGCACGTGCCGGCATCTCAATGAAAGAAGTCACCGACAAGTTGACTAACGATGGCGTGAAATTGTTTGCCGATGCCTTCGACAAACTGCTGGCAGCCGTCGCAAAGAGCACGCAACAAAAAGGGTAGCTCGAAAGGAAAGACCGGTGAGCGGACTGAAGGCTTCGCTGCCAGACCCGCTGGCAGCGAAGATCAAGACGGCGGCCGACTGGCAATCGAGCGGCAAGATGCAGCGCTTGTGGCAGCGAGGCGCCACGCTGTGGACCGGCGCTTTTGACAGGATCACTCACTTTCCTATTCCGCACCTTCTTGATTCCACCGATCCCGCGCAGGTCAAAGCATTCGAGCATCACATCGATATTCCGAAAACTCCGTTCATCGTTTCCAGCGAGTCCGGGAGCACAGTCGAACCCAACATCTTCAAGCAGTTGCGGAGCGATCTGAGGGCGGGGGCTCGCAATTCTGCGGCAGCGGGCAGAAGACTTTGTAATCTTCTTGGAATTGGATGCGAGGCCGAGATGGCGTCGCGACAGCCGGCGAGATGCCGGCGATACGGCGTGATACTCGCGCCATCAACAAGCTTAGGAGCAAAGCAATGCAACTCGGAATGGTAGGGCTCGGACGCATGGGCTCGAATATGACGCGGCGCTTGATGCGCGGCGGACATCAACTCGTAGTTTCAGATCTCAGCGCCGATGCGGTGAAGGGGTTGGCCGGCGAAGGGGCGACCGGGTCGTCGTCGCTCGATGATCTGATCGCAAAGCTGACGCCTCCACGCGCTGTGTGGATCATGGTTCCCGCGGGAGGTCCGACGGAAACGACGGTTCAGAAACTTGCAGCCAATATGAAGCCCGGCGACGCCATCATCGACGGCGGCAATTCCTATTTCAAGGACGATGTCCGCCGCGCGACTGAACTCAAGAGCAAAGGCATCCACTACATCGATGTCGGCACCAGCGGCGGAGTGTGGGGACTGGACCGCGGGTACTGCATGATGATCGGCGGTCCCGATGAAGCCGTGAAGCGGCTTGATCCTATCTTCAAAACGCTCGCGCCGGGTGTGGGCGACATTCCGAGAACTCCCGGCAGAGAGAAAATGGGCGGCACTTCCGAAGAAGGCTACATTCATTGCGGCCCGTCAGGATCGGGACATTTCGTGAAGATGGTGCACAACGGAATTGAATACGGCATCATGCAGGCGTACGCGGAAGGCTTCGACATCTTCAAGAATGCGACCAGCAAAGAGTTGCCGGAAAACATTCGCTACGATTTGAATCTTCCAGATATCGCAGAAGTGTGGCGGCGTGGCAGCGTGATCAGTTCATGGTTGCTGGATTTGACGGCGATGGCGCTGGCGGAAAATCCGACGCTTTCCGAGTACGAAGGCTATGTGCAGGACTCCGGCGAAGGACGCTGGACGATTCAGGCTGCCGTGGACGAAGCGGTGCCCGCGGATGTGCTGACGGCGGCGTTGTACGTGCGCTTCCGCTCGCGCCAGCAACATACGTTCGCGGAAAAAATGCTTTCCGCGATGCGCCAGAAGTTCGGCGGACACGTGGAAGCGGGCGCTCCGAAAACAAAGAAGACCGCCTAAGCGCGGTCAATTTTGTAATGAATTTCAGGGGACCGACTTATGGCTGAACTAGCGGAACAACCGACGATTGCGCCTCCGCGCATCGGCAAGCAAGGCGATCCTTGCGTAATGGTCATCTTCGGTGCGGCCGGCGATCTGACCGGACGCATGCTGATTCCCGCGCTCTACAACCTGGCGCGCGCTGGGCTGCTATCCCGTGACTTCGCGGTGGTGGGCGTCGCACGCACGCAGTTATCGAACGATGACTTCCGGAAAAGGGTGTATGACGACGTCAAGGCATATTGCGGCGACTGTGTACAAGACGATCTCTGGCAGTGGTTCACCAGCCGGTTCTACTACTTTGCCGGAGACTTCAGCGACGACAAACTCTACTCCGGGCTCAAGGATTTTCTAACGAAGATCGATCAGGACCACTCAGCACACCAGAACTTTTTCTACTACCTCGCTACGGCTCCTAGTTACTTTGGACCGATTGTGCAGAAACTTTCCGCAGCCGGATTGATGGCGCAGGACAACAATCACTGGCGGCGTGTGGTCATCGAGAAGCCCTTCGGACACGATCTTGAGTCGGCCAAGGCGCTGAACCAGCAACTACTCAAAGAGGTCGACGAGAAGCAGATCTACCGCATCGATCACTACCTGGGCAAAGAGACCGTACAGAACATCATGGCGTTCCGTTTTGCCAACGGGATTTTTGAGCCGGTCTGGAATCGGCGCTACATCGACCACGTTCAGATTTCGGTGGCAGAGACCGTCGGCGTCGAAGGGCGCGGCAGCTATTTCGATCACGCCGGCTCGCTGCGCGATATGGTTCCGAACCACATCATGCAACTGATCAGCCTCACCGCGATGGAGCCGCCAATCTCGTTCGACGCCAACGCTGTGCGCGATGAACAGGCCAAGATTCTGCACGCCATTCAGCCTATGAGCGACGAGGACGTGCTGAGCCGCTCTGTGCGCGGACAGTACGGCGACGGAACCGAGGACGGCAAGCGGGTGACCGCATATCGCTCAGAACCGGACGTTCCTCCCGATTCGCGGACCGAGACATTTGTTGCGATGAAGCTGAATATCGACAACTGGCGCTGGGCCGACGTTCCGTTTTACCTGCGCACGGGCAAGCGGATGCCGGTACGCAACACCCATATCGTGATACAGTTCCGACGGGCGCCTTTCGTGCTTTTCCGCGACACGCCCGTCGAACACTTGATGCCAAACCAACTCGTGCTGCACATTCAACCCGAGGAAGGGATCTCGCTGCAGTTCGCAGCGAAGGTGCCGGGGCCGGTCATGCGACTGGGCACAGTGGACATGAACTTCGAATATCAGGAATACTTTGGCAAGCAGCCGAGCACCGGCTACGAACGCCTGCTGCATGATTGCATGATCGGCGATCAAACGCTGTTTCAGCGCGCGGACATGGTCGAAGCCGGCTGGTCGGTGGTGAATCCGATGCTTGATATCTGGAAAGCGCTCCCTCCCCGCAATTTCCCCAACTACGCTTCCGGTACGTGGGGACCGAAGGAGGCCGACGAACTACTCGAACGCGACGGCCGCCGCTGGAGGAATTTCGAGAAATGATTCTGGCCGGCGATATTGGTGGTACCAACGCTAGGCTGGCCTATTTTCAACCCCAGAACGGACACCTCCGGCTGGTCTGCGAGCGTGTCTACCCTAGCCGTGAACACAGCGAACTGGGTGAAATCGTCACCGAATTTCTGACCGACTCGGGCGCACGTCCGGAAGTTGCCTGCTTCGGAATTGCCGGGCCGGTGCGCAACGGGCGCGTCGAGACCTCTAATCTGCCGTGGGTCATCGAGCAGTCGCGACTCGCCAAGCAGATCCACTTGCCCGCCACGCTCCTCATCAACGATCTCGAAGCTAGCGCGTGGGGCATCGGTGCCCTCGCCGCAGGTGATCTTGTTCCTTTGAACAAAGTGGCCGGGCCTGTTTCCGGAAACCAAGCCGTCATCGCTCCGGGCACGGGCTTGGGAGAAGCGGGGCTCTTCTGGGATGGAAGCCGGCATCATGTCTTCGCCTGCGAGGGCGGACACACCGACTTCGGTCCGCAGGGAGACCTGCAGATTGAATTGTTGCGCTTTCTCAAAGCGCGCTTTGGACACGTGAGCTACGAGCGCATCCTGTCCGGGCCGGGACTCGTGAATGTTTACGAATTCCTGCGAGATAGCGGATGCGGCAAGGAATCTGCCGAGTTCGCCGCCGTGCTGCAGAACAGCGACCCTGCCGCGGCGATTTCACGCGCGGCACTCGATGGAACTCAACCTCTCGCAGAAAAAGCACTGGACGTATGGATCGCCGTGTATGGCGCCGAGGCTGCGAATCTGGCACTGAAGGTAATGGCAACCGGAGGACTTTTCCTGGCCGGCGGCATCTCACCGAAAATTCTTCCCAAGCTGTCCGGTCCTCAGTTCATGCAGGCATTCTTCGAAAAAGGGCGGCTGCGGCCGCTGGTAGAGTCGATGCCGGTGCAAGTCGTTACCAATGAAAAAGCTGGGCTTCTCGGAGCTGCGCGGTGCGCGTCGGTTCGAGGACAGCAAGAACTCAGTCCAGCGCTATGATGAAAGCAGTGAGTTGAGTCCAGTGAGTTCTCCCGTCGAAATCCGAACACTGACTACGCCCCAAGAGTTGTTTGCTGTTGCGGCCGAAGAAGTGGTGCACGCAGCAAAGGAAGCGGTAGAAGCGCGCGGCCGTTTCACGATTGCGCTCTCGGGCGGATCCACTCCCAGGAGCATGTTCAACCTGCTGGCCACCAATGCCCGCACATCTCTGCCTTGGGATCGCATGTTTTTCTTCTGGGGCGACGAGCGGCACGTGCCTCCAACCGATGTGGACAGCAATTACCGCATGGCCGACGAGGCCATGCTGTCGAAGGTCCCAGTCCCGGCGGGAAATGTATTTCGGATTCCAACGGAGAATCCCGATGCCGCAGCGGCAGCAGACGCTTATGAACAGACGTTGCGGAAATTCTTTGCGCTCGGGGCAGGAGCGTTTCCGCGCTTTGATCTCATCCTTCTGGGCTTGGGGCCGGATGGGCACACCGCATCGCTATTCCCCGGAACCGCTGCGCTTCAGGAAAAATCGCGCTTGGTTGTGGCGAACTGGGTCGAAAAACTGAAGACCAGCCGTTTGAGTTTCACGTTCCCGGTTCTGAATGCGGCTGCATGCGTGGCATTTCTGGTCAGCGGCACCGACAAGGCCCCCGCGCTGCGAGCTGTTCTCGAGAGTGACGCTCCAGGCGAACAGTACCCCGCAAAGCTGGTGCACCCGGTCGACGGAAAGCTGATCTGGCTAATCGATCGTGCCGCTGCCAGCGAACTTACAGGCGGGAACTGAGCGTCAGACTTTCAGCCGCAGTTTTCAATTCTGTCCAATTCCGAACATGGGTTTCGCGTTGACGGACGATCCGCGCGCCTTCCGCGAAGCCTCCCGCCTGATTCTCAAGTACTTGTGCGACTCCCTCGCTGGTGATCTGATTGCTACCCTGGGGCCACCAAAATGATGTCCGCTCGCCCGGAGGAGGACGACATTGGCGACGCTGATTCAAGACATCCGCTACGCGCTACGACAGATGGGCCGGAATCCGGCGTTCTTTGCCGTCGTCGTGCTCACTCTGGCACTTGGCATCGGGGCCAACACAGCGATCTTCAGCCTAGTCGACTGGCTGGTCCTGAGGAAGCTTCCAATCCCCCAACCCGAGCAGATGCACTTTCTCGTCTTTTCGCGCCCCGGCGCGAACGGTGAAGTGCAGTTTTCGTATCAAGAGTTCGGTGAAATTGCTGCGCAGACGACCAACATTTTCTCGGGTATGACGCCATTCATTTTCGGTGGACTGGAGGGTGCGCAGAACTCGCAGAACGGTTTAACCGTCGATGGTGTAACGAAACCGATTCAGACCGTCTATGTCGGAAGTGATTTCTTTCCGCTCTTCGGCGTGGCGCCTGGCGCCGGGCGGCTCCTTTTGCGCAGGGAAGGAAAAGACGCGACCGCGGATCCTGTGGTGATGCTCAGCTACAACTACTGGGAAGGCCGCTTCGGCGGCGATCCGAACATCGTGGGCAAAGCGGCGTCGATCAATGGTCATCCGGTCACAATCGTAGGAATTATCCCCAAGGGATTTCTGGGACCAACGCCCATGATTGAGGCTCAGGCCTATCTGCCGCTCGGAATGTACTCGATCGAAAGAGGAGTTTCAGGCGACTTCCTCGCCGATCCCAAGGCGCGCGTCATCGTAGGGTTTGCCCGGGTCAAACCAGGCACGACCGACCGGCAGATTCAATCCCAACTCGCCGTGGTAGGCAGGCATCTGCTGAAGCATTACCCGAGAGACCCTGGAATCGGGGAGCTGAGGGCGAATCCACTCCGACCGCCCGGACTTTTGAGCGGTGACGTGAATCCTCTGCCAAAGCTCGCCGCTCTTTTTCTGACTCTGGCGGTCCTGGTATTGGCTCTGGCATGTGTAAACGTCGCGAACTTGTTCCTGGTTCGAGCCTCGACCCGGCAACGCGAGATGGCCGTGCGCGCTGCTTTGGGCGCCGGTAACCGGCGACTGATGCGTCAGATGCTAACCGAAAGTCTGGTCGTAGCCACTCTCGGCTGCGCCGTCGGAATTCTCCTCGGACTAGCCGTAACCCACGTGCTGAGTGCGGTCCCCTTGCAAAGTGAGTTGCCTCTTGTCCTCAACTTTGATTTCAGCTGGCGGGCATTCGCTTATGCGTTTCTAGTGGCCGCGGCCTCGGCTCTTCTGGTTACGATCGTGCCGGTGATCCGCATCTGGCGTGGCGATCTGCGGGAGATCCTTCACGCCGGCGGCCGCGGCTCGACGGGTGGGCGTCAGCGTCTTCGCGCCATTCTGGTTGGAAGCGAGGTTGCGGCCTGCCTCACGCTGCTGATCGTTTCCGGATTGTTTGTACGAAGTTTGCGTGGCGTCCAGAATGTCGACCTGGGATTCAATCCGCAATCGGTGCTCAATGTCACGCTTGACCCAAATGAAATCGGTTACAGCGAGGCTCAAGGACGAGTCTTTTACCGTGCGGTTCTGGAGCGAACAGAAGCGCTGCCCGGTGTGCGATCAGCGAGCCTTGCGTCCAGCATTCCTTTCGGCGACAACGTTTCGGGTAGCGATCTCGTGATTCCGGGGTTGGCAACGTCCTCGGACCGGCCCGCGCCTCACGCTCTGTACGATGTCGTATCCCCAAACTATTTCGTGACCATGGGCATAACGCTGGTCCGCGGCCGTGACTTCACATCCGCCGACAATGAAGGCGCGGCGCCGGTAGCCGTGATCAATGAGGCTATGGCTGAACACTTCTGGCCCAGTCAGGATCCGATAGGCCGGTCTTTCTCGCTCACGTCCGATCCAAAACATTCGCTGACCATTGTGGGAGTGGTCCGAAACGTCCGCATGACCGGGTTGTATGGGCCGTTCGATCTCATTTACTACCGGCCCGTTGCGCAGAGTTACGAACCAGTTGAGATCCTCCAACTTCGGTCTGGACGCGGGCCACAGGAACTCCTGCCCGAAGTCCGGGAGGTGGTGCAGTCCTTTGCCCCAACGATTCCGATTTACGGGATGCGCACCATGAGTGAGGTACTTCACGGAGGGAATGGACTGCTGTTTTTCGAACTGGGAGCGAGCCTCGCAGCCAGCCTGGGATTCCTTGGGCTAGTGCTCGCCGTGGTGGGGGTCTATGGCCTGATGTCGTACGCGGTCACGCAGCGCACGCAAGAGATTGGGATTCGGATGGCTCTGGGGGCGCGACGAAACGACATTGTCCGCGTCATGGGGAGACAGGGATTGGTGATCGTAGGAGCTGGGCTCTTAGCAGGTCTGCTGGCGGCGTTCGGTGTCGGCCAGCTGGTTGGGGATTTCCTGGTGGGGATCTCACCCACAGACCCGATCACCTATGGTGGGGTTTCGGTCCTGCTCGCGACTATCGCGCTGCTGGCAACCTACATTCCGGTACGGCGGGCGTCAAGGCTTGACCCGATGGTGGCGCTACGGCACGAGTAGGAGCGGGAAGGTAATCTGAGAGTTGGGGCTGGCCGACCCGGATGTCGGGTCGCTAAATCTTTCTCACTCTGAACGCTTTGTATTACCCGCGCCAGTCGCCGATTTCCTTCAATCCCTTGCCGCGGGCGTGCTCGAAAAGGCGTACCCTGTGGCGCGAGTGCTCGAATTCGTGGATATCGGCCCAGACCTCGGCTTGCCATCCTTTTTCGTGAGCAGAGGCTTCGCCGCAGGTGGCGCAGCGGGTGTGCAGCGTTACGGGAGTAGGTTCGACCCCGACTGGCGTAGCGCCGGGTAACTCGACAAAAATGCACCGGACTTCCTCGATCTCTTCGTTTTCGCCGAGGATGTGCTCATAGCGCAGCAAGTAGCCAAATCCGAGTTTCTTGGCTTCTGCCTCCGCCTCAGCTCGAGTGTGGAATGGGCCGTACTCCGCCCGCAATTGTTCGGTGGAGTCGCATGCCATCCAGAAAGTCTCTTTGTAGGCCATTTGCCGGGTTCGCCCTGGGTGCGAAGTCTTTTGCGAAGTTCGTTGCGAAGCTTGGCGCGGAATCTGGACTGTGAACCATTGGACCGCGAAGCTGGCTCGCCGCCGCTCTAGAGCCGACTTTGACGATCAAGTCTTACGGTGCAATCGAAGGACCGCTGGCTGAATTCCCTGATGTCATTGCCGGCAATGGAGTTAGGGCCTCTGAGCATCCCACGGTATGGACGTTCGCGTGAAACCTTTTGCAGAGTCCGGAACGGCAATTTGCGCAAAAGCTGGGGAATCTGAAGAAAGACCTTCAACCACGAAGGGCACGAAGCATCACGAAGGCCGTCCGGTCCGGTCTCCTCCGTGGCTTCGTGCCCCTGGCGACAAAGTTCCCCGCATGGGGCGGCCTAGTCGGCGCCGATCTCTTGGGTGTATGGGGCGCTCGGATACTCGGACTCAGGCGGCCAATTCTTCCCGCCGTGGCTGGCCACGTACATGGCGAGTTCTAGACGGCTCCAGACGCCGAGTTTGTCGAAGGTGCTGCGCAGATGATTCTTGATTACCTGTTCGGTTGTGCCGATGATCTTGCCGATTTCGCGGTTGGTCAAGCCCTCCCAGACCAGAATTGCGACCTGTACTTCCTTTGGCGTAAGACGCTCACGAGGCATCATGACTGGGCCTCTTCCTTGGCGAAGATGGCAATGGCGAGCTTAACCCGCTTACGGCCGTCGCGAATTCCGGCGCGCAGGAACAGCGTACGGAGATGCTGTTTTACCGTGCGTGGACTGATGTTGAGCTGACCCGCAATTTCTTTGTTGCTGCAGCCCTGCACCAGCAGATTCAATACCTGCTGGTCACGCGGTGTTACTTTGACTTGATCCAGATCAATCACGATTGCTTCCTCCTGGTTGCTCTAAAAATCGCACTCGCCCATTCCCATAGCACGACTTTCGCCAATCTTTCGCTCGGATGAGGTTGCTTTAACTAAGTACTTTAGGGCGTAGTACTTTTCGCGACAGCCCGTCGTTTTCAGGTGGCTTTCAGGCGGTGCATGTTAGCCTTACAAGTCCCAAATTGGTCCAACTTTTTCGACCCATGACAGCTGCACGAATCTCATGCCTCTGCACTCCAACGAGTCCGAAGTTTTGTCAGGGGATAGATCCCGGGCACCGCGGCGCGGCGCAGCACACAAGCCATCTCGTTGGTGCTGAGGAGGTTCTATCTCTGCCAAGCAACGCGCTTTCGCATCGAGGTACGCCATGAAAATAAGCCAGAACAGTTCGGTGGGTATGAAAAAGAGTTCGTCCCAGATCGACAGAAGCCGGAACCCCTGTATTCTCATTTTGGTCCTGCTGACGACTGCGGCCACGGGTTTTGCACAGGCTGCGCTTACACTGCAGAGTCAGAACGCCAACGCTGGACCCACGAGCGGCGCTCCGCTGACGATCACGCTCCCGGATGCGCTCCAGCGGGCGCGCCTGAACGATCCTCAGTATCGTTCCGCGATCACCGACCTCGGACTGGCACGCGAGGACCGCGTGCAAGCCCGCGCCGGGCTCCTCCCAAATCTCAACTACAACAATTCATTCATCTACACGCAAGGGACCGGACCTTTGCCCGAAAGGTGCCAAACCCCTACGGCTAGCTGCCCAGACTCACGATTCATCGCCAACAATGGCGTACATGAGTACATCAGCCAGGCAGACGCGCATGAGTCGGTGTCGCTAACGAATTATGCGGATTACCGGCGCTCCTCTGCCGCGCTCGCTCAAGCGCGGGCCAAGGCCGAGATCGCCACGCGCGGACTCGTCGTCACGGTTACTCAGGCCTACTACGGACTCGCCGTCGCTCAACGCAAGTATTCAACCGCACAACACGCCGACGCCGAAGCACAACGCTTTCTTGACATCAGCGTGAAGCTGGAAAGTGGAGGAGAAGTCGCCCATGCTGACGTGATCCGGGCGCGAATTCAGGCGCAGCAGCAGCAACGCGACTTGCAAGAAGCCCAACTCGACATGGAACGCAGCCGTCTGGATCTCGCCGTTTTGCTGTTCCCTGACTTCAATCAGGATTACTCCATCGTCGATGACTTGCAAACCCCGGAGCCACTCCCTACGTTTGAGGAAGTGGAGGCGGCCGGAAAAAAGAACAATCCTGAAATGCGCGCAGCCCTGGCGGGCTTCGAGGTCGCGAATCATGAGGTCATGGCGGCGTGGGGCGGTCTGCTGCCGGCACTGAACGTGGACTATTTCTACGGAATCGACTCGAACAAGTTTGCCATCCGCACGGATGGGGTGCGCAACGTGGGTTATTCTGCCGTCGCCACCTTGCAGATTCCAGTTTTCAGTTGGGGATCGGATCGCAGCAAACTCAAGCAAGCCGAATTGCGGCGCGATCAGGCGCACGTGGAACTGAATTACGCGCAGAAACAATTGCTCAGCCACCTGCGCCAGTTTTACTTGGAAGCAAAGACTGCTCGCTCGGAGATGGAGTCGCTCGCCAGTTCCGCGGAAATTGCGGCCGAAAGCCTGCGGCTCACGACGATGCGCTACCAGGCAGGCGAGTCCACCGTGCTGGAAGTGGTCGACGCCCAAAACACGCTCACGCAGGCACGCAACGCATATGATGACGGCCAGGCGCGTTTCCGCGTTGCCGTGGCAAACTTGCAGACTCTCACCGGAAACTTCTAATCAAATGAGAACGACGTTCATTGAACCCGAGACCCATAGCGACAGGCGCGTGCTCTTTCGCCCCTTGAGACTTGCGGTGTCCGGGTGCGCAGTCTTGGCTGTATTGATGCTCTCCGTGGGCTGCTCCTCAGACAAGGGTGAACCCGTTCCGACCGTCACCGTACAGGTCGCTCAGGTCGAAAAAACGACAATCCAGCACACCATCACGACGCAAGCCATCCTGTTTCCGCGGCAGCAGGCGGCGATTGTTCCCAAGATCAGCGCTCCAGTGCAGAAATTCCTGGTGAAGCGCGGCAGCACAGTTCACGAAGGAGAATTGCTTGCCGTACTCGAAAACCGCGATCTCGCCGCCGCTGCACAGGACACGGGGGGCTCCTACAAACAAGCTCAGGCCGCGTACGAGACGACCACGGCGGCCAGCCTGCCGGAAGAGATCCAGAAAGCACAGGCCGATGAACAACAGGCCAAGCAGATGCTCGACGCCCAGGAGAAGATTTTTCAGAGCCGGCAGCAACTCTTCGATCAGGGTGCATTACCGCGAAAGGAACTCGATCAATCTCGCGTGGACATCACGCAGGCTCGCAATCAATACGCAATTGCGAAAAAACATAGCGATTACCTGATTGCCAAAGGCAAAGAACAGGAACTTATCGCCGCTGCCGGGCAACTGGAGTCGGCCAAAGGCAAATATCTGGGAGCGGAGGCGCAGCTTGGATACTCGGAAATCCGCAGCCCTATTAACGGCGTGATTACCGACCGCCCCCTATATCCGGGAGAAATGGCAGCGGCAGGCACTCCTCTGCTCACCGTGATGGACATTTCCTCGGTCATTGCCAAGGCTCACATTCCGCAAGACGATGCTGCGGTCTTGAAAGTTGGCGACAGCGGAACGATGATCGTGCCAGGAATCGCAGAACCAATCGAAGGCAAAGTTACGGTCATAAGTCCGGCGCTTGATCCCAACAGCACCACAGTCGAAGTCTGGTTTGAAGCCAAGAATCCCAAGCACGAATTAAAACCGGGGACCAGTGTCCAGGTTTCGCTGACGGCGCAAACGGTGAAGGATGCATTGGTCGTGCCGGCCAGTTCGATCGTCACGGCAACTGACGGAACGACCTCCGTCATGCTGGCGAGCTCTGACGGCTTAGCTCACCAGAAGACCGTCAAGGTAGGCATTCGCAACGGCGACGATGTGCAGATCCTCGACGGCGTCACTGCCAGCGACAAGGTCGTCACCAGCGGCGCCTACGGCCTGCCGGATAAAACCAGGATCAAGATTGAAGCGGCTCAGGCTCCGGCACAAGGATCGAAGGCTCCGAGTGAGGGGAAGAGTGAACAATAATCGCTGCGGAGCGCCTGCGTGAACTCGCCGAACGCCGTTCGCGCAGTAGACCAAAATTCGGGCCAGCACTGGATCGCCCAACATTCCCGGCCAGTGATCTTCCTCATTCTGACGCTGGCTCTGCTGGGTGCCTATCTCGCCTTCACAATTCCGGTGTCGGTGTTCCCCACCACGGATTTTCCTCGTGTGCTGATCGGCGTCGACAACGGCGTGATGCCGATCGACCAGATGATGGTGACGGTGACTCGTCCGATCGAGGAAGCCGTCAACAGCGTCCCCGGGCTTCTCACCGTACGCTCCACCACAAGCCGTGGCTCGGCCGAGATCGATTTGTTTTTCCGCTGGGACGTCGACATGTTCCAGACCCTCCAATACGTCAACGCGGCAATTTCGCGCGTGCAGCCGGAGTTGCCGACCAGCGCGAAGATCGAAGCGCACCGCCTCACGTTCGCCGCGTTCCCCATCATCGGCTACAGTCTCACCTCGGCCAGCATGCCTCAAACGAAGCTGTGGGAGATGGCGACCTACGAGATGAAACCACGGCTTAACCGTCTCGAAGGTGTGTCCACGGTTGTCGTACAGGGCGGGCAAGAGCCGGAGTTTCAGATCACTCCCGATCCGGCGAAGCTCTTGACGGCCAGCGTCACCGTGTCTGACATCCTCGACGCCGTTCGGCGAACGAACCTCGTGGACTCTCCTGGACTGCTCGAGCGCAACCATGAGCTTTATCTGGGGCTGGTCAACGGTCAGGTTCGAACACCCGATGAGATCGCAAATACCGTCATCAAGAACACCCCGACCGGAATTCCCGTGCGCATCGGCGATATTTCCACGGTGGCGCCGGGCGTGAAGCCGGTTTATACGGTGGTCACGGCCAACGGACAGCCTGCAGTACTGTTGAACATCAATCGCCAGCCAGATGGCAACACCATGCAGGTCGCACAAGAAGTCCACGCCGAGATCGATCGCATTCGCAAGACGCTGCCCCCGGGGGTCGAGATTCAGCCCTTCTACGATCAATCAATCATTGTCGGAGAGTCGATCGGCAGCGTACGCGATGCCATTCTGCTCGGCCTCATTTTAGCGTCGATCATTCTCGTGGTGTTCCTGCGAGACTGGGGAACTTCGCTGGTCGCGGGCCTGGTAATTCCCGTGACCGTGCTGGTCACATTCATCGCGCTGAAGTTGATGGGGCAAACGTTCAACCTGATGACGCTGGGCGGTCTTGCCGCAGCTGTGGGATTGGTGATCGATGATGCCATCGTGGTGGTGGAAAACATTGTTCTGCATCGCGATGCGGGACAGACCCGGCTCGAAGCGATCCGCTTGGCACTGAAAGAGATCACGGTCCCGTTGGTCGGTTCGACCATCACGCCAGTTGTTGTCTTCATTCCGCTGATCGTGATCACCGGCGTTACGGGAGTCTTTTTCCGCGCGCTTGCCGTGACCATGACTGTGTCGCTGCTCACTTCGTTGGCGCTGGCATTGACCTGGACCCCGAACTTGAGCCAGTACTTCATCAGGGGACGACGCGAAAAGGAAGTCCCTGAGGTTTCGCCCTCCTCTGAAATGCAAGCATCCGAGGAAGACGATGCTGCGAAGTTGCTGGCGGCGGAAGAAAAGCATCTCAGCGGTTTCTTTCTACGCGTGATCAATTTTCATGAACGCTGGCTGCGCCGAGCCCTCGAACGGCCCACAATGCTCGCGCTGTTCAGCGCCGTACTTATCGTTGTTTCGTACGTCTGCTTCAATTACTCCGACACCGACCTGCTTCCAGCTATGGACGAAGGCGGGTTCGTCCTCGACTACCTCATGCCTGCCGGAAGTTCGTTGGCCGAGACCAACCGCGTCGTCAGCCACATCGAGAAAATGCTGCGCGAGACTCCTGAGGTCGAGAGTACATCGCGGCGAACGGGGTTGCAGCTTGGACTGGCTGCGGTCACGGAAGCAAATTACGGGGACGTGCTTGTAAAGCTCAAAGCTAAGCGTAGCCGCGACATCGACGATGTCATTGCCGACCTGCGAACGCAGATTGCCGAACAGGAACCAGCCGTCGAAGTGGAGTTCACCCAGGTGCTGCAGGATATGATCGGAGACCTGACGTCAGCGCCGGAAGAAATTCAAATCAAATTGTTCTCGCAAGATGCCAAGCAACTGGAGGAATGGGCACCGAAAGTCGCAGATGCGATTCACGAGGTTCGTGGAGTGGTCGACCTGCGCAATGGAATCGAGAACACCATCAGCGGGCCCGCAGTTACCTTCCAGGTCGATCCCAGCGTTGCGGCGCGGGCGGGATTCACAACCGAGGAAATCGCCGTGGATGCATCCGCAATCCTCGAAGGAGAACCTGCAGCTACGCCGGTAGTAACGAATGACCGCGCTTACACGTTGCGGGTGCGTTTCCCAGCGGCAAACCGGGTATCGCTTGAAGCTATGCGAGATACTTTGCTGGTTAGCAGTACAGGACATACGGCTACCCTGGGGGCCCTCGCGTCAGTCGTGGAGAATCCGGGGCAGACCGAGATTCGCCGCGAGAACCTGCAGCGCGATGTTGTGGTCACCGCCCGACTCGAAGGCCGAGGCCTGGGAAGCGGCATGGCCGACGTCCAGAAAGTCGTCGCCGGTTTACATATTCCGGCCGGCATCCGCGTCGAATATGGAGGAAAGTACGAAGAGCAGCAACGTTCCTTCCGTGACCTTTCGATGGTACTCATTCTCGCGATCCTGCTGCTCTTCATTGTGCTGATGTTCGAGTTCGGCACGTTCGGCGCGCCCATTGCGATTCTGTCATCTGCGCTGCTCTCGACCTCTGGTGTGTTCATTGCGCTGCTGATCACGCGCACGACGTTCAATATTTCGTCGTTCATGGGCATGATCATGGTGATCGGCATCGTCGCGAAGAACGGCATCCTGCTGCTCGACGCCGACCAGAAGATGCGCGCCCTCGCCATGCCCGCCGAGAACGCCATGCTGCAAGCCGCCCGCCGCCGGCTAAGGCCCATCGTGATGACAGCTTTGGCTACGGTCGCGGGAATGCTGCCTCTGGCGTTTGCGATCGGCGCGGGATCGCAGATGCTGCAACCACTCGCTATCGCGGTTATCGGTGGCGTTCTCATATCCATGGTGCTCTCCCTCATCATTACCCCGGCGGTGTACTTCTATCTCAGCGGCAAAAGCGAGCCTGCAGGAGAGCAACCTTCGCTCGCGACGAAATAGGAAAAACACCGGGCGACTTTGCATTTTCTTGCGCGTTACGATAGTCACCCATCTGGCTCCGCGGGCCTCCCGGTTGAACAAAGTGGTTCGCAAGCCACCGCTTCGGGCGGTAAACTGTTGGAAGAGTTGAGGTCCGCCTCCCTGCAAAGGAGCCCGAGGTAAACGATCCCCCTGTGAGCGTCTCGTGCCACTGGAACCAGCCTAAGCGCTGTGTTGGCGTGGGACTTGCTCTAGAATAAACGCATCTCCCGGCTGATTGAGCGCCGGGGCAGCGCCTTATCCGATAACTTCGGCCGGTGGCGAATAAAAATCGTGTCCGAGGAAAAAGAAAAACCAGGCTTCGACGACCAGCCGCTAGCGACGCTGCTGGAGGCCGCCTTCGTCCTGCAGGAGCACAATCGCGGCCTGCAAAAGGCGGAGCCGGCCGTCATCAAACAGGTCGAAGCCAAGCACGTTGAAGCCACGCCGGTTGAAATCAAGGCGGAAGGCCCTGCGGTAAAAGAGCCCCCAGTCTCGATTCCGGTCCATCCGGAGCTGCGGATTCAAGAGGCGGAGCCTTCTCTACCCCAACCCACTATCGTAAAATCCCCTGCTCAACAGCCTCCCGTCAAAGAAGTTGCGCTCGACGAATTTCTTCCGGAGCCGGCTCCAGCTGTACCTTCCGCAGTGCCTGCTCAAAAAGAAGATTACGCGTTTACTCTGGCGCAAATCGTAGGCACACAAGACCAGATTCGACTTCGCCATCTGGGGCTGGACGACGCGATTTTGCTTGTCGCCGAACGCGTGGTTGAGATTGCGAAGGCCAACGGCGCCGCCATTGCGATGCTCAACGGCACCCAGGTCCGCTATCGAAGCGTTGCGGGCGCGATGGGACTTCCGGCAGGAACCGAGATGCCGATCGACAAGGCGCTCTGCGTTGCCAGTCTGCGGGCCGGCCAAGTCATCCGCTGCTCGAACCTGAATGCGGAGTTTCTTCTCGATGTCGAGGAGTGCCAGCGCCGCGGCATCCAGGCAATGATCGCAGTTCCGGTCTTCCACAAGGGAGGAATTGCCGGCGGTCTGGAACTTTATTACGCCACCACCCGGGCATTCAGCAATCAGGATGTTCATACCTGTCAGTTGATGGCGGGACTGGTCACTGAAGCGCTGGCGCGCGAAGAAGAACTCTCGTGGAAGAAATCTGTCGCCTCCGAGCGCGCCGTAATGCTTGAGGCCTTGGAGAAGTTGAAGCCCAAACTCACGGCGTTGGTGGACGCGCCAGCAGCAAAAGCCTCGTCTGTTAAGACAACTGCTGCCGTACCAATCGCGGCTGCGGCGGTGGTCCTGTGCCGTAAGTGCGGACATCAGCTCATGAAAGAAGAGCAGTTCTGCGGTACGTGCGGATCACCGCGGGCGACGAGCGACCGCAGCACCTATGAACCGCCCAGCATGCAGAGCAAGATCGCTTCACTGATGCATGTGCAGCAGGCGAGCAAACAAAGTGCGACCGCAGCCTCCGCAAATGGAGGTGTTACTCATCACGAAGTTCCGCCGATCTCTGATCCGATTCTCGCTGAGAAACCTCTCGCGGATTCGATCGAGGAAGAAATGCCGGAACTTTTCGCTGCCCTCGAATTGCGGGTTGCCAAAATGCCGCCGCCCGGTTCTCTAGAGGAGCGAGCCAGTGAGCCGATGAATGAGATTGCGACACCGGAACTTGCTGGGCTAGATATTACGACGCCAGAGATCGGCAAGCCGGAAATCTTGATTCCGCTCGAAGCCGCTCACGAGGACGGTGAAGCAGAGCTTAATGAGTTACAGGGGCCGCCGCCAGCAACGGCGCTCGCGAAGCCTCAACCTGCAGCGAACTGGAATTCGGCTATGAGCGCTCGCGAATTCCTCGAGCAACTCGCAGGGGCGAAAAATCCCGGATCTCTGGCTCGATTCTGGAAAGCACGACGCGGGGACATTTACCTGGCGGTCGCCGTTGTGTTGGTCGCAGCGGTGGTTCGTTGGGGAATCTGGTCTAATCACTCGGTAAGCGCTACAGGAAGTCCGGCCACCGCAGCCGCGAGCCGTCACAAACCCGCTGGGGACGCGGACCTTTCGCTCTTCGACCGGATGCTTATCAGCCTCGGACTGGCGGAACCGCCTCCGGCTCCGGAATACAAAGGCAATCCTGACACACAGGTTTGGGTCGATCTCCACACCGCGCTTTATTACTGCCCCGGAACCGATCTCTACGGCAAGACCCCTAAGGGCAGGTTCACATCGCAACGCGAAGCACAGTTGGACCAGTTCGAGCCCGCGTCTCGCAAGGCCTGCGACTAAATGGCCCAAACTACTTTGACAACCTCCTGCGTCGAAATACAATCATAGATATACTCTTCGCCAAATCGGGGACCTCTCTTTTGCCGCGTTCGACGGACAACGCCAACCATCCCAGCACATTGCCACCACCCGAGTTGAACCCACTAATAAATCCAATTCTCGGCCAGAATATGGGTCGTTGGGCTGAGGTTTATTTCACAAGCGCGCCAGAAAAGCGTGAGGAGGCGGTACTCGAGCTGTTGCGGGAATTGCAGGCGGAAGGCTCGGAGAACCAGGACCGCGCTGTTCCGGTTTTGCCGAAGCCGCAGAATTCTGTGACGCAGACGTCTCCCCCTTCGCGAATTGAAGAATTACAGCCGCAGCCGGGACGGTGCCCATCGTGCGGTCGGGAGAATCCGCCCAGACATAAGTTTTGTGGCATGTGCGGGACACCGCTAGTCGATGAGCTAGCCGCCATGGATTCGCTCGTTGATCTGCGCGTTGACCATGCGCCCCAAGGCGAAGGGGTGAGTTCTGTTGAGAATCCGCAAGCTGATTTTCTTCGCGGCCGAGATCGAGATATCGATGACCCAACACCGGCGTCTCTAAAATCAGCACCAAGCTGGACCGCGAGCGAAGCCAGCGTGAGCGAGGACCCGGAGAGCACTCCTACCTTCGCGGTGTTTCCGAGATCGTACCGCCTCTATGTCGGATCGGCACTGGCACTTCTCATCATGGCACTCGTGTATATAGCTTGGCGTGGCGGACAGGCAACATCACAAACTGCGGGACTGCCGCCAGAGCCGGCGGCGTCGACAGCACCAGCTCATGCAGCCGCTCCGACCGCACCGCCGCCGAAGACAGATGACACGAGTCCCTCTGGCGGAGCCCGATCGTCGCAGAGCGCGGCAGAACCGGCCCCGCGTAAGCTCGCTCGCGCAGCGGTTCCTGCGGAAGCAACTCAGACTTCTGTTCCAAACACGACCGCGTCTGGAGCGCGCGACACGCAACTTGCGTCGGCCGGCGGCGCGAAGGAACTCGCCATCGCGGAGAGTTATCTGAACGGCACAAATGGCCAGCAACGAAACGTCGAAGAGGCAGTGCAGTGGTTGTGGAAGGCTGTCGGGAAAGGAAGTGCCTCCGCGACGCTCGAGCTTTCCGAAGTATATTTGAGCGGCGACGGAGTCCCGAAGAATTGCGATCAGGCGCGCGTTTTGCTCCAAGCTGCTGCGACCAAGGGAGTCAAGCAAGCCGGAGAGCGGCTGCGCAATCTGCAATCCTTCGGTTGCGAATGATCCGCCCAAGTTTGAGAACGGGCGATAGAGATCAAAACCGCTACCCGGACAGCCCGCGTCAGGCGGCGACGGGCGGTCAGCTCGCATAAGTTGAGCATTTGGCGGGAATCCTACAGACTGCGTCGCGCCTACTGAGTCACCAGCGCGGACGGCATCCGCCGCGACTCATACCAAAGCGCGAGTTCGACACGATTCCAGAGCCCCAGCTTGTCGTAAATGACGCGTAAGTAATTCTTCACGACATGTTCTGTCGTGCCGATCGCGTCCGCGACTTCGCGGTTCTTCAAGCCTTGGGCAACGAGTTGGATGACTCTCTGTTCACGTTCACTGGGGACACGGTTCCCATAACGTCCATCTGCAGACATGCTTGCCTCCGGTACAACAGGGTCGCGAGTTTCACTCGCTTGATGCCGTCGGTAATTCCAAAACGAAGAAATAAACGGTTGAAGTGGGCCTTCACGGTTCGTCGTGCCATCTTGAGTTGGCTGGCGATCTCAGCGTTGTCGCAGCCTTGCAGGAGCAGCTCGACAATCTGTTGTTCCCGCGGTCCCAGCCGAACATTCTGCTTACTCAGCACCGGATCCCCCTCTCTCTGCATTGCTTCTCCACTCATCAAGCACGGTATTACTTTCCAATCCCCATAGCACCCACAATGCCACTTTGAGACATTTCTTGGCTGTGACGACCGAACACTATTTTCCACAGCTACTTGCGAGCGATTTGGCCCTTCTCCCTGAATCGGAATTCCGGCTCCCGAAAACCATGAGTGCGTCTATTCGCGCGCCCGGAACTTCAACCACAGCGCAAAAACCCTCGTAAAAATGGGGCAAATTCGCAGTGTGCAGAATCGGGAACCCTGATCTCGTTTCTGAAACTCGAACAGCCAACCACCAAGTCAAGCCTCCGATTCTTCCCGCAAATAAATCGATTACGGTGCCGAGGCGCGGCGAAATCCACGCGAGGACGCCCCCATGCTCAGGTGAACACCTTAGACGAAACTTCCCGCCCTACCCGAAACGTTTGGCACAAATTACACGATCCTCCCGAGTGTTTACCTCGGTACAAGGCACCATCGCACGTTGGAAGCCAACCGCAGAAGTCAATCTCATTGAGCGTCACCGAATGCGCTCTTGCTTTAGACTTGTCGCGACTCGCCATCGTGCCTCACTCGATGAACATCACGGATCCTGACTTCCAGCTCGAACGACAACTCGTATTGAGCGACGACGAGGTTCATCTCTGGCGTATTGACTTGGCAGCTGTCGCCGCGGGGGAAGAAAGATGGCAGAAGATTTTGTCATCCGATGAGCAGTCTCGAGCGACTCGGTTTCGTTTTTCCAGGGACCGCCAATACTTCACGGCAACCCGTGCCTTGTTGCGGACGATCCTTGCAGGCTATCTCGGCTCTGATCCCACTAAATTGATATTCCGTTATTCTGAAAACGAGAAGCCAGCGCTCGATCCGGGGCACTCTGGCAAGCAGGTTGAATTCAATGTTTCACATTCGGGGACCATGGCGCTGCTCGCCTTCGCGCGAGGGCGGGCACTCGGTGTGGATGTAGAAAAGATTCGCGAGGACTTTGATCACGAAGCGATTGCACGCCGTTTTTTTTCCGACAAGGAACAGCGTCAACTTGCCGCGCTCCCTGCGGCAGCGCGATATGAGGGATTCTTTCGTTGCTGGACGAGAAAGGAATCTTTCATCAAGGCAGTAGGAACCGGCCTGTCGCTTCCTCTTCATCAGTTCGACGTCTCGCTCATACCGGAGGACAAGAATGCGCTACTGGCAACACGTCCCGACGCCGCCGAGGCCGCACTGTGGTCTCTGCAGGAAGTACCAGTTGGCCTGGGCTACGTCGCGGCATTGTGCGTTAAAGGTCAGGGATGGCAACTGATTACTTGACTTCAAAATCTCGATCACTCACTTCCCAATCTCACTTGTACTAGTGAACGGCGGTCACCAGACCCATGAAGAAGACTCCGAAGAAAATCTTGGCGGACAAGATAGGGTTGGTTGCGGGCGCGACCCGGGGCGCAGGACGCGGCATTGCCATCGCACTGGGTGAAGCGGGCGCGACGGTTTACTGCACCGGACGCAGTTCGAGGAAGCAATCCTCGGAATCAGCTCCGACCCCGGGGAGACCGGAGACAATCGAAGAGACTGCGGAACTGGTCACGGCGGCCGGTGGGCGCGGCATCGCCGTGAGAGTGGATCACACCAAGCCCGCAGAAGTGGAAACACTCGTTGCACAAATCAAGCGGCAGCACAAAGGGCTCGACATTCTGGTCAACGACGTCTGGGGTGGTGACGCGCTGACTGAGTTCGGCAAGCCATTCTGGACCACCAACCTCGACAACGGCCTGCAAATGTTGAAGCAGGCAATCCACTCTCACATCATTACCGCGCACCACGCCGTTCCGCTGATGCTCGGCCGGGACCGAGGAATTATTTTCGAAATCACTGACGGAGACGCTTTCTACTACCGCGGAAACCTCTTCTACGACCTGGTAAAGATTTCCGTCATTCGGTTGGCCTTCGCCATGGCGCACGAACTGCGCAAGAAAAACATTCTTGCGGTCGCGGTCACTCCAGGCTTCCTGCGTTCAGAAAGAGTCCTGGAACATTTCGGAGTTACCGAATCCAACTGGAAAGAAGTCGGCAAAAGAAAAGGCAAGAACAGCGCCGGTCAGAACGACGCGCCCGCCGATTTCATGGTGTCGGAATCGCCGCGATACATTGGGCGTGCTGTGGTCGCGCTGGCGAGCGACCCAAAGGTGAAGAAGAAAAGTGGACGCGTCTTCAGCTCCTGGGCGCTCGCTCGCGAATACGGATTCACCGACATCGATGGCACCCAGCCAGACTGGGGCAAGTACGCCCGGAAGACATACGGCAAATACAAGATTTGCGATGAGCGGTTTTATTCTTACTGGACCCCGGGCCTTATCGACCTGATCTTTCCCGATTGGTTTTGATCAAGAATACTCGCAACAAGGGCAGTCAGCTTTTGCAGGTGGTCCTCGGTGCGCAAGAAACTGCATATTTCATTCACAGCGTAGAAGAAATCCTTCCCACACTGCGCAATGAGTTGCACATAGTGCCGCGCGAACCAAATATTAACACCCAAACAATCCGCGTTAAGCCTTTATTCTTATCATTTTACTGTACAATGGGTTAACGCCGCTCCGGCATGGCACTTGCCTCTTGTAAAGGGTTCAGTCTGGCTCAGGTAATAGACTGGGGTTAATCAAGGTTCTTGGACGCCGCAGCAAGGCTGTAGGTCTGGTTACCGTGTTCTCCCCCCAAACAACGTCTGGAATCGGCATTGATACCTTCTGAAAAAAGTTACGCTCAGTTAAATCCAAATCGACGAACCTGGGAGGTTCACGAGATTGTCTGCTTCGACTAGTCATTTGATCGCTCCGCACGGCGGCGAACTCATCAATCTGCTTGTATCACCGGAAAAAGCCGCAGAACTGAAAGCCCACTCTCGCGAGTGGCCATCGTGGGATCTTACTGCCCGTCAAGTCTGTGATCTTGAACTACTCATGAGCGGTGGCTTCTCTCCGCTGCACGGCTTCATGACGAAAGCCGATTACGAAGGCGTCTGCAACAACATGCGCCTGGCCAGTGGAGTCCTCTGGCCGATGCCGATCACGCTCGATGTAACCGAAGAGTTTGCGAAGAAGCTCACACCCGGCAGCAGCAAAGTCGCACTGCGCGACGCCGAGGGCGTGATGCTTGCAGTACTGCACGTGGAAGAAGTCTGGCAGCCGGACCGGGCAGCCGAAGCCAAAGCGGTCTTCAATAGCACCAGCAAAGCCCATCCTGGCGCCGACTACACCATGAACAAGTCGAATCCGTGGTATGTCGGCGGACGCATCGAGGGTCTGCAGTCGCCCTCGCACTACGACTTCCGCACGTTGCGTTTCACTCCGGCGGAATTGCGGGCTGAGTTCGTTCGACTCGGGTGGCGTCGCGTCGTTGCATTCCAAACGCGTAACCCCATGCACCGCGCCCACGTCGAACTAACGTTCCGCGCTGCCAAACAAGTAGAAGCCAACCTTTTGATCCATCCTGTCGTCGGAATGACCAAGCCCGGGGACGTCGACTACTACACTCGCGTGCGTTGCTACCAACTTCTCAGTTCGAAGTATCCGCAGGGGACGCAGAAGCTTTCACTGCTGCCTCTAGCCATGCGCATGGGTGGACCGCGCGAGGCGATCTGGCATGCTCTGATTCGCAAGAATCATGGCTGCACGCACTTCATCGTCGGCCGCGACCACGCCGGTCCGGGCTCCGATCCTGAGACCAAGAAGCCTTTTTATGGTCCGTATGAAGCGCAGGAGACCTTCAAGAAGCACGAAGCCGATATCGGCGTCACCATGGTGCCTTTCAACATGATGGTGTACCTCGAGGGCGAGGACCGCTACGTTCCCGACGATGAAGTGAAGAAGGGCGACAAGGTTCTGAACATTTCCGGCACGGAACTTCGGGGACGGCTGAACGAAGGCCGCGATATTCCTGCGTGGTTCACCTATCCAGAAGTTGTGCAGGAGCTGCGGCGCAGCTTTCCGCCACGCGCGAAACAGGGCGTAACCATTTTCTTTACCGGTCTGTCCGGTTCGGGCAAGTCCACGATCGCGAATGTTTTGCTGACGAAGTTTCTGGAAGTCGGCGGACGGCCTGTAACGATCCTCGACGGCGACCTGGTGCGTAAGCATCTCTCGTCCGAGCTTGGATTCTCGAAGGAGCATCGCGACATCAACATCCGGCGCATCGGCTATGTCGCCTCGGAAATCACGAAGAACGGCGGCATCGCCATTTGCGCGCCGATCGCACCCTATGACGCGACCCGCAAGCACGTGCGCCAGATGATCGAGCCCTACGGAGGGTTCATCCTTGTGCACATTGCGACGTCGGTGGACGTTTGCGAGCAGCGCGACCGTAAGGGTCTTTACGCCAAAGCGCGCGCCGGCATTCTCAAGGAATTCACGGGGATTTCCGATCCCTACGAAGTCCCCGCGGATGCCGAGGTCACTATCAATACTGGTGAACTGTCTCCGGAAGAAGCGGCGCAGGAGATCATCCTGCATCTCGAGCGCGAAGGCTTTATCGGCGTCAACGGCACGGCGAACTAGAGCAAAACCGGATCGACAATGCCACTGTTAGCGACCAAAATACTGGTGGGCTTTGTAGTCGGCGTTCTCATCGGCCTGAGCGGCGTGGGGGGCGGCGTGCTGATGCTCCCCGTGCTGATCTTCGGGCTGAGGATCCCGGCGATTGTGGCGGTCGGTTCGGATGCGCTCTTCAACTTCTTCACTAAGATCCCGGCTGGACTGATGCACCTGAAAAAGGGCACAGTCCGCCGTAAGGTCGTGCTCGCACTTGCGGTCGGAAGCATTCCCGGATCGATCGTCGGCGTCAAACTCCTGATGTACATCCGCCACCTCTATGGGGACGGCGTCAACAACTTCATCAAGAGCGCGGTCGGTGTTCTCCTGATCGTGATTCCGCTGCTGCTGCTATTTCAGAAGAAGATCGAAGAGAGCGTTGTAAACCGCCCACCGACGATGAAGAATTTCGCCGGCATGGCATTGATCGGATTGATTGCCGGCTTTCTAGTGGGAATGACTTCCGTGGGTTCGGGCAGCATTATCATGATGCTGTTGCTCTTGTTCTACAGTTTTCCGCCCAAGGTAAATGTCGGAACCGATATCGTGCACGCAATCATCCTCACCGGCGTCACAGGGTTCATGCATTTCAGATTGGGCAACGTAGACACCGGGCTGGTCGTATCGTTGCTGATTGGCTCCATCCCTGGCGGATTGCTGGGTTCGCACCTGGCGACCCGCGTGCCCATGTTGTGGTTGCGCCGCATCCTCTGCGCTTTGCTGTTGCTCACCGGAGCCCGCATGTTGTGGGCTTGATTCACACACGATCCTGCCCCACTTGATTCAGGAGAACGGATTCACAACCATGAGCACCTCCACTTACGGTGACATCCTGCAGCGCATTCAGGCTGCCTTAGACGCTGCCCGCGTAGTTTTCGATCGCTTCACTCCCGGCGCGGTCGAGACGGAGTACAAAATAGGGCACGATCCTGTGACCGAAGCGGATCGGGCGGTCGACGCCGTTCTGCGCGAGAATCTGTTGCGCGATGGCGAAGGATGGCTCTCCGAAGAGACTGCCGACAATCCTGCTCGCCTCGACAAGCGACGCGTCTGGATCGTCGATCCACTCGATGGCACGCGCGAGTTCGTCAAGGGATTACCCGAGTTTTGCGTTTCCATTGGCTTCATCGAGGACGGAAAACCGGTCGCAGGCGGAATCTATAATCCCGCCACGAAAGAGACCTTTCTGGGATCGATCGACAGCGGCGTGCTCTACAACGGCACGCCCGCACGCGCAAGCCAGCGCACCACTCTTGCAGGGGCCTCTGTGCTGGCGAGCCGCAGTGAGGTCAAACGCGGCGAGTGGAAGCAGTTTGAAGGCGGTCCGTTTCAAGTGCGCGCGATGGGCTCGGTCGCGTACAAGCTGGCGTTGGTCTCCGCGGGCCTTGCTGATATCACGTTCACCCTCACGCCAAAGAATGAGTGGGACGTCGCTGCCGGAGCAGCCCTCGTACTAAGCGCAGGAGGATTCGTCGCGACGCTGGATCATGCTCCCTTGCGATGTAATAACAAGAACCCTTTGATTTCCGGTCTGCTGGCCTCAGGACCGAATCTCCGCAACGAGCTTCTTGCCGTTGTCGACGGACATATCGAGGCAGCCATTCCACGATCCGCCCGTTCGTGATTGGACATTCCTGATAGGTTGTCAAAACATGCGGCCGCTAACAGCTTCTATGTGGTCGAGATCCCGGAGAGACCATGCGGAGACAGCCGCCTTCGGCAGTCCCGCCTGCGCGAAGCACAGCGGCTAAGGAAATGCCCCAGATTGCAAGAAGAGATCGAAAAAGGGGCGAACTTAGTGGGACCTACGCTCAGTCCGCCGCAACGTCCTTAGGACCTTCCAACCCCCGCTGCTTCGCCACTCGGTTCGACGGCAGCCCTGCATCGCGAATCTTATACAGCAGCGCCCGGTAGCTGATGCTCAACGCCCGCGCGGCCTGCTTTCGGTTCCAGTGGCAATTCTGCAGAACTTTCAGAATGATCTTCCGCTCCAACTCGCGCACGGCCTGGCGAGTGACCTTCTTCAGAGAAATCTGCCCATCCACCGGAATCTCGGCGTTGAAAAAGTCTGGATCCCGCGGCGTCAAGTCGCTGGCGATCACTTCCTCGTTCCCCAGAATCACGTAGCGCTTGATCAGATTCTCTAGCTCGCGGATGTTCCCTGGCCAATGATATTTCCGCAGCACCGTCATCAATTCGGTGGAGAGCATTTTCGCGCGGCAGTTGTACTTGCGATTGTGATAGTCGAGGAAGTACGTGACCAACTCAGGAATATCGGCCGCGCGTTCACGCAGAGGAGGCAAATGCAGATTCACTACGTTGATGCGATAGAAAAGATCGGACCGGAAAGTGCCGTTTTCAATTTCCTGCTCCAGTTTCCGATTCGTTGCGCACACGACGCGCACTTCGACTTTCTTGTCTTCTTGTGCACCGATGCGGCAGAACTGGCCATCCTGCAGAAGCTGCAGAAGTTTCGACTGCAGTCCTAAGTCGAGTTCAGAAATCTCATCCAGAAAAAGCGTGCCGCGATGCGCCATCTCCACGCGGCCCGGCTTCATTCCATACGCGCCCGTGAAAGCGCCCTTTTCGTAGCCGAACAGTTCGCTCTCGAGCAGCGTGCCCGGAATCGCAGGACAATTCACCTTCACCCACGGCCCCGTGCGCCACGGTGACGCCGTATGAATCATGCGCGCGATAATATCTTTTCCCGTGCCGCTCTCTCCCTGAATGAGTACGGGGACGTTGGCGCTCGCCAGTTTCGTAAGGCGGTCGCGCACCGCCTGCATGGCCCCTGTCCGGCCAAAGACCACGGCATCCGGCGGCATTTCCCCCAGTGGCTGGACGAGCGTACTGACACTGCTAGTTGTCATAGCGGATTTCTCAGGGGGGAGTCACTTAACCTGCATCCGGAGAGCCAAAGCCATGCAGGTTTACCGCAATCGTATCAAATGTAATCTATCTAATTGAGGACGATCAACTTACCAAAGAGCTGGCTTAGCGTACTCCGGTAATCTGGGAGAGGTTCCTAGGGTAACATTCGGGACGTGCCAGCAAGTAAATATTTTCACACTGTGGACGCCAACTTCCGTCGTGTGCCGTTCGAACTTGAGGGGTGCAATAGGGGACGCGAGAACTTCAGGCCCAGCAGATAATAGCCGTCTGCAGGCGTTGTGCGCAGGGCTCTGGCCCGCAGGGTCCGCGAAGCTCTTGGTAACAAAGCCAATGCAGCGACGGGAGCGCTGGGGATCTCCAGTCGGACCTGGGCGATCGCGGGTAATGCGCGCCGCATGGCCACCAGCATCCCACCTGCGCTGACGTTCAAAGCGGTGGCGAATTCCAGGAATTCCTTCCCGCTGCTGTCCCGGCTCCCGACAAAAACAGGGATCGCGAGAGGAAGCCTGGCCCACTTTCGCCGTTCACTTCCCGTTCTCGCCGCGCGCATGCAGGCCTCTCCTTGGCATCCTGAGCCACAGGCATAGAAGCACCCCAGTGGCCAAATCTTCGGCAAGAACACGGTGAAACCGGGCGAGAACCCGAAGCCC